>Ga0116135_1001875_pt1 | contig 10044 bp, 12 predicted proteins | sample June2015DPH_20_1_FD_89738 | JGI IMG/M metagenome (GOLD analysis project Ga0116135, IMG submission 89738) | Peatland microbial communities from SPRUCE experiment site at the Marcell Experimental Forest, Minnesota, USA - June2015DPH_20_10 | ecosystem: Environmental > Terrestrial > Soil > Wetlands... | reverse complement strand
GGGTGATCCCGTTGCACCCGTTGGCGGTACGGGTACTCGTGTGGTGGAAGAAGCAGTGCCGGAACACGGCGCCCAACGACCCCGTCTTCCCGGGGAAGTTCGGGTTCTACGGCTTCGCGACGTCGGCCAAGACCTTCCGCGAGGATCTTGTCGCCGCGGGTGTCGGCGCCGGCTTCGACCCGGGTGACGGGCAACGAGTCCGGTACACGTTCCATGCGCTGCGACGAACCTTTGCCTCACTGCTGGAAGAGAGCGGCGTTCCCCGTGAGCAGATCTGCGGACTGATGGGGCACGGTGCCAAGGGGGTGACCGATCGAAACTACATCCGCAAGAGCCTCAAGCGGTACCAGGAAGCCATCGGCGCACTGCCGGTCCCGAACTTGGTACCGTGGATCGAGACGTGAGCGAAGTTGCTGGAAGAGGGAGCGTTGCACCAATGGCGTGCAGCAATCCCGAGCCCGGTCCCGGATGCGCCGTCCTCCCCGCCGCCGTCGACGACCGGCATTGCTTCGAGCGCGGAGCCGTCAGGGTTCCTTCGTCGCTTCCTCATATGCCGTCGCTGCGGCGAGGGCGCGTTCCCGCGCTATGGCAAACGCCCGCACGAACGGAGCACTGTCGGGATTCCCCGGATCGGCGAACGGTTTGAGGGACTCCATGTCGGCCAGAAACTCTCGAAGCGTCTTTCGTGCGTCGTCAAAAGCTGCCATTGCTGATTGATCCTTCCATGTGGCCGGGCCCGGATGAAACCGTGCGCCGTTTCCAGAACAACTCTCCGCGCCAACGCCCCTGGGCTCCGTAGACATCGCGCCTGTTGCGCGCGTATTCGGCGACGTGGCCGCGCATCTCGCTCGCGTATGACGCGAGTGCCCGAGCGTCGCCATCCAGATGCGAGCGTACGGCGAACGCGGCGCGCGTAGCTGAGCGGAGCGCGAAGAGGATCCCCTGGCCCGCCAATGGCTCGTGGGCGAGCGCCGCGTCGCCGACAGCGATCCATCCGTTGGCCGCGGCCGGCTGGAGCGACGTCGTGCACGCCGATGTAGTAACGACGTCGCCCGCGAGGGCGCGAATGCGTCGAGCCGTGAGCGGTGCTGCCTCGAGCGCGCGAGAGAAGGCGGCTCGTCCGCCGCCCGCTCCCACGAGGATGTCCGCATCAGTGACGAAGCCGACCAATGCTTCGCAATCCCCGGCAGCGACCGAATAGCACCAGCCGTCGGGTACAGCCTCGATCAAGAGTTCTGAAGCGCTTTCGATCCGGTCACCAACGGCAACGACGGTGCAAAGCGCGTCGTGTCGAGTCCGGGTCGCTGCCGGCCAGCGCCAGCGTCCTGATCGTCCGCAAGCATCGACGACCACGGTGGCGAACACCCGCCGCTCTCCACCTGCGTCGAGGTCGATCTGCCAGCCGGCGCCGTTATGAACGATCTTTGAGACCGATGCCGGGCGGGCGATGCGCGCGCCTTCGCGGGCCGCTTCCGCGACGAGCCAGTCGTCGAAGAGCTTACGCTTGATGTGCCAGCCGCAGCCGTACGGATTCGTGATCGCAGATCGCTCAGCCGGCATGCTGGCGCGCCACGCGATGCGCATCGAGTTGCAGGGCGCCATCGCGTCGCTCGGTCGCCGCTCCCACAAGCCGATTTGAGACAGAGCCGAGCGGCCCTCCGGAGCAAGCACCTCGCCCCGCTCAAAGCGTGGGCCCGACGAGCGCTCGAACAGGGCAACATCCACCCCGCCACGCGCAAGAAGAAGTGCGGCGGTCGCTCCAGCCGGACCTCCCCCGATGATCGCCACGGACACGACGGAGGGCATCATGCACGTTCGATCTCCACCCACGTGCTCCGCACCAACTTCGCAACGAACCCCTGCTTGAACCAGTTCGACTTCATCTCGGCGTAACGCGTGTCGTCGTCGTCCCCCGCGTTTAAATGCGGCGGTCGAGCCCAAGGGACCTGACCACTGGGATCCGCCTCCGGGTACACGTCGTCGGGGCGCTGTGCGGCCCACCACATCGCGGAGGTTGTCTTTCCGGTCGTTGGATCCGTCAGCTCTTCGCGTTTGCAGTCTCGAAAGTCGGCCTGCCACGGCAGAGCCATCTGCTGGGTGAAGAACCCCGGGCCCACCTCTACGGGCCCCACGACGGAGCCAAGCGCGAGGCGAAACGGCTCACGGTAGATCTCTTTCTTCCGAACGAGCCAGCTCACCTCGATGCCCGGATAGAACGGGCCGCCGACGCAGTTTTCGAGTGCGGCCAGGTCAAGCCCTTCAGGTGTGATGACCTCTACATTCGCGCGACGAGGCCCATCGCCGTCGCGCCGGAACTTCCCGAGCATCCATTGCCGCATCAGCGCGTACTGGTATCGAGTGAGGCTGAAGTAGCGGCGGACATTCGACCGCAAGGGATCACCATCCGGCACGGCGTCTTCGTCGACGTACTCGTCGCCGAGCCCCTTCGGCATCTGGTCTGCGCGGGCGTCATTGCCGTCGGGATCGCGTAGACGCGCGAAGACGACTTGCCTCATCTTGTCGTCATCGCGAAGGTTTACCCACATCGATGGATCGATCGTCGTGTGGAATGCCGTCGCGGGCGCCGGAGAATGCACGAACGTCGCCATGAAGGCGCGCTCCAGCAGGGGCGCGATCTCATCGGCGAAAGACGGTTCATAGTCCGTGAACGACGCCCCGGTCTTCGCCCAATCCTCGCGCTGCCGGCGAAGATTCTCCAACACGCCGCCATCTGCGAACGCCGCCAGAGGAGGAAGGGACGACAATTGGCGGACGGCGACATCCCAAATCGTGTCGTAGAGCCGCACGACGTTGCTGACGGCCGGCGCGAAATCGGGAGGGCCGACAATGACCCAAGCGCCCTCTGCTTGGATGACCTCATCGCCGCTCGGCCCCTGGACCGTCACCATCGCGGCGATGGGGCCGTCGCTGACGTCGTCGAACCAACCATCGTTGTTGACGTAGTTGTGGATGTCCCCCGCCGTCTGTACAGTGTTCCCGCGACCGCCGATCACTCGCAACCGTACTGCGTCGTCGGTGCGAAGCTCACCGAGGTCTGGTATGCCGGCCCGGTTCGTGGGGTTGCTGTTGCTGAGTGGGACGGGCGTCGCGTTCCGGCCCGAGATGACGTGCTGCCCCGGGTCGATCACGAGACGCACCTCCCGGTCCGAGCCGGTAACACCAGCGTTCCGGAGAGGGTTCGCCTTGAAGTCGTCGGTCGCCCCCTGCTGGCCGTGAAACTCGAAGAATGCTGCCTTGCGATTCGCGACGTGCACGGTCCACTCGACTCGTGTGACGCCGTCCTCGCCAGCGATGGCCTCGCGTTTCGGCCGGAGAGTCCCATCGGGAAGCCGCTCGTACTCCCAGACGCGGAACTGAGCTGCTTGCGGCTTGATCAGGCCGTTGTCCTTGAACGATCGAAACTCGCGGCGAGCCACGTCGAAGTTCGCCGGGATGCCCGGCGTCTCGGCGCCGACGAAGAACAGGTCGCGGCTCGCGTTGCCGACACGCGCCGTCCCGATCGCTGGATGAATGCGGAAGATCCTCGCCATGTCCTCAACCTCAGTGGGCAGTGATGAACGCGCGGAGCGCCGCACGATCGGGGTCCGTCATGTCGCGATCAGGCGGCATCGTCGCACGGGGATCGGCGAGTGCGCCCCGCGGTTGAAGCCGCGCGAGCAGAAGGCTGCGTAGCGAGAGCACCATCGACTTGTCGAACACATCGAATTCGACGGAGCCGTGGCATCGAAAGCAGTAGTGGTTGAAGCGCTTCAGCGCACTCATCTCCGCCGGGTCTGCGCCGTTCCAGATGACTGCGGGATTCGAGGTACTGGGCAACGCGCGCAGTGCAAGGCTATCGACGTACGCGGCGCTCGCCACGTGGAGGTCCAGCCAGTGCGAGGCCGCTCGGTGCTGAACGCTCCCGGGCTGCACGCGCTGGTTTTGGTCGCGCATCTCACCATTGAGCTTGCGAATCACATCGAAGCCGCCCGGGTCGAAGATCACGGGCGCGGCGAGATCGGCGAAGTCCTCTCCCTTCTGAATGCGATCGGTCCAGTGATCGGTGTCGAGGTAGTTGAGGATGGCCCTCTCGGGATCCCACATCGGCGCGGGCGGCGTGACGCCAAGATTGAGCTGCAACCCACCGTGGCAGGCGGTGCAGCCACATGGCACGAAGTACGCTCGCTTCCCCGCGGTGTCGGGCGTGTGCGCAGCGTCGAAGAACGCGTCGAGTTCCTTCGACAGTGGAGATCCATCGGAGGTTTTTCCGTAGTCGAGCCAGTAGATAGGCGACAGATCGGGCTTCGACGTGGTGAGCATCACTTGCGTATTGACCGAGTCGGCGCCGTCGAACGGGTTGGCCGACTTGATAGGCGCGAAGAAGTTGAAGAGCACGACCGCGGCATCTACGCCGTTCTTGCGAGCGGCGGAGTCCGCCGTCGGAATAAGGCGCACGAGCTTCCGCCAGCCCACGTTCTTCGGAGGCGAATTCGCCTGGCTGACGTCGGTGATCTTCGGGGCGAAAAATCGAGCGGCGAGTATGGATCCGGGAGGTGGCGGAATGGCCAGCCCCAACTTCGTGAGGTCCATCAGCTCCGCGGGCGGGGCGTCCTGCAAGCGCTTCGCCGTCAGGGGATAGCCGACGTACGACAGGATTGCGTCCAGACTGGCAAATTGCTGCAGTCCGATCTCCTGGGACATCGCCGCGTAGTAGTCATCGGCCTCCGCCGCGCTGCCCGTCGGAACAGTCCCTCCGGAGCCGGTCCGGCAGACCCTCGAGAAGTCGACCCGCCGTGCGCCGCTCGGCGCCGCAGAGGATTCGGCGGTGTTGGTCGGCGCGGCATCCACGGCGGCATCAAGAACCGGGGGGCTGGATGGCGTCTGGTTGCCGCTATTGGCGGCGATGATCGCGGCCGTTGCAGCGACAGCCGCGACGCCGAGGCCGGCGAGAAGCTTCTTAACACCGCCTTGCGGCGGATTCGACTGCGGTTCCTGCTCAGCCATCGGTCTTACCCGTTCTTCTGCGTGCACAGCCCGGTGCCCGCGGACGACGCGCCGACTTTCGACGTCATGCTCGACTCCACGCCGAATTCCTGCCTGAGGGCGCTGACCTTCGTGTCACCAGCGGGGACGCTCTCGGGAACCGGCGGCTGCTCGTCGATCCCAAGCGTCACGTGGGCGTCCTTCGTCGCGTTCTGAACCTGAGATTCCATTTTTGATCTCGTTCCGGTTTCGCCTAGCCGACCAACCCGCAGCCGTGACCGCAAACGAGTCGCTCCGCACGCGGTTCGAGGGCTCGGACCCCGAGGCCCACGAGGGTGCCGACGATGGCGCCGACCACTCCGCCAGTAGCCGCGCCTCCTCGAGCACGACTCCCATGCCCGACCCCCGCACCGCTCGCTCCGCCTATCGCGGTCGTGATTACAGGAACCATTGCGGCCGCGCTTTCCTCCACGACCACATCGACCGTCCTCTTGCAGATGTTGCACCGGAGCTGCTTGCTCATCCCAGTGTTCCTTTCGATGCAGTCCCCTTGGTCTCGAGCTCTGCTTCACAAGATACTTGACGCCTGCAAAAAATCAATAACCCTTGGGGTTATGTTTTTCTTGAGCGCCAACTGCATGCCCACTCCCCGCCACGTCGTGCATTCGACCGGCGGGAGCGCCGGCGACGACGCGCGGAGACGAACCGGTTGCGTGACGCCGGCACGCGCGCGATCGGCGGACCGATGACCGACGATTCCGGGGAAGGAGGCGTATGCTCGTTTGGCCAAGTCCTCACCTGCACCTGCGCCCAGACGCCGTGGAAATCTTCTTCAGCAACGCGAAGCTCGCTCAGATGTTGAATGAGGAGGCGCGGCTCACGAGAGCGTTCGACGCCACGACCGCGCGGCAGCTTCGACTCCGGCTCGCGGTTCTTGCCGCGGCAGCCACGCTTGCAGATGTTCCGGTGAGGAGCCCCGATGGGCGCCACCAGCTCAAGACGAACCCTGAGCCACGGTTCGCGGTGTACGCTGGCTCTAACCGACGGATCGTCTTCGAGCCGACGACTCCGGCCCCGAGAAAGGTGGATGGGCGGCTCGATCTCCGGAAAGTCACCGCGATCACCATCCTCGATATCGTTCACGAAGACTGATGCCCCCTACGAAACGCATCCGCTACGAGCCCGACTACGGGACCAAGCCCGGCGAGGTTCTAGAGGAGTACCTGGCTGCCGCAGGGATGACCAAGGCCGAGCTCGCCGCTCGATGCGGTCGTCCGATGAAGACGATCAGCGAGATCATCCACGGCAAGGCTGCGATCACGCCGGAGACGGCGCTTCAGCTTGAGCGCGTTCTCGGTCGCCCGGCGTCGCTCTGGCAGAACTTGGAGGCGAACTACCGGCTGCATCTCGCCGAAGTCGGCGAACGCGAGGATCTCGCGAACCACGGCGCCTGGGCCAACAGGTTTCCCGTTCGAGAACTTGTCTCTCGCGGAGACATCGAGCAAGCGCACGGGACCACGGACTTGGTGCGGAAGCTACTCAAATTCTTCGGAGTCGGCACGGTTGCAGGATGGGACGCGAGCTTCGGAAGTTTGCGCGTCGCCTACCGGCGATCACCGGCCTTCAAGCAGGCGCCCGAGTCGGTAATGGCTTGGTTGCGCCTCGGTGAGATCGAAGCGGATGGGACCAACTGCGCTCCGTTTGACAGGGCGAAGTTCAAGAGTGCACTCGGGGAGGTCCGACTCTTGGCGTCGAAGTCCTTCCCCGACGTCCACAAGCGCGTCGTCGAGCTCTGCGCCGCCGCTGGTGTTGTTGTCGTGTTCGTCCCCGAGTTGCCCAAAACGCACCTCAGTGGCGTTGCCCGGTGGCTTTCGAAGGACAAGGCCCTCATCCAACTGAGCCTCCGCCACAAGACCAGCGACCACGCCTGGTTCAGCTTCTTCCATGAGGCCGGTCACATCCTCCTCCACGGGAAGAAGACGATCTTCATCGACGAGCAAGGCGGCGACCGCAACGAGATCGAGAGCGAGGCTGATCGCTTCGCGCGGGACTGGCTCCTCGAACCGAGCGCGTTCCGCCGGTTCGCCGAGACCGGGGATTTCTGCGAGGCGGCGATTAAGAGGTTCGCTACGCAACAGGGCGTCGCCCCGGGCATCGTTGTCGGACGGTTACAGCACGACAAGTTGATCAAGTTCAGCGAGCACAACGGCCTGAAGGAGCGACTTGCGTGGGCCTGACGTGACGAGGACGCCCTGGGTTCGGCCGAGCGCTTCACATCTCCTCTAGGGCACCGGCCAAGGCGTGACGCCGAAGAGGGCCGTCATGTGGTTCGACACTTTCGCGGCACGCTGCTCGCGGTGCCCGACCGCACGCGTGGGCTCGAGCTGCTCCGATGGGTGGAACCATGGCCCAGCGGAGATCGAATTCTCGAATGGGCTCGAGGGGGTCGGGAGACCCCAAGGCCGAGGGACCTGGCAATTTGAAGGACCGAGGAGGGTGTACGAACCCCTCTTCTTCTGGACTAAGTTGCGGCGGCGATACGAGCTGGACCACGTCTCGCTCACGCCCCTGGGTCGCCCACGCCACCCCCCGCGTCGCGGAAGAGGCTCATCGGGCTCAGCAGGTAACCCGGCTCGACAGTGTCTCGCGACTTTAGATACTCAATGAACGCGTCGTAGCATCCGACACGTCTGGCAAGCGTGTCGACGGGTCGCTCACTCCTGTCCCCATGCGTCACGATGCCAATGAGCTGGCTCAAGTAGAAATCGGCATGACGGACCAGGTCCGCAATCCACTGCGGTCCTTTGCCTGCGTGCGCCACGCGATTCCGGGCGCGATAGAGGCGCATCACCTGTCGGTCGGTTCTCAACCTCGATCGCTCCAAGTAGTCGGCAACCTTCTTGCCGAACGCGGCTTTGCCCTGAGCGCCGAGTGCCCTTCGCAACTCGTCCATCCACATGACGAGGCAGGGATCATCGTCGTACACGCAACTCGTCAATTCGCGGAACGCGGCATCGTCGCCCGTGATCAGTGAAAGGAGCTTCTCCCTCGACACCTTTCCGTCTTGCACAAGCCCCGGAATGGCTTCAATCGCTCGCAGGCTCTGCTCACCAAACTGGGCGACAGCGTGGCCGAGGGTCGCCGACATGCCTCCGACATCGCGGCGTAGCTTCGCGATGGCAATACATTTTGGAAGGGTCTGCCGGGCACCCGACAGCATCGAATCATACCCATCCATGCCCTGCAGAAGGCGCTCAATTCCAAGCCACAGGACTAGGAATCTCACTTCGTCGTCGGCAATCGCAGAAGCTCGTTGGGAGTGTCGTATCGCCTCAAACACGGCGTCATCGGTACTCGTTCGAGCAACGCTAATCGCGTTATCCAACGCCTCCTCGATTCGCTTTTGACCATAGCCTCCACGGTATCTGACGGCGGGAGGCCTCACGTCAATTGCGCTCGGGTCCGCGGCTCCTTTCGAGACGATCACCGTTGTGCCACTCGGCGCTGCCTCCTTGGTCGAGAACATGTCTACCGCAGCGACGATGGACGTCGCCATCGCGTGGGCCACACGTGCCGCCCCGACCGCATCGAACGCGGTTACCACACATCGAGCGATCGGTGGGGCAATCTGTATTCCTTCGGGCGCCGACATGAGCAATTCGACAACCCCGCGTTTGTAATCAGCCCCGAGCCGTAGATCGCCCAGTGTGACGGGAACCAAGCAGACATACCGCTCCGCCGGAGCCGACAATGCGGCGTGCATGGCATCAAGGGCTTCCTTAGGTGAGGCCGCCGTCTCGCAGGTCCTGATCGCAGTCCGCAGCGCGCGATCCGACCATCCGATAGCTCTTAGCTCCGGGACCAAGTGCTCGCATACATCCAAAACATCCGATTGCTTCTTTGGTTCTGAGTAAACAAGCAGCGTCAGTCTGGAGAGCGCGGCCTCTGCGTACTTGGCCCGGACAAGGGCAAGGAGGGCCCGGCACCGTTCAACGAGCGGCTGGGAGAGAGCCCGATGGTTCTTGACCAGGAACTCCAACCACTCGTCGATCCGCGTGGTCACGTCCTCCGAAATGTCTCTCAAGACGCGATCTGCACGCAGAAGTTCCAGCGCCTCCTCCGCAACCTGCGGAAGAGTCTCGATCCCGTGTCCCGCCTTTCGCGGCTCCTCATTCGGTTGCGTACGGCCCTGTGCCCGCACCCATGCGTCGGCGAGTTCCACGGTCTCATGCACCGCGGCGCACGACGAGAGTGTCCGCGAACGCCGCGAGATGTCGAAGGCCGGACTGATCAGTTCCTGCCAACGGAGATAGACGAGCGCTAGGGCACGTCCGCTTTCCGTGGCGACGAAAGGCGCTGCCCCCATGGTCGGGTGACGGAATTCAAGGTCTTTCGCCACGGCTCCCCTCCGTTTGCGAGGCTACCAGCCTGCGCGGGGATTTCGCGCTTCATCGATGGTCAGCTCTCGGCGAGCCCCTCTGCGCCGTCGGACGTTCTCCGCCAGATTGCCGATGCCGAGAGCGGTGCCGATGGTCTAGCGTGGCGCGCGTGCCTTCTGAATCGCCTCCCCGCAACGTTCGGGAAGGCCATCCCTCGCCATGCATGCATGCCGGCAACGAAGGCACCGGGCCCGCGTCCATCGTGCGGAGCGAGCGCTCGGATCTTCAACTCGGCCAGGTTCGCGACGAACCCCTGTACCAAGCGCATGTAACAAGGGGCCCGGCTGTACCAAGCCCGGACCCCTTCTTTTTAGTTGCGCGGGTAGGATTTGAACCTACGACCTTCGGGTTATGAGAACTGGACCTATGCGGACGCTCACGGATCCGTGCCCGGCGCAGCCTTGCCGCTCGCGCCCGCGGGCTTGGCGGCATCGCCATCGTCGGCGACGCCTTCGCGCGGAAGCTCGTCGAGGAAGCGGGAGCCGGCGGAAAAGTGTTCGGCGACGAAGTCGACGAATTGGCGGTAGCGGCCCTTAGCGGTATTGCGGGCGCCTTTGCGGGCTTCCGGTGCGAGGGCGGGGGTATGGGCGAACCAGATCTTGACGAAGGTGGCGAAGGCCTC
>Ga0116135_1001874_pt1 | contig 10051 bp, 9 predicted proteins | sample June2015DPH_20_1_FD_89738 | JGI IMG/M metagenome (GOLD analysis project Ga0116135, IMG submission 89738) | Peatland microbial communities from SPRUCE experiment site at the Marcell Experimental Forest, Minnesota, USA - June2015DPH_20_10 | ecosystem: Environmental > Terrestrial > Soil > Wetlands >... | reverse complement strand
CCGTGCTGCGTCTGCGCAAACAACATCACTCGCCCGCCCGGACGCACCGCGGCCATCGCCGTCTTGATCAGGGCGTTCCCGCCCACGGCAAGCACCACGGCGTCCGCACCACGGCCTTCGGTCTCCTGAAGCACCCGCTCCACCACATCTTCTGTGCCTGCATGAATTGGATGCTGCAGGCCAAATTTAGCTGCAATTGCATGGCGCTCGGGATAGAGATCGGATGTCAGCACGCGCGCCCCTGTTCGGCGAGAAAGCGCCGCCCACATCAGCCCGATCGGTCCCTGCCCAATCACCAGCACCGTATCGTCCGCAGCCAGCTTCAGCAACTTCACGCCCTTCAGAACCGTATTCACCGGCTCCACAAACGCCGCCTGCTCAAACGGAACGCCATCGGGCACCCGCACCACGCCGCGGTTCGCCACCACAAAGCTCATCACCCGAATGTACTCTGCAAAGCCGCCGCCCGACGGCTCAAATCCAGCCGTAACACCCACCTTCTTGTAAAGCGGGCATTGCGCCGGCGTTTGCTTGCGGCAGTAGTAGCAATCCCCGCACGGCACATGATGGAACACCATCACCCGTTCGCCCACGGCGTAGCTCTCCACGCCCTCGCCCACTTCCACAATGGTCCCCGCCATCTCATGGCCAAAAATGCGAGGCGCAGAGTGCGACCCGGTATGAATCTTCTTCAGGTCGGTCCCGCAGACCCCGCACGTGGCCACTTTTACCAGCAGTTCGCCAGGCCCGATCTTCGGGACTGCCACCGTCTCCACACGCATGTCGTTCACGCCGCGGTAGACGGCAGCCTGCATCTTAGCGGGAATTGCGGCGGGAATCTTTCCCGGCTCGCTCGCCTCGTCCCACTGGCCTTCAATGTTTGAGATTTGGGTAGCCATTGCGCTCTCTGATGTATGCCCTTTCATCGAGAAAATCGAGCACGGCTTCCCGTATGCTCTGGGAAGCCTTCCTGCTATTCTCGCCCATTCGGACAAGCGAGGGCCAGTACCAAGGCCTCAGAATCGAAAAAAGTACCATCCCGGTCATATCGAATCGTCCATCCGGGCGGATAAAACGATTGAAATCAGGCAATTTGTCGTTAAACCCGTCGCTGATCCCCTTGATTGCATAAAACGGAATCCCCCGCATCTGAGCCAGCCGCGCAACACCCGCAGCCTCCATATCCACCAAGTGCGCCTCGTATCCCGCCGCCAACCGTCGCTTCTCAGTCTCATCCGCAACCCGAGGGCTTGTCACTAAATCCAGATGCCGCGCTGCTCTCTCATGCACTGCCGGAGTTTCCCGCCCAGCCGGAGAAAAATGAGCCATGTCATCCTGAGCGAGCGCAGCGAGTCGAAGGACCTGCTTCTGTTTTTCGTTTTCCGCCTGACGGCCAGACTCAGCATCAAACCGCTCCCCAGTCCGCACATCAATGACTCCCGAAACAGAGTAAGCACGTCCGGTCTTCAGGTCTTCGCTCAACGCCCCGGCCCATCCAACCGAAATCACCATGTCAAGAGCGCCATCCTTCTCAGCCGCCGCAAATGCCCGTGTCGCCGCCTCTACGCCCGCCCCAGCGCAGGCCGCCACCCATTCCCCCTCATCGAACTTCCAATGCCAAACATCGACGCCTTCACTCCCCTCATGCGCCCAGTTCCGCACCAGTGGCTTCAGCTCCCCAGCCATCGCAGCAATGATGGCGATTCTGGTCATGCGGACGGTCCGCCGGTCACCACCGAGTCAGAAGCCCTGAACTCCCGGGAAGGCTCCATAAACGCGAAAACCAATTGGACTGCGAGCGCAACCGCTAACGAAACTAAGGAAGTAATTCGCCATCCCTCAAAGAGACAAAACGCAACAGACGCGATTGGCACAGCAATGGACATCAACCACAGCCCACTAAGACGAAGGTCCCGTAGGCACTTGATCGTGTGCAGGGCCCAAATCCAAACTCCGAGCGGCGACAACATCACATAATACGCAACTCGCCAAACTTCATGGGCAGCGAGACTGCTGTGTAGGACGAATATCGCCTGGACGATCAACATAAGTCCAATGACACTGAAGGCCCGAGATGACGGCTTTCCTGGAGCAGATGAATTCAAGGTCTCACCCATAGATTCCCCTTCCGACCTCACCCCTCACGGCGCATACCCATTCGCCCTGAACCACTCAATCGCCGCTCGCATCGCCGGATACACCGGCACAATCCTGAAGTCCAGTTCCTGCTGCGCGTGCGCACTCGACGCGTACATCTTCTTGCGCCCCATGCGCACCTCTTCCAGCGTCGCTCGCGGCTCCTTGCCGCGAATCCGTCCCGTGATCCACTGCTCAAAGAACGCATACGTCGCCGCAATCGCAAACGGAATCTTCACCGTCGGCGAAGGAATCCCGGTAATCGCCGACATCTTGTCGAGTATCTGCTTCAGCGTCAGGTTTTCCCCGCCCAGAATATAGCGATGCCCCGGCTGCCCCAGCGTGAGCGCGGAAACATGCGTCCGCGCGACCTCGCTCACGTCCACCAGGTTCAGCCCCGTATCCATGTACGCGGGAAACTTGCCGTTGAGAAAATCCACAAAGATCCGCCCCGTCGGTGTGGGCTTGGAGTCATTCGGCCCAATCGGCGTCGTAGGGTTCAGAATGATCACTTTCTGCCCACCCTTTGCAGCCTTAATCGCTTCCTGCTCGGCCATAAACTTCGACCGCTTGTAGTGCCCGACCATGTCTTTGATCGAAACCGGCGTGTCCTCGTTAATCACCAGGCCATCGCTCCGGAAGTGCATCGTCGCCACGCTCGATGTATAAACAATCCGCGGTACACCGGCCTCGCGCGCCATTCTCAGCAACTCCCGCGTGCCGTCTACATTGGCGCGGTACATCGCCGCAGGATCGGGAATCCACAACCGGTAATCCGCCGCAACATGGACAACCGCATCGCAACCCTCAAGCGCCGAACGCAGCGATTCCGGCTCGGCCAAGTCCCCAACGACCGTCTCCCCGCGAACACCTTCAAGATTTTTCAGATTGCTTGTTTTGCGAACCAGAACCCGAAGGTCAGCACCCTCGGCCGCCAATGCAAGCGCCACATGATGGCCGACAAATCCGGTAGCGCCTGTGAGGAAGACTTTCATAAACCAGTTGTCAGCGGTCAGTTTTCAGTCGTCAATTCGCGTACGTGCACCACGACTGTGGGTGACCCAACAAAGAATAGCGCATGTGAAGGGAAATCTGATGCAGCGATCAGTCCCAACTAATCACTGGCCACTGAAAACTGGCAACTTAGTCCAGCGCTTCCGGAACCAGTTGGATTCCCTTTTCGCCGGCCGCCTTCTTCTCGTTATACTTCTGCACCCAGTCTTCCCAGTGCTTCCCCGCCGCGCGGTCCTTGCCCGTAAACTCAAGCCGCGCAATCTCCGCGTAGCTCACCTTGCGCTTGTCAGTCGCCTTGGGCGTAAAGTACTGCACCCACGATTCCGCCAGCGTAGCGCCGGTAAACCGGTTGAAAATGTAAGCCTCAATCACTTCGCCGCTCTTGAGGGTCAAAGTCACATCCCCGCGATAGTCAAACGCCTTCTCAAACGCCTGGCGCACATCCTCGTCGCTCGCAAACTCGGGAATCCATCCTTCCAGGTTCTCGTGTTCGAAACCCGGAGCAACCTCCATGGTTTCGATCTGCTCGCGGGTATATTTCAGCACTTCAGCGCTCATGCGTTGGTCTCCTCAAGCGCGCGCTCCGGCTTTGCGATTTGAACAAGCTTGGCAGCTCCGTGCGGAGCAGACTCGTTCAGCAGCTTCAGCGCATGCTTGTCCTTGTACATGCTGAATGTCCCCTTGACCATCGCCCAGAAGCCTGACATGCTTCCGAATCCGTCAATCACTGCCGTCGGCTCATAGCCGCAGCTCACCATGCAGTTGGCGCACTTCGCGTTGCCGCTGGCCACGCCGTACTCCTCCCACTTGGTGGTCTCCATCAATTCCTTGAAGGTATCTACATACCCGTCCTGCAACAGGTAGCACGGCTTCTGCCAGCCAAAAATGTTGTAGGCCGGCGAGCCCCACGGAGTGCAGTCATAATTCCGATCGCCCATCAGAAATTCCAGGAACAATGGCGACATGTTGAACTTCCACGACTTCTTCCGGTTCGACAGAATCGCGCGGAACAACCGCCGCACGCGGGCCCGGCCCATGAAGTGCGTCTGGTCTGGCGCCTTGTCGTAGCTGTAGCCCGGCGAGAGCACGATGCCCTCCACGCCAATGGCCATCATCTCGTCGAAATGCGCGCGCACGCTGTTCGGATCGGTCCCGTCAAAGAACGTCGAGTTCGGCGTAACACGGAACCCGGCTTTGACCGCGGCCTTGATGCCCTCAACAGCGATGTCGTATCCGCCCTCGCGGCACACGCTGAAGTCGTGGTGATCGCGCTGTCCGTCCAGGTGCACTGAGAAAGTCAGATACTTCGACGGCGTAAACTCATGCAGTCTTTTCTTCAGCTCCAGCGCGTTGGTGCACATATACACATACTTCTTGCGCGCCACGAGTCCGTTCACGATCTCGACGATTTGGGGGTGCAAAAGAGGCTCGCCGCCCGGAATCGCCACCATCGGCACGCCGCACTCTTCCACCGCCGCAAAGCACTCTTCGGGCGAAAGCTGCTTCTTCAGAATATGCGGCGGATATTGCACCTTGCCACACCCGGCGCACGCCAGGTTGCAGCGGAAGAGCGGCTCGAGCATCAGCACCAGTGGATAGCGCTTCTCGCCCGACATTCTCTTCTTCAGCACATAGGTTGCAACCGTCCACATCTGTGAGATCGGAACAGCCATCTTTGAGTCACCCTCCAGCGCCCTCGTTGTCGGCGCGTCCCTTGAATTCTGTTTGTAGCTGCTAGCAAAACAAAACGCCAAGCCAGTCTAACAACAAGCCAATAGCTGGAAGCTAACAGCTAGAAGCTGCTCTTCCGTTCCATCGCCCGCCTGTAAGTGGTCAACGCCAGCAGCGGGAAATATTGCCGGTACAAGTTATAGGAAAGATAGAAAACGCGCGGGAAGCCCGTTCCCGTGATGATACTCTGGCGCACGCTTCCTTCACCCATCGATTCATCCCAGCTTCCATCCGCCAACTGCTTGCCCAGCAACCAGCGCACGCCTTTGGCAACCGAGTCGGACCGGTCATCACCCGCGGCCAGCAATCCAAGCATCGCCCACGCCGTCTGCGATGGCGTGCTCGGGCCCACGCCGCGCGTGTTCGGGTCGTCGTAGCTGCCGCAGGTCTCGCCCCAGCCGCCATCCGGGTTCTGCACCATCCGGATCCACTCCGCCGCCTGCTGCACCTGCGGTTCGTTGTGATCGAAGCCGATCGCGTCCAGTCCGCGCAGAACCAGGAACGTTCCATAGATATAGTTCACGCCCCAGCGGCCAAACCAGCTGCCATCCGGCTCCTGCTCGCGCAGGATGAAATCAATGGCCTTCTGCACTCGCTTGTCGCTGCGGTCGTATCCATAGCTGGCCAGCATCTCCAGAATTCTTCCCGTAATGTCCACCGTCGGCGGATCAAGCATCGCGTTGTGATCGGCGAAGGGAATGTACTGGAAGATCATCTTGGTGTTGTCTTTGTCGAAGCTGCCCCAGCCGCCGTTCCGGCACTGCATGGCAAACTCCCACTCAATCGCCCGCAGTGCAACCTGGTGCTGATACCGTTCGCGCGGATTGTCCACCTTGTTCAACGCCAGCAGCACCTGCGCCGTGTCGTCGGTGTCCGGATAGAACTCGTTGTTGAACTCGAAGTACCAGCCGCCGGGCTCTGTGTTCGGCACCTTCACGGCCCAGTCGCCCTTGTGCCGCACTTCCTTGGCCAGCATCCAGTCCGCCGCCTTGAGCATGCGTGGATCGGTTGCCGGCACACCGGCCTCGCCCAGCGCGTAGACGGCCTGCGCCGTATCCCAAACCGGAGAGACGCATGGCTGCATGCGGAAGGTCGGCTCCGGCATAGCATCATTCGCCGGCTCTTCAATGCCCAGCTTCTCAAACTCATCCCGCGCGCGAATCACCTGCGGATCGTCTTCGGAATATCCCAGGCAGCGCAGCGCAATAATCGCGTTCATCATGGCCGGATAAATGGCTCCAAGACCATCGGTCATCTCCAGCCGCTCCAGCATCCACTTCTCCGCCTTCGCCAGCGCCAGTTTGCGCAACGGCCGCAGGTGAACTGCTTCAGCAAAGTGCAGAACCCGGTCAAGCATGATGAAAATGTTGCGCCAGGAGAGACGCTTTTTACGGTCCAGTTGCAGCCGCAATTCAGCATTCGCCCGTCCGCCTACAAACAGCTCGTCAATCCCCTGTTCAGGCGGAATTTTCTTGTAAGGCTTCTTCGCGTAGATAATCGCCAGCGGCACAAGAATCGACCGCGACCAGGAAGAGATTTCGTAGATGTTGAAGTAAAACCAATTGGGAAAAAGAACAATCTCCGGCGGAATCGCAGGCACCGCGTCGTAGTCGTACTGACCCAGCCCGCAGAGATACATCTTGGTAAACGTGTTGCATGCCACCACGCCGCCATTGGCCAGAATCCACTCCCGGCACTTGGCCAGCCGCGGATCATCCGCCCCAATGCCCATCAGCTTCGCTGAGAAGTAGCACTTCACTGAAAGCGAGATATTGCCCGGCCCACCCGGAAAAAGGCTCCAGCTCCCGTCCTCGTTCTGGTAGCGCATCATCTCTGTGAATGCGCGCTGCAGGCGGCCGGGGTCCCCACTCTCCAACTGCGTGTGCAGGTAGATATAGTCGGCCTCGAGCATCGAGTCCGCTTCCAGCTCCCCGCACCAGTAGCCTTCAGGATGCTGCTGCGAAAGCAGGTACTCGGTCGACCGGCTTACCGCCGCTTCCACCTCAGACAGGTCCGCATCCAGCCGGCCAAAACGAGGCACGGTCGCCGTGTTCGCGAAAGTTGTCTTCCCTTTTTGCAAACTCATGCGGATTAAAACGCCTCAGGTTCTCTTACAAGAACTCAAATCAACAGGTAAAACGGTCGTGGCCGGAAAATGGCAAACTGATCACTGACCACCGTTTCACCGCACCGGCACAGGCTCCGTTCCACCCGCTCCGCCAATCGCCTGGATGATCTCAGGCGGCAAGCCAAACCGCACATTTTCCGGCATGACTTCTACCTCTTCGACGCTGTCAAAACCGTTTAGTTGCAAATAATTGACCACGTCTTCCACCAGCACCTCAGGCGCCGAAGCACCGGCGGTAACGGCGACATTATTCACGCCCTTCAGCCACGCCGGGTCGATCGCCTGGGAGTTATCAATCAGATACCCCATGGTTCCCAGATTGCGCGAAACTTCCACCAGCCGATTCGAGTTCGAGCTGTTGGTCGAACCCACCACCAGCACCAGTTCCGCATTGTGCGCCACGTTGCGCACCGCAACCTGCCGGTTTTCAGTGGCGTAGCAGATGTCCTGCGAGTGCGGCCCGGCAATATTCGGAAATTTCTCCTTGAGCGCGTGAATAATATCTCGCGCCTCGTCCAGGCTCAGCGTCGTCTGGGTCAGGTAAGCCACGCGGTTAGGGTCGGGAACCTTCAGCTCCGCAACCTCGGCAACGTTTGAAACCACTTGGGTTACGTCCGGCGCCTCGCCCAGCGTGCCCTCGATTTCATCGTGGTCGCGATGGCCAATCAGCACCAGCGAATAGCCCTGCTTGGCAAACTTCACCGCCTCAATGTGAACCTTGGTCACCAGCGGACAAGTCGCGTCAATCACCCTCAATCCGCGTCCCTTGCTCCGCTCGCGCACCGCCGGCGAAACGCCATGCGCCGAATAAATCACCCGCTGCCCGTCGGGAACATCGTCGATCTCGTGAACGAAGATCGCTCCTTTTTCCGCCAACTCATTCACAACATAGCGGTTATGCACAATCTCCCGGCGAACGTAAATGGGCGCGCCAAAGGTTTCAAGAGCGATCTTTACAATGTCGATCGCGCGCACAACGCCGGCGCAAAAGCCGCGCGGCTTAAGCAACAAAACCCGTTTCTGGCTGGGAGATGTCTCGGCGGAAGAACCATTCGAGATGGAGTCGAGAACAGTAGTGGTCACACAATCAGTATATCAATGGACTGATCTTGAATGTTGGGTATTTCATGTACCCCATCCCAGCGATTGCACGCTTCTACTGGGCTTGCAAACCTGGCGCCTGATCCGACGCCTATCCGCCCGAATGGACGCCTGTTGCCCGGTAGCTCGTCCACGGCGTCTGCACCCGGTAAACCGGAGTCGCCGTCATGCTGGCTCGCGCCACTGCCAGCAGCTTCCGGCGCACCAGCCAGCCCACCGCCGTCTGCGCCGAGCTCTTCGACACGCCAATCGATTCGGCCAACTCGTTGTAGCTGATCTGCACCGCTTCATCGCGCCGTTGTTGCTCCGCCGCGAGCCACAGGTAGACAAGAAAACTTACCGGCCTCTTGTCGTGCCCCACCAGGTCGCGCATCAGCGTGTCGGTCACGTACTCGTCGAAAACTGGCATTGCTGTACCTATCATTAGTATAGCAATGACAACCAGATTGCATCCGCAAAGCGGCCCGGATAGAGTACGGGAATCTCAACCTGGAGGTCTTTCATGATTCGTGGCATCAAGCTCGTCAGCATCCCGGTCAGCAACCACGATGTGTCGCTGAAGTTCTACACCGAACAGATGGGATTCAAGGTCGCAACAGACCAGGCCTTCGGCCCCGGCCAGCGATGGATCGAGCTGCTCATCCCCGGTTCCGATGTGAACCTCGCGCTCTTCACCCCGCCCGGCCATGAAAACCGCATCGGCGGATTCCAATCCGTTACCTTCTGGTGCGACGATGTCTTCGCCACCTCCAAGCTGCTTAAGTCAAAAGGAGTGGAACTGGCCGAAGAGCCCCGGAAGGAAATATGGGGAACCATGGCCAAATTTAAAGATCCCGACGGTAACGTCTTCGTTTTTTCCAGCAGATAGTGGGCAACGGTCACATACCCGCGAGAGTTGCAGGAAAAATTGAGCCCGATAACTTCAACAACCCATGAATGTTACAAACCATGACTCCCAGCCGTAACAGATTTCAGCAATCCCATTGACATCCTTTGGATTTTTCTCTTCATCTCAGCCCAGGTGAGGAGGAAGTATGAACAAATCCAGGGTTCTTGCACTTACTGCTGCACTCTCAGTCTGCTTTGCCGTTGTCGCCTGCTATCACCCCAGGCCGGCGTACGCAAGTGGACAAGTCGCTGTCGACGTTGGCGTAGCGCCCGACTGCCCCTACGGCTACTACGACGTTCCACCCTATGACTGCGCGCCTTACGGTTACTACGGTCCGGAATGGTTTACCGGCGGCGTCTTCATCGGCGCAGGTCCGTGGTTCCATGGCCCGGCCGGCTTCCATGGCCACGTGAATAACCGCTTCGATGTTCAGCATGGCTATACCGGTCCGCGCCCTAACCGCGGCGACAAGGCCGAGCCGGGTAAGGACATCAATCACATCCAACATTTCAAAGGAAACGAAGTGCGCGACGGCCGCGGACATGTAGGCAAGCACTAAACCATTTTCAATTCAAGCGTGAACGGAATCCACCGTGCCCCATCCATTGCGCGCCCTTTGCGCAATGGGTGGGAAAGCACACACAGAGGCCCGGGTGGACCATCAAATCCCATGCCTCCCGTGTGAGGCCTGGGCCCACTCTCTAGTCTAATATGCGACTTAGTCGCTCGAGGTAACTCGGAATAACTTCAAGGAAGCCGTGTCCAGGTCGCAGTCCGGCCAAACAGCGATACGCCGACAAACCCGCGCATGTGCAGCTGATCCTTCCCAACGGCCCATATCTTGCCCTTGTAAACCTTGCCGTTCTCCGGATCAAGAACAGTCCCATCCACCCAGTCGTCTCCGTCAGGATGAAAATCCTTCAGAATCACCATCCCCAGAATCAGTTGCTTGCTGGCCTCGCCCGCACACTTGTTGCAGAGATCTTGCGGCGTGCGCCCCGGACGCACCTCCGTGACCTTCCCAAAGAGCTTGCCGTTTTCGAGATAGGTTT
>Ga0116135_1001872_pt1 | contig 10054 bp, 4 predicted proteins | sample June2015DPH_20_1_FD_89738 | JGI IMG/M metagenome (GOLD analysis project Ga0116135, IMG submission 89738) | Peatland microbial communities from SPRUCE experiment site at the Marcell Experimental Forest, Minnesota, USA - June2015DPH_20_10 | ecosystem: Environmental > Terrestrial > Soil > Wetlands >... | reverse complement strand
GATCGTTATTTGAGTTCTTCCGCAACACGGATCTCGATGCCACCAATTACTTCACACGGACGCAAGAAAAATTCAATCTAAACCAGTTCGGAGGCTCGCTGGGCGGGCCGATTCAAAAGGACAAGACATTCTTCTTTGCAGACTATCAAGCCAAGATGCAACGCGAAGGCGTGCCCTTCACCGGGTTCGTACCGACCAGTGCCATGACGACGCCCGATGCGGCTGGGGATTACAACTTCAACCTGGATCCTCTGGGCAATCCGCGCGGGCCGAACAACCCTTACGGATACGGTAATCTGGCGAACCCGTACGCAACAGGCGCAGAGCCTACAACTTTCCAATGTTTACCAGGGTCCATTACTCCTGAGCCAGTACTCGCCGATGGCAGCCAGACACCAGGCGTGACCTGTAACACTATCCCGGCGGCTTTGATCAACCCAATCGGCGCCAAAGTGATTACGCTTTATCCCACGCCGAATGCGGCTCCCTCTTCAGGCGCCTACAACTACGCGAACCTTCCTACGAGGAAGCTCAACGAAGGAACCTGGGACATTCGTCTGGATCACAATTTCTCGAGTAAAGATTCCGCCTTCGCGCGCTTCAGTTACGATCAAGCGACGAACTTTGTGCCCGGCGGTTCGCCAACCTGGTCGGAAGCCAATGCCTTCGGCAGCAACCAACACATCAATAATCACGGGCGCAACCTGGCGCTTTCCGAAACGCATGTATTCTCCGGGAACACCATCAACCAGCTCAATGTCGGCTATAACCGGATCTTCAACCATATTCTTTCGTACGGCACAGGCACGTGCGAGGCGGCGAAACTCGGCATCCTTGGGGCGGATTTAGGCGCCGAGTGCGACAGCCTTACTGGTTATCCCGCCAGCCTGAATCAATCCAACAAGGACTGCATCAGCTGCGGCATGACTTCATTCCAAATGTCCAGCTACTTCTCCGTAGGCGATCGCGGATATGCGCCCTATCAGGGTGGAACCAACGTTTACTCGGTTTCCGACGTGCTGGACCTGGTTCGCGGCAAACATAACATCCGCTTTGGAGCGGTATATCGCGCCAACCAAATGAATGTAAGAAACAATGCGTTTCAGGATGGATACGTAGTCGAGGATGGAGGGGCCACTCACGACGATATGGCCGACCTCCTCTTGGGTAGCCTTGGCGTGTTTGCTGCGCACGATCAGACCTTTCTGGGCGGAACCACCGGTCGCCGCTGGAAGTTATTTCGGCCCTTTGTGGAAGATGATTGGAGGCCAACTCCCAGCTTGACTCTGAACCTTGGGTTTGCCTGGTCGATCGCCACCCCTGAAACTGAAGTCGAGAACCGGATGGCAAATTTCGATATTCAGACTCTTAAATGGTACGTTCCAAAAGGCAGTCCCACCCTGGCGAGTTGCACCATCTGCATTCCTTCAAATGGAGATGTTGGCGTTCAGTTCGATAAAACGGCGGTCGAACCTCGGATTGGATTCGCCTGGAAGGTGCTGGGCAGCGATTCAACTGTGTTCCGGGGCGGCTACGGAATCTTGCATGATTCCGCCTGGAATCAAGGTGGACAGGGTTTGTGGCAGAATCCGCCATTCTATGCCGAAGTAGATCCCTATCCTACAGGGGTGTGCACACCTTTTGGCAGCGTGGGCTGCGGCCTTTCGAACGGCTTCCTGCTTCCCGCCGGAACGCCTTCTACGACTCCAGTCTCCGGGGGCGCAGTTTTCAACGCGCCGGTGAATCCATCCTCTTATACCGGAACTATTCAATCGCAAAATTTAAATTTCAAGCAGGGAATGATCCAGCAGTTCAATCTAAATATTGAGCGCCAGCTCCCGGGGAATGTTGTGCTGACGGCCGGTTATGCGGGCACGCGCAGTTCACGCATCCTGGTGAGCCAGGTAAACGAAAATATCTCGTCACCTCTCGCCTGTCCTGGAAACGGCGCCAGCACGGTTCCTGGTTACACGATCGGCTGCGGCTTCCCCACCTTCCCTTATGCGTTTCCCTACCAGACTGTTGCCAGCAATAACAGCGTAGGGCAGGCCCGCTATGACTCTCTACAGATCAAAGCGGAGACCAAAAGCACGAGGCACGGCCTGTATGCCCTTCTCGGCTACACTTACGCCCGCAACTTTGATTCCGGCTTGCCCGACGGGCTGGGTACCAACCCCGGCGCGCTCTATTGGCCGCTGCCTGGAGCGCGAAAACTGGATTGGGGTTTGTCAGAACTGAATCTCAACAACAGCTTCACCGCCAGCGTTATTTATGAGCTGCCCTTTGGCAAGGGCAAATACTTCGGCGGAGGTTGGGGCGGAGTTACCAATGCAATCCTGGGAAATTGGCAAGTCAATGTGATTGAAAGAGCCACTTCCGGTTTCCCTCTGTTCGTGGTTGATAGTGCAGACGAATCGGGGGTTTATTTCTCGTATAACGGATTTACTCTGCAGCGTCCCAACGAGGTGGGAAATCCCAATCAGGCTGGGCCCGTGGCGGCCAATCCGACCTGTGTTGCTCCTTCTCAGATCCACACCCTCACGCACTGGTTCAATCCTTGCGCCTTCGAGCAGGCGCCAGCAGGCGAGCTTGGCACCGCCCCGCGCGCTCCGGTTTATGGTCCTCGCTTCGTCAACACGGATTTGTCGCTGATCAAGGATTTCCCCTTATCCTTGCGGGAAAAAATGAATCTGCAGTTCCGCGCCGAATTCTTCAATCTGTTCAACCATCCCCAGTTCTACTTGGACGGCTATGGTGACAGCGGACAGCAGGACATCAATACGACCTCCAGTTTTGGGGTGATCAACAATACGGTGAACAACCCGCGCCTCGTGCAGTTTGCGGTGAAACTTAATTTCTAGATTCGCTGAATGGGTGGGTGAATTTCAATGCGAATGATGAAGAGGACCCTTTCACTCTGCTTTCCGTCGGGTTTTGATCCATCCGAACGCCTTCATTATTGCTTAACACTCGGAGCGCCGTCGCGCAACTGATAAACGAACTGCTGCACCTCGCGGTGCTGGCGTTTAATATTCCGTTCTTTTTCCTTCGAAATCTGCTCATAGAGTTGCAACTCGGCATGGGCTTTCGCGGGATCGCCGCTCAGGGTATAAGCGCGTGCCAACCGGTAATGCGCTTGTTCGAGCGAGGGCGTTGCTTGGATGGCTTTGCGATAAACTGCGATAGCTTTGGACAGATCTTTCTGCTCCGCATAGATTATTCCCAACTGCAAATACGCGGATCCCAGGTTTGGATCGAGCCGCACAGCTTTTTCCAGCGAGGACTTCACTAGCGGCAGGTCCTGGGCGCTCTCTGTCGAGTTCTGGCGCTTCCAGAGATTGACGCCGTAGTAGTAATTGGCGAGTGCGTTATCGGGCTCCAGTTTGGAGAAGCGCATCAAGGCTCCGGAGGCGCATGAGGATTCCTCCGTCCCGACTTCCTGTATTTTTCCGATGAGCAAATATGGATTCGGATCGTTGGGATTCAACTCCGAGGCTTGGCACAAACGCTGTAGCGCTTGATCGTAGGAACCAAGTGCGTACCAACCAGCCCCAAGGCCAGCCAGCATCCGAACAGACAGGGGAAACAACCGGTTGCCCTCGCTGAAGACCTCGATGGCCGGCGCAGGCGCATGATGGATCAACAGCTCCGCACCCCAGGAAAACAGATTTGCTTCGCTCGGATTCAGCTTGGCCGCCCGTTCATACTCACGAACCGCTTCGAGAGGATTGCCGGATTGTTCTTCGACTTCAGCCAGCAAGTGATGCAGTTCGGCAGATCGTTCTGGCGCTTCGGCCGGCGCTATCAGCAGGCTCTGCACAGTCTCCCGGGCTGAACCATAATCACCGTTTTTCGCGTAGGCAAGAGCGAGTTCGTAGCGATTCTCGTAATCGCTGGGACGCAGTGAATCTGCCCGTTTCAGATACTGAATGCCCTCTTGCGTTTTTGCCTGATCCACCAGCCACTTGCCCAACCGGTAACTGGCGTTAAAAGATGCAGGATCGCTGGATGCCGCCTCACGCAGAGATTTTTCAGTTAACGAACTCGAAGGATCCGTCGCCAGATCGCCCGGCCTCTTGCCTAGCGAAGCGGCGGCCTCAGCAACAGCTTCCTTATTCGCAACCACTGCAACGCTTGATCCATGCCCCCCAAGATTAGTGGTGTCCGCTACTCCCGCCACGGTGAAGTGTATTTCATCGGAGAAGTCGAATCGCCCAATAGCAGGATTCGGAACGTCCTTCGCTTTCGCAGGATCAGCCCGCCGTTCCGGGCCAGTTTGACTTCCTGCCGGCAAGGAGCAGAAAACCGCACACAACGTTACGCTACAAGCAGTGATTAGATAGAAGCGCGGCATAAACAAACCCAGGGCTCATGCTCAACATTGCATCAGCCTGCCAGTTTATTCGCTATGTCGGCACTTCGCAATTTTCGTTATCTGTGACCCGGCTTGCGGCACCAAAAGGTCGATGTAGGCTTCGGCCAAAAGTTGGTGCTCTTCGATTCCGAACTCCCCGAGCAATTGATCTGCAATCCTCTTCCCTTCACTCTGTGTTTGCCCCGGACGCAGCACGACTTCGAGTTCCAGAAAATCTCCAAGACCTTCCACCGAATCAAGGTGAACGCGCGTCTGCCCGATCATGTACAGCGTACGAGTTTTCCTGACCACTCCGGTTTTGCCGAGTGCAGCGGTAAGAATCTCGAGCAAGGTCAAGGGATCGGGCGTCCGAGCAATCGAATAACGTGACTCACGCACTTCGGCTGCATCCGCTCTTTCGTAACGGATCAGTTCGCCGCGATCCGGAGCGACAATGCGCAGCTTCAACCGTCCGCCCTCGCAGGCAAAGAAAACATCTTCCTGGCAAATCGTCTGCGGACCTGCATCGCATAGGCGGGCAGCTGTATCCTCAGCGGCCGCGCGATCTGTCAAAACAGCTTTGACTTCTAGGTTCGTCGGCATATCTCTATGGACGGTGTTCGCTGGCCACACGAAAAGCTTTCCGAGAACTCTCCCAGGTTCAGCGAGGAAGTTTCTCAAGCATGCTTTTCGCTGCCGCGCTATCTGGCTGCTGTTTGAGCAAAGCGAGCAGCACACCGCGAGCTTTTTCAGAATCGTTCTCTATGCTGTAAACGCGTGCCAGATTCAGGTAGGACTGATCGAAGCCGGGTGCCGCTCGAATGCATTCCTCAAAGCTCGCGACTGCTTCATCTCTCCGGCCGGTTCGCAGATAAAGGATTCCGAGATTATTCAGCGCCTCGGGATAATTGGGGCGCGACTTCAACACAGCCTGCAGATGCTCGTAGGCTTTTGCGGTATCGCCCGCCTGGGCAAAGACCATTGCCAAGCCGTAGTTTGACTCGGCCTCTGTGGAACTTACCTCCAGCGCCCGTTCGAACGTCTTCCGAGCCGCATCCCAGTTCTTCTGCAGACGATAAGCGTTGCCCAGATTGTTCAAAGCGATCAGATGATCGGGACTGGAGTGCAACGCCTGCTGAAAGTAATGAATGGCCTCTTCCGTTTGCTTTTCTTGTGTGGCGATCAGGCCAAGATTGTTCCAGGCATTGGCTATCGTGTCGGGATAGTTCGCGCGAAGCTTAACGGCGCGTTCAAAGCTGTCCCGCGCTTCGCCTGTTTTCCGCTGACTGAGTAAAGCGCTTCCTAGCCCGTAACAGGCTTCGGCACTCGATGGATCATCGCCGAGCGCGAGCCGGAACCATGCTTCGGCTTGCTCGAAGTAGCCTCGCTGGAAGTAGACCGAGCCAAAGGAAAGATGGTTGCGGCCAAACTCGAACGCCTCTGAAACTCCGGGGAACGGGAGCGCTCGGGCAAGCTTTTCTGCGCGGCTCCGAGGGATATTCTCCACATCCTTCTCGACCTGCTCGGGCCTCACGGACCCTTGATAGACCTTGACGATCTGGCCCTGCGCATCGATCAGGAACGATGTTGGCAAAGCAAGATCGCGGCGACGGTCGAACAAATGACGATACAGAAGATTGTAAATCCCTGCGACGTCTTCCGATCCTCGCAAGATGGGAAATAACAGACGACGCGACTGGGATAGTTCGATCAGGTTATTGACGTTCGCTGAGTCGTCAACATTCACGGAAAGCAACTGTAATCCGTGAGCAGTCCACCGTGGATACGCCTGATTGAAGGCTTCCAGACCTTCGCAGCAAATTGAAGATTGCGAGACCCATAAATTCAGCAGCACGGGCTTTCCTCGCATCTCGCTCAAACTTCGCTTGCGCCCTTGCAAGTCGGGCAGAGATATTTCCGGAGCACTTACAGGCACAAGGAGCCAGGTTTCGAATGCAACCGGCGACGCTTCGAGCCGAGTCTCCTCGTTGGAACCCTGCGGGTTCACCGCCTGCGGCGTCTTGAACGGCTCAATTCGTAATTTCTCGCTTCCCTCTTCTACCCACACTCGATGATTTATGGGAAGATCGCGAAACTGTTGCCGAAATCCGCTGGGCCAGCGTATCGAAACCTGAACCGGCCCGTTGGTTGCTCCGAGACCGAAGAATAATTCCTTGCTATGCTGAGAAAGAAAACCTGCGCCCGCCTGCAGCATGCGAGTCTGGCGCCCCAAACCAGTTTCGATTGTAACCTCCGCTCCGATCGCATCGCGATTGCTCTTGGTGCCGCAGAGGCGGAAAGCAATAGAGGGCGGCAGATCTTCGATTTTGTTTTTCAAGACCCTCAACTGGGGCGCGTTGCGGTTCTTTAGAAATATTTCCTGCCTGCCGTCCTGGTCAAAATCGGCAAGAGCGAAGGCCCGTCCATCCTCAATGAAGTCAAGACCTACTGCGCCTGAAGCGTCCGAAAAAGTTCCATCCCGGTTGTTGGCGTAGAAAACGTTGCGCTCAAACCCACTCCAAGTCCCGTCAGCGCGAATGAGTTCGTTGATAGCGCTCCATCCCTGTTCGTATTCGGCAGAGGCCTTCGGCGTATCGGGTGATTTGGCTACCACTTGCCGCCAGAAGAAACTATTCAGGTCGGCTGGCGAAGTGCCCGAGATCATGCCGTTCGCTACATAAAGATCAGGGAAACCGTCATGATCGAAGTCGAACGCATCGCTCGACCATGCCCACTTGCCCACCTTCACCCCGGCGAAACCTGTCTTGTCCTGGAAAGAACCATCTTTATCGCCAGCTGAATTTTTAAACAACGAATTACCCATGGCATGCTTTTGGTAGAGCGCCCGCACTTCGGCGGGCGAATCTGTCTTGAATTGCTCTTGAGCGGAAATGCGCTCTCCGGCAGCGGTCCACATGTCGCCAACATACAAATCCTGTCTTGCATCGTTATCGTAGTCCAGCCAGCAAACGCTCATTCCCGCGCCAACATCCTCGACTCCAGCTTGCGCAGCGACGTCAGTGAAACTGCCATCGCCATTATTGCGGTATAGATTCTTGCGGCCAAAATCGTTCACGACGTAGAGGTCTGGCCAACTATCGCGGTTGTAGTCGCTCCAACTGCAGCAGAAACTATAGCGGGTATTGTTATGGTTGAGCCCGGACTCCGCCGTAACATCGCGAAAGGTGCCGTCGCGATTGTTCCGCAGCATAAAATTCGGCGGCCCGTTTTCGGCGTCATAGTAAGGAACGGGATATTTATACTGATCGGTTCCCTGGTAATAGATGTAGAGACAAAAATAAATATCCAACCATCCGTCTCGGTCGTAATCGGCGACTGCTGCTCCGGTAAAAGTTCCCTGGGGAGGTTTCGCGAATTGAAACGCGTCGCGCTTCTGACGAAATCTTCCGCCACCCTCGTTGAGGAACAACTTCGGTCCGCTTGCGCCCACGACGATTACATCCTGGCGCCCATCGTTGTCGAAATCAGCGAAGAGCGCGCAAGCTGTATTTTCCAAAAGCCCGAGTCCGGAGGATTCGGTGATGTCTTCGAAAGTGCCATCTCCTCGATTTCGATAGAGCCGGTTCGGAAGGCCTGCGGGCTGGCAAACATAGAGATCGTCCAACCCGTCATTGTCGATATCCGCGACGGAGACCCCGTTATGTCCGTAGACATCGATGCCGCAGGCGCCATCGAGAACCGTCCGCCAGTGATCCGTTCCACGTAGTAGTTGAGCGGAATAAGAAGGATTTCCGGCGATGGCCTGCGCCGCAATATCAACAAACACCGGGAATAAAGAGCGGCTGCGAGTCTCCTCAACTCCTTGCCACCGGCGCAGCTGGAAGTTGCCGCCGGTAGAGGCGCGCCACACAAGGTCCCAACAGCCGACACGTTGCTCGCGGTGAAACCCCTCGCCTTCACCCACAAATTCATAGCGCACTCTGGTTTTTAGTTCCGTAAGTGGTGTCGCAGATGTGGCGCTGATGCTTGTCAGCTGGAATTCGGCAGTGAAAATGTTCGTAAAGGGATGGAAGGCAGACCGCAACTCCTGCAGGAAGGAGTCTCGCTGAAGATTCGATTGAGCGTCGAATTTGTTTTGAGTGATCTCCACCGTCGGCCCCGAGCGCAGCGGCCTCGACTCGCTCGGATGAAGAGACGATCCCAGGAAATCCTCGGCAAGAGTTTTTTCAATTGCCTCAAGATTCTGCGGCGACCGAAGACATCCCACACTCCACGCCGCCAGAGTTCCCGCGATCCGGTCGTGATCCTTCTCGGTTATGAATTCATCGAACCCCGCCTGCACCTTTCCCAGTACGGCATCGAGAGGGCTCCGCGCACGATAGTGCGGATGGAGAATAAACGGAATGTCGGACGAACCCGGAAGGCCGGAATGGGAAAGAGATTCGTTGAGGAAATCCAGTTCGGGCAAGCTGACGGGAAGCATCATCACGGACGCTCCCTGGCAGCAGCGGAACAGAAAGCTGCGACGGGCAAAATCTACGGAATCCGACTCCACGGGCGTCAAAGGTACCGGCTTTTTTACACGCCAACTCAGAGTTGCGCCCCCGGTCGAACCGATGGAATGCTTGCAGAAGGAGCAAAGTAACAGGGGGTTGCAGGGCGGGTCAAGGTGAGAGCGCAAACCGCTTTTGGGGAAGCGGAATTTAAGTTCCCGCGCCGGGAACAGAAGGGTTCAAGGAGAGGCTTTTTCCTTGACCGTGTGTTTGCTCAACGCCTAGCGTTAGAAAGTGAGCGAAAGCGAACCATGGCTCTCTGAATTAAACGTGGCCTGATTGCCAATGGAAAATACCGTTTCAACATTGCCGGCAGCCGTGTTTTTATTGGCTGAGAATCGCCTATTACGAGAAGCCTTGCTGCGCATTCTCTCGAAGAAGGACGACATCCAAGTGGTTGGAGCGGGCTGCTGCGGATTCGACACCTTGGATCAGATCGTTGCGACGGGCGCGAACGTTGTGGTGCTCGATTCGCTTGCATCGGCCCTCTCGGAACGGGGGGTAGCGTGGGAACTGCAACGGGTCAACTCATCCATTCGAGTGGTAATGGTGGGCATGGAGCCGGAAGCATCCGCATTTCTGAAAGTAGTACAGGCGGGGGCTGTGGGCTACATTCTCAAAGATGCTTCCGCATCGGAGGTGGCGCGGACGATTCGGGCGGTGGCGGCTGGTGAAGCGGTGTGTCCAGCATCCCTCTCGGCGGCCCTCTTTCAATGGGTGGTCCGGCATAAGCCATCCACCCCAACTCTGCTAAGAGCCAGAATGGGCCTCAGCCGCAGGGAGCAGGAATTGGTCGGGCTGATCAAGCGAGGTCTAACCAACAAAGAAATGGCGAGCCAGTTAAACCTCTCCGAGCAGACCATCAAGAATCATGTGCACCGCATGCTGCGCAAACTAGGAGCGCCGGACCGGCTTTCCATTCTTGAGGTTTGCCACGACCTGAGCCTCAGCATTTGATCGAGCTGATTGCGGACCGGTCGCCATCTCTACCTCGACTAAGCAGTATATTTTCAATGTCATCCGAATTGAGGGTTGTAAAGTCGCTCACGACATGAAGCGCACCCGCGGCAAGCAGTCTCTCCGGAGGCTGGTGCAGAGCGATCCCGATGCAGGCTAAACCCGAGGCAACCGCCGCCCGCACGCCTGAGACAGCATCCTCGACCGCCACGAGATATTTGGCTTCGAT
>Ga0116135_1001870_pt1 | contig 10066 bp, 11 predicted proteins | sample June2015DPH_20_1_FD_89738 | JGI IMG/M metagenome (GOLD analysis project Ga0116135, IMG submission 89738) | Peatland microbial communities from SPRUCE experiment site at the Marcell Experimental Forest, Minnesota, USA - June2015DPH_20_10 | ecosystem: Environmental > Terrestrial > Soil > Wetlands... | reverse complement strand
GATGTCAAGTTCTTTCATCTTTCGCGGAATGAGCATCCCTGCTCGCCGCCATGGACCATGGATGCCCGAGCATATAAAGAAAAAGCTTCTCGAAGAGATCGCTGTCCTTGAGCACGAGCTCGCCCACGAGCTTCCCGCCGAGATCAAAAAAGCCGTGGCCATGGGAGACCTTTCGGAAAATGCCGAGTATCACATGGCGAAGCAGCGCCAGGACTTTGTGAACGCACGCCTGGGCCAGCTCAAGCGGCGCATGGCCGAGCTTTCACTGGTGAACCTGTCGAACATTCCGAGGGACAAGGCGGGGTTTGGATCGACCGTGGTGGTGTTTGACTCCACCAAGGACGAAGAGATTGTGTACCGGCTGGTGACCAGCGAGGAATCGGATGTGTCCAAGGGACTTATTTCGACCACTTCGCCCATCGGGCGCGGCATTGTGGGCAGGCGGGTGGGCGACATTGCCACCATTGTGACCCCCAACGGCAAGCGCGAGCTGGAGATTCTGAAGCTGATCACGATTCACGATGAAGCGGGCGAAGGCGTCGAAGAAAACAGCGCCGGCCCCGGTGCAGAGAAGTAATTAAGGAAGATTGGAATGACCTGGACCAGCGCTTTCGGCCGCGCATGCGGCTGGCTTCTTGACCGCATCGTGCACGGCCTGGCCCTTACCCGCATATCTCCAAACGTGTTTACGTTTATCGGCCTGGTCATCAATATCGTGGCCGCAATCCTGTTTGGGCACGCCAATGCGGCCAACTCCGGGCGCATGTTCTTCTACGCGGGAATGGTGATCTTCGGCGCCGGCATCTTCGACATGGTGGACGGCCGGGTGGCGCGCAAGAACAACCAGGTGACGGTCTTCGGATCATTTTTTGATTCGGTGATCGACCGCTACTCCGACGTGGTGCTGTTCTTCGGCCTGCTGGTTTACTACGGCCGCATCAACAGGTTCAGATACGTGGTGCTGGTGGCGTTCGTGATGGTGACGTCGCTGATGGTGAGCTACACGCGAGCCCGCGCCGAGGCGCTGATCGGCCAATGCAAGGTGGGTTTCATGGAGCGGCCAGAGCGGATCGTGCTGGTGATCCTGGGCGCGCTGTTCAACCATTGGGGCGTGATGGCGCCGGTGCTGTGGGTGCTTGCGGTGCTGTCGACCATCACCGTGGCGCATCGGATTATCTATACCTATCAAAATACCAAGCACCTCAAACCGATTGGGTGAGGGCGTTGCGGCTCTAGCAGTTCACCATCACGGCTGAGCAGCCGGGCTTGACGGGCTTCCATTGCACCAGGAACCCGGTCACCGAAGTTGGGTCCATGTGGCGCATGGATTCAAACTCGCCTGTGCGCTGGCTGTAGAGCAGCTTTCCGTGTTCGCTGAGCACTGCGAGGGCGGGCACGCCCTTCTTCAGCGGAATCTCGTACCGGTCGGCAAGGTCAAGATTGGCGTCGTAGTGTCCGACGTTTACATGGACCAGAACAAAATTGGACTCGAGGATGGGCAGATTCTCCGGGTTGTGGAAGTAGATATCGAGGACCTGGCAGTCGCCGCACCAGTTTCCACCAAAGTCGAGCAGGACGCGCTTGTGGGTGGCTGCCGCGGTCTTGAGGGCGGCGGCGAGGTCGGCTTTTGCCTGGGCGGGGTCAGGATAGATATCGCGGCCGGCAGAGTTGGCGGTGGAAGCGCCAAGGGTCATCAACAGGACGAGGACGAAGAATTTTAGGTGCTTCAACGGTATCCTCCGGGGAACGGATGAATCTGATCTTAATAGATGGCAGGACGTTTGCCTTTGATCCATTGTTTCACCGCTCAGAGGATTTACTCTGAAGAACGTATGTCAAGCCACACCGATCTGCGCAAACGGCTGGAATCGACCAACTACTCTGACCTGGGAGAGATGATGGAGGGTTACGCCCGCGCCGCCGCGGAGCTGGCCAAGACGGAGTTCCGACAGAGTTTGGACTTTACCTCGGACTCGATTGACGCGCTGGACGAGATCCTGGTGCTGGTGGGGGAGAGCCCCGAACTGGACGTGGATTTTGAAGTACGGCTGTGGGGCGCGTACATGGGCGAGGTGCTGCGCAGGCGCTATGCCGGCGGCTGGGAGATGACCCAGTACCCGGGCGGCGCGGTGGCTGTTCCCGCGGTGGATGTGCGCGGTTCAAGACTGTTTCCGCTCATGAAGGTCTTCCGCAGGCTGACAATCGGTGAAGAGGAAGACCTGCGCGCCTTCTACGCCATGGTGACGGAGCGGCTGGGCAAGCCGGCGCAAGTGAACTAAAGGCAGTGGTCAGTTGTCAGTAATCCGTGGTCAGGAAGCAAAAAGTCTGCGAATCGGCACTGATTTGGTGCATCCGATAAGGATCGCGGTGCGTACCTGAGGTGGAATGTTCTGATTTTGCTGTGACGTATGTCTCTGCCGGATTACGGGGCTTTGTGCAACAATGATTCTTGAGATCGTGCGCCGGGCGTTCCGGCGCGTGGAGGACAAAAATGGGTGATCTTCTACAGCCCTGGCATTTGATTGTGTTGGGCGTGATTGCATTTCTGCTCTTTGGGGCCAAGCGGCTGCCGGAGCTTGGCAAGGGACTGGGCGAAGGCCTGAAGGGCTTCAAGGAAGGCATCAAAGGCGTGACCGATCCGGCCCCTGCGCCTCCCGTGGTGCAGCAGAGCGCTCCGCCTCCTCCTCCACCGCCGGCAGCCCCCGCTGAGCAGAAGTAGGGTTTTGCGCAAAGGCTGATCCGCCGGATTGTATTTCCGGCGGCATGAAATGTGATTCTGGAACCAATCGAGAGGCCTGCGCCGATGCGCGGGCCTTTTGTGCGTTTCTGGAAGTCGCGCCTTAAACGCTAAGCAGCGCGACGGCGGCCAGGGCAACGGCGATGCCGGCCCACTGGCGGCGTGTGGGCCACTCGCGCAGAACGAGGGCGGCCAGCAGAATAGTCCCGCCGGGATAGAGAGAGCAGACCACCGCGGCTACGTCGAGCCGCCCAAAGTGCGCAGCCTCAAGGAAGAACAGGTTACCGGCGGTATCGAGGGCTCCGGCCAGGATGCCGATAAGCCAAAAGCCGCGCCAGGGCGCTTTGGGTGGCATGAGGGCCAGAACCAGCAGCAGGGCAAGCACGCCGGAGGCGCGCGTCGAGGTCATGGCCCATAGAATCCCGCCGGTGCCCGCCGTCTTGAAGAGGATCAACTGGGTTCCGAAGCCGATGCCGGACAGCGCGCCCAGCAGCAGAGCGGCCGGCGGTGTGGCATGCGCGGTGTTTTCCGGCCCTCTTGCGGTTGGGCGGCGGGTGATGAGCCAAATGGCGGCCAACCCGAGCGTCAGTCCACCGGCGGTAAGAGGGGTGGGCAGGCCGTCCTGAAGGATCGAAAAGAGAACAGGGATCAAAGCGGTCAGCAGGCCGGTGAGGGCAGCGGTGAGGCCCATGGCGCCCATGGCCAGGGCGCGATAAAAGAGAGCCAGCGCGAGCGCGCCTTCAAATCCGCCCAGGGCGGCGTAGACCAGAAACCGCGTGGCGGGAAGTGGCACATGCATGACGCCGCAAATGGCGAGCAACAGGAGCAGGGAGATGATCTGGCCGGAGGCTACGACCAGCAGGGCGGGAGCGCGGCGTGCGCCCCACCCTCCTGCAAAGTCCGAGCCGCCCCAACTGGCGGCGGACAGCAATCCGATTCCGGCCGCCGTTCCCGAGCCATTCACCTTCTATTGGTTATCCCGGGCGTTGGGGTAATAGCCGACCTTCGCGGTCACGTCCAGGCCGGGACGTTCCACGCGCACATCGATTTTGCGGAACTTGCCGTCTATGACCGGCTCGTGGCTGTTGTAGCCCAGCGTGTACTGGTTGCGCGCTTCGGTGGCGATCTCCTGGTAGCTTTTCTCAATGCCGTTGAGACCGCGCTCGGAGTCGGCGGTGCCGCCGGTGGCGGCGATGTACTTGTAGAGCACGTTGTCGTACATGGTGAAGGGCAGGTGGAAGCGGCTCAGGTAGCCCTCGCCCCAGCGCGCCGAGTCGCCCACCAGCGTGCCGTAGACGGCGATCTGGTTGGTCTCAAGGTAGCGAATCACTTCCTTGATGGTGGCCTTGCTGCCGTATTCCTTGCCGTCAGAGATGACGTAGATGATGCGGCGGCGTTCCTTGGGCCGGTTTGACAGTTCCTTGGCGGCGGCCAGGATGGCGTCATTCAGAGTGTGGATTTCCTTGGGGATGGTGATCACGCCGCTGCCGCTGCCGGTGGAGCGTCCGGGCTGGAGGTTGGGGTCTGCGCAGTTGCCGTTGACGCGGATCTCGCAGCCGGCCATTGGGCCGCTGTTGACGGGCGCCAGGATCTCTTCGCCGGCCGCCTTGGTCATGGAGAAGATAAACGGAACGCGGGCGCTCTGTGCGCCGGTGAAACCGCCGGAGCGATCGGTTGTGCCGTTGCTGTAGGTGACCACGGCCAGTTCGTCGTACGGGGTGAGCGCGCCCTGGATGGCGTCAAGAGAATTGTTAACCCTTTCCATAATGTCGGAGGTCAGGCTCTGGTCGACGACAAAGACGACAGACAGCGGGGTCGGATCGACGGTGAACAGCGTCAGCGGCTCGCGGGTGTTGTTTTCATAGACCTTGAAATCGCGGAAGGTGAGGCCGGCAACCAGTTTGCCTTTGGAGTCCTTGACAGTAACCGGGACTTCAACAAAGTTGACCTGGAGGTGAAATGTCGCGAGCTTTTCCGCTCCCGCGGGAGGATTGACCTGCACATCATCCTTGGGCGGCGGGGTAATCGTAGGGGAGGCGGCCGCGGGGGCCGGCTGGGCGGTTGTCGAAGAGGACGAGCCGGTTGTGGTTGGCTCAGTGCCAACACCCTTGCCGGGGGTAATCGGGGTGCCGTCCGCGCCGGTCAGTGGCTGAGGCGCCTGGGGAGCGGGGGCGTCGGGGATCTGCTGTTGTTGCTGGGGCTGTTGCTGGGCCAGCGCTGCCGGACTCAGGCTCGTGCTCAAATTGAGGATTGCCACCAGCGCCAATGCTTTCAAACCAAGCTTCACAGGTATTTCTCCAGTGGTCAGTGTTCCCAGTGGTCAGTGTTCAGCGGTCAGTAAAACCGGCCTCTGAATCGAGAGCACTGACGAATCAACCTTTGTCAGTCCTTAGTAGTATTCCACCTTCAGTATTCAATTGGATGCCGGAAGGAGGAAATCGACAGGCAACTGAATACTGAAAACAAGAACAACTGACGAAAGCAGTATCGCATTCGTCAGAGTATCAGACGCGCCAGACGCGCGCAGGTTGTCCGGCGCGCCGGAAACAGTTCGCGTATGCTTTCTTCGAGGGCCGGATTTCGTCTATATGACCAGAATGCGCGTGCGGTTCGGAATTGTCGCCTTGTTGTTTGGCCTTCCGGGATTGTCCCTGGCAGGATGGGCTCAGCTTGCGCCTTCTCCCGATGCTCCCCCGGTGAGTCATGCGCCCGCCGCAGCAGCTGAAGACATTCCAACAGCCACGTTCAAGGTCAATGTCAACCTGGTGGACGTGTTCTTTACCGTGAAGGATAAGTCGGGCAACCTGGTCCCGCACCTGACCAAGGACGATTGCACCATCAGCGAAGACAAGGCGCCGCAGACGCTGAAGAGCTTTGTGGCCGAGACGCAGCAGCCCATCACCCTGGGTATTCTGCTTGACACCTCGGGCAGCCAGCAGCGGGTGCTGCCGCTGGAGCAGGACGTAGGCAGCCAGTTTCTTTCGCGCGTGCTGCGCCAGAAGGACGAGGCGTTTCTGCTCTCGTTCGACGTGGATGTGGACCTGTTGCAGGACTACACCAACAGCCCGCGCCTTCTGACGCGCGCCATGAACAAGGCGGAGATCAACACCGCCGGCGGCAACGGAGCTGCGGGTATTCCCGGTGCGGGCGGCGGAACCGTGCCCACCTACGGAACACCCAAGGGAACGCTTCTCTACGACGCGGTTTACCTGGCCTCGAACGAGAAGATGACGCAGGAGTCGGGCCGCAAGGCGATGATCCTGCTCACCGATGGCGAGGACGAGGGCAGCAGCAGAAAGATCCAGGATGCGATTGCCGCGGCACAGAAGTCCAACGTGCTGGTGTACGTGATTCTGATTGCCGATCGGGGTTTTTACGGAGGCTTCGGCTACAGCGGCTACTCGGCCATGAAGAAGCTGACCGAGGAGACCGGCGGCCGGCTGATCGATGTGGGCAATAACGGCAAAAAGCTCGAAGCGGCTTTTCAGGAGATTGAAGACGAGCTGCGCACCCAGTACGTGGCCACCTACACTCCCACCAACCTGAAGATGGACGGGACTTTCCGACACCTTGGAGTGGAATGCCGCGGGGACGGGATGAAGGTGCAGGTGCGCAAAGGCTATTTTGCGTCCGTTCCCCAGAACTAACCGGTACCTGCTGACTATTCGTTGATTTGCTCTTTAGAGTCGGCTCCTGCGCCGTGTGGGAAAGAATTTACATACGAGAATTTACGCGATCGAGCAGAAAGTTCCAGCTGCTGCACGGGTGAGTGCGCCTTTAAAGGCAGCGATTGGAAGCGACGGCGCGCTTTAATTTGCGTTGAATCAGGTTGTTCCGAACCAGAACATGGGGAAGCGCGGAGTGGCATGGCGCATGCAGGACTTATTGCTGCACGGCCTCTTGCCTGTGCCGCGGTTTGGTCTAAGCGGGGTTGAATGCAGAGGAAAAGTCGTCGGAGGTTTTTCAATATGAAATCTGCTCCTATGCTCGCGGTATTTGCGTTCTCGAGCTTATCCCTCTCCAGCCTAAATTTAATCGCCCAGCAGCCAGATCAAGCTCAGCAACAACCGAGCCCAGCCGAGCAACAGCAACAGCCAAACCCGGTGCAGGCCCCGTCAGCTCCCGCTCCAGCCCAGTCCGGCAGCGCGCAGGCTACGGATGCGGCCAAGGCTGCTGCGACGCCAGTCGAGATGAGCCCGGTGACGGGCGAGCTGGTGGGCAAACTGGATTCGAAGTCCGCTAAAACGGGCGACCAGGTGGTGGTAAAGACCAGCGAGGCTGTGAAGACCGCCGATGGAACCGTGATTCCCAAGGGATCGAAGCTGGTGGGCCATGTGGCCAAGGTGCAATCGCATAGCCAGGGCAGCGAGAATTCAGCGGTGGCCATTGCGTTCGACCACGCGGAACTGAAGGGTGGTCAGAGCGTGCAGATTGAATCCGTGATCAAGTCGCTGGCGCCGGCGCCGGGCGATGCGGCTTCCAACTCGCCGGATATGATGAGCGCTCCGACGGGCGGCAGTGCGCCGTCGGGCGGCGGCATGGCGGGACGCCCGGGCGGAGCAAATCCCGGATCGACGACAAGCACAGTGCAGCCTCAAATGCCAACGGCAGGGACAGATGCTTCTTCGAAGAGTGGCACGGCGAATGCGGGAACGGTTGTCGGCAAGATGGGAGACGATCCCATTCGCACGACCTCGATTCCAGGGGTCTTTCTTGCAAGCACGACTCCGAGCGAGGCCGCGACCTTGTCAGGAATGCTGTTCGCCGCCAAGAGCGAAGTCCATTTAGACGGTGGGGCACAAGTGGGTATGGAGGTGGCTCTTGCGACCTCGCGGTAACAAGAGTGGGGTAACAAGCGCCGGGCGGCGAAGTGGTTTGCCCTTGTCGTGAGGTTCGACACAGCCCTGTCGTGAGGTTCGACACAGACCTGTCGTGAGGTTCGACACAGACCTGTCGTGAGGTTCAACGCAACCTTGTCGTGAGGTTCGACACAACCTTGTTGAGCCAATCGTTAAGCTGGTGTGAACGGCGACTTCTTAGCATGCTTTTCTGTCCTATTTCTGGACAAACAAGCCCACAAGCTACACCTCGGTAATCTGGTGCCTTAAATGGGTCGTCGTTAATATCGGCTTAAGCGGAAAATACTTTAGCTTTTCTGAGAAGAATTTTTTGAGTTTCGGAATTCTTGCCGGGAATTTCTGCTTGAGGAGCTTGCGATGATCACCGACCGGATGGCCCGCGAAAGCTTTGAAATCAGCCCGCGTTTTCGCGCAACACTCGAGGAGCGCATTGCCCGCCTGGAGCGGGATGCGGAACACGACGAGGCGCAGGTGAGCCAGCTTGAAGACGGCGACCATATCCGGCGGCAGATGCGGCTGGTGGCGCTGCAACGCTCAGAGGCGCTGCGCATGCGGCTGTTTCTGGATGGGGCCAAGTCGCGTCTCCCTCGGCCGATGATCGCACTCTGATCAATCTCTATCGAAGATCCAACAGAACGGGCCGCATTCTCTCACTGGAGACGCGGCCCGTTGCGTTCTTAGTCTAAAAACGAGGTGTCCATGGACACCTCGGGACACCTTCAAAACTTGGAGCACCGGGCGGGGATTGAACCCGCGTATACAGGTTTTGCAGACCTGCGCGTTAGCCACTTCGCCACCGGTGCCTGGACAGTTGTCCGTGTTCAGTTGTCAGTGATCAGTCTTGATCCTGCCAACGACGAACAGATGAAATCTGACAACTGAAAAACTTCTTGCTGCAACTAAAAAACCCACCTCGCTCGTCGGCGGGTGGGTCATTGGGATGATTCCTATTTCTGAATCTAGCCCAGCGAACACGCCCGCTCAGCGCAGCTCTGACAGCAGCAGCACAGACACATTGCGGGAGTGAGGTTGTTGGGCATCGAAATCTTTTCTGCCGGTCAGCGAAGGTGCACATGAACGCGGCGTGTATTCGTAGAGTAGGGGCACATTGGACGGCTTGTCAAGCGGCACAGTGGAGATTTGTTGCGTATTCATTGCCTGAATCGGCGCCTGCAAGAAGGATGTTTTCAAGGTCGATGCATCTCGCATTCATGCAAATGTGCCGCTGAGCGCGCGGAGATCGTCGCAGTCGAGCTGTGGATCATCGAGTACTTCGCCTGGCACGCGCACAGTGCAATCTTCAATATCGGAATCGACAAACGCATCGAAGACGAAGGCATAGAGCGATTCGCGGCCGGTGAGCTTTTGATTGCGCGCGCGCAGAAAGTCAAAGCGAAACGCGGAGCAGGCTTCGATTTCATCGAGGAAGGCGGGCGTGAAAAAAGACGGCGCATTGGCAACGGCCATCAGAATGAGCGAGCGCCAACTCATGCGCAGGAGTTCCTTGAGGCTGGAAGATCCGTTGGGCAGGCGGTCCATGCGGTCGGCGATATTGCGGCTGAAGTGGAGCAGTTGCAGAACCAGGTCATCGAGCGGCAGGCCCTGTGCGGCTGCCTGCGTGAAGAGCGTTATGGAGCCGCGTGTGAGATCTTCGCGCACGTCCTGCAGATCGTCTCCCAGTTGCAGCAGGACGCCCCAGTCAAACGCGAATCGAATCTCTTCTTCGGTGAGCCATGGGCGCGCGAGGCACGCATCTGCAAGCACCGATGTGCCACCCTTGGCAGAGCTGATGCGCAGCACATTGACTGTGCTCAGCGATTGACCGTTGCGCACGGCTCTCAATTGCGCGAGGCTCTGCTCCTGGCCGCGGTGGATGGCGAGCAGAGAGTCGTACACCTGCGGATAGCGCAGGCGTGGATATTGTTCTTCAATCAGATCGACCATGGTCCACACGGCTGCTTCATGCGCCGTGGCCGCGTCAACACGTTCGCCGCAAAGCCGCTGGCGAAATCGCTCGCTGAAGCGCAGCTTGTCGGCGGTGGACAGGTCCGGGTTGTCGAGATGGTTGTCGGTGTAAGGGTAGAGCAGGCTGTAAGCAAGGATGGAAGAGGTCAGCTCCATCGGCAGGCCGAGCAGGGCTTGCAGGCCGCATGCAGTCCACGCATTGCGGCAGGCCTGGATGGTGTCTTCCATGGTGAGCGAGGGATCAAAGCGCCGCGCCCAGCGGGCAAGCTGCGTGCCGACGGGCAGAAAGCTGCCGGAGAGCAATTCGACGGCTTCGCCTTCCAGGCCGAGCGCTGTAGCGGCGAAGCGCGGAAAGAGTGCGACAATACGCTGCTTAATTTCTTTCCGTTCGGCGGTATTGCGCGGGGCGCGTTTCGCTTCGCGCTGCACGGCGCGCAGGCCCTTGTCGTAGGCCTTCTGGTGCTTGCGCTGTTCACGCGCGGTGTAGCGAGGCGAGAGGGGAATT
>Ga0116135_1001869_pt1 | contig 10066 bp, 8 predicted proteins | sample June2015DPH_20_1_FD_89738 | JGI IMG/M metagenome (GOLD analysis project Ga0116135, IMG submission 89738) | Peatland microbial communities from SPRUCE experiment site at the Marcell Experimental Forest, Minnesota, USA - June2015DPH_20_10 | ecosystem: Environmental > Terrestrial > Soil > Wetlands >... | reverse complement strand
GGTCGGGATGACACTTCTGTTTGGGGGTTGAGGTTTTAGACGGTACGCTCCGGTCGGGATGACAAAGGGGAAGGCGGCGCTTTCAGTTGAGAGTGGCTTGTGGATGAGGAACCGCAGGCTCCTCGGCTGGGCTCGGAGATGTGACAAAGGGAGACGACGATGAATCAGCCTGCTACCATGGCCGAATATCCTGGCATTTAAAGGACACTTGCTTGATACAGCTTCGCTGTTTTCCTCTCGCCCTACTTACGGTTTTTGCAATGCAGTCCCCCGCCCAGGAAGCGCCGGCGGCAAGAACGCAGATCGTTCATGCGGGCAAACTTCTTGATGTGCGCACCGGACACATCGCTACCGATGCTTACATTACCGTCGCTGGTGAGAGGATCACCGCCATCTCTTCCTCACCCCCCACAGACACGAGTGCAGTGATTGACCTTAGCCGGTACACCATTGTCCCCGGCCTCATCGATGCCCATGGACACATTCTCTCCGATCCGACGACGCAGTCGTCCACGTCGTACCTGATCACCTCCGGCCCGCAAGCAACGATTCGCGGAGTCGCCAACCTGCAGCTTTGGCTCAAACATGGTTTTACGGTCGTGCGCGATGCCTGCGAATCGTATTCTTCGTATCCCCAATTTGCTCTTCGCGAGGGAGTTGAGAAAAAGCTGATTACGGGTCCACGCATTATCGCGGCCGGCAGTTGCATATCGCTCACCGGCGGCCACGGCGACTCTGATCGTCTCTCACCCGACAAGCCTTCCCTGGATCAACCCAACCAGGTGGACACAGTCGACGATGTCAGCCGCATTGTCCGTCGCGATATCAAATATGGCGCTGACTGGATCAAGCTGATGGCAACCGGCGGGGTGATGGACCCGATCAGCGACTACCGGGTCCAGGAGTTGAGCGATGCGCAGATGACCCGCGCGGTCGAAGACGCGCATCGTGCCGGACATAAGGTCATGGCGCATGCGGAGGGTACCGTCGGCATCAAGGCCGCCGTTCGCGCCGGCGTCGACTCCATTGAGCACGGCACCATGCTCGACGAGGAAGGGGCCAGGATGATGGCCGAACGCGGCACGTGGCTGGTCCCCACACTTTATTGCTTCCAGCACGACTTACAGACCGGGCTGTCGAAAGGACGAGAACCGAGCAGCATGGCGAAAGGAATAGCCATTGTGAAAGAGCAAGGTCCTGCATTCCAGCGGGCTTTGAAGTATCACGTCAAGATTGCGTACGGAGTGGATGACGACGACATCGACGAGTCGGTCTCCAAGGAGTTCGGCGCGCTGGTGCGGGGCGGCATGACTCCACTCGAGGCGCTGCAGGCTGCAACGATTCATGGAGCGGAACTGCTGTCGCTGGACAAGGACCTGGGCACGATTGAGACGGGCAAGTTTGCTGACCTGGTCGCCGTGCCATCTAACCCGATGGACGACATAACGGTGATGGAGCACGTTGCCTGGGTGATGAAATCGGGGGTGGTGGTGAAACCACTCTAACTATTTCGGGGCAGCGTCGAAGGACTTCTGAATGAAGGCAACGATGCGGCGTCGAGCATCGAAGCCGTGCCAGGGTTCAGGCACGGGATAGCCGAAGATCGCCAGAGCCAATGGGCCATGATCATCACGGGGGTAGGTTACGAGGTCGACGGGCACGCCCACCTGACGCAAGGCCCGGTACATCTCTTTCGATTGACCCAGGGGATCGGTCGTGTCGCCCTCTCACTGCAGCAGCATGAAGGGCGTGCTGGCTTTGCCGGCTAGCGCCAGAGGGCTTTGCCGCCAGGCATCTTCGGGATGCTCCCACGGTTTGCCGAAGTACCAGCGATCGTACCAGGATGAACCTTCCGTACCATATTCACTGTGCTGGTCGATAACCGGCGCGCCGCTGATGATGGCTTTGAAACGCGTGGTCTTGCCCTCCACAAAGGCAGCCATTTCGCCACCGTAGCTGTACCCCATCAAGGCCATGCGGTTGCTGTCGATGGGCTCGGTCTTGAGCACCGTATGGACCCCGGCCATGATGTCGCGATAATCGCCACCGCCAAGATCGTTTTTGTTCGCGGCAGCGAACGCCGCGCCATAGCCCGAGCTGCCGCGCGGATTGGTCCGCAACACGGCCCAGCCGTGACCCAGCAGGAAATCGATCCACGGCGCGTGCGCGTCGGCATACGCTCCAAGCGGACCTCCATGCACCTCAACAATCAGCGGTACATGCTCCCTGGCCGCTGCCGGCGGTAGATACAACAGCCCTTCTATGGTGAGGCCATCGCTTTTCCATTCGAGACGCTTCGGAGCAACGGTCAACATGTGCTCCGGCGCAAGCGGCGGTGTGTTCACCTGCCTGGGTGGGGATTGCAGGTCCACGGTGTAGTAAAGCCCTGGAGGGTTTCCTCCGCCACTGCCCAGGAAGAGCCAGCCGGTACGCCGTGCATTGGTTGTCACTGCTGACACATCGGATGGTGAGAGCGCTAAGAGTTCCGGCTCATTTGCGCCTGGCGTAAAGCGGGCGATCTTACCGTGGAAGCCGAATTCAACCTGCTGCACCACGCTGCCGTCGGCTAGTGGTACCGGAACGCGATCCCGCAAAGAGCCTTTGAGGCCATCGCTCAGGTTACGTGTAGTCTTCGCGCTGGTGTCAAAGAGGTAGAGATCCTGGTAGCCGGGCGGCGCATCGTGTTTAGCCTGCGCCAAATAGACTATTGACTTGCCGTCCGGGGACCATGCCGCGAGTCCGATGGTTGGCGGCAGCTCCCCAACCTTTTGTGGCTTGCTCGAGTCCGCAATGCTGACCAGCCAGCTGGTCTTCGCCGGTCCTAAATCCTCTGCACCATTCATGCCCTCCGCGATAACCAGCAGTCTGGAGCTGTCGTCGGTCCAGTACACATCACGAACGTCCGGTTCTATCGGCAAGAGCGTTAGCTTACCGGTCTCAACGTTGAGCAGGTACAGGCGGGAGCCGTGAGGGTTGTGATTCACCCATTCGGCGTCAGCCTTCGCTTCCTTCTGGGCTTTCTCGCCAGGCGTTTGTGGGTCGTCGGCGATGATCGCGATGGTGCGGCCGTCGGGAGCGATCCTGTAGCGCGCGATGTCGATGGGAACCTCATCGGAACCAGGACCGGTCCTGGTGTCAGACTTCGTAGGACTCGGCGCATCCGTCGATTTCGGATCTTCGGGTTTCGCTCCCTGATTCTTTGGCGGTAAGGCGTCGGGCAGCGTGGCCTGGTCGACGACTGGCTTGACCTTCAGTTCAAATGCCCTGGCTTCCCCTCCGATCATGGGCAGGCGATAGAGGGACGTATGGTCGCCGCGTTTCGCCAGGAACAGGATGCTCTCTCCATCAGGCATCCATTCGCCGTCGTGCTCGCCCCGTTTATCCACGTCAGGCGAGTAGGTGAGCTGCCGCGGGTCTTCTCCATTCACGCCAGTTAGCCACAGATGGCTCTTCGCCCCATCCGCAGTTGCGTCCGTAACGCGGATCAGGATGCGCTTGCCGTCAGGCGCGAGGCGAGGATCGCTCATCGTTTTGAATCGGCGCAACTGCTCGTTGTCGGGAAAATGGAGACTGGAGCCGTTAGCGAGAGATGCAGACGTCTGCGCTTTGAGTGTTAGGGCGGGGAAGAAGAACAGCACAAGGAGAGCGCTGTAGACGAAGCCAGCCATGCAAGAAGAGTACCAAGAGTGAGACCTTGAGCGATGGGCTTACAGTTTTAACTGTGCCCGGGAACGAATCGCCTTGTAGGGATACTTCCGCTCGAACTCGGCGAAATTCACTTTGATGCCCAGGCCTGGGGCGTCCGGCAAGCGAACCCGCCCATCCTTCTGGATCGGGTAGGTGCCCTCAGTCATCTCGACGAATAGGTCGTTATCCGCCCCTTCGCATTCGTGGATTACGAAATTGCGGCACACCGACATGGTGGACATCGAGGCCATGTGGGCAATCGGTCCGCTGCATTGGTGGGGGGCCACTTCCACTCCATAGGCCTCCGCCATGTTGGCGATCTTGCGCAGTTCCGTTACGCCGCCGGCATGCATGACATCCGGCTGAATAATCGCGGCTCCCTTCACATCGAGCAATTGCTTGAACTCGAAACGGGAGAAAAGCCCTTCTCCGGTGGCGATAGGGACTGGGCTCTTCGCCGCTACTTCCCCCAAGCCGGCCGGGTTCTCCCGCAAGGTTGGCTCCTCCATAAAGAGTGGATGATAAGGTGCGATGGCATTGGCAAATTGGATTGCGGAGCGCACCGTAAAGGTCTCCGCACATTCCAACGCAATATCCACGTGCGAGCCGAAGACCTTGCGGATGGCGGCCAGCTCCGCGACATCCTGATCGATGCGCTCGAGTTCGGTTGCCGCTTGCGGCAGGGTGTATTTGACTGCCGTCCAGCCCTGCTCGCGAGTGCGCGCAGCCAGCTCTGTCACCGCGGCGATGTCACGCTTCCCTGGCGGAATGGAGGCATCCCAATGGGTGAAATAAACGCGCAGATTGTTCTGGATCGGGCCGCCGAGTAAGGCGTACAGAGGTACCCCAAGGCGCTTGGCTTCGATATCCCAAAGCGCCGTGTCGATGGCCGAAAGCCCGGTCATCAGCGCCGGGCCGTTACGCCAGCGCGTCGCGATGTAGTAGACGCGATCCCAGTGGGCCTCCGGCCCGGCGGGATCGAGGCCCACATATTCGGGCTCCAGCCAGCGCAGCACCGCCTCGGCAACGTCGGTACGGCTTTCCAGGGTCGCTTCGCCGAGGCCGGTGATACCCGCGTCGGTGTGCACCTCGACAAACATCAGATCGCGCCAGCGCACAGAGACTTTGTGGATGTCGAAGCCGGTGATTTTGACTTTTCCGAGCGGGGCGGCCGCTTGAAATGCCGAGGCCAGAGGAACGGCGGCGAGACTCTTGATCAGGGATCTGCGGTTCACAGTCCGGAATATATCGCACTGCTGGGACGATGCGAAAAGGGTTATCTTGGACAAGCTTGCATTGTGCGCATACGGAGGACTCGTTCATGGGACACAAGTACGCCAACATCCTTGAAACCGTCGGCAATACGCCCGTGGTCAGGATCAACAAACTCGCACCGGCCGGGATCAACCTGTTTGTCAAAATCGAGGCCTTCAATCCTCTCGGATCCGTCAAAGATCGCCTTGCGCTGGGAGTGATCGAGGATGCGGAGAAGACCGGGCGGCTCAAGCCAGGTCAGACTGTGGTTGAGGCCACCAGCGGTAATACGGGAATTGGACTCGCCATGGTGTGCGCGCAAAAAGGCTATCCACTGGTGGTCACCATGGCAGAAACCTTCAGCGTCGAGCGACGGAAACTGATGCGATTCCTGGGAGCCAAGGTGGTGCTTACTCCCGCGGCGGGCCGGGGTTTCGGGATGGTCGCCAAAGCGTTGGAACTGGCCGAAGCCCATGGCTGGTTTCTTACCCGGCAGTTCGAGAATGAAGCCAATGCCGATATGCACTCGCGCACAACGGCGCAGGAGATATTGGCAGATTTCAAAGGTGAGCGGCTGGACTATTGGGTGACTGGATTTGGCACTGGCGGCACGCTGAAGGGAGTGGCACGGGTGCTGGCCAAAGAGCGGCCTGAGACCAAGATTGTGGTTTGCGAACCGGACGACGCGCCCATGCTGTCGAGCGGGGTGGCGCAGTCGCGGAACCCGGACGGATCTCCTGCTTCGGCGCATCCCGCGTGGAAACCACATCCGATGCAGGGATGGAGCCCGGACTTCATCGCCAAGCTGGTGAGCGATGCCATGGATACGAAGGGGGTCAGTCAAACCCTCCGCATCACCAATGCAGACGCGATGCGTTGCAGCAAGGAACTGGCGCGCAAGGAAGGAATTTTCGTGGGCATCTCCTCGGGCGGGACGTTCGCCGCGGCATTGAAAGTCTGCGCAGAGGCCCCGCAGGGATCGACTGTTCTGTGCATGCTGCCGGACACGGGGGAGCGGTACTTGAGTACTCCGCTGTTCGCGGATGTTTCCGTCGACATGACGCCGGAAGAAGTGGAGATCTCACACTCCACTCCGAGCGCCTGGATGCAACCGGCAGAGGTGAAATGAGCAAACAAAAGACGATGAGCAGGTTCGAACTCGAGGAAGACGGCGAGACCGCATACCTCGAGTTCGAGCTGGATAACGTGGGCTGGATCACGCTGTGGCACACCGAGGTGCCCCAGGCTCTGCGCGGGCGCGGTATCGCCGGGATGCTGGCGAGGACGGCGTTGGAATATGCTCGCGACCATCAATTGAAGGTGGATGTGGTGTGCCCACTGGTGGCGAACTTTGTTTCCAAGAATCCGGAGTTCGAGGGTTTGGTGGGGAAATAGGGGTTAGTGAGGAAGAGGCGCGTGACATTCTCCGCGATGCTCTCAGGAGGACGATTCTCCGGCCGGAAGACCGGGTACGGAGATCGCTTCTCTCTTCACCAAGATTGTCTTCAACCCCTATGAGCATTTGCAATGATATGCAGTGAAAGCGGTCGTTGGGCTGCGCCCATCATCTTCGGCCCACGTACGCTTTGGCGAACATGGGGCACCCGTCGATTCCCTCCGACGAGGCTGTGGAACGGACTTTGACGGGTTGTCGAACCTATTGTCCTGCTTACGGAATGACCAAGTATTGTTCGAGCTTTCCGTCGGGCATTTCGTAGGTCGTTACCCTCAGGTCCCGGTCGGGAAAGGTGGCGGTGAAGACCCGGAACATCATGCCGCCGCGAGCTTCTGATTTGGTTTCTTTGAAGGTAAGCGGTGGTCCCAGGGGCTTCAGACTGGAGGCAAAATCCTCTAACGTCTGCTGGTTGAAGTATGCATTGGCGTAGTTGGTGAACAGGCTGCGGTCGATGTGCCCGTCGGCCAGCCCCTTGAAGATTGCGAGCGCCTGAGCCTCTTGCCTGGTCGGCGTCGGCGTGGGGATGCCAAGGACGATGGGCATGATCCGATCTGCAATCGATCGTGCGGCCTGCGTGGCCATCTCATTGGTGAGGACGACAATGGCCGCGCGATCGTCGGGAAAGACTACGTTCTCCGAGACAAATCCCGAGACCTCGCCCGAATGCTCAATAATCTTGTGGCCCTCGCGCTTGCCTAAATCCACTCCCAGACCATAGCCAGTATCGGTACCGCTCTTAAGCAGGACGGGGGTGAACATCTGCTCATAAGAACCGGGTTTCAACAACGAACGATCGATCAGGCTGATATCCCACAGCGCCAGATCATGCGCCGGCATGGCAAGCTCTCCAGCGGCAAACATCCACCCCGCGCCTTCCTGGGGCGAAGGCCGCGGCGGCCCAAGTGCGTGGCGCTCGTAGCCGGTGGGGTCGGTTGCCGGTAATTTAGCGGCATCCGAGTCGTAGACGTTGTCCATGCCCAGAGGCAGGAAGATGCGTTTTTTCAGCAGATCGATCAGGGGCATGCCGCTGACCTGCTCCACGATGCGGCCTGCAATCACGTAGTTGGTGTTGGAATACTGCCATTGCGTGCCCGGATCAAAATCGAGCGGCCTTTTTGCCCACACGTCCATGATGTGCTGGGCGGTTGTGGGCACCATCATGGAGGTCATCACGTAGTCCTCAGGCCAAAAATCCTGGTAGCCGGAGGTGTGCGATAGCAGCATGCGGATGGTGACTTCGCTCGCCCGGGTCAAATCAGGCAGGTACTTTGAGAGCGGATCATCCAGGGTCAACTTGCCATCCTGCGCGAGGAGAAGGACAGCGGCCGCGGTGAACTGCTTGCTGATCGATCCGACGGAGTACTGCATTTGGGGCGTGGCTTCCATCGAAGGCGAAAGCCGAGCCTGCCCGTATGCCTGGAGATAGGCAATACGGCCATCCTTAACGACAGCAATGGAGGCGCTGGGAACTTTGGTGGACGACAAAACCTGGCTGACTGCGGCATCGATTCTCGACTTAGAGTCTGGCGAAAGCTCAGCACGGACCGCCGGGGCAGCGGTGAGCAAGATAAGCGTGAGAAGGAGTAACGATTTCAGCATGCTGGCTCTGAGAGTCTAAACTACTTCCGACTCATTGGAGGATCCGGAATGCTTACCCGCAGAGAGTTCAACCGCCTGGCGTTAGCCGGGGCAGCCTCACAAGTGGTTTCGCCGCTGTTGGCGCAAGGGGGCGATCGCAAGATCGGCTATTGCATGATCGGCCTGGGCCGCATTTCCATGGGTCACTTTATGCCCGGAGCATTGGCCAGCAAGAACTCGCGGATTACCGGGATTGTGAGCGGGCATCGAGATAAGGCATTAGCCCAGGCGGCCAAATATGGCGTGCCGGAGAGCTCCATCTACAGCTACGAAAACATGGACCAGATGAAGAACAATCCGGCTATCGATGCGGTTTATGTTGCACTCCCCAATAGCATGCACTCGGAATACACCATCCGCTCCGCGCGCGCGGGCAAGCACGTGCTGTGTGAGAAGCCGATGGCTACGTCCATCGCGGATTCGCTGGCTATGATCAAGGCGTGCAAGGAGGCGAATAAGAAGCTGATGATCGCCTACCGCTGCCATTACGAACCTACCAATCTCCGCGCCATGCAGCTGATCCGCGACGGAAAGCTGGGGAAGATCCAGGCTATTGAGAGTGCCAATGGCTTTCGAGAAAGGGCTGGCGAGTGGCGGCTTGATCGCAAGCTGGCGGGCGGGGGTCCGTTGATGGATATGGGCGTCTATTCTCTTAATGCCTGCCGGTATCTCACTGGCGAGGAGCCTACCGACATTAAGGCCTTTTCCTCCGTCATCGATCATGATGGGCGATTCGATACGGTTGAGGAGAATGTGTCGTGGACGATGAAGTTTCCTTCCGGGGCGGTTGCCAGTTGCAACACCACGTACGGCGCGTCGATGAATGGGTTCTACCGGGTGCATGGGTCGCTGGGTTTCCTTTATGCAGAACCGGCTTTTCCCTACGAGGGGCTGCATCTTACGGCCCAGTTCGTTGACGCGGCAGGTGGGAAGCCGACGATCCTCGACGAGCCCAACCCCAATAAGGATCCCTCGCAGTTTACGGCGCAGGCGGACTACTTCTCGAAGTGCATTCTGGAAGACCAGACGCCAAAGACGGCGGGAGAAGAGGGCCTGCTCGACATGAAATACATGTCGAAGATCTATGAGTCTGCCGGGTTACCGGCGCTGTAGGTTCTGAAAAGGAACCGCAGATCTCTCAGCTCTTTGTTTTGTATCCAGGGCTTTAGAGTCTGCAAACGCTCGATGGGTTTGTGAGCAGTTCAGCGAAAGCGATCGTTGGGCTACGCCCATCGTTTTCGTCCCACGTACGCTTTGGCGAACGTGGGGCACCCGTCGATTCCCTCTGACGCTGCTATGGCCCTTCGGGCCAAGGGGTCCGCTCTTGAACCGGAGAGTTGGGACAGAGCTACAAAGAACCGCCGGCGATGGAGGGGATTACCAACACCTCGTCGCCGTCTTTGAAGGCGTACTCGTCGTTGCCTAGAAAGCGGATGTCTTCTTCGTTGACGTAAAAGTTGATGAAGCGGCGCACCTTGCCATCGTTGTCGCGTAGATGGGGCTTGAGCGCGGGAAAGCTGGTCTCAATCTCAGTGATCAGTTGGGGCAGATTCTGGGCTGCGGATTGTATTTCCCGGGTTCCATTGGTGTGCTTCTGAAACGCATTCGGCAATACCACTCTAACGGACATAAACTTCCTCTCTATCCTGCTCGACTCTATCCCGCTCGACCAGGGCCTCAAAATCAGCCAAACGCGGGCGAATCGCCTGCTGCTGTTCATACTTGCCCTGAAGCACATCCAGGGTTTTCAGACCGTTGCCGGTGATGGCCATCACGGTCAGATCGCCGGGGGCAATCCGGCCATGAGCATACAGGCGCGCCGTGACCGCGGTGGTCACGCCCCCGGCGGTCTCTGTGAACACACCTTCGGTTTCGGCCAGCTCCTGGATCGCGGAAACGATCTCGACGTCAGAAACATCCTCAGCCCAGCCACCGCTTTCGTTGATGGTGCGGATGGCGTACGGTCCGTCGGCGGGATTGCCGATGGCCAGCGAGCGCGCAATCGTACTCGGCCGCTGCGGCTCGTGATGC
>Ga0116135_1001865_pt1 | contig 10085 bp, 11 predicted proteins | sample June2015DPH_20_1_FD_89738 | JGI IMG/M metagenome (GOLD analysis project Ga0116135, IMG submission 89738) | Peatland microbial communities from SPRUCE experiment site at the Marcell Experimental Forest, Minnesota, USA - June2015DPH_20_10 | ecosystem: Environmental > Terrestrial > Soil > Wetlands... | reverse complement strand
TTAAATCCCTCGCAGATTCTCCTGAGAACTCACGTAAATCTTCATGAGACTACGGAATTAGATAGCGGAAAACCGGATGCTGGGTGATTCGGTGGAATACTAACAGATGCTCCTGCTCGATTGTCTAAAACGATTGAATAACTCATTGCATTTAAGACGATCTATTGTTCCGGTACCCGCAACTGAAAGTTACTGTTATCTATCTAATTAATAACTCAAAGGCAAGCTCCGGCGCGATGTTTCCTTCCGATTACAAGGCGCCCCCGGCTCATGGCCCGCAAACGCATAGGCGGCGACACACTGGATGGTCCGCTGACGAGATCTCGATTCCTGAACATGGGATCGAAAAAACCGGTCGGCGGCAACCAGCCCACCGCCCACTAACTTTTCGCCAGCATCGCTTTGATCCCCCGCAGTGCCTGCCGCGTTCGCTCCTCGTTCTCGATCAGAGAGAAGCGCACATGGTTGTCGCCGTAGTCGCCAAAGCCGATGCCGGGGGACACCGCAACCTTGGCTTCATTCAGCAGCAGCTTTGAAAACTCCAGCGAGCCAAGTTGGCGGTATCGCTCAGGAATCTGCGCCCAGACGAACATGGTGGCTTTAGGCAAGGCTACCGGCCAGCCCAGCTTGTTCAGGCCGTCAACCAGCACGTTGCGCCTGCTGCGGTAGGTCTCGCAAATCTCGGCCACGCACTCCTGCGGCCCCTCCAGCGCGGCGATAGAGGCCACCTGGATCGGCGTAAACGTTCCGTAGTCAAAGTAGCTCTTGAGCCGGGCAAGCGCGGAAACAAGCACCGGGTTGCCCACCATGAATCCCACCCGCCAGCCCGGCATGTTGTAGCTCTTGGAAAGGGTAAAGAACTCGACGGCGACATCCTTCGCGCCGGGAACTTCAAGCACGCTGGGCGGCTTGTAGCCGTCAAAAGCAATGTCCGCGTAGGCTAGATCCTGGATGAGATGGAAGCCGTACTCCCGCGCCAGTTCAACCAGCCGCGCCAGAAAGGGCAGCTCCACGCACTCGGTGGTGGGATTCGAGGGAAAATTCACGATGAGCGCCTTGGGCCGCGGCACCATGCGCGGAATCAGCGCTTCCAACTCGGCAAGGAATTGCTCGCGATCATGGACGGGAACGCTGACCACGTGCGCGCCGGCAATCACCGGGCCATAAATATGAATTGGGTAGCTGGGATTCGGCACCAGCACTGTATCGCGCGAGTCGAGAATGGCCAGGCAGAGGTGCGCAATGCCTTCCTTGGAACCGATGGTGACAATGGCCTCGGTCTCAGGATCGAGGTCGACGTTGTAGCGCGTCTTGTACCAGGTGCAGATGGCCTTGCGCAGCCGCGGAATGCCGCGCGAGACCGAGTAGCGATGCGTCGCCGGCTTGAGCGCCGCTTCCACCATCTTGTCCACAATGTGTTTGGGCGTGGCGCCATCGGGATTGCCCATCCCAAAGTCGATTATGTCCTCGCCGACGCGGCGAGCCTTCACCTTCATCTCCCCGGTAATGTTGAACACATAGGGCGGGAGGCGCTGAATACGGCTGAACTCTTCCATGAGGTCTCCAGAATACAGTTTTCAGTTGTCAGTGGTAAGTGATCAGAAAGCACACGCCAAGCCTGAGTACCTGCGTTGCCAACTAAGTTTTAGGGATGAGGAGGAACGGTCTTAGGCGGCAGGGAACGCCGCAGCTCGCCCCGCCGCAGCACGGGCGGCCGTCGCGCTGAGGGAGCGCGAATAGGCAAAGGCGCGAAAACGGGCGGTGATCCGCATGAGGGAATTATAGCGTGACTTGCGGAAGAGCAAGCTTTGTCACCCATTCTTCCACGACCCCGGCTGCGGGCGAGTGCGGTCTCGCCCGCTTTTTCCAGGAATTGTCCAATTTTATACAGTTTTCTCTCTAAAACTGTGAGATTCAACGTTAATGCGCCCCGACGCAGAGAGGGCGCTCGTTCGTTTTTGAATTGGAAATTGCCAGCAGCTCTTCCTTGGAGTTCCCCAACGCTCTCTTCAGGGACAGAGATTCATCCCATGGTCTGCCCCAAATGGAGGGAGCAGGACAATGTCCAGTGAAACCGAGCGAATCACCAACCAGATCATGAACCGGTACAACTTCGACAGATTCATCCAAAACCTGAGCGAGCTCACCCTCGCGGAATGGGATCGAGCCTGCCGCGAGGGCAGGGAACTCTCTCTCCCCAATCCGCTTCGGGTGCAAAGCACAGGAACAGCACGTGTACGGTTCGGTGAACTGCTCAAGCCCCCGTTGTGAGCACCGCGCGGAAGCGCGCTTTGCCGCTCATCATGCGGTCAAACGCCTCTGCTGCCTTTTCCAGCGGATAGGTTTCGATCATCGGCTTCACCCCGCTCAGCACGCTGAAGTTGAGCGTGTCTTCCGAGTCCATGCCGGTGCCCGAAGCCCAGCCATCAATCGACCGGTTGCCCAGGATCAGCGGGACCGTATTCACCTCAAACGGCTTGTCGGGCACGCCGAGAATGACCAGCTTGCCATTGGGTCCAAGGCTGCCGACAGCCGCCGTGAGTGACTCCGCATTGGTCAGCGTGGAGAGAATCACCGCAGCGCCGCCCAGCTTCTGCAATTCAGCGGCGAAGTCGTGCGTGGTGCTGTCAATGTAGATGTGCGCGCCGAGCTGCTTTGCCAGCGGAGCCTTGTCTGCGCCGCGGGCGATTGCGATGGTGCGATAGCCGGATTTTGCGGCGTACTGAACGGCCAGGTGCCCCAGGCCGCCGATGCCGAGAATGGCAACCGTGTCGCCAGGTTTGGCGCCGCTGTGGCGCAGGCTGTTGTACGTGGTGACGCCGGCGCACATCAGCGGTGCGGCGTCCAGGTCGGAAAGATCGTCGGGAATCAGAGCAAGGGCGTTGGCCGGGGCAATCACGTAGTCGGCATAGCCGCCGTCAAAGCTGATGCCAGCGACCAGTGCGTTCTCGCAGAGAATGAAGTCGCCGCGTCGGCAGGGCGTGCAGTAGTTGCAATGGCCGCCGTGCCAGCCAAGACCGACGCGCTGACCGGGCTTGAAGATTGGGACATCGGCGCCGACCGCGTCGACTACGCCGGCGACCTCGTGTCCCGGCACGCGCGGGTACTCGATTCCCGGAAACGCCGCATACTTGGTGATGGCGTCGCTGTGGCAAACGCCGCAGGCGTGCACGCGGATGCGAACATGGCCGGGGCCCGGCTCGGGGAATTCTCTCTGCACTAATTCAAAGGCTCCGCCTGCGGCGGGAACCTGCACGGCACGTCCAGTGACTGAAGGCATAGGGCTGCTCTCTCCTGGGGTCTTGGATGAACGGCGCAGCGCGAGGTTTCATGAACATGCCGCGAAATCTTCCCAGCGGCCTCGCGCCAATCGGACCAATCCCCGCCCCCTTATACTGAAAGACGACATGAGCAAGCTTCTGCCAGTAGACTTCCTGCCTGTTGCTGAACAGATGGACCTCCTTGAGAAAGGCGCCGCGGAGATCATCCGCATCTCCGACCTGCGCGAGCGCCTTGAAGAAAGCCGCAAAACCGGCCGGCCGCTGCGTGTAAAAGCAGGCTTCGACCCCACCGCGCCCGACCTGCATCTCGGCCACACCGTGCTCATACGCAAGCTGCGCCACTTCCAGCAACTGGGCCACACCGTCATCTTCCTCATCGGAGACTTCACCTCCCTCATCGGTGACCCGACCGGCCGGAACGTCACGCGCAAGGCGCTTACGCGCTCTCAAATCGACGAGAATGCAGCCACCTATAAAGAGCAGGTGTTCAAGATTCTCGACGAATCGAAGACCGAAGTCCGCTACAACTCCGAGTGGCTCGGCAAACTCGGCTACGAAGCCACCATCCGCCTCGCGTCCCATTTCACCGTCTCCCAGATGATCGAGCGCGACGAGTTCCACAAGCGCTTCCAGGCTGAGCAGTCGATCGGCCTTCATGAGTTCCTCTATCCGCTCATGCAGGGTTACGACTCTGTAGCCCTCGAGTGCGACGTCGAACTCGGCGGCACTGACCAGCGCTTCAACCTCGGCGCCGGTCGCGATCTTCAGCGCCAGTACGGCCAGAAACCGCAGATCATCCTGATGACGCCGATCCTTGAAGGCCTGGACGGCGTGCAGAAGATGTCGAAGTCGCTCAACAACGCCATTGGAATTAACGAACCTCCAGCCGAGATGTACGGCAAGCTGATGAGTATCAGCGACGAGCTGATGGGTAAGTATTATGTCTTCCTCACCGACCTCAAGCAGTCGGAGGTCGACGCCCTTCTCGCTGATATCGCCGAAGGGAAACTGCATCCGATGGAAGCCAAGAAGCGGCTGGCGCGGTCAATCACAGCGGACTTTCACGGTGAAGTTGCGGCGCAAGCCGCGGATGAGAACTGGGCGCGGATGTTTCAGCAGAAGGAGACCGCGGAGGATCTGGAAGAAGTTGCAGTCGCGATTGCGGAGATTTCAGGGCCGGAGCCGAACCAGATTCGTTTGCCGAAGTTGCTCGTTCATCTCGGTCTTGCTGCGAGCGGCGCCGAAGCCAACCGCAAGATCGCCGAGAAGGCTGTGAAACTGGACGGCGAGGTTGCTGCGGGCGCGCTTTTCTCTGTCGACGAATTGCCTGCGCGTCTAGTCGTCCGTCTGGGCAAGCGCGCGAAGGTTGCTGTCATTCAATAGTTCAAAGAGGGGAATAGACGATGAGTGTATCTGCCGAAGTTGCCGTTGAGCGCACGTTTGAACAGAAACTCGACCTGCTGGCCGAAGTGGCCATTAAAGTGGGCCTAGGACTCGAATCCGGTCAGGAGCTTGTGATGACCGCTTCGCTGGATGCGCTGCCGCTGGCACGGCGCATCACGGAACAGGCCTATCGCGCAGGCGCGTCGCTGGTGACGACTCTCTACGTCGATGACGAGGCGACGCTGATGCGCTATCGTTACGCGCCTGACGCGAGCTTCGACTTCGCGGCGAAGTGGCTTTACGACGGCATGGGCGCGGCCTTCAAGAGCGGCGCGGCGCGGTTGGCAATCGCCGGCGGCAACCCGGCGCTGCTTTCGAACGAGGATCCGGGCAAGGTGGGACGCGCGAACAGCGCTGTCTCCAAGGCTTATCGGCCCGCACTTGAGCTGATTACGCGGCACGCAATCAACTGGACCATCGTTGCTGCCGCTACACCTGCGTGGGCCGCGTCGATGTTTCCTGAGGACGCGCCGGACATCGCTCTCGCCAAGGTATGGGAGGCGATTTTTCAGACTACGCGCATCAACACGGCCGATCCAGTGGCCGCGTGGAAGACACACGATGCGGGGCTGCATCACCGCGCCGCGTACATGAATGAGAAGCGTTTTTCTTACCTGCAGTATCGCGGTCCCGGAACGGATTTCAAGCTGGGGCTGGCGGACGATCATCTGTGGCTGGGCGGCGGCACTACGGCGGGCAACGGGCTTTACTGCATTCCCAACATGCCGACCGAGGAAGTGTTCAGCACGCCGCATAAGGATCGCGCCGATGGCACGGTGACGGCGACCAAGCCGCTCTCGCACCAGGGCACCATGATCGAAGGCATCCAGGTGCGCTTTGAAAAGGGGCGCATCGTGGAAGCGCATGCCACGCGCGGCCAGGAAGTGCTGCAGCGGCTGATTGACACTGACGATGGGGCGCGGCGGCTGGGTGAAGTGGCCCTGGTGCCGGCTTCGTCGCCGATTGCGGCCAGCGGAATGCTGTTCTTCAACACGCTCTTCGATGAGAACGCAGCGTCGCATATCGCGCTGGGGCAGTCGTACTCGTCCTGCTTGCGCGATGGCGACACGCTGACACCCGAGCAACTCGCCGCCAAGGGCGCCAACGATAGCCTCATCCATGTCGACTGGATGATCGGGTCAGGCGAACTGGATATCGACGGGATCACCGCGACGGGCGCGGTGGAACCGCTGATGCGCAACGGCGAGTGGGTATAGCCAGTTAAGCTGCGCCTGTCAGAGAAAAGCAGTGCGCAGACACCGGCCGCATTCACCCCTCCGGCTCCAGGTCCGGCTCGGTCCAAAGCAGGATGCACTGCGGCAGCGTGAGGAACAGCATCAGTGTCACCAACATCAAGGCATAAAACAACTGGAAAGGCGTCATGGGAATCCACGTAAGCCACGCGGGTTTGAGCATACCCATATACGCCGCGAACCACGCAATCACCACGCCCATTCCAACTGCCTGGTAGGCCTGGTAATGGGAGCGGTCGCGCTGTTTCAATTCGCGCTCATCGTTGCGGAATCTGCGGTCTGGGTCGTCGAGAACCGGCTGGTAGAGGCGGAGCTTTAAGAGAAGCAAGGGCGGAGGCGCGTCGTACTGCCTTGGTCCCTTGCCGGTGAAGGGTTTCACGAGGCCTGCTGAATAGTACCCGCCCAGGAACAGCCTGCAGGCCAGCATCGCGGCCCAGAAGATGTAGGTGCCCGTGGCGCGCCACTGATCGACAAACCACATGCTGATCATTACCGCTGCAATCGCCGCGTAAATCAGCACCACCAGCGCTCGCCGCCGTGTCCGCAGCGCCATATCCACGCGCTTGCCCATCAAAACCAGCTCTGCCCTCATGGCTGCTCCTCCAGGTTCGGCTCCGTCCACCGCAAAATCGCCTGAGGCAGCGTGTAATAGAGAATCCACCCTGCCGCCAGCAACGCAACCGACAATTGCTCGAAAAAGCCGCGCAGTTCAGGGAATCGCTCCATATTCCGCGGATTGGCTTTCCACGCCACTGCAATCAACGCCGGCAAAAACATAAAATCCAGGAACTGGTAGGCGACGTAATGTGCCCGGAAGCGTCGGTTGCGTTCCCGTTCGTCGCCGCCCTCAAACGGTGGAACCAAACCGTCTGTATAGCCTCCGCCACCCAGAAACCGGCTCAGCGCCGCGAACGCCACAAAAACGATCCAACCAAAAACAGAGGGTCCCCGCAGCGCGAACCAGGCGATCACCATCGCGGCGAACCCGAAGAATATCGCCACTACCAGCCAGCGCCGCCGGTTACGCGACGCAATGTTGATTTCAACGCCCATGAAGACAAAATTGGTTCTCATTGTGCCTCCTCCATGTTGGGCGTGAACCAGAGAATGATGGAATCGGGGAGGGTCAGGGCGGCGAACAGCAAAATCGCAGCCAGGCCGAAGAGCAGGTTATCGCTGTTCCACCTGTGCACGCCGGCCACGGCCGGCTGCATTTGTTCGCGGATCTGGTTCTGCCGATGCATGAAGATCAGAACCCAAATCAACAAGATTCCCAGGTTGAGCGCATGGTAGCTCCAAAAGTGTGCCCGATCTCGCAACTGCAACCCCTGTTCATCCGGCAGGTCGCGCAACTCCGGATCGGCAGGAAAGAGGAATCTACCGATCCACGATTTAGGCGGGGCCTTGTCTCTCCACAGCGTCCTCTTGCCGCGGTAACGCCCGGTGAGGCGAGCAAAAATGAGCGCGGCGGCCCCCAGGAAAACGGGTAACCCGATAATCGCCGAAAAACTCCACTGATCGGCGAACCACGAAATAGTCAGGTACGCGACGAAACCAGCGTGGACGCAAGCAACCAGCCAACGGCGTCGCGCGCGGGAAGCAAAGTCGATGTGCATACCGAAGAGATCAAGTTCACTTCTCATGAGAATCGCTCCCTGGCCCATCCATATCGATGGCGCCTTCGACTTTCCTTGTCCCGTAGACCTGTTGGCTGAGCGGCTGAAAGGGCATGCGGGAGAAGATTGCCTCCACGGGCAGTCCGAAATACTCGCCCAGCGCCAGCGCCAGCTTGAGGCTGGGCGAGTAGTCGCCGCGCTCCAGAAAGCCGATGGTCTGGTAGTTCACGTCCATGGCGTCGGCCAGATCCTGGCGGCTGATACCGCGCTCGGCGCGCAACACGGCAATGCGGTTGTACAAACCGCTCTCGCCAGGCCCTTTCTGAGGCGTACTGTTCATCTTCAAAATGTATTGTTATGTAATTCAAACATTATGTCAAGAAGGGAAATATTTCAGGTAGGACGGTTTGAGAACCGGGGGCTGGAGCTATGCCGATTTGCAGGCCTTCGGGGGCTGAAGGGACTGCAAGAGGCTCTTGCGAATTTTGCGAGAAGCAACTCGAAGAGGCTAAAGTCCAACCAACTCTATTGGCTTTATTGGCACCACCGAAGCCATACCCTGCTACAGAATCTTCGGGCGAGGGGTCTTCTTGCAGCCTGTTAATGCCCTAAGTACCATTCTTTTCTTTGTGGGCTCTCACGTGAATGAGCACTCAGGATAGACTAGAGTCTGTTGCAGGCAACGGGGAGTTGCGTAGCGCTATGTCGGGGTCGCATCAGAACCCAAGCGCCTCTGGCGCCGGCACCGTGTCCATCACCCTCATCGGCCCGGATGAAACCCGCCGTACTGAGGTCGCTACGGCTCTGTCTGTGTTTCCCGGCGTGCAGTTGACTGAGTTCTCGGCCTATCCTGTTGACCTGGATGACCTTCCCCCGATCCTTCAGCAGCAGCGGGGGATTGTCATCGTGGACCTCGACAGCGATTCTGAATACGCCCTCGAAGTCGTTGAAAGCCTCTTTGCCGACAGCACCGCAACGGTCATGGTCTATTCCGCAACGGCCGACCGAACACTGGTGGTACGGGCCATGCGCGCCGGCGCTCGCGAATTCTTCGCCCTTCCCCTCGCCGCCACGGAGGTCGCCGACGCCCTGGCGCGCTTCTCGGTGCACGCTCCCGGCGAACGTCCAACGAAGAAAAAGGCCGGGCGGCTGGTTGTTTTCCTGGGCACCAAGGGGGGCTGCGGCGTCACTACCCTGGCAACCCGGTTCAGCGTCGTCCTGAGCCAGGAATCAGAGAAGAAAGTGCTGCTCATCGACCTTGGCCAGCCCCTTGGCGACGCTGCGCTTCACCTCGGCCTTTTCGCTGAGTACTCCACGGACAATGCTTTTCGGAACAGCGCCCGGCTCGACGTCAACTTCCTCCAGTCGCTTCTTGTGAAACACGCTTCAGGTTTGTCGGTTCTCGCGTCGCCCAACGAGGTCCCACAGGGCATGCCCCCTGTTGAAGCGTTTGACAAGATGCTCGCGGTAGCGCGCCAGAACTTCGATTTTGTGGTGGTTGATGCCGGCTCCAGGGTCGACCTCAAAGACACCACGCTCTTTGATCCTGCGTCGACCATCTACCTGGTCACCCAGTTCGGCGTCTCCGAACTGCGCAATTCAAATCGCATGATCTCCCAATTCTTCGCGACCCGCGGACGCCGGCTACAGATTGTCCTCAACCGCTTTGCCAAGCAGGGCCTTGGATTTGATGAGGAGAAGATCACCAAGGCTCTCACCCGGCCCGCCCAGTGGAAGGTTCCCGATGATCTGGCCCTGACAGTTCAGCTCAAGGAGGCCGCTCCAGCTGTGACTCAAAAGGGCTCATCCGGCTGGAATGTCCTCCGCAAAATGGCTCGCAAGACTTGCGGTCTTCCGGAGAGCGACGAAAAGAAAAAATCCTTCAGCCTCTGGCCCTTCCCCAAGGCTCTCCACGAGACGACTGAATCGTAGACTCGATCCAGGCTGAGCCGGATCGAGGCGCCTTCAGAGAAGCCGCCCGCGCGCGCCCATACACCTTCGCCATTTACACTGGTATACGGAGATTTGTGTTTTGATCGATAAAGTTCTAACAAAGATTTTTGGCACGTCGAACGAACGCATCATAAAGAAGCTCTGGCCCGTGGTTGCTACCATCAGCGACCTTGAACCGGAGATCAAGCAGCTTTCCGACGAGCAGTTGCGCGCCAAAACGGTGGAATTTCGTGCGCGGATTGCCGCACGTCTCGAAGGTATTACCGGCGAAGAAGAAATTCGGACCGCGGAACGCGAGGCATTGGACGAAATTCTGCCCGAAGCCTTCGCCGTGGTGCGCGAAGCCGGCTGGCGGGCCGTGCAGATGCGCCACTTCGATGTTCAGCTCATCGGCGGCATGGTCCTGCACCAAGGCAAGATCGCCGAGATGCGAACCGGCGAAGGTAAAACGCTGGTCGCCACTCTTTCCTGCTATCTCAACGCACTTGCCGGCCATGGTGTCCACGTGGTCACCGTCAATGACTACCTGGCCAAGCGCG
>Ga0116135_1001863_pt1 | contig 10086 bp, 7 predicted proteins | sample June2015DPH_20_1_FD_89738 | JGI IMG/M metagenome (GOLD analysis project Ga0116135, IMG submission 89738) | Peatland microbial communities from SPRUCE experiment site at the Marcell Experimental Forest, Minnesota, USA - June2015DPH_20_10 | ecosystem: Environmental > Terrestrial > Soil > Wetlands >... | reverse complement strand
GGGCCGGATGTGGTCGCCCACCCACTGCACGCCGTGGCCATCCTGCTCGCTGGTGAAGACGTAGAAGCCGACCTCCGCCCAGTTATTGATGCCCTGGGTCAGCTCCAGCGTCTCGTGCTCCTGATGGTAGGTCGGATACACGCCATCAATTACCTGCCTCTGCCCGGAGACCGTGTAGTTGGAGTGCAGCTCGACCATCAGGCTCTTCGGCGGCACGGTGTCCGCGCCGTAGACCTGAATCTCGTAGTTGCCTTGCGCTCGCGCCGCCAGGCCGAAGCACGCGACCGCGAGAAAGAGACTCAAACGGCGCAAACCGTGACCTATGCTTAGACATCTATGCATAGCGAAAAACCATCATGAAACCTCGGTCCATGTGATCCTGCTGGTGGCAGTGAAACAGCGTCCGGCCCGGATTGTTGGCGACAAATTCAACCTCGGCTGTGCTCTTGGCGGGGACAAGAACAACATCCTTCCGCAGGCCGTGCAGCCCGTCCACGCCCTCGATCATGCGAACTTCAAACGTGTGCCTGTGAAGATGGAGCGGATGATCGTCCATGCTCTGATTCTTCAGAACCAGGCGATAGCGCTGGCCCGTCTGCAGAACCGGCTCCTCTGTTTGCGGATACGATTTGCCGTTGATCAGCCAACGCTCCTCGCTGCCGTGCCCCTGGAATTTGGAATCGAAGACCAGCTCGATTCGATTGACGTCCATGCTGGGTGGGTTGGTTTCATTCGGCGCGGCAAACTGGCGATAGTCCCACACCAGGCTTTCGGGTTGCGTCCACACCGGCTTGCCGGCCGCGCCCGCGTATTCGATGACAATGCCCATGCCCGCCGCCTGCACGTGCTTCCTGACCTCGCCAAGCACCCATACGCCCGGGTTGTTCATCTCGACGATTGCCGAGACGCGCTCCGCAGGCGCCAGGCGCAGCATGTTCACGATTTGCGGCCGGGCTACTTCATTGCCATCCAGCGCGATCACGTGGAAGCTGTGCCCCGCAAGCGCAATCCAGTGAACCTCGGTTGGGCTTGAATTGAGCACATGCACCAGCACGCGCTCACCCTGCTTCACCTGCACAGGCTCGCCAAAGCCGAGCACCTTTCCGTTGATCGTCGAAACATCGTAGACGGGATTCATGAACCCGTCATCGCCGCCCTCAAAGTGCCCGCTCCAGTCATGCAGGGCCAGAAAAACCTCGCGGTCGTAGCTGCCGGGGTGATTGCGCGGCTCAATCAACAGAAACCCGTGCTGCCCGCCATATTGCGCTTTGCTCAGGTCCTTGCCTGCAAAGGTATGCGTGTGAAACCAGCGAAATCCCGGCGGGTCTGGGTTGAGCGTGTAGCGAACAGACGCTCCCGGCGCGATCATCGGCGTGCCTTCTTCCATTGCGCCGTCAATCTCCGGTGGTAGAAACAGTCCGTGCCAATGAACCACTTCGGGCTCGGAGCTGTGGTTTTGAATCTCAACCGTCTGCTGCTGCCCCTGGCGCATGCGCAGAAGCGGGCCGGGGACCTGGCCGTTATAGGCAACTGTACGAATATGGTGTTTTGGCGAGGCCTCCAGCATGTACGGCGCAATCTCCAATGCAACGTCCGGCGCGGTGGCAGCACGGAGAGCGCCCGGCAGCAGCGCGGAGCCCGCGGCCAGACCTGAAAATTGCCCAAAACGCCTGCGTGTGATCTTCAACACAGATTCCTGCTTTGGATTTGCCGCAAGCTCCTAGAATGCCGGCGGAGACGCGATCGACGGCCGGAACGGCCTGAAGGGCGATCGAAAGAACCGTATGGTCTTTCGACTCTGATTTTAAGCCGAATTCGTCCAGGCCTCCAACAACAGCGCCTCGATCGTCGCAGGACGAATCGGATTGGGTTTGGTTGCGACCCGGTCTCCTGGAAAGGACTTGCATGGGATCAAATAGCCAGGCAGGCGGCCAGCGAGATTTGGCGCTCAATCGAGGAAGAGGCCAAATGCGCGACGAATACTTCGCCATGCGCCTCTCGCTGATTCTTGGCTTTGTGATGCTGCTGGGCAAGACAACCGCCTGGTTCATGACCCACTCCTCGGCGATTTTTTCTGATGCGGCAGAATCGGTCATTCACGTCATCGCCGTCGGATTTGCGAGCTTCAGTCTTCGCCTGAGCGCCCGGCCGGCCTCGCACCATTTCCTCTACGGCTATGAGCGCATCACCTTCTTCTCCGCGGGATTTGAGGGCGCGCTGATCGTGGTGGCTGCCATCGCCATCATCGTCGAGTCCATCCGTGAATGGCTGGCAGGGTTGCAGCTTGAGCATCTTGGCTCGGGCTTCGAGATGATCCTGATCGCCGGCATTCTGAATGCAGGGCTCGGCTATTACCTCATCCGCACCGGGCGTCGCAACAACTCGCTCATTCTCGAAGCCAACGGCAAACACGTGCTCACCGATAGCTGGACCAGCTTTGGCGTGGTCGCGGGGCTCGGCCTCGTAATGCTGACGCATTGGAAACCCTTCGACCCAATCGTGGCCATTCTTGTCGCCATCAATATTCTCTGGTCGGGTGGCGGCCTGGTGTGGCGATCGGCAGTTGGCCTGCTCGACTACTCCGACCCCGAGGCAGGTCGCAAGATTCGCGAGCGGCTCGATGCCATCTGCGCCGAGCTCAACATCGAATACCACGGAGTGCGCTTCAGAACCACGGGCTACCGGCAGATCATCGAAGTACACTTGCTGTTCCCGCGCATCACTTCAGTGAGCGACGCGCACAGCCTCGCTACGATGGTCGAGGAAAGGCTGCCTGCTGAGATCGGCATGCCCGCCGAGGTCATCACGCACCTCGAGGCGCTGGAGGATCACGCCGCTGTCCATCATCACCAGCATTACACCGGCAAACCGGAGTAGCTCCCCATTGACCGCACAGTAAATGACCGCTCTGAAGCGGGACTGAGTTCGCGGGGGATTTTGCGCATGGATGACAGAGTCTTTGGAGAGAGAACGCCCGCACTCTACTTGCGCTTCCAATGACGGCCATCGCTGCTGAACCACAATTCGCCGGTATCCGTCGTGAGTTGAAAGACTGCGGGTTGCGTCGCGGCGAGACTCTGGCCCTCAATTGTCGCCTTCATTGCAGGCGTTTCGGTCTGCATGGCTGAATTTGAAGCCTCGACGGCAACCGACTGCGAGGCCGTGCCAATTTCGAGCACAATGTTTCTGACGCCCACCTCCGAAGCGGCCACTTGAAGCCCGGGAATGGTCTGCGCCTTGAATCCCGGCGATTGCACGCGAACCGTATACTCGCCGGGCGCGAGATTCGGGAAAGAGTAGTTGCCGGCGTCATCCGTCCTCACTGAGATCGACTGTGCTGTTTGCTGGTTCGTCACGGTAACGGCGGCATTCGAAATCACTGCGCCGGTCGGATCATTCACCACTCCGCTCAGCGTGGCGCTACCGGACGAATTTGCCGGCGCGGCGCGGGCTGCATTCGGAATCGGGGCCTGCGGTGCGATTGGAGCCACCGCAGCGCGCGTCCCCGTGCCAGCCACGGCACCTATCATCTTTTGTTCTACGTTGGACGCAAGGTTCACCTTGACCGCATGCCCCGTCCAGCGTGGTGAGATTGCCTTCCAATGCAGGCCCGCATCACGACTTGCAAACAGCTTGCCCGCGGAATCGATCGCGAGGATCAGGTGCGCATTGGAGATGGATGAAACAGTCTCAAGATGGCTCGGCAAGTTGAACTGTTGCTGCGGCGCAGGAGCTTTTTTCATCAGTGCACCGTCATTGATCGCTTGCGCATTGACCGTCGTGAGGCCATTGGCTTGGGCAATAGGCTGAGCTGGGACAGCCTCGGCACTCAAAGCTGGTGCGGGCACACTCTGCGATTCTCCTCCTGTCGCAGTTTCCAGCGTTGCGGCTGGCGATGATGCCGAGGCAAAAGCGTTGATGCCGGCATTCGGCTTCGCCACGGAAACACCGCTCTTTGCTTTCGCGAGGGGCGCAGCATTGATGCGTCCGCCGAGGCCCGCAACCGTCCCCGGCGAATCCGCAGGCAATTGCTGTTGCCGGCTCAGGGTGGCAGCAGGACGGCCGCTGGCCGGTAGACCGAGAATGGCCTTTCCATCCAATACAGGGGCATGCATCGCAGGGGAATGATTGACCGCCATTTCTTTTTCAGCTGCGCGGGCTTCGTTCTTGTTGCTTGTGCGAGGAGCGAGATGAACGTTGGAATCCACAGGAGGCAAAGCCTTCGGAGATGTCTGCGATTCGGACGTCGGCGTTGGAGCGTGCACATTGGACGCAACCTCATTTCCGCGACTGAAGAAATGCGGCGCATAAACAAATGCGAGTACCACGCATGCAAGCACTGCTGCCGCGGTTGATACGAGACTCCAGTGCCAGGACCAGGGTCTGCGCAAAGGCATTGATTGCGGTGCGAGTTCGGGAACAGGCGATTGCTCCTCCACGGCTTCCTGGGCAAGGAAGACGATGCCGCGGCAATCTGCGCACTGAGCCAGGTGCAGCAGCGTCTCCTCGCGCTCATGCGCGGGCAGTGCGCCGTCAGCGAATGCGCTGAGCATGTCCGCGTCAGGATGCCGTCCGGGTTGGAGGGTTTCGCTCATTGTGAATCCAACTTGCTTTGTTGCGCCTGATCTGGGAACGTTCGAGTTTGCGAAGTTTGCAGCAGGCGTCGCAGATTTATTTCCAAATCCCGCGGATCGGCGCCCATTGTTTCCTGCGCCTCGCGCTCGCTCAGGCTTGCGGATTGAAGGTTGGCCAGCAACCCTTTATGCACCTCGTCAACGAGCCGCCTGAGCCGCCGGCTGATTGTCGCTTCATGCACCTTGAGCAGACGCGCAATGTCCATGAGCGTATGACGGTCAAGAAAGTAGGAGCAAAGAAGAAAACGGTCCTCGGGCTCAAGAGCTTTCAGCGTGCGGGCGACCGCCCCGCTCAGCAAATTCAGTTCATCCTGCTGCGGACTGACGGCAGTCGTGGCGGCCGGCACATCGGCTGTTTCCAGCGGCGTTTCCCGATGTGTGCGGCGATGATGATCGCAGTGCCGCTGGGCGAGCGTGGTGCGAAGCCAGGAGATCAGCGATCCGCGCCCGGAATACGATGCCAGCGGCGAAATGCGCTGACCGTCCTTCTCTTTCAAGCCGAACAACTCCGAGTAAAGCGAGTCGGCAAGATCGTTGCCCAGGGTTGACGATCGTGTGATCGCGATGGCCGCCTTTGTGACGGGGACACGATAAAGGCCCATGAATCGCTCCCAGCCGGCCTCTCTGCCCAATGCGCAGGCCTGTGCCAGTGCAAGGTCCGGCAGCCTCAGAGCACGATAGAAGGCTTCTGTTTGAGCGGCATCGGGATGAGCCTGCGGGTGCAGCCCGTGATTACATTTCTTGCCAATGGCAGAAAGAGCCGCGCTGAATTCGACCCGCGTAATTCCGCAGGCTTGCCCCTCGGCCTCTAACCAAAGCTCTTCCGCCAGTGGCTCCGGCAGTGCTTCCGGACCAGCGGCGACGCTCTCTGCAGTCACGGTCGCGCTCGACAGCAGGCTCGCCGATTCCAGCGAGAGAGCAAGATCGCCCGGCTGTGAGGAGGCCGCATCCACGTCTCTCAAGATACGTCATGCGGAGCGGCAATTCCATTGATACCTCAGCCGTCGAAGTGATTTCGGAGTTTGAGCAATCTTCCTTTGGAAGCAAAGCTCCTCAGTTGCCGCGTATCAAGGGGGAGCGGATAAAATTCAGGAGGGGAAATCTGAGGGAGCCGCATTGTCTTGACTCGCTTGATGCAAAGGAAGCCGTCATTGCACAGAACGCTTTTGAGACTTCCTTCACTGTCCCTTCGCTCCTGTCTTTCCTGGGAGCGACGTTTAGTCATGCAGTTCTCGTGACACGAGCGCACCGATCGCAAAGATGGAGAAAATTGTGACCTCTCAGATTTTGAACCTTGATGGAAAAGTCGCTGTTGTAACGGGTGGAACCTCGGGTATCGGTCGCGCACTCAGCCTCGGCCTCGCCGATGCTGGCGCCGACGTTGTTGCCACGGCCCGACGCCAACAACAGGTGGACGAAACAGCCAGCGAGATTGAAGCGCGCGGTCGACAGACTCTCCGAGTGACCTCGGACGTTTGCGATCGGTCTTCACTGGAGGCGCTGCTGGCAGCCACGCTCGACCGCTTCGGCAAGGTTGATATCCTCGTCAACTGCGCGGGAAAAATCAAACGCACGCCGACGTTGACCCTTCCCGAAGAAGAGTGGACCGACATCCTGAATACCAACCTGACCGGCACGCTGCGCGCTTGCCAGGTCTTCGGCAAACCGATGCTGGACCGCGGCTATGGGCGCATCGTCAACATCGCGTCGCTGAACAGTTTTGTCGCCCTCAGTGAAGTGGCCGCGTATGCCGCTAGCAAGGCCGGCATTGCCTCGCTCACTCGCTCCCTTGCCGTGGAGTGGTCGAAGAAAGGCGTCACGGTAAACGCCATTGCGCCGGGCGTTTTCCGCACTGACTTGAACGCGAAGCTTCTCGACAGCACCCCGCGTGGCCAGGAACTGCTGATGCGCACGCCGATGGGACGCTTCGGAAAGACCGAAGAACTCGTTGGAGCCGCAATCTATCTCGCGTCCGATGGCGCGTCTTTCGTGACCGGTCAAACGATTGTTGTCGACGGCGGCTTCCTAGCCAGCGGCGTCAACCAATAGCGCCAGCAAGCTGAATTGAGCCCTGCGCACAATCCACCCTGAATGACAAAGCGCGGTTTGTTCAACGCCAGTCCATGGGCTGCCATCGCGGTGGTAGGATGTCTTGAAGCAACCCGGCGGGAGAAACAACCGATGAGCGACAATCCGCAATCAGAGACGCTTACATCCGAGCAAATCACGACCATCACGCGTCAGACAAACTACGGCACATGGCGATTTCAGAAGACTTGGAAGCCGCTGCACGTGGCCGATGCGGAGGGCTGCTGGTTCATCGACGGAGCAGGCAAGCGCTACCTGGATTTTTCGTCGCAGCTGATGTGCGTCAATCTTGGCCATAAGAATCCGCGCGTGGTGGAGTCGATTGCGGAACAGGCCCGCGAGCTGGCCTATGTTGCGCCGGGTCACGCCACAAGCGCACGTGCGCGCCTGAGCAAGAAACTGCTTGAGGTGCTGCCCGAGGGGCTGAACAAATTCTTCTTCGCGACCAGTGGCACCGAGGCCAATGAGGCGGCATTCAAAATTGCGCGCATGTATACCGGCAAGAATAAGATCATCTCGCGCTACCGCTCCTATCACGGTTCCACCAATGGCTCTATCGCGGCCACTGGCGACCCGCGCCGCTGGGCCATGGAGCCGGGCGGCAAAGGCTCAGGGTTCATCTTCGCGCCGGAGACAAATTGTTACGACTGCCCCATCAAGCACACTTATCCGTCCTGCAACATCGCCTGCGCTGATTACATCGAGCACATGATCCGGAATGAGAGCGACGTGGCTGCGATCATCATGGAACCTGTGGTGGGCACCAATGGCGTGCTGATTCCGCCGGCCGAGTATTTTCCGCGCATGCGCAAAATCTGCGACGACTACGGCGTGCTGATGATCGACGATGAAGTGATGGCCGGCTGGGGCCGCACCGGCAAGTGGTTTGCCATCGATCGCTGGGGCGTGAAGCCCGACATCCTGGTGACCGCCAAGGGCATCACCTCGGCGTATATGCCGCTGGGCCTGTGCGCCACTACGACAAAGATCGCCGACTACTTTGAGGATCATTACTTCTCGCACGGACACACCTATGAAGCACACCCCATGACGCTTGGGCCTGCTGTCGCAACCATCGAGGAGATGCAGCGGCTCAACCTGGTTGAGCGCGCGGCCGCGCTTGAGCCCTACGTGCGGGAGAAATTGGAAGCACTCAAAGCGAAGCACGTATCTGTCGGCGATGTGCGCGGACTCGGACTCTTCTTCGCTGTTGAGATCGTGAAGAATCGCGAGACCAAACGGCCCTTCAACTCCATGCGCGACAAGGTAGAAGGCAAGCCGCTTGTGGTGGATCAGATCGCTGCCAAAATGATGGCGCAGGGAATCTCGATCCAGGCATGGGTGAGTCACTTCGTGATTGCGCCGCCGTTGATTGTGACCAAAGAAGAGCTGGACCTGGGCATCGCCGCGCTGGACGAGCATCTGGCGATTGCAGACGCGCTGGTGGAGTAGCCTGCGTCGCTTGCGAGCAGGAAGCACACATCAGTCGCGCGCCGGATGGTCAATACTCAATCTTGCTGGTGGAAGCGATCCATGCGGCAAAGCTGGCCCAGGCTTCCTTACTCAGCAACTGCGTAGCGGGCAGCGTGCGAGCCGCCTGGTCCTTGCGGAATTCCTCGTAAAGGAATGCATCGTCAAATCCGGCGCGTGCTGCATCGGCCGCGCTAGCGCCATAGTAAATTGCATCGAGGCGCGACCAATAGGATGCTGCGAGACACATGGGACACGGCTCGCAGCTGGTGTAGAGTTCACAGCCCGCGAGCGTGAATGTGCCCAGCGCCTTGCAGGCCGCGCGAATCGCGTTGACCTCGCCGTGGGCGGTGGGATCGTTGGTGGCTGTTACCGTGTTCACGCCTTCGCCGATGATGCATCCATCGCGCACAATCACAGCGGCAAACGGGCCGCCTTCGCCGCGTTCCACGTTTTGAATGGCCAGCGCGATTGCGCGGCGCAAAAACTCCGGGTTGGGTGGTACGGGGGTGGCCAACTTGCTCGCAACCTCCTTAACAGGCGAAAGTAGAAACAGTATGGCACAGGCGTTCCGCTCAACTCGCGTTTTCACTGCAGAGGGCCTCCGACCTGCGGCTCTTTTGGTCGAGAATGGACGAATCCTCTCTGTGGGGAATTGGGGTGAAGTGCCATCCTCTGCGACCTTGCACGATTTTGGTGATTTCGTGCTGCTGCCGGGCCTCGTGGACTCGCACGTTCACATCAATGAGCCCGGCCGCACGGAGTGGGAAGGCTTTTCGACTGCTACGCGCGCAGCCGCTTCGGGCGGAGTTACTGCGCTGGTCGATATGCCACTGAACTGCATTCCGGAAACCATTGACGCAGCGGCGCTCGAAGCCAAGCGTGCCGCGGCCAAAGGCAAAGCGTGGGTCGATTGGGCCGCGTGGGGTGGTGTGGTGCCTGGAAACTCCGAAGCGCTCCCAGCGCTTGCCGCAGCGGGCGCTCCCGGCTTCAAGTGCTTCCTGATTCACTCCGGCATCGACGGCTTTGCGTGGGTCGACGAAACCGACCTGCGCCTCGCACTCGCCAAGCTGCGCGGAACGGGCTTGCCGTTGCTGGCTCACGCCGAATTGTCCGGCCCAGTGGACGCAGCGACTGTATTGATGAATGCTGCCGGAGCTGATTGGCGCACTTACTCAACCTACCTCGCTTCACGCCCCGACTCGGCGGAGATTGAAGCAATTGCGCTGCTGATTCGTCTTGCCGAAGAGTTTCAAACACATACTCACATCGTCCACCTCGCCACCGCGCAGGCTCTGCCGCTCCTTGCGGAGGCACGCGGACGCGGAGTGCCGATCACCGTGGAGACGTGCTTTCAATACTTGTGGTTTTCCGCCGAAGAAATTCCCGATGGTGCAACAGAGTACAAGTGCGCCCCTCCCATTCGCGGCGCGCAGAATCGCGAAGCGCTGTGGACCGCACTGGAAGACGGCTTGATTGACCTGGTGGCGACTGACCACTCGCCCTGCCCCCTCGAGATGAAGAAACGCAATGAAGGGCGCTTTGATCTTGCATGGGGCGGTATCTCAAGTCTCGGACTCGCATTGCCGGTGATGTGGACGGCGATGGTGCGCCGTGGGATGGACTTCAACAAAGGAGTGGAGCGTGTTGTCTCATGGATGTCTGCTGGTCCCGCGAAGCTTGCCGGCTTGACTGGCCGGAAAGGTGCGTTGGCAGCGGGTGCGGATGCAGACTTCGTGGTCTTCGACCCTGATGTTTCATGGACGGTTACAGAAGAGAGCCTGCACTTTCGCCATAAGCTCTCGCCCTATCTGGGTGCAGAGTTGCGCGGGCACGTTTTGCAGACCTGGCTTCGTGGCAACCGAGTCTTTGGTCAGAACGGATTTGCTGATGC
>Ga0116135_1001862_pt1 | contig 10095 bp, 8 predicted proteins | sample June2015DPH_20_1_FD_89738 | JGI IMG/M metagenome (GOLD analysis project Ga0116135, IMG submission 89738) | Peatland microbial communities from SPRUCE experiment site at the Marcell Experimental Forest, Minnesota, USA - June2015DPH_20_10 | ecosystem: Environmental > Terrestrial > Soil > Wetlands >... | reverse complement strand
CGCGGGACCGTTCCCAAGACATTGATGAGAACATTGATTTTATTGTGGTTGAGGCTTTGCTGGAGAAGGCCAATTCATGAGCAAGACGCTACAGGAACTGCAATCATTGAAGGGTAAAGTCGCAATCATCACTGGCGGCGCAGGCTATCTGGGCACCGCCATCAGCGAGACGCTTGCCGAACTGGGTGCAAACCTGGTTCTCGCCAGCCGCGACAAGGCAAAGTGCCAAAAGAAATGCGAAGAGATCATGCAGCTTGCCGGCGGCTCGGTGCAGGCCGTTGCGCTGGAACTCGACCTCCTCAGCAAGGAGTCCATCGCCGGCTTTTTTCCGGAAGTCCACAAGCACTTCGAAAATGTCGACATTCTCGTGAACAATGCCTGGTCCGGCAACAAGAACTCGTGGGAATCGATCACGGACCAGGATTGGGAATACGACATCAACATGAGCTTGAACTCCGTGTTTCGTTTAACCAAGGCTGCATTTCCTTATTTGCAGCTGACGCGTGGAGTTATCCTCAATATTGCCTCGATGTACGGTCACATCGGACCAGATTACCGAATCTATGATGGCAAGGAGTTTACCAATCCGCCCAGTTATGGCGCCGCCAAGGCCGGAGTCATTCAGTTCACCAAGTATCTCGCCAGCTTCCTGTCGCCTCACGGTATTCGCGTGAATGCCCTCAGCCCCGGTGCCTTTCCCCATCCGCCCACGCAAAAGCATGAGAAGTTCATGCAGCAGCTTGGCTCCAAGAATCCCATGAATCGCATTGGTCAGCCAGACGAGCTCAAGGGCGCCGTCGCCTTACTTTGTTCCAACGCTGGGAGCTATATCACCGGGCAAAATCTTTGCGTAGATGGTGGATGGGCGATTTGGTAAGGCCGGCTGGCATTCTCAAATCCATAACAATCTCTAATCCGCAGATTGCTACCACCCAGGAGAACATCGGGAGATGGCCTTAGCCGTAGCGCAGAAATTCGATGGGCCTCCGCGGATTCGGGAACTGGACGGCTGGCGAGCGATTAGTGCGCTTCTCGTCGTTGTCGTTCATATCGGCACAACGCAGCATCCGCGCCTGTTCTCGCGCGTTCCTGGTGCTATACCCGCATTGGTGTATTGGGGGCCCTTAGCTGTAAATATCTTTTTTGTAATCAGCGGATTTGTCATTTGCAGATTGCTAAATTCGGAGGACTTATCGCGCGGATCGATATCGCTTAAAGCCTTTTACTATCGCAGGGCCTGTCGAATTCTGCCGCCCCTCTACACGTATCTCGCCGTTCTGTCGGTTTTGCTGGGCGTTGGACTGATCCGAGATTCATGGCGGGCAATCTGTGTAGCGGCGTTGTTTCTTGGTAACATCCGGCACATTCCGATGCCTCATAGCTGGTTCATAGCGCATACCTGGAGCCTGGCAATTGAGGAGCAGTTCTATTTGGTCTTTCCGCCTCTCTTCGTTCTAACGCCAAGGCGTCATCGGCGAATGGTGTGCCTCGGAGTCTTTCTCCTGACGGTCCTGTGGAATCTATCAACTGCATTCCGCGATTGGGATTGGATCACCTCCCCGCAGACGCGCGAAGGATTCGCATGTATCTCATGTGGCGCTTTGATGGCAGTCAATGAAACCAGTGCTCGCCAGTTGGCAAAGGCGTTGTCCTGGTATGTGAGTGCAGGTGTTGCTATCTTATTATTCATTCCGCCGTTTTGGGCTATCGGTTTTGGAGCAGCGTTGTATCGGAGCGTATTTGTTCCATTCGCCATTGGTCTCATGCTGCTGTCCAGCGTGGAGCATCGTTCACTTTTGCGCCGCTTCCTTGACTGCAAGCCGGTGCAAGCGATCGGCGCGACTTCCTACGGAATCTACCTATGGCAGCAGCTCTTCACCGCTCCGAAGGTGTCTCTTACTGCGACTGGTGCCGTTCTGAACTTTTCTCCTGCAGGCGAGATAATTCCGATGTGTTTGCCCTTGCTCGCAGTGGTAGTTCCGCTGTCGTTCTTATTCATCGAAAAGCCGGCGATGCGATTAGGCAAGGCACTTTCGTTTCGAGCAAAACAGCAGCAGTTAGCGGAAGTTTCAAAGTGAGGGTGCAACCGCAGGGAATGGAGATGAACAAGATCTTCGGCCTTAGCGGTGCTGTAGACATCATTGCATTGCGGAATTCCAATGTGCGAAGTTATATCGCGAGCCACAATTCTAGTGTTCACGATTCGCGGGTGATCGGGTGAAACAAGTCGGAATCATTGGCGTAAGTGAAGGAAATGGCCACCCTTTCTCGTATAGCTCCATCATCAACGGATTCTCTCCGACGGGCCTGGCTGACTCGGGTTGGCCGGGAATTTACGAGTACGTTCGGCGTCGTCACGCATCGGAATTCGGACTGGGTGACTGGAGAGTCACCCACGCGTGGACTCAGAATCCTGAAACGACAGAGAAATTGCGCGCGGCATGCGGAATCGCAAATGCAGTGGCTGATTATCGCGACTTCCTGGGCAAGGTGGACGCCGTCATCGTTGCCCGCGACGACTACGAGATGCACCTTCGATTAGCCCAGCCGTTTCTGGAAGCCGGCTTGCCGGTTTTCGTCGATAAACCGCTGAGCGTTGATTTGGACGAATTGCGGGCTCTCAAGCCATATCTTGAGAGCGGTCAGCTGATGTCCTGCTCAGGCATGCGCTACGCCCGCGAGCTGGATGAGCCCAGAGCGAATCTCGCCGCCTATGGTCACTTGAAGTTGATCCGAGGGGCCGTCGTACTTTCCTGGGAGAAATACGGAGTTCACCTTCTCGATGCCGCCTTTGGATTGACGCCCGCACGTCCAGTCTCGGTTTGGATGAGGCCGTCGGACCATTCATTCGCCAGCATTCGGCTCGATGACGGAGCGCTGATTCAAATTGACGCTCTTGGTGAAAGCGCTCCGACCTTCCATCTGGAACTCTTTGGTGCCGAGCGTAACGGAACATTCGATATCACTGACAACTTCTCCATGTTTCGTCGCATGCTTTGGGAATTTGTCCACTCCATTGAAACCGGCAAGCCGGCCATCCCCAGTCAAAAGACACTCGATGTGATGCGAGTGCTGATCGCCGGTCGAATCTCGAAAAAGGAAAGCAGGGAAGTGCTTCTTGACGAAATCACACTATAGAGAGTTCTTCGATTTGAGCGGCAAGGTCGCTGTTGTTACCGGTGCGGTCGGTATCCTCGGTCAACGCTTCTGTCGCGGCCTCGCTGAATTTGGCGCGAACGTCGCCTTGGTCGATCTGGATGTGAACCGCTGCGCTTCCCTTGCCGAAGAATTGGAACGGGATTATGGAATCTCGGCACTAGGCGTAGCCTGCGATGTCGCGGACCCCGCATCGGTTTCCGAAATGGTCAAAAGCGTCGTCTCTCGATTTGACGCAATTCACATTCTCCATAACAACGCCGCCTCCAAATCAACTGATCTCGATGCATTTTTTGCTCGTACTGAGGAGTATTCGCTGAGTGAATGGCGAAAAATCATGTCGGTGAATGTGGACGGCATGTTTTTGGTCGCTCAGGCTGTCGGCAACCAAATGCAAAAACAGGCAACCGGTGGAAGTATCATCCAGACCGCCTCGATCTACGGCATCGTCTCATCGGATAAGCGGATATACGAAGGCTCATTCTATCTCGGCCGCCAAATCAGCAACCCCGCTGTCTATTCAACTTCTAAAGCCGCTGTTGTCGGGCTTACGCGCTACCTTGCCGCAAACTGGGGAGATGCAGGCATTCGCGTCAATGCTTTAGTTCCTGCTGGGGTGGAGAGCGGACAAAACGACACCTTCAAAGCGCGCTATTCCGCTCGCGTACCTCTGGGCCGCATGGCCCAGGCAGACGAGATGGTGGGCGCACTAATCTACCTCGCTTCCGATGCTTCAAGCTATGTCACGGGGCATTGCTTGATCGTCGATGGCGGCCTCAGCGCTTGGTAAGAGCAAATATGAGTCTGAGCGTTTTTTTGGAATCCGAGCGGCGCAATTTGGTTGTCATGGGGCTCGTGTTTTTGCCCTGGGTAGCCGTGGTGCTAGTTACCGCCGGGGGCTGGGCTACGCTTAACTTCCTCGCGTACGCGATGATGGTTTCTGCTGTAGGCTACTTTCTTGTCAATTTGGCGTTACCTGCCGAAGCCCGGGCGGAAGCCATCATGCTAGCTCCCGCAGCCGGCATCTTGGTGATATCGGCGTTGACCGCGTTCTGGGTGAGGTTGGGGCTTCCGCTCATTTGGGTATCGGTTTTATGGCTTGGGCTCGCGGCCGGCGGAGCATTGTGCTCATGGAAGGATCGCGCCCTTTGGGTGAAAGGAACCGTCGCATACGGCGGAGCGCTGGTTTTGCTTTCCGTCCTGATCTGCGGGTTGTTCTTCCTTCCGGGAGCCCGGAACGACGCCGTCCTGCGGCGCGACGGAAGCTTCAATTGGATTTATGGGGACACGCAATACTTCCAGTCGGTTGCTGCGAGCATCAAGAACAGCGTCGGTCCTCCGAAAGCACCCGGCATATCGATTGAAGAACTCCGTTACCATTTTGGACCCTATGCACCGGCTGCGGCCATTTCCCGCTTTGACGGACTTGAACTGGGCGACGCCTTCGCCCGCGTGACGCGCGGCGCATCGATGTGGGCACTGGTGCTTTCATGCTTCGGACTGGGCACGTTCCTGTCGCTCAAGGCCAACGGCGGAAAATTCGGCGGAGTCATGTCTGTCGCCGGCCTTTTCTTCTACGGTTCCTTGCTGTCCCTGTTTAGCGACGAGAAAAATGGGTCCAGCTATGTGACCGGAGCTATCCTTTACACGATTCCCACGGTGGCCGTACCGGCAGATGGGGGGCCCTTCAGCCATCTGATCCTCGGGCATTCAATGCTGCACGGCTTAGGAGCCATTACGGCGATCATGGGTCTATGCCTGATTCGGAGGGAGCGGGGAGCGCTCCCAAGCTGGCAGGAGTTCATATTGGTGGCGCTGCCCGCTTTGGTTGTCTCAGTGAACTCCGTGGGCGCCCTGTACAGTCTGGGCATAGTAGGCATTCTCTTGTTCTGGGGGCGCCTCGGAGAGGCGCGTTCATGGCTCTCGATCGTGCTGATGTTCGGCCTGTTTCTTGGGGCCTGGCACGTTATGGGTTATAGCAATTCCCCGGACATGGCGGGAGCGACGATCAATAGGCATCCCGAAACTTACTGGTGGTGGGTTGTCATCTGTTTCACGGTCGGCCTGGGATTCCGAATCGTGGGTCTCCGTTGGATCTCACAGCCCTTGCGGGATCCTCTTTCCGCCCTGGTCATCGCCAGTACTCTGGGCCTGCTGTTGTTTAACCTCTCGCTCCAACTTGATGGCAACGAGCGTTACGGAATGTATTATCTGGATTCGGTGTTCAGCATATTTGCTTTCTCTCGACTCACGTCCGGATGGTGGCGCGGCGCCGAACGTGCCCGATGGATTACAGAGTGGCTGCGGTTGACGGGGAAGGCCGTATTCCTCTTTATCGCTTACGCTGTTGTGATGCGAATACTCGATTACATAACTCACAGCGATGCATGGATTTCGTACAATCGCGCACAGTTCGTTTCACTCCTGCTATTGGGCTTAGTAATCGTTGGATCGTTGGCGCTTATGAAGTGGAGTCGCGGTTCTTCAATGTTCGTTTCCGCGACTCTGATGGGCGTGCTCATGATCGGCTTTCTGGCTTGGATTACTCCCTGGCTCAATTTCGGTATGGGACGGATGAAGATGGACGTAACTATTTCGTCCGGCGAAGTTCAGGGCCTGAAGCGTCTCGGTGAGCTCGCGCCGCGGGACGAGCGGTTTGCGACGAACAAACATGATGTGGATAGCTCGGCGAACAAGAGCGGGCGCTCCTATGCATACGCTGCGCTCTCCGAGCGTCCGGTGCTTCTCGAAGGATACTTGCACCACACCCAGAGAGACAGCCCGGCTTTCACGGGTTTGCTGCACGACAATGACCTGATCTTCACTACAACCGACGCGGCAACCCTTCGAAGCCTCGCCAAGACCTGGAACGTTCGCTGGCTCGTCGCCCGTCCCGGCACTGACATCGCCCTGCCCAGGCCATTGCCCGCGTGGCTGGTTGAGCAGCAAAACAGTGGCGACCTCAAGATCTACAGGATCGACTAGCCCGCTGCCAGGACGCTCATTCTCTCATGCCGACATACACGGAACCCATCGCGTCTACTCCGGGAGCCCGCACCGGCCGGTCAGCGTTCGCCAGTACTGATCTGCCGAATCTGGACTTTTTGCGCGCAGTCGCAGTGCTGCTTGTTTTGTTCGGACATTTGACTTTTTTTCTCGGATTGACAGGCTTGGGGCCATTGAATCTCGTTTCTTCCGGACTCATGGGCGTGAAGATCTTCTTCGTCCATACCTGTTTCGTGTTGATGCTCTCTCTCGAAAGGCAGTGGAAGACTCAGGGCGCTGCCAGGCTCTTTGGTTCGTTCATGGTGCGGCGCGTTTTCCGCATCTATCCGTTGAGCATTTTCATCATTGGCTTGGTGGCCGCCTTCCGCCTGCCGATGGCTGAATTGCATCGCGAGCAATTTGTGGCGATGCCGCTTCATCCCATGCTTGTCCTATCAAATCTCTTGCTTGTTCAGAGCCCCTCAACATCGATACTTGGTCCCGCATGGAGCTTGCCGTATGAGATGGCCATGTATCTCTTCTTGCCGTGGCTGTTTCTCTTGCTCTATCCCAATAAGTCACGCTGGAGGGTCGCAGCTATCTGGTTGCTCTCGGTTCTTGGCGGCCTCACCTTTCTGGCGTACCTTCGCGGGCGAACCAGCAGCAACTTCTTGCTTTACGTTCCCTGTTTTCTGCCTGGAGTAATCGCATACCAACTGCAGCGAACGCCGCGCCGGCAACTTCCTGCGATTGTCTGGCCAGGAGTAGTCATTGGGGTAGTACTGCTCTACCTTTGGAAACAGAATCTGGTTTCCGATTCGTCGATTAAAGGCTGGATCGCGTGCCTCGTGCTCGGCGCCAGCTCGCCATTCTTCGCGCAACTCTCCTGGCGCTGGCTTACCGAACCAAGCCGCCTCATCGCAAAATACTCGTACGGCATCTACTTGATCCATTTCTTCTGCATCTGGCTCGCATTCGATCGGCTCCACTACGTTCTTCCCCGCGCGGCCAGGTTTCCCTTGTTCGCTGCGCTGGTCGTCATGCTGCCGGTCGCCCTTTACCATTTTCTGGAAGAGCCAATGACCTTGTTGGGTAAACGAGTGGCGGCGAAATTTGAGTCCGTAAGTCAGGACATCAAGGTATGACAGATCCCATTCCAGTAGAACCGCAGAGGCGCAACACCTCTGTCGTAGCTGGGCCCGCATGGCTGCATGTAGCGGTGCTCGTCGTCATCGCAATGGCGCTTACCTGGCCTTGCCTGCGGCGAGGCTTGCCCACCGGACACAGCACCATTTTACACATCGTCTATCAGCACTATTTCAACGCGCAGATTGCCCAGGGCGACTGGTACCCGCGCTGGATCATCAGCATGAATCGCGGTCTCGGCGGCGGAGTATTTTACGCACAGTATCCCCTTCCCTACTACGTCGCGTGGGGCATTGGCAAAATCATTCCGAATCACTGGGGCCTTTACGAGGAAACCCGGACGCAGGGGCTCGCCATGGTGCTCGCGGCGATTCTAGCGGGGTTATTCACCTATGCGTGGTGCGCAACGTTCGCCAACCGTCTCACTGCCATGTTAGCCGCAATCATTTACCTCACTTTTCCCTATTCGCTCACCATCGATCTCTACCTTCGCGCTGCGATAGGGGAACTCTGGGCGTTGGCATTTCTTCCTCTTTCGCTTTATTTCATTGAGCGAATCGTTGCCGGATCGCGCCGAGCTTTGCCTGGGTTGGCGGTAGCATTTGCGCTGATCATCCTTGCCCATCTGTTTACAGCTGTGCTGCTGGCGCCGATATTGCTCGCCTATGCTCTTTGGCGTGCGACCGGTGGAAGACGCGTGCTCGCCACCTGTCAGGTGCTCGCCGCTCTCCTCCTCGCAACCGGCTTGGCGGGCGTCTATGCGCTGCCATTCCTGGCTCAGAGCCGGTTCTTCCATCCCGATAACTTCCTGCTCACGGAAGGTGCGAACCATTCACCGCTCAGCCAGCTGTTTTCCTTCAATGCTTATACTTTCCCAAATACCTGGGAACGGCCCTCGTGGCTGCACTTCGTGTTGGCCGCGCGGCTCATCGCGCTCGCGACCGCCGCGATAATTGGCTTCGTCCTGTTCCGTTTGCGGCGTGAGCGGTCGCAATGGTGGCGCCTCGTCCTGGGATTGGTTGCAATTGCGGCTTTGGTGCGTGCCGCTCTGGCAGGACGCCATGTGTTTCCACAAGGAGACGTTTCCGGGGCAATGCAGCTTTCACCTTATCTTGTGGAGCAGCGCGCCGAGATTTTTCTCTACACTTTCCTCACTTTCGTTGCCGCCTCGTTGTGTTACTGGTCGCTTCGAAAATCGGAGAGAAACAGGCTGGCCGATTTCCTGATGGTTCTCGCCCTCGGGAGTTATGTCATGATGACCAGCTGGAGCCAGGCCATCTGGCAGCATGCGCATTTTCTCTGGGGCATTCAATTTCCCTGGCGCTTCAATGCGTTTCTGCTGGTCGCGACAGCCGGTCTGGCGGCGCTCGCAATTTCCCGCTTGCGAACAGCGTCGCTCCGGCGTGCCCTCACAGGCGCCCTCATAGCTGTCGGGATATGGGGAATTACGGCCGTCGAAAGCGCCCGGATGGGAAACACCGTTTCTGCCTTTCGGTCTACGGTGTCGTATCCGTTCAATGATGTGATGGACTCCGCACGCGAGATCTATATGCAGGTAGATCCCAGACAAGCTTTGCTCGTGAAACCGCCCGATGACGAGAAAGTGCATGTGACGTTGGAGCGAGGCTCGGGCGTTGCGTCGGTTACGTCAGTCCTGGCGCGGTCGATCGAGATAGAGGTTCGCTGCAGCACCGATTGCATTCTCCAGGTCGGGCAATACTATTATCCAACTTGGCAGATGCACGCCACGCCGGCTGTCAATGTGAAGTTGTATCCAGATTCTCCGGGTGGCCTGATGGATCTTTCGCTTCCCGCCGGCGAGTACCACCTCGTATTGGATACACTGCCCGATTTGTCGGAGCGCTTGGGTGCGTGGCAAAGCTTGGTGTGCCTCATTCTTGTGATGGTTATTGCAATCACGGGTGTTCCTTTCGTGGGGCCCGGAGCCGCGGTTTCCGATGACAGCATGGCCTCCGAACGTCCTGGCCACCGCGCCCTCGAGAGCGCGATGCACCACGCGCGCTGAGCGAGCCAGCGCGACGCCAGGTAAATGATTTCTGGTACGGTTGCACATAAGATGGCTGGCGTTGAAGCTACCATCGAGCTTGGCAGAATCGACGCATGAGCCGAATTGTAACGATCGTGATGTACCACTATGTCCGGGATCTCCGGCATTCGCGGTTCCCCGCGATTAAGGGACTGTCAATTGATCGATTTTGCCGGCAACTCGATTACATTCAGGCGAACTACACGCCAATCGCGGCAGAGGATCTGGTAAGAGCCTTATCGCCTGCTCGAGAACATTTGCCCAACAACGCCATTCTGTTGACCTTCGACGATGGCTACAGCGATCACTTCGCAAATGTCTTCCCTCTGCTGGATTCAAGAGGCATTCAAGCGTGTTTCTTTCCGCCAGCGCAGGCGGTGCTGGAACACAAGGTTCTGGATGTCAATAAAATACAGTTCGTTCTCGCCGCTGTCCCCAACCCCGCCTCTCTTCTCGATCAGGTTTTCGCGTTTCTGCCCGAGTTCAGTAAAGAGTTTCCGGTCAAATCGAAAGATGCCTGGTTCCTCGATATCGCAGAACAGCATCGCTACGACTCCAGAGATGTGACCGTTTTGAAACGCCTGCTCCAGCGGGAGTTGCCGGAGCCGGTCCGTACAGAAATTGTGCGGAGATTGTTCGCCGAACACGTTACAGCCGACGAGACGTCCTTCGCCTGCGAGCTCTACATGTCAGTCGACGAGATCGCCTGCCTCCACCGGCGTGGAATGCACATCGGAAGCCACGGGGTGACTCATGCCTGG
>Ga0116135_1001860_pt1 | contig 10099 bp, 6 predicted proteins | sample June2015DPH_20_1_FD_89738 | JGI IMG/M metagenome (GOLD analysis project Ga0116135, IMG submission 89738) | Peatland microbial communities from SPRUCE experiment site at the Marcell Experimental Forest, Minnesota, USA - June2015DPH_20_10 | ecosystem: Environmental > Terrestrial > Soil > Wetlands >... | reverse complement strand
TTCACCATCGCCGCCTGGCTCTCAAGTCCATTGGCGGTGACCACCACGGTTGCCATGCCCGGCTGGGTTTCAAAGGGCATCTGGAAATTCGCCTGGAGTTGGTTCACGAAGATCAATGGCGCGGGAACGTTGTTGACCAAGATTGAGACGCCGTTCAAGGTGTCGGGTAAGGGCTTGACGCTTGCGGCGCCAGTCGAATTCGCAAAGTTGGTTCCGAACATGCTGACGATAGATCCCGGCGCCACCGTGTGGGCGAAGCTGGCGGCGTTCACCAGACCGCTGGAGGGTAAGGTCGGGAAGGGAAATACATAAGCGGCTCCCTCTCCGCCGGCGTGGCCCGGCGCGCCAACGATTGCCGTTCCTTCGCTGATGGAAACCTGTTGCCCGAAATCATCGCCCTTCACGCCGTTGACTGCTTTCAGCTGCATGGATAGGGTCCAATTTGTGCCGGATTGGGCGAAAACGTACGCCTCTCCAAGTCCCCCATTGCCTTTATACGACCCAACCACGGCCAAGTTTCCATCGATTGAGACCGTGGTGCCGAATATGGCCCCGGCCGCGGGGTCGATGGCCGTCAGTTCGGCTTGCTGGGTCCAGTCCGTGCCCGAGCTTACAAAAATGTAGGCTGCACCTATGCCCCCGTTTTTGAGGTAAGCCCCGACGAGTGCCGTGTCGCCGCTCAACGAAATGGCGTGGCCGAAATTGTCAGGTGAGACGCCATCGGAAGCGGTCAATTCGGCCTGCTGGGTCCAGGTAGTGCCAGAGCGCACAAAAACATACGCCGCGCCCTGAAACGAATTCTTGGAAGGTACACCCGTCAAGATTGTATCCCCGCTTATCGCTTCACTGGTACCAAATTGATCGTTGGCCGCTGCGTCGGAGGCGGTCAATTCTGCCTGCTGGGTCCAGGTGGTTCCGGAACGCACAAACACGTAGGCCGCCCCCAGGAAGTTGCTATGGGCGCTGGCCCCTATAACGGTCGTGTCCCCATCTACCGCGACGGCACCGCCGAAGCGGTCACCCGCTACTGAGTCGGAGCCAGCCAACTTCGCCTGCTGCGTCCAGCTTGTTCCCGAGCGCACAAAAACATAGGCGGTATCGGTAGCACCGATGACAGCGGTGTCGGCGCTGAGTGAAACCGCCTGGCCGAAGCTGGCTGGGCCTGGAACCGTCAATTTAGCCTGCTGGCTCCAGGTTCCGTCGGAACTCGAACGCACAAAAACGTAGACAGCGCCTTGATTGGAAGCCTTGGTAGGGGAAGACACCAACGCCGTTTCGCCGTTCACGGCAATTGCGTCGCCGAAACTGTCCGCGCTGGTGGCGTCGGAGGCTTTCAGCTCGGCTTGTTGGGTCCAAACTGTTCCTGTCTGAATAAACACGTACGCCTCGCCTTGCGCTCCGTTTTTTCCTGGCACCCCAAAAAGCGCGAAACTGCCGTTCACCGCGGCCGGGATAACCCCGTCACCCACCACAAGGTCTGAGGCGGCGAGTTTGGACTGCAGGGCCCAATTCGAGCCGGAACGGACGAACGCGAAGGCCGCTCCCATCAAAGACGAGTTGTTGTAGTTTTCCACCACAATCGCCGTGGTCCCGCTCACCGCGACCGAGCAGCCGAATCCGCCACCGCCGTCCGAGGACGCCAGTTCGGCTTGCTGGCTCCAGCTGGAACCGGAAAAGGCAAACACGTAGGCCCCTCCCAGGCCTCCGGCCGATGGTGTGCCGCAATTAAATTGGCAACTTTTGTCTGGGGCCCCCGACACCAACGTGTCTCCATCTACGGCAACCGAGAAGCCGAACTCATCCCCGCTCGCTCCATCGGAAGCCGTGAGTTTGGCTTGTTGGGTCCAACTTGTACCTGAGCTGACGAACACGTAAGCCGCGCCGGTGCTGCCGGATTTTCCCGAGGCTCCCGCCACGGCGGTAGTTCCGCTCAACGAAACCGACAAGCCGAATTGATCGCCGCTTGCTGCATCGGAGGCAGTGAGCTTGGCCTGCTGGGTCCAAGTCGAGCCTGCGGATGCAAATACGTAGGCTGCTCCCTGGTTGGACGCACTGCCGCTAGCTCCCACCAGCACGTTGGGTCCGCTCGCTGCGACTGAGATGCCAAATTGATCCCCGGCGGCGCCGTCCGAAGCGGTCAGCTTGGCCTGCTGGGACCAGGTGAAACCAGTAGTAGTGAACACATACGCTGCTCCTTGGCCGGAGTTGCCGGGGGCTCCGATCACGGCCGTTGTACCGAACAACGAAACCGAACTGCCGAATTGGTCACCACTCGCACCATCCGATGCGGTTAGCTTGGCCTGCTGACTCCATGCTGTTCCTGACAATACAAATACGTAAGCCGCGCCTTCCGAGGGCGTGCTTACATGCGATCGCAAGAGACTGACCCAGACGAGCACTGCCGGCGCCATCGCTCGGCGTGAGCATAATCTGCGTAAATGTTGGATCGATGGTGACGGGATAAACCGCGCGGGCGTCTTGAACGACGATCCGAACTTGGTCACCTTCCACCGCGAGCCGCGATGCCAGCTCTTTTCCTCTTGCGTCCCACGCTTTCAGGCCGCCATAGCGCAGTACGGCGCGACCTTCCGCATCAAGCAAGGCCACTTCATTCGGCGCGCGAAGCGTCGGATGCAGCGATCCGCCGATCTGGAGCGCAATTTCGAGTGGGCCGTTGCCGGAATTTCCCGGCCGCGCCGACAATGTGAAGCCTTGCTCCAGCCCGCGGGCTTCGTTGACGTACCACTCGGTCAACAAGCCGCGCCGATATTCCACGCGGTTCCCCGCGCTCGAAAGCACGCCTGGGCCATATCCCCGCAGCCTCAGCGTGAGGCTTCGATTGCCGTGAATCAGCCGGGTTCCGGATGATCCGAACGAGAGCTTCAGGTTCTGGGCAGCGTTCTGGGCCGTGAATCCGTGAGAGCTGTCTGGCTCCATGGCATACATCGCTTGGAGCCAAGCCTGTTTCAGGCCTGCGCTGTTGGGCACATTCCGGGGGCCAGTTCCAGCAAGTAGGATTGCGGAAGCGCCGAAAATCAAGAAAAAACGCGGGTGAATCCAAGACTGTTGCAGCATGGCAGTTACACACATCGCGTAAGGCGGTCAGGAATCGCATCATCTTATATTTGAGACAACGCTAAGTTATTCATAAATTTACCTGCCGGAGGCGCTCACTTTCCCGTTGGTCGATCTGCGCGAGAAATCCCGCGGCTTCGGGGTAGTCGGGGCGGAGCTTCAATGCCTGGTTGAAATCGGCTCGGGCTCGCGCCAGGTCGGACTTGTAAATCAGGTGATAGACGCCCAGGAAGTAATGAGCTCTTGCGTCTTGCGGCCGCACGCGCACGATGCGTTCGGCGATTTCGATAGCTTCGTCGAACATTTCGAGCTGGTGATATTCGGCGGCCAGAAAATCGAGGCGCGTGGGGTCCAACGGGTCTGCGGCAATCTCTTCCTTCAAGATTTGGATGTACCAGTGGTTCTTGCGGCGCCGCGCTTCACGGTCTGAGGAAAAGCTGTGATGGATGCGGATTTGGGTCTTATGCAAGCGCCCGCCCGCGGACAGAATCGAGGAGTCGATGATTTCGTGCACGCGGCCGCGGTATCGATAATCCGGACGGTTCGGAAAGAGTCGGACGACATAGTCGGTAACTGAATTTTCGGAATCCAAGGAGTGATTGTGGCGCTCCAGAAAGTATCCCGCGTTTTCATCGAGCGCGATCAGCTTATCGAGCTCCGGCGCACTTTCCGGAGCCAGCACCTCATCGGCGTCCAGCATCAGGATCCACCGGCCGTGTGCGTGTGCAATGGCGTGATTGCGTGCGGCCGCAAAATCGACGACCGTGAAATCGAACGGGATCACGGCCGCGCCGTAGCCGGCTGCGATGGCCGGTGTTTGATCCGTGGAGCCGGTGTCGACGATAATGAACTCGCCGGCCAGACCTTGTACGGAATCGAGGCACCTGGCAAGGTTACGCTCTTCGTTCTTCACAATCATGCAAAGACTGAGCGCGTCCGGCAAACGCGGCATAGCTGTTTTGATAATAAGGCAGACGCTACTCGACGCGTAGCGACCGCACGGGGTCCAGCTTGACGGCTCTGCGCGCGGGAACATAGCTGGCAGCCAGCGCGATAGCCACAAGCAGCGTCGATACTGCCGAGAACGTAATCGGATCGGTGGGGCTGACGCCGAAGATCAGGCTCTCCATCCAGCGCGTGAGCGCAAATGCGGCGGCGCCGCCAGCCACTACGCCAGCCAACGCCAGCAGCAATCCTTGGCGCAACACCAGACCTGCGACGTTACGCGCGGAGGCGCCGAGGGCGATGCGAATTCCGATCTCGCGCATTCTCTGCGTGACCGTGTACGCGAGCACGCCGTAGATGCCCACGCTCGCCAGCAACAGCGCAAGCGTAGCGAAAATCCCGAACAGCAGCATGTTGAAACGGCGCTGCGCCAGCCCCTCGGCCATTCGCTGTTCCATGCTAGCCACGTCCGCCGCGGGCTGATTCGAATCGATGGCCCAGACCTGGCTTTGGACGGCATTCGAGAGCCGCAACGGGTCGTCCGCGGTCCGCACTACCAATGCGATCGAATTGAACGTGCGGGTCGGCAGAAACAACTCCGGCCGCACCTCCGTGTCGAGGCCCATCTGATGCGTGTCGGCCTTGATACCTACAACGGTGTAATGCTGAGGATTTTCGCCGCCGCCCAGCAGCAGGACCTTGCCAATGGCTTCGCCGCGCGGCGAGATGCGCCTGGCCAGCGCTTCATTCACCACGATCACGGATGGTTTCGATTGCTCGGCATCCAAGCGCGTGAAGGAGCGCCCTCGAAGAATAGGCATCCCGAGCGTTTCGAAATATCCGTCACCCACCGGTGTCTGATCGGCTAGGGATACTGTTCCGTCGGCTGGCGGTGGGTCCCCTTCTACGCGGAAATTAGTGGCAGAAATCCGGTCGAGCATCGGGAAACCCGATCCAATTGCAGCGGACTTGACGCCCGGGACACGCACTACGCGATCCAGCAGTTCGTTGCAGAACTCTTTCACGAGCTTCTCATCCTGATATTTCGGCGCATTGAGATTAACGTGCATGGTCAGCAGATGATCGGTCCGGAATCCCGGCGAGATGGAGAGGAGGGAAGCCATGCTGCGGATCATCAGACCGGCACCCGCAAGCAGCACCAGCGCCAGCGCGACTTCAGAAATCACCAGCACATTGCGCAGACGTCCGGAAACTCCGCTCCCGCCTCCGCGGCCGCCCTTACTGAGCGATTCATTCACGTTTTGCCGCGCCGTCTGAATGGCCGGAGCCAAACCAAAAATTAGTCCGGTAAGGAGAGCCGCTCCCAGCGTAAACACGAGCACTTTCGCGTCCAGCGTCAGTTGATGCAGGTGGTAATTGTCTTCCGGCGCGAACTTTCGAATCGCCTGCATTCCCGCGAAGGCAAGCCCGACTCCCGCCGCTCCCGCAAATACGCTGAGAAGCAGGCTTTCGGCCAGCATCTGCCGCGCCAAGCGCCAGCGGCCGGCTCCCAGCGCAATGCGAATGGCGATCTCTTTTTCACGTCCCGCGGCTCGAGCCAGCAGAAGATTTGCCACGTTGGCGCAGGCGATCAGCAGCACGAATGCCACCGCGAACTGCAGCACTACGATGGTGCGCCGCATCACCGCGCCGACGTCTTCCACGAACAGAGGGAATACGTTGACTCCAAAAGTGGTGTTCAACTTCGGATAAAGCTGGATCAAGCGCTGATCGATGGAAGCCATCTCGGCCCGGAACTGTTCCAACGTTACGTTGTCCTTCAAACGCGCGAAAACGAAATTCTGCCGGCCGGAGAGTTCGGCGTCACTCATTCCCGCCGCGCTCATGGTGAGCCACACGTCCGGCTTCTTCTGATCGAAGCCTTCCCACATCGCGGGAAGATGAAACTCGGGAGGCAATACACCGATGATGGTGTAAGGCGCCTCGTCGACGTGAATGGTCTTGCCGATGGCGCCAGGATCCTTCGCGAATTTCCGTTCGAACATCGCATAGCTGATGAGCGCCACCGATCCGCGTTTCCCCGGAGAATCGGAAGCGGTGAATCCACGCCCCAGCATAGTTTGTACGCCCAGCAGGCTTAGAAAATTGGTGGAAGCCGTAACGCTCTGCACCTGTTCCGGCTTGTCCAGGCCGGTAAGGTTGACTTGCGCTTCCTGCAAATAGCCGAGATCGTCCAGCAGCCGGCTCTGCCGCTTCCATTCGAGTACGTCTTTGAGGCAGGCGGGCAAGCGCTGCGCGAGAAATCCGCCGACCAGCGGGTTCGATTCCCAAATCATGACCAGCCGCGCCGGATCGCGATAGGGAAGCTGCCGCAAAAGCACCGCGTCCAGCGCGCTAAACATGGCAGTGTTGGCTCCAATCCCTAGCGCTAGCGCGAGGACAGCCACCACCACAAATCCCGGAGTCTTTAAATAGGATCGAAACGCAAAGCGAAGGTCTTGGAGCATGTTGAGTGTACGCAAGTGGAGGGTCCGCGGTTCCAACTACAGGCGTTTAGGAGACGCAAGGGAGATGCGAACGACATTTCTCGTTTCTCGTTTCTCGTTGGTCGTGACGCAACCGGCCGCTCTTGGTGTGTCGAGGCGCATTGTCCGCAGCTTGTTGATTTCTAAAGGTGTAGGAGTGGTGCTCGGGCCTCGCAGATGATCAAAAACTGACGATGCGTCACGTTCGGGGCGTCGAGATCTGGCGGTATGGAGTCGGCGCTTCATGGTCTTCAATCGTAGATTAAGGCCGGCGCGGCAGGCCCGGATGGGACAGGCCTCGTAAATCGTTGCGGGAGAGGCAAAGAAAAAAGAAGAAGATGGTCACCGGACGCTTCGGACAGTGAGTGTCAATGATTGAGAGCTTTTGGCGGCTAGGGAAACCTCTGTCGCATCTGAGAGATTTGCCTTAACGAATTCGGGGTCCTGGGCTTCCCCGTCGACCGGGGCCCGTGAGCGCGTCCAAGGGCGGAAGTTCAGCAGGCCGACACCGAGCGCGAGGCACGGGATAATCATAATCAACAGCAGCAGCATCCAACCTGTGACGATGTAAACGATCACCGGGCCGTACGCGGCGCTCGAAGCAGGGCCGTGCCGGCCAAGCCTCCGAAGTCGCCCGCTAGAATGCACAACAACCCCATAATTTTGAAGTGAGATTCCAATTACCAGTCAACCTCAATCGTGTATGTTGAGGGGCCGGTTTCTGAGCCGCCGACTTCGAATACCAATCGGTAATTGTTCTTTTCGGTTGGATACTCGACAATTTCAACGCGGCCCTTGCCGCTGAGGTTTTTGACCGTTGGCTTGAGATCAGAGCGCGAAGGAAGCGGGCGCAAGAAGTCCGCACGTTCGCCCGTGATCGGCGCGCCTTGGATTGTTTCTGAGATGGAAGAACTGCCCTTGATGGTGACGCGCGCGCGGCCGTTCACGACGCCTGACCAGAGCATGCCACGCTCGGCTTCTTGCACCGGCAACGGCTCCTTGCCGGCGGTTCGTTTCCAGGACAACGTGAAGGAGTATTCGCCGGAGCCGCTTTGCGGGTCGTGAATGGAGACCCGGGCGGTGTAGTTATTGTTCTCGCGCGGTTGTTCCACCAATCGGATCTCGCCGCGGCCCTCGTGGTCATCGAGAGTCACTGCGACATCGCCATGCGGCAGGGGCCGGGTAAACTTGAAGCGCTCTTCGGCCACGGGCGCGCCGCGGTCCGCCTTGGAGGTGCAGGTTTTGTCCTGGCAGCTAATGATGGCCTCTTCGTCCACCCGGCCGCTCCAGGCCAGCTTGTCCGTCTTGTTACCGCGCTCGAAGGCTTGGTTGGAGGCATCCCAATACAGGGCGATGGAATAGAAGGAGCTACCGGGCTGGCGGTCTTCGATGGAAACGGCCAGCGTGTACTGATTCTCGATCCGCGGCTGGTCGATGATGTGGACGAATCCTCGGCCCTCCCGCACTTCCAGCCGGGCATCCTGCCGGGATTCGGGAAGCCGGTCGTAAAAATGATATTGCTGGCGCGAGACGGGTGCGCCCTCTTTGACTTGGACGTTGAGGCGATCGGCGTGTAGATAGAGGATGTCGATGCCGTCAACTTCGCCTTGCCAAGTGAATTGTGCGCGGTCCTGGGCGGGGAGAAGCGGCGTGAGGAGCAACCACGTGAGGATTCGCACGGAAATCCTATTGTACCTGTGGGGCGGGTTGCCAACCCGCCAGTTCGCTACTCAGCCACCGAAGTCCACACACCCCGTTCGCCCATCGTATTGGCGAAATAGCAAACCACCTGCGTCATCTCCTGGAGCGCGCGTCGAGCCAGGGAACGCGGCAGCACCGACGCGAGCGCGTAGAAGGCCTTCATCAGCTCGAAATCCAACATCAGCATGCGCTGCTCGAAGCCCTCGCTCCCGGTGTGCAAGGCGGGACTATGATCCAGCAGATAACTGAGCAGATGATAGTCCCGCTCCAGCTTTTTTCGCAGCGTGTCCAGAACGCGCCGCTCGTTTGCATTGGGGAGAGTCTGCTGCACTTCCAGGACCCCCAACTCATTGGCCGCTGCCACCTGCGGCGTGTAGTCGTGAGCCGGTTTAGCGCTCAGTATCAGGCCGCAACTATAGCGGAACCATGCCAGCAGCGACCCCATGGAAAACGCCGTGATAATAGCGCTCGCAATCATTGGTTCTACAGAACGCGTACCGCCGATGCAGTACGTCCTCTTGTGAAAAAAGAATACCATCGGCAGGTACTCGGTACAAGAGTTTGGTGCAGTTCTAAGGTTGTTTCCGCCGAAACAGCTCAGGCGTTTCGCCGACTGATGAAAAGCATGTCCTTGAGTTTCAGGCCATGCTCCCGGCAATACAGCATATGTAGATAACCGTAGCTGCCAGTGATGTAATCGGCTTGAGAAAACCCGAGCAGTTTGGCCGTGCGGCCAATCCATCGAGGAGTGCCTTCCAGCTCCAGGAAGTTCCCAACCGGTGTCTCATCCAGCATTACGTTGCCGGATTCATCGGAAGGTTTCGCAAACTCCGTGCGAAATTTCTCGTAACGGAACACCGGTTGATAGCCAATGTTCTTGAACATCTTTTCGAGTAATTCGGCGTCGGAAACGTACACTTCCAGTTCGTGACGTTTCTTGTACCGCACGCTCTTGGACGGTCCCTTGTAAGTGAGCAGAGCGTGACGCCCGACGCGGCGGATGCGGATCAGCTTGCCCTGTTTGCCGAGGGAATCCTTGGGATTGTCGAACAGCGTGTTGAATTCGTGGGAGCGCGCCACGGCAACTCGGAAGCCTAGCTTGCGCAAAGTCCGGCGGATTTTCGAGATGTCGGAGGGAAGGCGCAGCTTGATTTCAATCTCGAAGTTCACGAAACAAGATTATGGATAGAATGGGGGATTGTCAATGGAGCGAATATGGCCAAATCTAAAAAGCACTCAGTGGATCGCCGTGGTTTCTTGAAAGGCGCGGCAGCGGGCGCCACAGTGCTGGCTGTAAAGCCCGAGGTTGCACAAGCGCAGAAGTCCGATGTGCGGCGCGCCGCAGCTCCGCCGCCAAGTGCCAAAGAGACCGCCGCTGAAACCTCGCCGCCAATGAAAGTGGAGGTGCTGACCACGGACCGTCCGGGCTCGGACTTCATGTTGGACGTCCTTAAATCGCTTGACTTTGAGTATGTTTGCTCCAATCCCGGATCCAGTTTCCGTGCTCTCCACGAATCCACCATCAACCACGGCGGCAATCGTAGCCCGGAGTTCATCACCTGCTGTCACGAAGAATCCGCAACCGCCATGGCGCACGGCTACGCCAAGATTGAAGGCAAACCGCTTCTGGTTTTCGCTCACGGCACCGTCGGATTGCAGCATGCCTCCATGGCCATCTATAACGCCTACTGCGACCGCGTGCCCGTCTACGTGGTCCTGGGCAATATCATGGACGCCACGCGGCGCCGGTCTTTCGTGGATTGGACGCACAGCGTGCAAGATGCGGCGGCCATGGTCCGCGAGTACATCAAGTGGGATGACGCGCCGCTCTCGCTCCCTCATTTCGCCGAGTCCGCCGTGCGCGCCTACAAGATCGCGATGACGCCGCCGTG
>Ga0116135_1001859_pt1 | contig 10100 bp, 6 predicted proteins | sample June2015DPH_20_1_FD_89738 | JGI IMG/M metagenome (GOLD analysis project Ga0116135, IMG submission 89738) | Peatland microbial communities from SPRUCE experiment site at the Marcell Experimental Forest, Minnesota, USA - June2015DPH_20_10 | ecosystem: Environmental > Terrestrial > Soil > Wetlands >... | reverse complement strand
TGTCCATCGCCCGCATCCCCAACCTCACCCGCGCCGAAGTCCCCGCCGGCAAGTCCGAAGCCGACAACGTGGTCGTCAAGACCCACCTGGCTGAAGCCCCGCATCGCACATGGGACTTCACCCCCAAACCGCATTGGGAGCTCGGCGAAGCCCTCGGCATTCTTGACCTCGAACGCGCCGCCAAGCTTTCCGGCGCGCGTTTTGCCGTCTATCTCGGCGCAGGAGCCCGCCTAGAACGCGCGCTGATCAGCTTCATGCTCGACTTCCACAGCACGAAACACGGCTACAAGGAAGTCCTGCCGCCCTTCATGGTCAACAGCAAGTCCCTCTTCGGCACCGGCCAGTTGCCCAAGTTCGCCGAGGACCTCTTCCGCTGCTCCGACGCCGACGCGGAAGCTGTCGCCCGCGGCGAGTTCAAAGACAACGACCACTGGCTCATTCCCACCGCCGAGGTCCCTGTCACCAACCTCTACCGCGACGAGATTCTCGATGAATCCCGCCTGCCTATCTGCCTGACCGCCTACACCCCGTGCTTCCGCGCCGAGGCAGGCGCAGCCGGCAAAGACACTCGCGGCATCATCCGCCAGCACCAGTTTCAAAAGGTCGAGCTGGTCAAGTTCGTTCGCCCTGAAGACTCCGACGCCGAGCACGAGCGCCTCACCCGCGACGCCGAAGAGATCCTTGAAGCCCTCAACCTGCCCTATCGCCGTGTCCTGCTCTGCGCCGGCGACACCGGCTTCTCCTCCGCCAAGACCTTCGATCTCGAAGTCTGGCTCCCTGGCCAGCAGCTCTACCGTGAAATCTCCTCCTGCTCCAACTTTGAAGCCTTCCAGGCGCGCCGCGCCAACATCCGCTACCGGCCCGCTACGCAAGGCGCAAAGTCCAAACCGGAGTTTGTCCACACCCTCAACGGCAGCGGCCTGGCCGTCGGCCGCACCTGGCTCGCCATCCTGGAAAATTACCAGCAGGCCGACGGCTCCGTGCTCATCCCCGAAGCCCTCAAACCCTACATGGGTGGCCTGGAACGTATAGTGAAGGAAGCAGAATGACCCCGAACCCCTCTTCGAACCCAGCCGCCGCGCCGCCGGCCCGCCGCACCGTCAAGCAGATCCTGCTCAGTTACTTCTACTGGACCTACCCCCGCGGCAATGTCCACTACGACATCATGGTCACGCTGATCCTCGCCTTCATCTTTCTCACCCCGCAGATCAAGGGTTGGAGCTATGGCGACAGCCCGTCCCCCATCGAAGGCCCGCTCCATCCCATCCAGGTCATCGGGAACGACGGCAAGGGTTTTATCGTAACTGTCCAGGGGGTCGATGTGACCATTCCGATGGGCGCCACTGATGCGGTCGTCAAAAAGTCGTTGCGCAAGGCGATTGAACCGGTTACCGGCGATGCGGTTTCCATAGAGCATTGGGAGACCGCCACCGACAGCGAAGGCCACCCCGTCTGGAAGGTCTGGGCCCACCGCTAGTTCCCGCAGGCACAACACGACAATGCAAAGTCACATTTTGGCAACATTGAGCCCTGCCGCGCATCCAATCAAGCAAGGAAACTAATGAGATTAGGCAGCAAACTCCGTTTAGCAGCTTTGATCGCCCTCGTCCTCTCATTCGGACTGCTTACGCGCGCTGCTGCTCCCGCCCCGGATCCGAAGGCCGAAGTCCTGGCGCGGCTCGACGTCGCGGCAAAAAACTTCCATTCCACCTCCGCCGACGTCGAGTTCGACACCATCGAGACAGACCCGATTTACGACAAAGATGTCCTCAAGGGAGTCGTCTACTACGACCGCGAGGGAAGCTCCTTTAAAATGGGCGCGCATTTCGACCGCCATTACGACAAGCCCTCCACCAGGGCCTACACCTACGTCGGCGGCGTTCTGAGAGCCCGTGACTCGGAGAGCGCCCCGGTGTCAACCTACGCCAACGCCGGCAAATGGGAAAGCTACGTCATGCTGGGCTTCGGAGCCAGCGGCAAAGACCTCGCAGCCAAGTGGGACATCACCTACCTGGGCTCGGAGCCCATTTCGGACGGCAAAAACATCATCAAGACCGATATCCTCGAACTGGTCGCCAAGGACCCCGCAGTCCGCAAAAATCTGGCCAGCGTCAAAATCTGGGTGGACCCCGACCGCGCGTTGAGCCTGAAGCAGATCTTCACGCTCAACGCCACCACTTCCAAGATCTGTCTCTATTCCAACTTCAAGGTGAATGAGAAACTCCCTGCGAACGCCTTCACTCTCGATCCCATCAAGTAAACTCCGCCAGCCAACGATTTTCCTTTGGAACGTCTGCGGAGCCTTCTAGTCTTCGTGAGGGCGTTTCCAGATCCGCGAGACCTTCCTCCAGGTCCCATAAACCCCAATCCCGCCCAGCGCAAACACCATCGGAAAACACTCCAGCGTGTACCGCGCCTCCGGCGCTTCAATGGTCATCAGCAGCCCACTCCTCAGCGCCATGTAGAGCACCATCCACGGCCACATCCGCGGCCTGAAACACAACCCCGCAACCGCCAGCAGGAGATAAAGCGCGTTCAGCCCCGCATACGCCCAGCTGAACCGCGTCTCGTCGTTGTGGTGCGCATACACCCACCAGTCGAGATCGATGTTCAGGTTCTCCACCCGCGGACGCAGCCACATATCCGCCATCCGTCCCAGCGGCAGTTCCACGTAGTAGCGCAGAGGATTGTCCTTGATCCGTTCCTCCGCCAGTCGCGCAAACCCCGCATCAATCTCCGGCGAGAGATCCTGCCCGTTATCGTCGTAGGCCTGCTTAAGCGCCTCGGTCTCCGCGCGCTGCGCCGGTGAATCGAACGCCCGCGCCGGCACCTTGCTCAAATCAAACGGCCCATCCGGCACGTTCCAGTAAATGTCGTAGGTGGATACAAAATCCAGGCACCATGTCTTCACCCAACGCTGCCATCCACGATTCTCCGGCTCTCCAGGATCGGTCGCGTACCGCGGTGCCAGCGGCTGAAACACATGAAACACCCGCCAGTTTCGCGCCGTCCAAATCCCAAACGGCAGCACCGCCAGCAAAATGCAAACCGCCGCCATCCGCGCCAGCCTTCCTCTCGCAGCCTTACTGCCCTTCAGCCGAACCAACATTGCCGGAGCCAGCGCCAACGCAACTAGCGCGCCATCCGGCCTAAGCAGCGCCGCAAACGTCACCGCAAAGGTGAACCATAGCGCACTCGCCCAATCCTTCTCATCCTGGAACCGCGCCGCCGCCCAAAGCGCCAGCGCAATCGAAAACAGCGTCACAGTCTCCGTCAGCGGAGCCACCGCATACGCCGCCGTAAACGGGCAAAGCGCCCCCAGCCACAGCGTCGCCATCGCCGCGCCGGCCTTCAGCTCCTGCGGCACAATCCGCCGTACAAACGCAGCCAGCAGCAAACACTCGCCCAGTTCCAGCGCAATCTGCACGTAGACCGCGGCGAAGTAGTTCTCCACTCCAAAGACCTTGAAGCAAAGCGCCAGAAACAGCGGATACCCCGGCAGCCGCAGCAGAGTCTCATGCAGCATGCCGCTCGGGTCCGAGTGCGCATAGCGCCCATGGAGCAGAAGATTCTTCGCCAGATCGCCGTACAGCAGCGGATCCCCGTTGATCTGCGGAATCGCCTTCAGCATCCACAGGCGCATCCACGCTCCGCAGCCAAGAGCCAGCGCCTGCGGCCACACCCGCCCCATCGAGCGCGCGAATTCGCCCCTTTTACCCCGCTTGATTTGCCCGGCTGCTTCCATACCATCCGTCCTGTATAGCATAGGGTCTGCGCCCCAGCCGCCGCCGCTCTCCCAAATCGCATCCCACCGTTTGTGTCCAAGTAGAATGGAAGAGAACGGCTATGCCTGATAAACAGATATTCTTCGACCCCCAACGCAAACGATGGAAGCGGCTCAGGCGCATCCTCGATGCGTCTGCCGTGGTCCTCACCCTGGTTCTGGCCGGATTCATCTTCAACGTCCTGCGCGCCCAGCACTTGCCTGAACTGCTGCTGCCCACGCCCAAGCACAACTTCAAGGCCCTGCCTGATCGCGACGTATTGCTCAAGGCTGCCAAAGTCAGGCCCACTCGCCGCAAAACTGGCCGCAAACCCTCTGAAATCCCCTTCAACACCGGTGAAGGTCTCCGCGCCGCCTTCTACGTGCCATACGACGAGGCCAGCTATGCCTCATTCAAAGAGCACGTCCACCAGATTGACATGCTCTTTCCCGAGTGGCTTCACGTTGATGCGCCCAGCGCCACGCTGCTCTCCATCCACAACGACAGCCACCACGAATACCCCATCGTCGACGGCACAACGGTCCACGACCCGGACGAAGACAACCGCATCAAGCGCGTCATCCAGGCAGCGAAAGAAGACACGGAAATCTTTCCCCACCTGAACAACTTCAACCCCGGCACGCAGACCTGGGAAGCAAACTACGGCGAAGTGCTCAAGGTTCCCGCCAACCGCGCCTCTCTGCGTAAGCAAATCGACACGTTCCTGGCCGCCAATCCCTCCTACCATGGCCTCTCGCTCGACTTCGAGAGCCTGCCCGACAACGCCACTTCCGCCTACATCAGCTTCATTCAGGAGCTCTATCAGGACCTGCACCCGCGCAACCTGCGCCTATACGTCAACACCGCCGTCGCCTCCTCCGACGACGAGTTCAAGCAGATCGCCGCAAACTCCGACGGCATCATCTTGATGAACTACGACGAACACCAGGTCACCAGCGATCCCGGCCCCATCGCCAGTCAGGAGTGGTTTGTCGGCAACCTGACCCGCGTCCTCAAGATCGTTCCCAAGCAAAAAATCATCTGCGCCATCGGCAACTACGGTTACGACTGGACGCTCTCCATTCCCCCCGCGCAGGTCAAAGGCCATCCGCAAAAGCACGTAAAACCCCAGGTGCTCGAAACCGCTGACTTCCCTGTCTCTGAAGCATGGCAGCGCGCTTCCGACGCGGACGCCGATCTCGATCTCAACTACGACGCCCTCAATCCCCACTTCGAATACATGGACGAAGACGCGAATCAGCGCCACGTCGTCTGGTTCCTCGATGGCGTCACCGTGCTCAACGAGATGCGCGCTGCCCGCCAATTGGGACTGCAGACCTTTGCCCTGTGGCGTCTGGGCGAAGAAGACAGCTCCATGTGGAATATCTGGGACAAACCCAGCAATCCCGATTCACTGCAGGAACTGGCCTCGGTGCAGCCCGGACATGACATCGACATCGAAGGCGAAGGCGACATCATGCGCGTCACCGGCCTGCCGCAGCAGGGCAAGCGCACCGTCACCATTGACACCGACGAGACCGACCCGCGCAAGAAGCTCATCATCGATGAGCACATGGACGTCTACCCGCGCACCTACACCGTCGAGTACTACGGCTACCACCCCAATGAGGTCGCCATCTCCTTTGACGACGGCCCCGATCCCAAATGGACTCCGAAGATTCTCGACATCCTGAAACAGAAGAACGTCAAGGGAACCTTCATGCTCATCGGGGCGGAGGCAGCGGAGAATATCGGCCTGATGCAGCGTCTCGTGCGCGAAGGCAACGAGGTCGGAAACCACACCTACACCCATCCCGACATCAGTGAAATCTCACCGCAGCAGCTTGACCTGCAGGTCAAGCTCACTGAGCGTCTCTTCGCCAGCAAGCTCGGCGTCCAGCCGCTTTACTTCCGGCCTCCCTACGACATCGACGAAGAGCCCGATACCGACGATCAGGCCGCTCCCGTCGTGCGCATTCAAAACGAGGGCTACATCGTCATCGGCAGCAAGATCGATACCGACGACTGGGACGAGCATCCCCACAAATCTCCTGAAGACATCACCCAGTCCGTCCTCGCGCAGTTGCAGACCATGAAGTCCAAGCCGCAGTTCCGCGGCTCCGTAATTCTCATGCACGACGGCGGAGGTGACCGCTCCGCAACCGTCGCCGCGCTGCCCGTGCTCATTGATGCCCTGCGCGCTCACGGCTACACTATCGTGCCCGTCTCCGCGCTCATGGGCAAAACCACCGCGCAAGTCATGCCGCCGCTCACCTTCCTGCAGCATCTGCGTGCGCTGCCTGACTCCATTGCCTTCTCCGGCGTACAGCTCATCGGCAACTTCATCGTGATGGTCTTCTTTGTCGGCGACGTGCTCATGAGCGCACGCCTCATTATCATCGGCATCTTCGCCATCATTGACCGTCTCCGCAAGCCGCACCGCAAAGCCTCGCCGGGATTCAATCCCCGCGTCGCCGTCCTCATCCCCGCCTACAACGAAGAGACCGTCATCGTGCGCACCATCCGTTCGGTGCTCAACTCCGACTACACCAACCTGCACATCATCGTCATTGACGATGGCTCGCTCGACCGCACCGCGGAGGTAGCCCGCGAAGCCTATGCCGCCGAACCCCGCGTGCAGGTGCTCTCCAAGGTCAACGGTGGCAAGGCCGCTGCGCTCAACTACGCGCTCGACCGCCTCGAAGAAGAAATCTACGTCGGCATCGACGCCGACACCGTCATCGCCGCCGACGCCATCTCCAAGCTCATTCCCCACTTTGAAGATCCGCGCATTGGCGCTATGGCAGGCAACGCGAAGGTCGGCAACCGCGTCAATCTCTGGACCCGCTGGCAGGCCCTCGAATACATCACCAGCCAGAACTTCGAGCGCCGCGCACTCGATCTCTTCCACGTCGTCACAGTAGTTCCCGGAGCCATTGGCGCTTGGCGCACCGCACCGGTGAAGGCCGCCGGCGGCTACCCGCTCAACACCGTCGCTGAAGACGCAGACCTCACCATGAACCTGCTTGAACAGGGCTTCAGGGTTGATTACGAAGACCGGTCCCTCGCCTTCACTGAAGCGCCCGTCAACGCCAAAGGCCTCATGCGCCAGCGCTTCCGCTGGTCCTTCGGCACCCTCCAGGCCGTCTGGAAGCATCGCGCCGCGTTCATCCGCAACAAGGCCATGGGGCTCTTCGCTTTGCCCAACATTCTCGTCTTTCAGATGTTCCTGCCGCTGGTTTCGCCGTTCATTGACATGATGTTCGTCTACGGAACCTTCAACTACTTCATTGACCGCTACTACCACCCTGAAGCGGCCTCAGCCGCGAGCTTCGAGAAGCTGCTCGCCTACTTCGTGACATTCCTGCTCATCGACTTCGTCACCTCAACGATCGCCTTCTCGCTTGAGCGCCCCCACCCCGCAAACAAAGGCGACCGCTGGCTCCTCTTCCACATCTGGCTGCAGCGCTTCGCCTACCGCCAGCTGTTTTCCATCGTGCTCTTCAAAACCGTCAAGCGCGCCATCGACGGCAAGCCCTTCAACTGGGACAAGATCGCCCGCACCGCCAAAATGTCCAAAGCCACCGAAGCCCTCACCGAAACACCCTGAGCTTCTTTGCGAATCGAGGAGAATCGTTGCGCTTCCCGCTCAAGAGCGACCGAAAGACGCGCTCGGCCAATGTCTGGTTTGCGACCTACATGATTGTGTTATTGCTGCTTTTTGTGCTCGGGGTGCTGGAGAATCGAGTTGACTCCGAGGGAATGGGCTTTCTTCCGCTCTTGGTGCTTACTTCACCATGGAGTTGGCTTTTGATCGGGACATGGGATTTCGCGGTTTGGGGAAGTGGGCCTCACGCAGGGCACCTGGCAATATTTGTCACATGCAACATCTTGTCTGGAACAGCCAACTCCTTGCTTTTCTTCCTGCTGATCAAATGGCGACGGAAGAACGCGGCTACAGCAAATCCTGAGATGCTGTAACCCGAAACCACAATACTGAAGTTGACGCGACCATCAGGGAGAGGCAACCTTGCACAACGCCCCAGAGGACACACCTTCTCAGGATTTGCTCTAACGCTCTCCATCCCACGAGAAATTAAACATGACGTGACGCGACGCTCTTCAATTCTGCGATTCAAGCGGCAAGAATTTCTCGTCACCGCCCATCCTTCGCCCCCGCATATATACTCTTCCGCAAGGCCAGACCCACCATGGATGCCTCATCCTTTCTCGCGCCCAACCTGCTGCAGAACGCCGCCATCCTCACCATCGTTCTCGCCTTCATCGGTTATCTCACCACGTTCCTCAGTGCGCGCATGCTCGCTCGCCGCCGCGACAAGCTCGACCTCGTCAACAGGCGCCTCAATGAGTTCTACGGACCACTCTATGTCGCGTCACAGGCCGGCAACATCGCCTATCGCACCCTGCTCGACAAGCAAGGCAAAACCCACTGCCACCCCATCCGCGACGAGGATATGAAGGAGTGGGTGCTGTGGATGAAAACCATCTTCATGCCCCTCAACGATGTGCGCGAGGGAATCATCATCAACAAGGCTCACCTGATTGTTGAGGAGCAGATGCCCCAATGCCTGCTCGACTTCGTCACCCACGTCGTTGGTTACAAGGCCGTGCTCTCCAAGTGGGCCGAAGGCGACTTCGGCGAGCGCCGCTCCACCATCGGCTGGCCGCCTGCATTCGACGGCTACGTCGAGCGCTCCTACCAAGCCCTCAAAGCCGAGCAAACCCGCCTGCTTCACAGCGCCCTTTGGAGCCTCTGGAATCGCGTCGCCAAACGAAAGCACCGGTAATGCCGCTGTCAGTGACTGCCCATCACTGAGACCTGAAAACTGACAACGAAAACCTGGGCGAATTCCCCTACGCCACCAGCGCCGGATTCAGCGAAGTCACCTGCGCCACCGCCTTGGTCAGCCGCGCCTCATGCGGCCGCGTCCCCTTGTCCCCCACCGGCGAGTAGATGTGCTCAATCCGCTCCACCAGGTACGCTCCCGGAGCCCACTCGCCTTCCTCGCCCACGCCATGACCCGGCAGCATCACCACGTCGCCCGCCTGGGGAAGCGTGTGCAGGCCGTCCAGCGGAACAAGATTCACGCACGTTCCGTCCGCCGCCACAAACTCCAGACAGTCCAGGCTGTGCAGTGCAATCTCGCGCGCGGCCTTCGCCTCCTGTCGCGCCTTCCATGATTGGTAATACGCCGCAAACGCCGTCGGCAATCCAATCAGAAACCAAAGCACCGTAGCAATAAACGTTCCCAACGGCGAAATATAAATCAAGTACTCGAGCATGCTTTCTCCTGCGGTTGAACAGAGAATGACGGCGATCTGCGCGCGCCCCCCAGCGAGCAAACCTTCCGCGAGATTCCAAGATACTATGCAAGATACTATGCGCGTCCCTCCACCGAGTGACTACCCCAAAAACAAAAATGTCCCAGGCCTCAACCCGAAGCCTGGGACATCTTTTTCACTCACTCACTCGTTCACTTCTTCACTGCGCACCGTCCACTGTCCACTGCGCACTGTCCACTGCGTCAGTACCGGTAATTCTCCGCCTTGTAAGGTCCTTCCACCGGCACGCCCAGGTAATCCGCCTGCTTGGCCGTCAGCGTGGTCAGCTTCACGCCTATTTTCTCCAGATGCAGCCGAGCCACTTCCTCGTCCAGGTACTTCGGCAGCACATACACGCCCACCTTGTAGCTGTCCTTCTTGGCCCAAAGGTCAAGCTGCGCCAGCGTCTGGTTCGCAAAGCTGTTCGACATCACAAAGCTCGGATGTCCCGTCGCGCAACCCAGGTTCACCAGCCGCCCCTCAGCCAGTACAAAAATCCCGTTCCCTGCTGGGAACGTATAGAAATCCACCTGGGGCTTGATGTTCAGCTTCGTCACACCCTTTTCTTCGTTCAGACGGTCCATCTGGATCTCGTTGTCGAAGTGCCCGATGTTGCACACAATCGCCTGGTCCTTCATCTTCTTCATATGTTCCAGGGTGATGATGTCCACGTTGCCCGTCGTAGTCACGTAGATATCGCCGCGTCCCAACGTGTCTTCAATCGTGGTCACTTCGAACCCTTCCATCGCCGCCTGCAGTGCATTGATCGGATCGATCTCGGTAATGATGCCGCCCGCGCCCATCCCGCGCACCGAGTGTGCGTAGCCCTCGCCCACATCACCGTAGCCGCAAATCACCGCCACCTTGCCCGCAACCATTACGTCCGTCTCCCGCTTGATTCCATCAGCCAAAGGCTCGCGGCAGCCGTACAAGTTGTCGAACTTGCTCTGCGTCACCGAATCGTTCACGTTGATCGCCGGCACCAGCAGCTTG
>Ga0116135_1001858_pt1 | contig 10103 bp, 9 predicted proteins | sample June2015DPH_20_1_FD_89738 | JGI IMG/M metagenome (GOLD analysis project Ga0116135, IMG submission 89738) | Peatland microbial communities from SPRUCE experiment site at the Marcell Experimental Forest, Minnesota, USA - June2015DPH_20_10 | ecosystem: Environmental > Terrestrial > Soil > Wetlands >... | reverse complement strand
GGCAGCAGGTCTTTTTCGATCTCGCGCACCACCAGGCTGTATTCGTCCTGGCACGACACGAACGGGCTGACATTGATGGCGCGGGCGGTGAGTTCGGCCTCGGCGATGCGCCATGCCGGGAAATTCGAATTGCCGATGTAGCGGACCTTGCCCTGCCGGATCAGGTCGTCGAGCGCCCGCAGCGTTTCGTCGATCGGCGTCAGCGGATCGTAGTCATGCTGCTGGTAGAGGTCGATGTAATCGGTCTTCAACCGCTTCAGGCTGGCTTCGACAGCCGACATGATGTAGCGCCGCGATGCGCCCTGTCTGGTGCCGTCGGTACTCATCGGCTTGGAGTATTTCGTCGCCAGCACGATGTCCTTGCGCTTGTCGCCGAGCACCTGCCCCAGCACGGTCTCGGAGCCGCCCATCCCCGCATAGATGTCGGCGGTATCGAACAGCGTGATGCCAAGGTCGATCGCTTTGTGAATCACCTTGCGCGAGGTTTCGAGGTCGCAGCGCTGGCCGAAATTGTTGCAGCCAAGGCCGACGGCGGAAACACGAAGGCCGGAGCCGCCGAGGTTGCGAATTTGCATGGATCAATCCTGTGAGACGGGAGCGTTGGAGATGGGGCGCACTGTGGCCCGCAGGTCCCGGCGGCGCAAGGTGCGAGCCTGGCGGGCGGATCAGGCAGCGGCGACCCGGAGCAGAATCCATCGCATGCGGCGATGAAGCTCGACGCTTCGGCAATGCGACAAAAAAATGCGGCCCCGGTCAGACGCGGCGACTGACGGGGACCGCTTGGGGCGCATGATCTGTGACGGGGGGCCTGATCAGACGCGATTGAAAGCTAGGCTTGCATTGTTACGCGCCAATGACATCCGGACTTATCCACAGGCCGGTTTCTGCGCCTCTCGTGGGCGTTGGCGCGGGCTATTCCGCGGCGCGCAAATGCCGCACCAGGCTGCGATCGCCGCCGCCGCGCAACGATTGATAGTAGGAGGTGTCGCCGGGGTCGTCGGTATGGCGAACGAGATCGGTTACCGGCGTGTAGCTCAGCATGCGTCCGCCATCGGGCAACGCCGTGCAAATGAAGCGCAGCACCTTTCCATTGGCGAGGTTGATATCGATCGGAGTGGAATCGCCCACACGCATCATCTCGGCTCGCTGCGCGATGAAGGCGCTCAACTCCTCCTCCGGCAATTGATAGGCGCCGGTGTCGCGGCCATGATACATCAGCGCGATGAACGGCGGCTTGCTGTCGGCCTTTTGGTCGGAAAGCGAAAAATAATCGCGGAAAGCGCGGTTGATGAATTCGGCGCGGGTGTCGGAATCGAGCAGGACGATTCCAATGTCGACCTGATCCAGTGCCGCCGACAGACGTTCCGCGGTCGCATGGTGCCGGCGTTCCAGGGCGAACGCATCCATCAGTCGTTGGCGCAGCAGGCCGGTGATCCCGGCGGTGCCGATCGCGGTGATCGCCAGCATCGCCAGCCGAACCAGATCCGCCATGTCGTAGCCGGGCGCGGCGCGATGGTTGAGGAAAAACAGCGCGGAGCAGGCGACCGCGATGGCGGCGCTGACCATGCCCGAGGCGAGACCGCTGAGCGAGGCCGCGAATGCGACGATGCAAATCAGCAGCGGTGCGGGATTAGGCACCGCAACAACGTAACGGTCGACAAGGGTGGCGATCAATGCCGTCATTGCCGTCAAAGCGGGGCCGGAGATTGCGCGCCAGTCGAACTGCATGGGCCGTTCTCGTTTCCTCACGAGAATAAGGCCGCCAGTCTGACCGTTGGTTGCGCCAGCGGCGGGCTATCTTGCCCCAGCCTTAAAAAACGGTTGACTGAACCGGTGCGGGTTGCCGATCTTTTGCCGATCTTTTGGATCGAATGATATCGATGTCGGATGGAACCGGGTTCCAGCCCAAGTGTTAGCGCTTGGATTTTGTCGATGTCGAGATTTCGAAAAGGATATCCATGCCAGCCGTTTCGCCGTCGGTCCTGCCGATCCTGATGCTGTTTGCTTCCAACGTCTTCATGACATTCGCCTGGTACGGCCATCTGAAATTCAAAGAAAGCTGGCTGCCGCTGGCGGTTCTGGTGAGCTGGGGCATCGCGTTCTTCGAATACTGGCTGGCGGTGCCTGCCAATCGCTGGGGCAGCGCGGTATACAGCGCAGCCCAGCTCAAGACCATGCAGGAAGTGATCACCCTGATCGTGTTCGCCGGCTTCTCGGTCTTGTATCTGAAGGAGCCGCTGGGATGGAATCACGGATTGGGATTTGCGTTGATCGCGCTAGGGGCGTTTTTCATTTTCCACAAATGGTCGTGAGACGCTTCGTGCGCGAGACGCGCTGCATTTGCCCTCTCGGTCGTCATACCCGCGAATGCGGGTATCCAGTACGCCGCGGCTTCTCGGTTTGATCGCTGGCAATAGCGAATACTGGTTCCCCCGCTTTCGCGGGGGATGACGAGATGGGCTGGTTCAGGAAGCTCGCCGTTACTTCGCGCCCGGCGATGTCAGCACGGTTGCCGGATCGCGGGCAAGCGCGTTCTCGCCGCGCGTTCCCGTCGCGATCAGGAATGACACCGCCAGCAGGATCGCCAACGTCAGGGCCGCGGTAACAAGTACAACAGGTGACTTCATCATTGTCCGATCGCAAACCTGATCGTCGGGCGTTGCCGTGCAAAATGGCGATTGGTCTTGATTGTAGCGCTATGCCGGAAGCGGCATCGCCATGCTGACCTTGATCGAGAGCACGGTGAGGGCCACGATCAGGCACAGCGACAGCGAGCCGATCGCAAGCGAGGCTGCGACGGCATCGATCAGTCGGGACGAGGCGACTGGCGCGGAGCGGCCATTAAAGCCTGCCGCGCCCGGCGACCGTATCATGGCCGGGATCCTTCAATGCGCGGGCGAATCACCCGCAACTGCGCGTCAGATGTCGCAGGGATCGCCGGCAATATTGGGGCGGCTCGGCCTTCGAAAATGGCGAAATGACGGCGATTTCAGCGGTTATGCCCGCTATTTCGGCTGTTTAAGCCTCGGCGGCGATGCCGGCTGGTTGATCGACGTCGGCGTCGCGGCGCCAGTCCATCGATACGAAGCCCGGCGTCTGTTCGATCCGCCGCAACCAGGCGCGGATCGCCGGGAAGGTGGCGAGGTCGTAGTCGCAGCGGTCGGCGACATGGGTATAGCCGTAGAGGGCGATGTCGGCGACCGTGAGCTGGCCGGCGGCGAAATATTCATGGGTCTTGAGATGATTTTCCATCACCTGCAACGCCGCATAGCCGCGCTCCATCCAGTCTTCCAGCGCGTGGGTTTGCAGGTCGCGGCCACCCTTGACCAGCGCCAGCCAGAAATAGGCGGCGCCGAGATTCGGCTCCAGCGCGTGCTGTTCGAAGAACATCCACTGCAGCGCCTCGGCGCGTTCGATCCGCGTTTCAGGCGCGAGCGAGGTGCCGCCGGCGACATACCAGAGAATGGCGTTGGACTCGGCGAGGTAGCGTCCCTCCGCGACTTCGAGCAGCGGTACCTGCCCGCTGGGGTTCCTGGCGAGAAAGTCCGGCGTGCGGCTCTCGCCGCGCAGAATGTCGATCTCGATCGCGCGGTAGGGCGCGCCCAGCAGCGCCAGCGCAAGGCGGACCTTGTAGCTGTTGCCGGAGCGCTGCATTGAATAGAGCTTGTACATTTCGGATTTCGTTCGAGAGATTTCGTTCGAGAGGCGAGACGCGCGCGTGCGCCGGCGTGTAATCGCCTTGTCGCTCCGCAACGCGGCTAAACAATGATGCCGATGCGCCTGCGTCGCAAGAGGCGGAATATGGAAAAGGTCGAAAACCTCTGCCGCACTGCAACCGCGCAGAAAATCATGCCAGCACGTTTTAACAATTCAGATCACGCTTGCGCGATTCCGTGGCGACCGGCAGCCAGGCTGACGCATTCGCGGTCGAGCACCGCGCGCCGCAGGGTGAAAACGTAAATCGCCAGCATCGCCATGAGTCCCAGCGGTATGCCGGTGACGTTGGCAATGGCTTCCGACAGCAGCGGAACAATCCACACCGCGGCCAGCAGGCTGATCTCGAAACTGCGGAAACCCCTGACCATTCCGTGGCGGACAAAAAATGCAATCGCGACCGCGAGCACCGCGAGGTCGTAGTCGAGAACGTAAGGCGTCGCGAGCAGGCTGCCGCTCGCCAGCGCCGAGGCCTTGAGTTCGAATGCGGCATCGCTCTGCCACAGCCATGCGAGAGTAGCGGCGAGCGTCAGCGCCAGCGCCAGCTGCACGACATAGGCCAGATGAGCGTCGGCGCCCCACATCCGCATCGCCGAGAAGGCCGATGGAATCTTCTCCCAGCCGGCGCCGCCCTGCTCGAGCGCAACCGCCTGGGTGTACGTCATGGAATCCGCAAAGGCCTGCCAGACGCCGGCGCCAAGTGTGACGAAGCTGATGGCGACCAGCGCCGCAACGGTGGCCGCGGCGGCGCCGATGCTGCGCCATCGTCCGCCGGCCAACAGTGCGATCGGAATCAACACGCCGAATTGCGGTTTATAGGCCAGGCATCCGATCAGCACGCCGGCGAGCCAGGGCCGGCGATCGAGCCAAAGCAGCGCACCGCCGAGCAGTGCGGTGGTGAGAAATCCATTCTGGCCGTAACCGATATTGAGGAAAACCGCTGGAAAGGCGGCCGCGAGCAACAGCGTTTCCGGACGGGGCAGGATCGCGCGAATCGTCGCCAGATAGGCCGCAAGGCCCGCCACCACCCAGATCGAAAGCCCCCAGACATAGGGCACGGCGGCGAACAGAACGGCGACCGCAAAGTAGAGCGGCGGATAATGCCAGCCATAAATCGGCAGGTCGCGGCCATCGAAAATGGCCCTCACGGCGGCATTCTGGAGCGCCGGCTGATAGGCATCGGCGGCCCGGCCCTGCCAGGTCAGCGCGCCGGCGGCGTAGACGTTGGAAAAATCGGTGCCGATCGGCTTGCCGTTGCGGTCGATCAGGCCGTCCGATACCGCGATCCAGCCGACCGTGGCGACGACGCAGATGCCGAGCAGGATCAGGCTGTAACCGCGCGCGCGCGCGCCGGTCAGCCACTCGCCGGATCGCAGCTTGTCCCAAAGCGGGTATTGCCAGAAATAAGCCATTTCGCCGCGGAACTTTATGAATGTTGCGCTGACGGTAAATCGCGCCCCTTAACGGTCCCTAAAGTTCGGGTGCAAGGGAATCAAAAGCGATCAAATCGGATCAAGCTTCTTGCGATGCCGCGTCGCGCGCCTTAGGGTGCGCCGATCCCATAATGGAGCGTCGTGGATCGGTGTGGCGACACCAGCCATGTGCACGACGTTTGCTTTTGACGACATTTGCTAGGAGATGATGATGCCGTTCCTGTCCGCTGCGCTCGACCGTGTGAAGCCGTCCGCGACCATCGCGGTCACGGATAAGGCACGCGAGCTCAAAGCGGCGGGCCGCAACGTCATCGGCCTTGGCGCCGGCGAACCGGATTTCGACACGCCCGCCAACATCAAGCTCGCGGCGATTCACGCCATCGAGGCCGGCAAGACCAAGTACACCGCGGTCGACGGCATTCCCGAGCTGAAGCAGGCGATCGCAGCCAAGTTTCTGCGCGAGAACGGCCTCACCTACAAGCCGAACCAGATCATCGTCGGAACCGGCGGCAAGCAGGTGCTCTACAACGCCCTGATGGCCACCATCAATCCGGGCGACGAGGTCATCATTCCCGCGCCCTATTGGGTCAGCTATCCGGAAATGGTGGCGCTCGCCGGCGGCGAGCCGGTGCCTGTGGTGTGCACGGCGGCGCAGGGTTTCAAGCTGCAGCCGGCGGCGCTGGAAAAGGCGATCACGCCGAAGACCAAGTGGATCATCCTGTGCTCGCCGTCGAACCCGACCGGCGCCGCCTATACCCGTGCCGAGTTGAAGGCGATCACCGGCGTGCTGGTGAAGCATCCCGATGTCTGGGTCATGACCGACGATATGTACGAGCATCTGGTCTATGACGATTTCGTATTCACCACGCCGGCGCAGATCGAGCCGAAACTGTACGACCGCACGCTGACCGTGAACGGCGTGTCGAAAGCCTATTGCATGACCGGCTGGCGTATCGGTTATGCCGGCGGTCCCGTCGAACTGATCAAGGCGATGGCGACGATCCAGTCGCAGTCGACCTCCAATCCGTCGTCGATCTCGCAATGGGCGGCCGTCGAGGCCCTCAACGGCCCGCAGGATTTCATCCCGGTGAACAACAAGATGTTCAAGGAGCGCCGCGATCTCGTGGTGTCGATGCTCAATCAAGCCAAGGGCATCGATTGTCCGCGGCCGCAGGGCGCGTTCTATGTCTACCCGTCCTGCGCCGGCACCATCGGCAAGACCTCGCCGTCGGGCAAGGTGCTCGCCAATGACGAGGACTTCGTCACCGAGCTGCTGGAAACCGAAGGCGTCGCGGTGGTGCAGGGTTCGGCGTTCGGACTGGGCCCGGCGTTCCGCATCTCCTATGCGACCAAGACCTCCGATCTCGAGGATGCCTGCAAACGCATTCAGCGATTTTGTGGCAATTTGAGATAGTCAAATCACTTCGGCTTTGAATTCTTGATGTTTTGACGGCGGTATTTTGGAAGCGCCTTGTTTTGGACACGGCGCTTCCTTCCTGTCGCCCCCGCAAACTCAATTCCTCATGCGGAGATCAAACTCATGAAATTCTCTACCTTCGGCATCGCCATCGTCTCGCTGGTTGCGTCGTTTGCGAGCGCCAATGCGCTGCCGCCGGTACGTGCCGGTATCCTGCAATGCGAGGGCGGTCAGAATGTCGGCTTCGTGGTCGGCTCGGTGACCAGCCTTGAATGCGTGTTCCAGAGCGAAGGCCGTCGTCCCGAACCCTACATCGCAACCGTCCACCGCTACGGCGTTGATCTCGGCTTTACCGATCAGACCAGGTTCTCCTGGGCGGTGAACGCACCGACCCACCGGCTTGAACGCGGCGAACTCGCGGGCAATTACGGCGGCGTCGGCGCCAATGCGTCGGTCGGGGTCGGTTTCGGCGGTAACTTTCTGGTCGGCGGTCCGCAGAATTCCTACGCGCTCCAGCCCATCAGCGTGCAAGGCCAGACCGGGCTGAATGTCGCGGCCGGCATCGCGGATATCGAACTGGCCCCGGTCCGGTTCGGGCACCGGCATTACCGGCACCACCATCACGGCTGAAAAAGCCAACAACTTTAATGAAAGAGGCCCGCGCCAGCGGGCCTTTTTTGTGCCGGGTTGGCGGTGCGGCAAATCTGGCATGCGCGCCTTTGTTGTGCCATAGAGAAGCCAAGCGCCCTGGGCACGGCGCTTTTCTGATTTTCTCAGCTCGCATCACACTCATCAGCCGGAGATTTTTTCATGCGCCGCTCATTCATCCTTGCCGGGTCCGTCATCACGACGCTGGTTGCATCTTTCGCCGGTGCCAACGCGCAGCAGCCGATGGATCGCGTCCAGGTCGGCATCCTCGAATGCCGCGGCGGCGCCAGCATCGGGTTCATCGTCGGATCGGTGACCAATCTTGGCTGCGTGCTGCGCGTCGATGGCATGCCGGAGGATCGCTATGTAGCGACCATCCGCAAGGTCGGCGTCGATATCGGCATCACCCAGGAATCGGCGCTGGCCTGGGGCGTCTACGCGCCGGTCGCCCGGCTCGGGATCGGCGATCTCTCCGGCAATTACGCCGGTGCGCAGGGTAGCGCGTCGGTTGGCGTCGGGGTCGGCGGCAACGTGCTGGTGGGTGGCTCCAACAATTCGATCGCGCTGCAGCCGCTCAGCGTGCAGGGCCAGGTCGGCCTCAATGTCGCCGCCGGGCTGGAAAGCCTGGAACTTCGGCCCGGAAGGTAACGGAGCCTGTCCTTCTGTTATTTCTTGCCGTTATTGCTCGCGCAAACGCCTGGCGTTTGTCGCCGGCAATGACGGCAACGGATGCCTCTATCCGCAAGGATGCACTGCAGCGACGTTTTCCGGCTTGCCAAATCGCCGGTGCGGGGGGAGCATCCATTTTGCCGACCCAATCAAGGGCCGAGCTCCAGATGAGGAGGCGGCAATGGGACATGACGTCAGAAGTCCCCGAGGTCCACGGTGCATTGCATTGGTGGGCCCTTTCCAAAGCGGTAAAACCACACTTCTTGAAGCCATATTGGCGCGCACCGGCGCCATCCCGCGCGCCGGCAGCGTCGATGCCGGAACCTCGGTCGGCGACGCCAGCCCCGAGGCCCGCCGCCACAAAATGGGCGTCGGCCTTTCCGCCGCCACCACCAGTTTTATGGGCGACAGCTACACCTTTATCGACTGTCCCGGTTCGGTGGAATTCGCGCACGACATGCGCGCCGCGATTCCGGCGGTCGATGCCGCGGTGGTGGTCTGCGAGGCCGACGAACGCAAGCTGCCGCAGCTTCAGATCATCATGCGCGAGCTTGAGGATCTCGGTATTCCGCGCTTTTTGTTTCTCAACAAGATCGATCGCGCCAACAAGCGCATCCGCGAGACGCTCGCGACCTTGCAGCCGGCGTCCCGGATTCCGCTGGTGCTGCGCCAGATTCCGATCTGGAACGGCGACCTGATCGCCGGCTTCGTCGATCTGGCGCTGGAGCGCGCCTTCGTCTACCGCGAGCACAAGGCCTCCGAAGTCGTAACCTTGCAGGGCGGCGATCTCGACCGCGAGAAGGAAGCCCGCTTCTCGATGCTGGAAAAGCTCGCCGATCACGACGACGCGCTGATGGAGCAATTGCTCGAGGATGTCCCGCCGCCGCGCGATGCGGTGTTTGACGATCTCGCCCGCGAATTGCGCGAAGGGCTGATTTGTCCGGTGCTGCTCGGCTCGGCGATGCGCGAGAACGGCGTGCTGCGGCTGCTGAAGGCGCTGCGGCACGAAGCGCCCGGCGTGGCCGAGACCGCCAAACGTCTTAAGGCGTCTTCGCCCAAGGATGCGCTGGGTTACGTTTTCAAGACCGTGCATTTGCAGCATGGCGGCAAGCTGTCGCTGATGCGGTTGCTCGCCGGTCATCTCGATGACGGCGCGACGCTGCAATCGTCATCGGGCGAGAGCGGCCGGGTGTCCGGAATATCAGCGGTCACTTGCAACCATGACACCAAGCGGAGCTCCGCCGAAGCCGGTGACACGGTCGCGCTCGGCAAGCTCGATACCGTCAAGACCGGCGACACGCTGTCGGGCGGCAAGACCGCGCCGCCGGCGCTGGTACGGGTCGAGCCGTGGCCGCCGGTGTTGTCGCTGGCGCTTTCGGCCACCGACCGCAAGGACGACGTCAAGCTCGGCCAGGCCTTGCTGCGGCTGAACGAGGAAGATCCGTCGCTGACCATGATCCACAATTCGCAGACCCACGACATCGTGCTGTGGGGGCAGGGCGAGATGCATCTGCGGGTCGCGCTGGAGCGCCTGCGCGAGCGCTTCGGCGTCAATGTCAGATCGCATCCGCCGACGATCGGCTATCAGGAGACCATCCGCAAATCGATCACCCAGCGCGGCCGCCACAAGAAGCAATCCGGCGGCCACGGCCAGTTCGGCGACGTGGTGCTGGAGGTCAAGCCGATGCCGCGCGGCGGCGGCTTCGAGTTTCACGAAAAGGTCGTCGGCGGCGCGGTGCCGCGCAACTATATCGGCGCGGTCGAAGAGGGCGTGGTCGACGGATTGCTGCGCGGGCCGCTCGGCTTTCCCGTCATCGACGTGCAGGTGACGCTGACCGACGGCTCCTATCACAGCGTGGATTCCTCGGATCTCGCCTTCCGTACCGCGGCGCGGATCGGCGTCAGCGAGGCGCTGCCGCAGTGCCAGCCGGTGCTGCTGGAGCCGATCCATGTGGTCGAGATCGTCTGTCCGACCGAGGCTACCGCCAAGATCAACGCCATCCTGTCGGGGCGGCGCGGGCAGATTCTCGGCTTCGACACCCGCGAGGGTTGGCCGGGATGGGATCGCGTCCGCGCCATGATGCCGGAAGCCGAGATCGGCGAGTTGATTGTGGAGCTGCGGTCGGCGACCGCGGGCGCCGGCAGTTTCACCCGGCAATTCGACCGCATGGCCGAGGTCACCGGCCGCGCCGCCGACCAGATCATCGCCGCGCATCGCGACG
>Ga0116135_1001856_pt1 | contig 10120 bp, 10 predicted proteins | sample June2015DPH_20_1_FD_89738 | JGI IMG/M metagenome (GOLD analysis project Ga0116135, IMG submission 89738) | Peatland microbial communities from SPRUCE experiment site at the Marcell Experimental Forest, Minnesota, USA - June2015DPH_20_10 | ecosystem: Environmental > Terrestrial > Soil > Wetlands... | reverse complement strand
TGCGCCGAATTGATAGGTGATTCCTGCGCTTCCATAGTTGCTAAGCCGGTCAGCCAGCGGAGCAATGATGGAATTATTCGCGCCCAAGTCGGAGCCGGAGACCGCGCCCGCCAGACCCTGCCCCGGCTGGTTGAACACATCGGACGATTTCTGAAAGGTATCGATCAGGCTGACCGTGACGTGCGGACTCAGGCGATACTGCATGTTCAACGATAAGTCCTGATCCGCCTCGTTGCGTGAGGTAACGCGCTGGTAGAAGGTGAAGCCAGGAGCGTAGGAAAGAACCCAGTGCAGGCGGGTGAGTGTCTGGTCGATCGATAGCGTTGGCCAAACGGAGTAACTTACATCGCTCACCGGCGTGCCGCTGGTGGCGTACAGAACATTGTCGGAATAGGCGGTGTTAAAAACGACGCCACCGCGCAGGTAATTGGCTCTCTCAGCCGACGCCACGGATAGCGGATACTCCTGGCCGCTGACTGGAGGCGGAGTCAGCATACGATCTTCGATATTGATATTGGAATCGGCCACGGCATTTCCGTTTGCATCCCCCGCGGAGCCCGCAAGCACCGGACCGCTCGCCGCAGGCGCAGGTATGGAGACCGAAGGATTATTCGGCTGTGACGAGGGCGGATTGTTCTGCTGCGAGAAAGCACCTAGAGTTGCCAGCAGGAGAGAACCAGCCAGAACAATTTTCGCCACGGATGAGGATGAGATAAAAGCTCGCATGTACAAATTGCCCGGACTCGATGGAAGACCTTTGCTACGGAACAATCTAGGAAACAGTCTAGGGAACAAGCTATGGAACGATGATGGTATCGCCGGGCTGAAGCTTGATGTTCTGCGACATGTCCTTGCCTTCGCTTACCGACTTGTAATTAAAGGGCAGCCGGGATTCGCCGCTTGCTCCCTGCCGGAGAACATAAATCGATTTTTTCTTGGCGAAATCGCGGAAGCCACCAGCCAGAGCGATGGCGTCAAGCACGGTCGGCGAATTGGCAATCACGTAAGATCCCGGCCGCACCACCTGACCCAGAATGTTGAACTTCTGGCTATTCACGGTTTGCACCATCACGGTCACTTCCGGTTCCGCGATGTAATTCTTGAGCTTCTCCGCGATATCCTTTTCGAGAGCCAGCGGGGTCAGTCCCGCCGCTTGAACTTCTCCCACCAGTGGAAGCGAAATTTTTCCATCGGAGCGGACGGGAATGGAGCGCGAGATATCCGGCTCTTTCCAAACGTTAATCGCCAGCACATCGTCGTTGCCGATGATGAAACTACTGTCGTGCGGCTTCGAAGCGGAAGAAGCGGCTTCCGGAGAGGCGGAACCGGCCGATGGCTTCAGGGAACTTGCGCTGGCGTTGCCGGAGGTCTGAGCTGCGAGCAGACCCGACGCCAGGGTGCAAAGCAAGAACAAGAGCAATCCTGCACTCCAGCGTTTTGCGGAGCGTAAATTCATGTTAGCCCTCGGGTAGTTCGCTTTAGAATTATTTGGCGTGGCCCGGCTCAATTGACTTCCCCGTCGTCCTTATTCCCCCGGTAGATCGAAAAATCTCCCATGGGCGTAGCCAGGAAAGGCTCAGGCGCCCGCATCTGATATTGATCGATCTTGTACAGAAGCGTTCGATAGCTGACGCTAAGCAGCCGCGCTGCCGCCTTGCGATTCCATCCGGTTTGCTTGAGCGCCGCGCCGATGGCGCTTCGCTCCGCTTCCGATTTTATGCCCTGAATCAGCGATTTCAGAGACTCGGGCTTGGCTGCTTCCGGCCGGGACTCGATGTTCGGAACGCCATTTTCAACCGCCGAAGGCGAGAAATTCAGCGTATCGGAGAAAGACCGATCGGCCCCCCGGCTGATATCCGTGCTTAAATCCGTCATTCCGAATCCTAGGTCGGTAGCGGGCAACTGGCGGTCTCCGGCCACCAGATAACGCTTCACAAAAGTTTCCAGCTCTTTCAAGTTTCCCGGCCAGGGATAACGCTCACATGCTTCCAGCACGGCGGACGAAAATTCGCGGGGAGGCATCCGGTAATGCTTGGCCAATTTGTGCATAAAGTAACGCAGCAACAACGAAATCTCATCCCTACGATGACGCAACGGCGGTAAGTGGATGGTGAACGCGCTAAGCCGATAATACAAGTCTTGTCTCAGCCGCTTCTCAGAGAGGGCGCGATCCAGGTCGGCGCTGGTGGCCGCCAGAATCCGAACCTCCGCCGCGACTCCCTCATTCCCGACCGCCTCACCATTGCGCAATTCTTGCAGCAGTCGAGATTGAAGTTCAAGCGGCATGTCGGCGATTTCGTTGACGAAGATCGAGCCCTTTTCGCCGTCGGCAAATCTGCCCAGCATGGTACGCGGCCTCTGACCGGAGCCCACGCGTTCGGCTCCGAAGATCTCAGCTTCAAGCAGCGCGGGAGGCATTTCCACGCAATCTACCTTGAGCAATTTAAAACCAGACCGCACCGAAAGCTTATGGATCAAACTGGCCACCGCGTTCTTGCCGGAACCCTTTTCTCCGACAATCAGCACGGGGACGTCGGTTTGGGCCAGGAGCTCGGCCTGGGCGCGCAGCTTTTGCATGGCCGGACTGGAACTGAAGAAAAATGCGTCCTGCCCGATTTCCATGTTTCCGTTGCTGGCTTCGGCAACGCGCTTCATGGGAGCCGCAAAGTAGGCTTGAATTGTGGCTCTTAACTGTTCAGCCCGGAGCGGCCGAAGCAAAACCTTTTCCGCGCCCAGCCGGGCGGCTTCATTTGCCCGGCCAGCATCTTCGCCTTGGCAAACCGCCACCACTGGGATATCCGGGCGTAGGCGGCGAAGCCACCGCAAGAAGTGCAGGCTGTCGGCGTCTCCCGCTGGAATATCCAGCAGTAGCAGGCGAGGTGCGGTGCCAGATTGAACGCGCTCCATGGCATGCCACCCATTGGCGGCTGTTTCCGTTCGCCAAGAATTCGATTCCTGCATGGAGCTGAGCAGATGGAGAAACGCCGTTTCCCTGCTGACCACTAATAAGCGCGCGAATTCAGTTGGATTTTCCGGCACGATAGAGTTGAACTTTCCTGATGGAGATCTTGGTTAGAGAAGCGTCAGGCTTCCCTAGAGTTCGAAAAAGGATGGTAGAACAAATTTTGTAAAGTTACAGGTCTCAGATGGGCTCTACGTCGTAGCCCTCAACCCGCACCGCCAGCGAACGCTGGATTGCATCCACGGAGATAACTAAGGTTCGGTCGCCATTGCGCGCGGTCAATATACCCTCTACTCCGTTCAACGCACCGCTCCGGATCCTCACCCGCTGGCCGATCTTCAGGAAAGGATGAGACGACCATTGCAGCTTGGATTCCACTACATTGCGAACCGCTTCAATCTGCTCATCGGGAATGGATGCCCCTTCTCCGCCAGCTCCGACGAGGCCGAATACTCCGTCAACCCGCAAAACCCGAAGGCGTTCCGATCGCTCAGGCAGAAACTTGGCGAACACGTAGCAACTGAACAAGGGTACCTGGACGGACTTCTTCCGGTCGCTCCAGCGATGCTCCTCAGTGAGCAACGGCAAAAAAGTGGTAACGCCCTTTTCGGCGAGTCGCTGCGCAACCATCTTTTCGTGGCGGGGACGAGTCTGTAAACCATACCAGTATTCCCGCAGAGGAACTCCTTGCACACTTGATGTTTGCAATGCCGTTGGTAAGCTGCTGACTGCCATAGCTTCGCCCTCTAAGTCACATGAAGCGTGACCTTAACTCGAACCAGGGATGCAGACACGAACACCGAATTATTGCTGTCGAGATCTCAGCCTTGAGACCCAAGGGGGATAAAGCGGGGGAATGAAAGTTGCAATATGCAGTAGAGAAACCGGACTTCACTACTCCGTGTCTCTTTGGTGATACCGGCAGAATCGCGGGGGGAGACGTGCAACCTGCCAACACTAAAGATGCAAATCGAGTACCAAGAATCTGCTGTCTACGTACTACGATTGTACCGATCCTCAAGGTTGTGTCAATCACCACTCCGTGCCATCCGCTTTCGTTTTTCTAATCCCACGAAAGCTAAACAAAGACCGAAGCTTGGAAGTTGCTGACCCCTCGAAATCGCCAAATGACAACACAGCGTACACCGGATTGCATTTCGTTGCAAGCGCTAGATTGTAACATTTCGTAGATTACCTTCGAGCCGATGCTGACGGGCGGGCACCCATAGAAGTGCCTGCTCTCGCGCGCCAAAACTGTGGCGAATCAGGCAGTTAGTAAGGGTGGAAGCTCCTCTTGGTGTTCTCTGCCCGACCGCGCGGAACCCCCAACGAGGTCGGAGCCGGCTGGTCGTCGAGGCTTCCTGTATCTGCAATTGATTGCACATTATGTACAAGAATTGCCGTTCTTTACGCTCGTAGCCTATGAGATCGCAAGGTTTTGCAACTTCTGGATTGACCTAGGGTGACAGCTATCACCCATGCTTACAGACTTCAGGGGGCGATTCAATCCTCGAGCAAGGCGGCCCGGCGGTTGACAAGATCTTTGAAAAGATTTTGACAAGATTACATTTAAGGATATCGAGGCAGGTCTTAAGGAGCAGGAATTGCGGCCATGACGGCAGCGGAGGCGGAACTTTCTTCGCCGCTGGTATTCACCGAGGTGGTCTCGTAGTAGTAGGTTTGCCCGTCCGTGACATTCGAGTCATCGTATGACGTGACTGTGTCGAGCGAGCCGTTGATCTTCACATAGCTTCCATTCGTTCCAGTACGTCGGTAGACGTTGTAACCCGCGATATCCGGCGAGGTGCTGGCGTTCCAGGAGAGGTCGACGTTATAAGCGGGTGCTGCGACCCCGGTTCCTGTAAGGGTTGCGGAAGCCGGTGAGTTTGAAGCGTCGCTGGTAAATGTGACCGGCACCGAGGCAACTCCACTGTTTTGCGGGGCGAACGTGACTTTGAAATCCGCACTCTGCCCCGCAGCTATGACGACTGGAAACGAAAGTCCGCTCACTGTGAACTCGGAACTTCCCGCACTCACAGACAAGACCGATATGCTTGATCCGGTAGCAGTGAGCTTTCCCGTCTGAGTACCGGTAAGCCCCACTGTGACATTTCCAACGCTTATCGTCGTGGGACTTACGCTCAGCTGGCCTTGTGTCGCGCCCACGGCCGATCCGCTTAACGAGATGCTCAGGTTGGAGTCAGCCGCGTTAGAAGCGATTGCCACACTCCCGCTGACGTTGCCCGCTGTCGCCGGCGCGAAAGTCACGCTGAGTGAAGCGGATTGTCCCGGGATAAGGGTTAACGGAGCGCTCAATCCGGAGATGCTGAAACCGGATCCAGTCACGGAATCCTGTGCGATGACTGCACTTGTTCCGCCTACATTTGCGACCGTAACGGTCTGAGATTGAATCTTGCCAGTTTGGACGTTGGTAAACTTCAGACTGGATGGGTTGGCGGTTAAGCTGGCAGGCGTCACTCCGCTGCCGGAGAGCGCCATGTCGAATGTGGTTGCCGATCCGCTGATGGTCAATGACAGGAGGCCATTGCTTGGCCCAGCGGAGGCTGGCGCGAATATGACGCCAAAGGTAGAGCTTTGACCCGGTGCCAGGGTTAACGGAAGGGTGAGGCCGGCGTAGCTGAAGCCCGCGCCAGTGGCCGAAGCCTGCGTGATGGTCACGCTTACGCTGCCGCCATTGTTGAGCGTCTCTGTCTGAGTCTGGCTCGTGCCCAGTTGCACGCTGCCGAAACTGAAGCTGGCGGGGTTGCCGGACAAGCTCCCAGCCGTGACGGCATTCGCCGAAAGCGCGATGCTTAGCGGATTATTCGAACCATCATTCGCCAACGATAAGGTTCCCGTGGCGCTCCCGGCTGAGGTGGGGCTGAAGACGATATTTACGTTCGTGCTCTGCCCCGCCGCCAAAGTGATTGGCGGAGTCAGTCCGGTGATGCTGAAGCCAGCGCCGCTGACTGTCGCTTGCGAGAGTGTAAGACTGGTGCTTCCCGTATTGCTGAGGGTGTCGGTCTGAGATTGGCTTGTGCCGACCTGGACGTTCCCGAATGTAATGCTGGCGGGTGCCGCTGTTAAGTCCCCTGAGGCCGCAGGTTGTGAATTTTGCGCGCTGGATTTGGCGGAGCTAAATCCCTGGCAGCCGACCATCGCAAACAATGCGAGAGCGGATATTGCCAGCAAAGCTGCACGCAAACTCCAGTAGACAGGGGAGTGGTCCATAGAGAATCGACTTTCTGTACTCTATTAGCTCCTAATTTGGAATGGCCTAGTTTGCCGTTTTCGCGCGAATCGCGATAGTTCCGAAAGGACATACCGAAAGACTCTACTAGAACGATCTAGTTGTAGGCCCTTGTTCTAGGCAGGTAACGGTGGTTTCGGGTGACCACTGGAGAGAATAATTTCTCCATCGTCGCCTGCCTCCAGCCCGCAGGACTATTCGCCTCGCCCTTTTTTCGTCGACAACCTTTGTATCACGCACACCCTGAATTGCACCGCGACGACGAAAACCAAAAACGATTTACCTTCCCGGCAATCCGATTTCGATTCTCATCCGTACAAACTGATGAAAGGCAGTTCAGCATAGTTAGAACTTTCGGCTCCACTCAATAAATCCCGGCGCGGCTCCTGTCCCGGCCGTCCTGCGAATCCCGCTCAGTTCGCGCCTCCAACCCCCTACTCCCGAGGTGTGCCTCGGGTGAACAAACTCAAGGAGAGTTTCGATGAAGAAGGAAGTAATTGAGCAAATCGTCAATAACCCGTCCGACCGCCGCAAGTTCATGAAGCGGGTGGGCATGACCGGAATTGGTGTTGCAGCAGCGTCGATGGTGGGCAGCAGTTTCGTGGGCAAGGCTTACGCCGCCACCACGATCAACGATGCCGACATTCTAAACTTTGCATTAAATCTTGAATACCTGGAAGCGGAGTTCTACTCCATGGCGACCTACGGATCAACCCTGTTAGAGCTTGGGGTCCTCACTTCTTCCGAAGAAAGTGGACCGACCACAGGCGGGAACATGGTCCCTGATTTCGGATCCTCGCCGCTGGCATTCCTGGCTACTGCCCTGCGCGAAAACGAAATCGATCACGTCAAGTATCTGCGTTCGGCGTTAGGATCGGCGGCGGTAAAGAAGCCTGCGATTAATCTGAATGCGCTGGGATACGGCTATTCCAGCGTCGACAGTTGGTTGAAGCTGGCCCGGCAATTCGAGGATGTGGGCGTAAGCGCCTACTTGGGAGCGGCACCGCTAATCTCGAGCAAGACGTATCTGGCGGCGGCAGGTGCAATCCTGGCTACTGAAGCGCAACATTCGGGCTCCATCCGTTTGGCGTGCATCGATAACGAGGTCAGCAGTCCGGCTGTGGATTCCCTCGATGTTCCTCCGGCACAATCAACCCCATATGACGTGACCAGCAGTACGGCTCTGAGTATTCCGCGGACTACCGCGCAGGTGCTCGACATTGTTTATGCGGGAGGAAACTGCTCTGGCGGCTTCTATCCCGATGGCATGAACGGTGTCATTAAGTGCCAATCGTAAGAAGGTCTGGCGGCGATGCGAACGCATGCGCCGCCAGATAGCTCTTACTGCTGGCGCAACCAAACGATAAAGATCAGGAGCCTAATCATGCTAGAAGGTTTGTTTCAACCCATGCACCTGTTGCTGATTGTCGGAGTTATTTTGCTGGTATTCGGTCCCAAGAAATTACCGGAACTGGGGAAGGGACTGGGAGACGGGATTCGAGGTTTTAAATCCGCGATGAATGCGGACGAAAAACCGACCGAGGTCGTCACGCCCGAGGGAGGGAACAAAACACCATGATTTCGCTCATCGGATTTCTTTTGTTTCTGGGATTGATCGTTTTTGGTCCCAAGAAAACGATCGAGCTCGCGCAGGAGATTGGCCGGCTGCTAGCCCAACTAAAAAACGCCGCCGGCCATCTCCAGCTATCGGCCCTTGCGCCAGGCAAGGAGAAGCAATCGCCTGAACCGCATCCGCATCCAGTTTTGGAGGTTGACTGAGGTCGGAGCTCATGGCAGATCTGAAAAGATTCGTTGTATCGCATCCGATTGCAACACAAGCTAGAATCAGAATTTAGACTGGCTTTCGCATCTCAGGATCGAGAGGAGAGCGATTGATATGGTGGACCTGTCCATTTCAGGGGGCAATCTGATACTGAATGTGCATGGAGCCGACAAGTTGTGGGCTTTCAAGAGCTCGCTCGAGATTCCCTTGGCTCACGTGGCGAAGATTCGGGCGGATCCCTCCGTTGCCCACGGCTGGTTTCATGGAATCAGAATGCCGGGCACCAGCATTCCTGGCGTAATCCGAGCCGGCACTTTCTATGAGGACGGGAAGCGCGTGTTTTGGGATGTTCATAAGCCCGAGAACACGGTTGTCATTGAACTGCATGACGAACGTTATAACGAACTGATTGTAGAAGTTGCCGACCCGAATGCGGCGGTGGAATTGCTTAAGGCCGCCTTGCCGCGCTGAGCAGACTGACCTTTTACTATTTGGGGCCTAACCCTCCGCTGAATCGAAGAATTTCTTGACTTGGCCCCAATATTTTCGAACGATGTAATCCGTGCTGATGTGTCCGCCACGTATGAGCGACTTCAGCGCGACTCCCGTGATCTCTGCAAATCGTGCGCTTCCTTCGTATGGAACATTGGGATCGTCTTTGGGGTGGAAGATCATCACTTTGGAGGCGGTTACTTCCTTACGATGCTGCCAGGGGCTGTAAAAAGTCCCGCTCTGAAGTTTTTCCCAGTTCGCGTCAGTAAGTCGATAGCCATTGCCAAATGCTTGGCGAATATATTCGGCGTAGTTCGCTTTGGAAGTTTCGAGTCTTTCGGAACGATCCAGAATGCTCCAATCCACCACCGGACAATTCGCGATCGCGCGGCTTACTCGCGGGTTTAGAGAGGCAAGGATTGCTGCGGCTCCTCCAAAGCTTCCGCCAATGATGAAGATTTGTTCAGGCGCCACATGGAAGCGACGTCCGAATGCGGTCTCTTCGATTTCTCCCGGCAACTCGTCGATAATATCGAGAATGTCTTCGTGCGGAGACTTCTCCAGAAATTGCCCCTCGCTTTCCCAGGCTCCACGATAACGCGGATAAATCACCCAAAATCCTTTTGCAGCAAGGAATTCCGACAAGGATTGTTTGCGGGGAATCGAAGGCATGCCATCGCACAAAATGATGAGCTTTTGATTTTTGCGAGGACGTAACGGCGGTAGAAATTCCGCGACAATCTGTTCTTTGAAGCTGGTCCGGAACATATTTAACGCATTATCTATCATCGCGTTAGCTGCAACGAAATTTGCGTGTTCTCGCAGCAAGAAGTGGAAACACTTCAGGTCTGCACCGGTTTAAGATAAGAAGTGGTTAGGATGTTGTGCGATGACTGACGAAATTATCTCTATCTCGGCCGGCCCGCGCTTCAAGACGGCGATGATCATCGCCGTCATCGCGGATGCGTTACAGATCGTAGTTTTTCCATCGTTCGTGGAAGGCGCGATATCGCCGGTTGATGATGTACTCGATTTTGGAATAGCCGCTTTATTGATCAACCTTCTCGGCTGGCACTGGGAATTCTTGCCTTCATTCCTTGGCAAGCTGGTGCCGGGAGTCGATCTAGTTCCCTTCTGGACGATGGCGGTTGTAAACGTCTATCGCAAGTCGAAGCGTATTGCGGTAAGCGAAGCAGAGAGTCAGAAGAAGATTCCTGAGCTGAGAGATCAGGAACATCTCTGAAAGAAAGATGCCCGCAGGGGCTAGAGCCCCGATCGTTGTCAGCTCGGGGACGGCACGACTTGAAGTCCTTCCTTTCCCGAACCCATTTATGAGACACCTTCTATTCAGGCTGCACCACGATAAAGGCTGTGTTGCCGCCATGGTTTACGAGGAGAACGAGCGTTTGCTTGCCCGCGTCGGCGATTAAGCGCTGATAATCTGCCAGAGAATCCACGGGCTTCCGATTGATCTGCTCGATGACGTCTCCGCGCTGTAGACCGGCATCGGCTGCGGGCGAACCGTCGGGAACCTCGGTAACTACTACGCCCTTCACGTCGGGTTTCAAGCCCAATTGCTGGCGGATATCCGAAGTAAGCTCGTCTACCTGCACCCCGCGCATCGGGCTGTTCT
>Ga0116135_1001855_pt1 | contig 10120 bp, 10 predicted proteins | sample June2015DPH_20_1_FD_89738 | JGI IMG/M metagenome (GOLD analysis project Ga0116135, IMG submission 89738) | Peatland microbial communities from SPRUCE experiment site at the Marcell Experimental Forest, Minnesota, USA - June2015DPH_20_10 | ecosystem: Environmental > Terrestrial > Soil > Wetlands... | reverse complement strand
CCAACATCTTGATGGTGGCGGGATTGTGCGTGACGATGTGTCCAAAATCGTAGCGACCCTTTTCCGACTCCACCGAATCACGCACCCGCACGCGCAGGGCGAGCACTTCGGCGGCGCGGTGCAGAATGTTCGTCATGTCGTCGAGGTGAAATGGTTTCACCAGATAGTCGAAGGCTCCCAGCTTCATGGCTTCGACAGCGCGCTCTACCAGATGGTAAGCGCTCATCATGATCACGATCGCGGTCGGGTTCGCTTCTTTGATCTGCCGCAGAACTTCGACCCCGTCAATACCGGGAAGAACGATGTCCAGCAGGATCAGGTCGGGATTCTCATCGCGAAAAATCTTCAGTCCCGCTTCGCCGGAGAGCGCGGTGAATACCTCAAAACCATCCTGGCGCAGGCCGCGGGAAATGGTCCGGAGCGTCAGTTCTTCGTCATCGATGATCAATGCGCAATATGGCATGTCAACTCACGAGTCTCAAACCACAATTTCCGATTGCTCCTGAACCTGGTGTGTTTCCTCCTGCCGGATGGGCAGCGTGATGGTCACCGTGGTCCCGCGGTTCAGGACGCTATCGATTCGAATCTCACCTTTGTTTCTTCGCACATAAGTAGCGCTGATGCTGAGCCCAAGGCCCGTGCCTTTGCCGGGCTTGGTGGTGAAAAAGGGCTCAAAGACGTGCGGTAACACTTCCGCCGGAATGCCGCTCCCGGTGTCCGAAACGCAGATTTCGATGCTATCGACGAAAGTAAGTTTCTTGGCGGACACCGTAATACGCCCGCCATCCGGCGTTGCCTCGGCCGCGTTGATCAACAGATTCATCAACACTTGCGAAAGCTGATTGGAATCCACCAGGATGTGAGGCAAGTCTTCGGGAACCAGATTTTCTGCCCGCTTGCCGCGCAGCGCAGGCTGGCCTTCCAGGAAGCCCAGCGTATCGGTAACCAGGCGATGCAAGCTGAGATTGCTCAGGACCAGAGGACCAGGACGCGCATAATTTACCAGTCCCCGCAACGTTGCAGAGATGCGCTTGGTGCCGGCAATGCATTGTTCGATCTCCCAGCGCTGGTCGGGATCGGTGGCGCTCTTCATCTCCAGTTCCAGGTGAGACAGGATGCCGAGCAGCGGATTGTTAATCCCGTGGGCCGCACCCAGAGCCAGTTGCGCCAGCGTGGAATATTTTTCGTACTCGGCCAGCTGCGCCTGAAACTGAAACTTCTCTTTATCCAGTTGGCTATCTTCGTAGAGACGGCGGAAAACTTCTTCTTGCGCCTGGTTGCGCTCAACCTCCAGTCGCTGCCTCAACTCCGTCGCTTCCTTCAAAGCTTCGCAGGCTCGCTCCCATTCCAGTCGCTGCAATCGCCATACGATGATCATCACCACGAGAGCGACAAATGTGATGGGAAGAGCGTAGCGCACCATGGAGAATTCGAAATCGTTCGCCGACGCTTGCGCGATCGACAACACACTGGCCGGTACGTCCGTCAAGGCGCGCACTTCTGTACAAAGCGGAAACATCCTTATTTAGCATGAAGCGAACGATGGCAAGCCGCAGTGATGCTTGTCACTGGGATACGTGCGACGCAAGGGCACGAGTTCGATGGATGCGATTCAAGGTAAGTCTGTTCGAAGTCACGACTTACTTGATTCGGGCTAGAACGGCTTGCGGTCCCACACCAGCTTAGGGTTGACCTGCCCGCCCGAACCTGTACGTGAGACTCACGCTGGCGTAGGAGGGGATCCGAACCCCGACAACCTCCTGGATATCGGAGGGATCACACGAGGTCGGGAGTTGGGTGTTCTGACAGAAGTTTTCCGTTGTTTGGCCCGTGTATCCGCTGGCAATCAGAAAATTCACGCCAGCGGTCAGGCGTCCATTCATGAAAGGCCGAATCACCGCGCCGCGAAATTCCTTCACTGGAGTTCCGGTGCATTCGGCACTCAGGTTCGCAGGATTGCATTCGGTCCCCAAAGGCTTGGTGCCCACATATTCGAATTCCCCTCGCGCCTGCAGACGAAACGGGAGCTTCTGAATCGTCCCCAGCAAATCAAAGATCGTCCTCGGAGCCTCTGGTGTGGGTTGTCCTGAGTCAAGGTCCCGTGCATCTGCCTTTGAAAATGTCGCCAGCAGCGAGCCCTGGCTGAAGTTTCGTCGCACCGCGACCGTCATAAATCGCAGCCGACTCGGTCCTTCATTAAATTGCAACCCGGTATCCGGATCGATTTTCGCCAGCTCTGCGCTGCTAGTCACATGGCCGAGAGTGAGCTTCACATCCGTTTTGTGGATGGTCTTACTGGCGACGATCTGATAAGAATGCGCAGTGGCCACCGGACTGCCCACAGTAGTTCCAGTGCCGATCCGGGGATCCTCTGTAAAGAAAGCTTGGCCAAAGCTCAGAGAGATGAGCGGAACATGCCACGAGTCCCTGGGAAGAAATGAGACTGTCGCCTTTGGCGAGTTCACCCCCATCCATTTTTGAAACGAATTCTGTGAGTGCAGCAAGTCGTCGTTATCGATGTCAATTTCATCGCGGCGCCAGCCGAGATAATAGCGGAAGTAGCGGGCGAGGGCGCCTTCGGCGGCGACGTATGGTGTGTAGGGTGTAATGGTCACATTATTTCCGTCCACCGGAGTGAAAGGGCCGTAGTAGTCGGGAGCGCCGGGATTGAAGAATCCATAATGATCCAAGTCGTCGCGCCGTGGCGCTTCGCGCTCGTAGTCAAAACCCGCCAGCAAAGACAAATACTCCGCAACCTTGTTCACATAATTCGCGCTCGCGCCGACAACGGTACGGAACTCGCTCTGCCGGATCAGCCCCTGCCCAAAATCCGAAAACAGAGAGAGGTTGTAAGTGCGCAGGAATCCAGAGACCTGCAGTTGCTGGCTTCCGTTGAGTTGCCAGTTGTCGTTCACGGCTACGAGTGCGGTATGGGTCTGATCTTTCTGACGCAGATCGATGGTGTCGCGGTAGTTCGGAAACTTGTTGTCATACTGATTTTCCGCGAAGATCGGAACCAGTCCCGGGACGTAAGAGAATCCGTAATAGCCGATACCAAACAGACTGATCCAGTGCCGGCCGACGGGAATCAATCGCTCTCCATTGAATTTGTACTGTTGACGGTGCTCGAGGCGATCCAGGAATCCATTCCCGTACGAGCCCTCGAAGGCCATCCACGATTCCAGGCTGGGACTTAATCCCGCTACAACGTCGAGGTCGCGGTAGTCTCCGGTAAGTGTGATGAACGGATCAAGGCGAGAGCGCAGTCCATATGTCGCCGCCAGATTGACGGAGTGATTTCCTTCGCGAACGTTGAAGGCTCCGCCGTCGATCTGAACACTTTCCAGAACTTCCGGAATAAATATGTTGGGATCGGAGTAGCCATTCCCGTGGGCGTTGGCCGAAAGATTATTGGGCACGAGGTAGCTGCCCACTTCGATGTACTGGGCGATGGGCTCGCCATGATCTCCCGCGACGCCGGGAGCAAAATATTGCGGCGCTTTGATACCGCTGGACGCGGTTTCAATGGGATATCCCGGGATGGAGACCGGCGCTCCCGGTCGACCCGGATTTGCGTCCAGCAGATCCTGATGCACGAAAACTTTCTCGCCAGGATCCGGCGAGAGAACGTCCGATTCGTTCACATCCGCGGTCACAGTAACGTTTTCATTGTGAAATGCGACTTGGCCCACACTGATTGTGATTTCAGAATTGCCAGTGGGCCGGACGGTAACCGTGCGGCTCACCGAGCGAAATCCCTGAGCATCAATCTTGATCGTGAAATCGCCCGCTGAATTGGCCTTCAAAAAGAACTGCCCGTCACCTCCCGACTTCGTCTGTGAAACGACTCGATCGTGGCCGAGGAGTTGGACTGATGCATTTGGTATGGCATTTCCTTGCGGATCGGCGATATGCCCCTTCAGCACGATTTCTTGCGCAAACAGGGCAAAGGGCACGAAGAGGAGGAGCAACACACCAATCTTGATTGTTGCTCCCATCCCAATAAATGTAGCACTGCGCAAGGGATGAGTTCCTGACTAACCGTCCGCAAGAACTTCCAGCTTCCGCTGATCAATAACCGTCAACTTCGATGACCGCCTTGGCAAAGGCCTCCGGAGCTTCTTGAGGAAGATTGTGCCCGACGCCTCCGGCGATGGTCCGGTGTGTATATTTGCCGGAGAATTTCTTGGCATAGGCACTGGGGTCTGGATAATGTGGTGCCCCATTGGCATCGCCTTCAAGGGTGATGGTGGGCACGGTGATGACCGGACCTGCAGCAAGCCGCTTTTCCAGATCGTCATATTCTAGCTCGCCTTCAACCAAGCCGAGCCGCCAGCGGTAACTATGGATCACGATGGCAACATGATCCGGATTGTCGAACGACGCTGCACTGCGATCGAACGTGGCATCATCGAAGTTCCGCTTCGGCGAAGCGATCTGCCAGATGAGCTTGGCAAAATCGTGCCGGTATTTGTCGTAGCCGTCCCGGCCGCGTTCCGTGGCGAAATAAAACTGGTACCACCATTGGAGCTCAACCTTTGGCGGCAACGGCGCCCGGTTAGCTGCCTGACTGGGGATCAGATAACCGCTCACCGAGACGAGCGCCTTGCAGCGCTCCGGCCAGAGTACCGCGATGATGTCAGCGGTCCTCCCTCCCCAATCGAAGCCAGCGAGGATTGCCTTGTCGATCTTGAGCGCATCCATCAGCGCGATGATGTCGAGAGCTACGACAGATTGTTGGCCATTTCGGAACGTGTCACCAGAAAGAAATCGCGTCGTGCCGAAACCCCGCAGATAGGGGACGATTACCCTGTACCCCGCCGATGCCAATAACGGCGCAACATCGACATAGCTGTAAATGTCGTAGGGCCAGCCCTGCAAAAGAATGACCGCAGGGCCATTGGCAGGGCCAGCCTCAGCGTAGCCAACGTTGAGAAGGCCGGCGTCGATCTGTTTCAGTGAGGTGAACGAAGTGTTCTTGTTGTTGGCTGCCGCGTTGGCTGGTGCAGGCGCAACCCCGCCTTGCTCCGCGAAGAGTGGGTGAGGTGCAAGCAGTGCCCCGCCTGCGGAAACGCCAGCCATTGCCAACAGACGGCGACGTGAAATCCCGGTTGATTCTATGTGTTTCATGGTTAATTTCCTCTTTTATTGTCAAGCGGAAATCGAACTGTCTGCCGCTACCAGCGGCCGGCGTGAGCGCCACCATCCACGTGTAGCACCTCACCGGTGACTCTGGCTGCTTGCGCAAGATAGAGAACAGCGCTGACCACATCTTCTACGCGCACGACTTTCCCCATGGGCAGCAGTTTCTGAAGAGCATCCTTGGGATTATCTTTGTGCAGTGGTGTGTCCACCACACCGGGGGCTACGGCGTTGAAGCGAATCCCATCCTTTGCATACTCGATCGCGAGACTTCGGATCACCGTATTCAGGCCGCCCTTCGTAATCATCGAGACGGAGGCGTTTACGCCCGCAATTGGCTGATCGGCAAGCGACGCGGTGATGCTCACAACGTTGCCCGATTTCTGTTTCAGCATCTGTTTCACTGTGAGCTGAGTTATGTAAATGAATCCCAGCAGGTTGATCGAGACCAGGGCATTGAAGTCTTCGGTAGTAAAGTCCGTGAAGGGCTTGGTGCGGTAGATTCCAGCGCTCGTCACGAGAACATCGATGTTTCCGAAATGATTGATCGCTGCTTCTACAGTTTTGACAGCGGTCTCCTGCTTAGCGATATCTCCATCGACCAGAACCAGGCTGGGTGAGGCAGTCAGTACTTGGCTGACAGTACGAGACGTTGCGACCACGTTATAACCCTCGTTCAGGAAGGCCTCGACCAGACCCGCACCAATCCCCTGTGATGCTCCCGTAACAATTGCTGTTTTCTTGTCTGACATACGTGCCTTTTTTGCGGCTGGTTCGAATCCCATACAGGTTTCCGGCGGCCTCAGCCAACGCGTCGCTCCAGCGACCCTAGACGCGAAGAACCGACAAAGTCTCGCACCAATGCGGCGATCTCATCGGCAGCCGTGTCCGATGCGAAATGACCGGCGTCGAGAACGTGGACTTGAGCGTTAGGCACATCCTTGCGATAGCGCTCCGGCTCGCCCGGATCAAACGAGAGATCGTACTTACCCCAGATCACCAGCAGGTGCGGCTGCTTTTCGCGCATCCATGCCTGCCATTTCGGATAATCTTCCACATTGGTTCGATAGTCGTAGAACAGGTCGCTTTGAATCTCGGCCTGGCCGGGCTGATTGAGAAAATAAAATTCGTCGGTCCACAGATCAGGATCGTAGCGATCTACGTTCGGATCGTTTCCGAGATGGCGTGTACGCGTCGTCGCCAGCGAGAGGAGATTTGTGCGCAGAGCGCTCTCGTTGGCAGCGCGATCGACCCAAAAGGCCCGCCGCGTCTTCCAATTCGCGCCCAGGCCTTCGTTGTGCGCCACCGCATCCTGGACGATGAGAGCCTCTACGCGCTCCGGGTGCGCCAAGACCATGCGAAAGCCCACAGGGCCGCCGTAGTCCTGCATGTAAAGCGTGTAGCTGGAGAGCCCGAGCGACTCGGTGAAATGATTCATGACCTCGGCAATATGATCGAATGTGTACGCGAATTTCTTCGGGTCCGGCCAGTCGCTGTGTCCGAAGCCCGGGTAGTCAGGCGCAACTAGGTGATAGCGATCGGAAAGCCGGGCGAAGAGCGGTTCGAACATTCGCGATGACGACGGCAGCCCGTGTAGCAGGAGAATCGTTGGCGCATCCTTCGGTCCCGCCTCACGATAGAAAATCGAGAGTCCGTCAACCTTCACCGTGCGATAGAAAACTGGTTGCGACATGAGTATTTCGCGGCTCTTGACACTCAGGCCGTCTGAGCAATCGGGTTCTCCTGGAACATTCGAGCCACCAGAGCGGAATCGAGATACGCCCGAACCTCAACGATCTTGTCACCGCTGAACCGGCAAAGCCAACAGTACCGGTTGTCGAACCTGAGGCCATTCTTCGCGATAGCAAGGGAATGCAATTCCACTACCGCCCAGTCCCCACTCACCAAGGCGTGCTCCAGGTAAAGTTGCGTGCCTTGCGGTAAAACCTTGTTTAGCTTCTCGAAAGTGTGGGCCACAAAATCCACGTTTAGCTTCTCGAAAGTGTGGGCCACAAAATCCACCTTGCTGCGGTAATGTCCGGCGAGCGGATGAGTTCCCTCGACGATCCAGTCGACGTCGTCGGCAACGTGGGCGAAGAATCCGCGCCCGTCACCGGTTTCAAGATTTTTGAAAATTTCGCGGACCTGCAAAAGATCTAGTGACATTTTGACCTCCATGGCTTTGGCCAGCCTTACATCGTCAGAACGACGCGGAACTCTGCTTTGCCGCTCAACATGCGCGCGTAGGCTTCGGCTGCTTTTTCCAGCGGATAGGTTTCGATCATGGGACGTACGCCGCTCAGTTCGGCGAAGCGCAGTGTGTCCTCGGAGTCGGCTGGCGTTCCGGAGGCCCAACCCTGAATCGCTCGACTTCCGCTAATGAGCTGGAGCGGGGTGACCTCAATGGGATCGAATGTCGCACCGACCACCATGAGCTTGCCGTTCGGTCCCAGGCCGTCGATCAACTCGGACATCGCTTTCGAGCTTGGGGCCGTCGCCAGAATCACCTGCGCTCCGCCCAGTTTTTGTAATTCTTCGGCTGCTTTCGTCGCCTGGCTGTCGATGTACACGCTGGCCCCAAGTTTCTTGGCGAGGGCTGCGTTTTCAGCACCGCGCCCAATCGCCGCAACCTTATAACCGAATTTGTTCGCGAATTGAACTCCCAGATGACCCAATCCGCCGATTCCCTGCACCGCAACCAAATCGCCGGGAAACGCGCCACTGTGGCGCAGCGCGTTATAGGTGGTAATTCCCGCGCAGAGTAACGGTGCGGCATCGACGTCACTGAGGGTTTCGGGGATGGACACCAGCGCCTCCACGGGAGCCACCATGTATTGCTGATATCCGCCGTCATAGCTGATGCCACAGACTTTCAAATTCCGGCAATTGCGAAAATCTCCGCGCCGGCATTCGCGGCAGGTGTTGTCCTGGCCACCGTGCCAGCCGACACCGATACGCTGCCCCTTCTTCCACGCAGAAACCCCTGCTCCTACTTCATCGATGACCCCCGCGACCTCGTGTCCTGGAACGCGAGGATACTGAATTCCTGGCCAATAGCCTTCTTTGGTGAGCACATCACTGTGGCAAACCCCACAGGCTTGCACCTTAATGCGCACGTGCCCGGCATCCGGCTCAGGAATCTCGCGCTCGACAATCTCGAAATCTCCTCCGGGCTTGGAGATTTGCGCCGACTTCATCTGTGTCGTCTTCATTGGTACTACTCTGCTCGTTGCCATAATTCCTCCTGGGAATTTTCTACCATCGGTGCCGGTAATCTACCTCGCCGGGATTTTCTTGCGCTTCATCTCTATTAACTCTTTGCCTGGTCCCCCTAGTCCCTCACCTCGAAAATGACTTCCAGTTCGACGGGGGTGGCGAGAGGAAGGCTTGCGACGCCATACACCAGGCGGCAAGGGTTCTTGTCTTTTCCGAAGACGTCCTGCAGCAACTCCGAAGCGGCGTCAGCGACTTTCGGCTGATCGCGGAAATCTCCCGAAGTGGCCACCGACACGCCGAGCCGGACGATGCGCGTCACTCTGTCGAGCGATCCCAAATGCAGCCGCGCGACGGCGAGGACATTGAGCGCCGCGAGATGAGCCGCTTGGCACCCCGCTTCTACATCGAGTTCCGCGCCCACGCGCCCGATGAATTTAGCCCCACGACCTTCAGTAGGCAGCATCCCAGTCAAAAAGAGCAGATTGCCCGTCTGCACCGCTTCTACGTAGGTACCAAACGGCTGGGGCGGCGCTGGAAGCTTGATGCCAAGTTCTTTCAACCGCTGTTCGGCGCTGGCCGGCAGACTTTCGGGGGCTTCTAGCCGCGCTGTCGAATTTGCATTCATTGCTCTCTCTCCAGTCCGATTGAAAACGATGTCGCCGGAGTGGGCCCTCCGAAAGGATAGTGAGTCTTTCAACAAGAAAAATTATGCGACATTTGCGATGGGTGCGGTTTCGACTTTCGTCACAACATTGATGTTGCCGTGCGTGGCTTTGGAATATGGGCACTCCAGGTGCGCGCCGTCCACTATCGCCTGGGCGACTTCGCGCTCTACACCCGGCATGGTGACATTGAGGCGAGCCTGAAGGAGGTAACCGCCGCCGGTTGTGCCCAGGTCCACTTCGGCGTCCACGACGGTTTCACCCGGTAGCTTGACTCTTTTTCTGGCAGCCACGATCTTCATCGCGGACAGGAAGCAAGCCGACCAACCGACGGCGAACAACTGCTCCGGGTTGGTGCCGGTGCCGGGAGTGCCAGGAACCGACAGCTTAACCTCCAGGCGGCCATCGGAGGTGCGGGAGGCTCCTCCGTCCCGGCCTCCCGTGGTATGCGCTTTGGCGGTGTAGATTACTTTCTCAATTTGGGTTATGGTGTGCTCTTTTTCGAGTGGGCTCATGGTGTGTTCTCCTTGTGACAATTTCATTGTTTCCGATTGTTTTCGGAGGCGATTCACAGTTGCGAGTAGTCCAGAACCGCGTAGAAAAATCCATTAGACGATGGTATCGACCGAAGCCTTCGCATCCGCCGGCACGACAAGCGCGTTCCTATTAATCTTCGGTCCGCGCGATTCGAAGTTTCGCACCTGGGCTGCGAAAACACATCACGAGATGCAGTGTTTTCTTGCTACCACGGAAGGCTTGCAGATACATACCACGTTTGAGGTAGGTGACTTTGGCGGACTGGGGATTGAAGCCGGTAAGTAGTGGGGCTACTTTGAAATGAAGTAGCCCCACTACCGGGTTCGTACTGAGTTAATGGCTCTCTTTCGGCGAGCTCAGGCCAGGTCGTAGCGGTCAAGGTTCATCACCTTGGTCCACGCAGCCGCGAAGTCCTCCACAAACGCCTCCTTCGAGTCGTTACTTCCATAGACTTCTGCGATTGCCCGCAGCTGGGAGTTAGAACCGAAGACAAGGTCGACCCGTGTGCCGGTCCACTTGGTTTTGCCCGTGGCTCGGTCGCGCCCCTCATACACGCCTTCGGT
>Ga0116135_1001853_pt1 | contig 10124 bp, 10 predicted proteins | sample June2015DPH_20_1_FD_89738 | JGI IMG/M metagenome (GOLD analysis project Ga0116135, IMG submission 89738) | Peatland microbial communities from SPRUCE experiment site at the Marcell Experimental Forest, Minnesota, USA - June2015DPH_20_10 | ecosystem: Environmental > Terrestrial > Soil > Wetlands... | reverse complement strand
TCCGGGATGGAGTTGTATGGCGGGCTCAACCTACAGCCGGGGGAATTGGTCGAAGTCGAGTTCCAGGTCGCCGACAAGACCCGGGTCGGCGGCGTGGTTCGCAATCGCACGGGCTTCTGTTTTGGAGTTGAGTTCCGCGTTTTGTTGGCCGAGCCGTCATTGAGTGAACCATCGTTGGCCAAACCTTCACCGAGCAAATCTTCCTTGGCCGAGTCGTTGTCGAGAGAACCATTGCCGGTAGAACCTTTATCAACGGGGCTGGAAGCGACGCCGGACCGGCTGGAAGCGCTCATATTGCAAAGGCACGAGGCCTATCTGCGGCAGATACAAATGGAGTTCGAACAGTCTCTGCAAACCATGGTGGAGATGAGAAAATGCCGCAAGGCAATTGAGCGTATTGCCGACGCGTTGGATAGAGGGGTTTAGCGGCACGGAAGAGGATTTTAGACTTTTGGCTGACCGGGGTCTTACGAAATCAAGGCGCTTGCGCTCAAAATCCACCGAACGTGCCAGATAGCGGTCAAGACGAGCAGCGAGACCTGACGCCGCGACGGGCCCATGAACATGCCAGGTAGCGTTCGCGGGGCATCCTGGTGTCGCGTCAGAGTGCTGGGGACCAGCCCCCGTTTACCCCGTGCGCTAGGCTTCTTGCAACCGTCCCCGGAGGCATCTATGGGTGGTCCATCGTTTCCCAGAGATGTCCTGTAAAACCTGCTGCAAGCCAGTCGATCTAACCGTCGATCTTTATGCGGATCAGAACGGCGAGGCTGTCTATGAAGTTTTGCCACATTCAACGGATTATCACGGCCCAAACTCGACCATCCATCGCCTACGATGGACCGATTAAATTCCAAACAGCCCGCGAGGCCTAACCTTTCCTCCCCTGGAGTAATGATGTAAGGCAGTAGCAACCGTCGGACCGTACCGCAGCCGATACCCCCGCCCCCTAACCCTGTTCGGCATTCTCTCTTCGGCAGAACTAAGGCGTACCTTATGCTGCTCGTGTGGTCCGCACAGACACAGTCTTCACGGATCAACTGATTCTTTGTCATCGTTCGGACGGCGAAGAGAGCGCCGACTATCTAAGAGATCAGCGAATAGGGTCAAGGCAAAACTATTCCACGAAGTCCTCCGGGGACAGGAGTCCGCAAGAGCTGGGCAGACAAAGTATGAGACACGAAGCGAACCACGCCCTAGACTCGAACAAAAGCTGGCCATAACTTCAACCGCATCCTGGGCCGGCTTCGTGTGTGAGGCGAAGCGCCAGCCGCGAATTGCTGGTTGGTGGCGCGAGAAGGCGGAGTTACGTCCGCCTTCCCGTGCACGTGCGTACTCAACTCAGAGTGTCGTTTACGCGGTCACGAGTTGGTGCTGCTGGACGGTCGAAGTGACAACGTCAAAGGTGTGAACCTGGGGCGTTCCCTCGATAAATCTTGCCAGCGTCTTTAACACTTGCGGATAGGTATTGGTGTTGTAGTTGTCGGCGTCTTTCTTGTTTTCCCACATACTGATCGCGGTCACATCCACCCCGCCTTGACCGGCGAAAGTGATTTCGTCCTTGAAGCCATTCTGCTTACGCAGCAGCGGGAGAACGTCTTTTTCAAAAGTTCGTGTGTAATCGGACAGCATATTCGACTTCAGATGGAAAGACACATTGCGTGCAAACATATAGGCAACCTCCTATGGGTTGTAGTCGCTAAGAGAAGAGAACTTCAGATGGGCTGACTTAGTTTCAGGGAACCTGAAAGAGGAGAAGACTGCTCACTCAATTGCATATAGTGCATTTCGGTGGCCTTCTGCCTCGACGCGCAACTTATTGTTTCCAGAGCAGATCGGACGCTACCGGAGTCTGGTCCGTCGTGTACTTTTGGCAGGAAGCGAGCCAAAACGGCGACTCCTGTTGCCCTCAGAAAACTGAATGTTGGCTGCGTAACTGTCGCTGAATCGCGGTCTTACACTCCTTGATCTGCCCTTGCTTCTTCTCTATCACCGCACAACGGGAGTCGCGACCAAAATCCGGAAATGTACTTGCTCCCCTCAGGGCTCGGAGTTAAAGTGAGTTGCCCGAAACTCATTTGCAGGAGCAGACGACTATGTCAGTCGACGACAATATTTCCTTGATGAGGCGTTGGTATCGTGAAGTTTGGCGCGAAGGCAAGAACCAGACGATTCACGAACTGATGGCTTCCGATGCGCCATTACGCGGACCGGCGGGACCGATCGTAGGACCCGAAGGATTCGTTGCGTTCGCCGAGCAAATTCGCAACGCATTCCCTGACACAGAAGTGACGATTGAGGATATTTTCGCGGTGGATGATAAAGTCGCGATACGCTGGGTCGCCACCGGTACGCACAAAGGAGATGGTCTGGGTGTTCCGGCTTCGCATCGGCCTGTCAGCATATCTGGAAGCACTATTGTGCGCATTGTGAACGGCAAGATTGTCGAAGGCTGGGACCATTGGGATCGGCTCGGGATGCTAGAACAAGTTGGCGCGTATAAGCAGCCTGAAGCCGCGATTCTGGCGAAGAGCGCGTAAGAGCTTCCTTGCCCTTTAAGCCATTGAGCTGATGTAACAGGCACGCGACGATTTAGCTCGGACCGATGAACGTGCCAGGGAGAGTTCGCAGCAGCCCACCCGTGAAACGCAACGGGTGGAGCATCCCGTGTCTTGTTTGGTGCGACTGGGCAGCCTCCTTCGTCGTTGGGATGACTCTGGTAATTAACGGTTCGAACGGAGATCTCGCTAGAGTCAAGGTTGGGGTAAATGTATGAAGCGAGTTCTGATTGTAATTCTTGCAATAACGACTCTGGCGGCAGGTCGGGATAAAAAGCCAAAAGGCCAGCCGGGACCGTATATATTTCTCAGCAAGGCTCCTGCTCAAACTCTAAAGGCTGCAATCATCCAAGCGAATCTAAACGAAGGGTATGTCCTCGACTCCGACAACCAGTTGCAATTTCGCTTCTCAAAGCCTGCGCCGATGCCTATGGTTAGTGCGCTCTTCGTTGCTTCCAGTGCGTGTCCGGGCATGACCACAAAAAAGGTCTGGTCCTACACGCTGGCGGAGCTCAATGGCATTACAAAGGTGATTGTGCAGCCTGTTTGGGAATATCCGGACGATTACTGCAAAACGGAAACTCAGGAATTGATATGGAGCCAGCGAGACGAGATTGCTGCATTTCAAGCAATGCTGGACAAAGCTCCCACTTCGACTGCGCAGAAGCCAACTCTGAATCCAGCTTCAGTCTCTCCAGCAGTTGCTCCTGCTTCCACACCATAGTCGGTCGCGAACCAGCCCTAGAGCACGAAGCGCACGCCCGGCCTGTCTTGAATCGCCGAATGATTGCCCCAGTTGTACTGGCGAACCAGGTCGAGAAGATTTAACCGCTGCTTGTTGCAATCTCGTTTTCAGATATCCCTTGGCACAGTACGAGTAAACTGATGAGCCTATGAGGGAGATGGAAAAGGATATTTCCGTAGGTTGGGATCAGCTTCACGAGAATCGGCGTTTTCGTCCACATTATCCCAACGAGCATGTAGTGCGCTTCCTGATGGCACGTCGAGAGGAAAATGGTGGTTCGATGCGTTTGCTTGACATAGGGACTGGCGCTGGCAGGCACATGCATCTCGGAGCGGAATTAGGATTTGAGCCGTATGGGGTCGATACTTCGCTGGTGGGCTTAGGTTACGCCCGTCAGCGGTTGCAAGCCTCAAACCTTCCGGGCAGAATTGCACGGGCTTCCATGCTGGCCCTGCCATTTGCAGACTGCAGCTTTGGATTAGTAGTCAGTTTTCAAGTGTTCTGTTACACAACGGGCGACGACCTGCGGCAGGCAATCGCAGAAGCTTGGCGAGTTTTGGTATCCAGAGGGAGCCTGTTCGTGGCCCTGCGAACCAGCGACGACTACCGATTCGGCAAAGGCGAACAGCTAGGCCCGAATACGTTTCGCCTGAAGATTTCCGACACGAATGAATACGACACGACCCAACACTTCCTTGCCGCCGAGGACATCGCCCGTTACTTCGAACGGTTTTCTATTGTAGGGTTCGAAAAAACCGAGACCACATCATCGAACCGAATGCGGGTCGATTCGGACTGGCTGATTACGGCGAAAAAGTGAGTCAATTGGTAGCCGAGGGGCCGACTCGGCGAATCGCCAGCAGCGTCAGGTCATCGAAACGTGCTCCGCCCTTTTCGAAGGAGCGTAGGTCTTCAAGGCAGGCAGCAATGAGCTGAGCTGGAGGCCCTACGCAGCGCTGGCGGACGAGTTGGGTGACGCTCTCCACGCCGTATTCGTTTTGCGCATTGCTGGCTTCCGAGAGGCCGTCGGTATAGAGAAACATTGTGTCGCCAACTTCCATTTGCAGGCGCGTGGCGGAGAACTCGACCTCAGAAAACATCCCCAGCGGCACACCGGTGGATTCGATGCGCAGCACGCCGCCTTTTCCCACCACGATCGCGGGCAAGTGTCCGGCATTATGGATTTCAACCTCGCCGGTAGGCTTCGCCTGCCCGCATACGACCGTGACGTATTGTCCAGCCAGGGCGCTTTCACAGAAGACGCGATTGGCTTGCGAGACCATCTGCCCGAGGGGCAGCGACATTTTGGTCAGACTGCGGAACAAGGCATGGAGTTGCGTCATGAGCATGCAGGCGGCCACGCCCTTGCCCGAGACGTCACCGAGCACGAAGAAGAGGTGCCCATCCGACGGGATTAAGTCGCAGTAGTCGCCGCTCACCGGGCCGACGGGCTCGTAATGATAGCTGGTCTCCCACCCTCCAGACTGCAGCCCGACTTGCGGTAATAGATTGCGCTGCAGTTGCGAGGCCAAGTCGAGGTCGCGCTGGAGGGCGTCGCGCTGAGGTGGAGTCAGGTGGTCAAGGCAGTAGCGCACCAGCGGATCGGCAAGCAGTCGATCCCCTTCCACCGGCTCGTGGCAGGTTTCGCACAGGCCATAAGTGCCTCTATCCATGCGCTCCAGCGCAGAATCCACTTCCCGCAGAAGGCCGGCCAGCCCCGCGTGCTGCGGCGCAAGAGTAATGGCTTGTTCCAGGCGATGCTTGCGCTCCTGCAGTTGACTGTTCAGGAAGGAAACCTCCAATGTGGCCATGGCACCTCCGAAGGCTCTTTGCCGCTTTCGATTCGTCGCTATCTAAAGGTCGTCTATTTGGATGTAGCGACTCAGTTTTCGATGCGTGAGTTCGAGGACTCCTTCCAAACTGCCGCACGGGAAAGTCTTCAAGCCACGAGCGGAGTGCTGAACACGCTGTACAGCTTCCCCACTGGCCAGTTGCACCGATGGATGGGAGCCTCGGACGGGGGCTGGCGGAGCGCTCAGACGGCGACTTCTACCTACCGCGGTATATGGGAGCGCCAGCCGTCGTGCAGCACAAGCGAGCAGTTTTGACCATACATAAAGTGATCGCAGCACTTATAAGGAGTAGAACTTCGGACTGAAGAAACGAGGACACCATGACAACTACAAGTGAGCACGTCAAGTGTGCGCACCCACTTTGCAGATGCCGGGCTAGGGCAGATGAGAAGTATTGCGCAGAAATTTGTAAGGAAGCGGGGTCCAAGGAAGTAGAAATTGCGTGCCAATGCGGCCACAGTGAATGCCCGCTTACGGTATGACGAATACGTACCATTATTCGTGGTACCTGCGGCGCTACGACGCTGAGGAGGCGTCCCACATGGGCAATTAAGGCTTTGCCGGGGGGCTTACTGGGAAATATTGCATGAAATTCCTCTATAACGGGCCAAATTCGCTGCTTTCCTCCATCCATCTTGCTTTCGCGTGGACCGCAAAATCCGGCACTCGCGAGTTTGGCATCTAAGCCTCGATGATTCCGCAGGAAAATGCCGGCTCAGGCATACAGTCTGTTCCCCAGGGGGTACAGGATTCCGTACCGGTGGACCCTGAGACCACCGGCGGTAACCTAATTGGCGACTTTCTGGCATGGTTTGGCAATCTCGGAATATTTTTTTGGCAAGTAGTGCGGGCGGCGGCGACGCCGCCTTTTGAGTTTGCGGAGTTCTTCCGGCAAATGGATGAGATTGGGTCGAAGTCGCTCCCTCTGGTTGCGCTGGCTGGGGCGGCCACCGGAATCGTGCTTTCGATGGAGGCGCGGTACAGCCTGACGCGGTTTGGGGCCAAGTCGCTGCTGCCGGCGGCGATCGTGTTTTCGGTGATTCACGAAACCGGCCCGATTATTACCGGGCTGGTGGTGAGCGGGCGGGTAGGCGCGGGGATTGGGGCGGAACTGGCGTCGATGAAGGTGACGGAGCAGATCGATGCGATTGAGGCCTCGGCGGTGAATCCTTACCGGCTGTTGGCGGCGACGCGCATTCTGGCTTGCATTGCAATGCTGCCGTTACTGACGCTGGCGGCGGACGCGTGCGGGGTGGTGGCGGGATGGTTTGCGCAGGCCTTGGCGCAGCCGCTCTCGTTTCATCAATTTATTAATAGCGGATTCCAGGGTGCGGACTTCAACGATTTTCTGCCGCCGACATTTAAGACGGCGGTGTTCGGTTTGATCATTGGATTGATCGCCTGTTATCAGGGGATGAGTACGAAGGGTGGGGCGGCGGGAGTGGGGCGCGCGGCCACGAGTTCGGTGGTGTTGTCGTCATTGTTTGTGATTTTGGCGGATGTGGTTCTGGTGAAGATCATTATCGTATTTTTCCCGTAGGAATTTTTGGCAGGAGTGTAGGAAGACGAATGACTACGAGCAATCAGACTTGGATACAACCCGCGAGTGATCCGGGAATGCGGCGCCGCAAAGTTGCGGGCAATAGCGAACCGGCGGTGGCGGTAAAAGATTTGCATAAGTCGTTCGGGAGTCAGAAAGTGCTGGATGGCGTCAGTTTGAGCGTTCCGCAAGGCGAGACATTAGCGGTGCTGGGGCGCAGTGGTACGGGCAAGAGCGTAACTCTGAGGATCATCATTGGATTGGAAAAAACGGATTCGGGGTCGGTGTGCATTCAGGGTGAGGAGATTACCGGGTTCACGATCGACCAGCTTAGTGGCGTGCGAAAGCGCATGGGATTTTTGTTTCAACAGGCGGCGCTCTACGACTCGCTGAACGTGGAGCAGAACGTGGCTTTTCCGCTAGTGCACCATAAAAGGGACATGTCGAAAGCTGAGCAGCGGGGACGGGTGATGGAGTTGCTAAGCGACGTGGGCATGGAGAACCATTCGCAGAAGATGCCGGCGGATCTTTCGGGCGGGATGCAGAAGCGGGTGGGGCTGGCGAGGGCGCTGGCGCTCGATCCGGATATTTTACTGCTGGATGAGCCGACGGCGGGATTGGATCCGATTAGCTCGGGGGAGATAGACGATTTGGTGCTCAAGCTTCAGCAGGAGCATCAGATGGCGTCGATTGTGGTGACCCACGATCTGCACAGCGCGAAATGCATTGCGAACCGTCTGGCGCTATTGGATAAAGGCGAAGTGGTAATTGAGGGAACGTTTGAAGAGCTGGAGAAAAGCGATATTCCGTTTGTCAAAGATTTCTTAAAGCACTCGTAGGAGCTCATATGACGAGAGCAGTGCGGCTGGGAATTTTTATCGTGGTAACGCTCGGTGTTCTGGCGAGCGGGATTTTCATTATTGGCAGCAAGCAGTATCTTTTCCGGTCGACCTACCGGTTGAAGTCGCAGTTTACCGATGTGGTGGGGCTGGATGCGGGCGGGGACGTGCGGGTGGGCGGAGTCCATGTAGGGACGGTGCGCAGCATTGTGTTGCCGGAGAAGCCGGGCGGCAAGGTAACGGTTGTGATGGATATAGACCACAAGACGCACGAAATCATTAAGAAAGATTCAGTGGCGAGCATTGAAACCGAGGGTTTGCTGGGCAACCAGTACATGGCAATTTCGTTTGGAACGGAGGGCGCGGGAGATGTGAAGGGCGGGGATATGCTGGCGAGCCATCCACCGCTGGAGATGTCGGATCTGCTGGTGAAGATGAGCGGGATTATGGATAGCAGCCAGCAAGCGATTCAGAACGCGACCCAGGCAACGGCGAATTTGAGTTCGATCAGCGCCAAGATTGATCGCGGCCAGGGAACGGTAGGAGCGCTGGTGAATGACCGCGCGCTTTATAACAATCTGGCCCAGACGACCAGCAAGTTGGATGACACGATGACGGAGGCGCAAGCGGGTGTAACCGACTTCCAGGAAAACATGGAGGCGCTGAAGCACAACTTTTTTGTGCGCGGATATTTCAAGAGCCGGGGATATGAGGACTCGACGGAGCTGAAACAGAATGAAATAACGAATCTGCCGCAGGCCCAGCCGATCAGGGAGTTTACTTATCCGGCGAAGCAGCTTTTTTCGAAGCAGGATTCGGCAAAGTTGAAGAACCAAAAATCGCTGAAGGATAGCGGAGAGTTCTTGGCGGGCAACGATTATGGTTTGGCGGTGATTGCTGTATCCGCCGGAATGCAGGGCGATGCGCAGAAAGATCAGACGCTGACCGAAGCGCGGGCGATGGTGGTGCGGGAGTATCTGGTGGAGAATTTTGGATTTGACGATACGCTGGTGAAAACCTTGGGCATGGGCAAGCAGACCGATGATAAGGGCGAATGGGGGACGGTACGGATTGTGATTTATCCCTCGGGGACGGAAGTGCCGCCGAGCAAGGCGGTGGCGGATTCGCCGGCCAAACCGAATGCGCAGCAGGCTATACCGGTGTCGACAGGGGTAGCAAACAATCCGCAGAAGTAGTTGCGGGGAAGACAGCGCTCAGAAATTTCCCCCAGCACTAACCCCCCAGCACTAACCCGCCGGACTTATAGCGGCTCCGGCGCGTCGCTGTATGGCGATTTTCTTTCCAGCGGCAGAGTTGTCGCGCAAGCCGCGCTCATAGGCACAATAGACGGACTCGAAGAAGACGGACTCGAAGACAGCGTCCCAGGATGCTGAGTCGTCCCAAGCACATTCTTAACGGCCTTCTCACACGAGGCTGCGATCTTCCTTCCCAGAGGCCATATCCCACATATCAAATTCCCGAGACTAGAATGGCTCGGGTCGAGTTGAAAGGAAGGCTAATGCGATTCATCGAGCGGGAAGAAATTTCCAGACGGCTCACTTATGAGAAGTGCATTCCGATTGTGCGCGAAGCGATGATTGCGTTCTCGCGCGGGGAAACCAAGCAGACACTGAGGTCGATCATACCGCTCTCAGAGGGGCGGATGTTTGGCGTGATGCCCGGCGCGATGGGCGCGAATGCGGCGTTCGGGGCAAAATTGATTAGCGTGTTTCACGAGAATTTTGCGCGCGGAGTGCAATCCCATCAGGGGCTGGTCATTTTGTTCGATCCGGAGAGCGGTGCGCCGGTTTGCATTGTGGACGCGGGAGAGTTGACGGCAATCCGGACGGCGGCGGCCAGCGCGGTGGCGACGGACGCGCTGGCGCGTAAAAATGCGCGGCGGCTGGCATTGATCGGATATGGAGAGCAGGCGGCGACACATGCACGAGCGATTGGTAAGGTTCGCGAGCTCAAATCAGTTGTGGTGTGGGGACGGTCGACTGATCGTGCTAAGGATTTTGCTGAACGAATGCGCGCGGAACTTCGACTACCAATTTCTGCGACGGAGACCGTTCGTGAGGCAGTCGCTGGAGCCGATATAGTTTGCACGGTCACATCGGCGAGCGAGCCAGTTTTGAAGGGCGAGTGGGTTAAGCCGGGGACGCATTTGAATCTGGTGGGATCGAGTTATGCGGGACCGGCGGAAGTGGATAATGATCTGGTGGTGCGATCGCGGTTTATTGCCGACAGCCGCGAGGGGGTTCTGCAACAAGGCGGGGAGTTTTTGCGGGCGAAGTCGGCGGGACTGGTCGACGACTCGTATATCGTGGCGGAGATTGGGCAAGTGCTGGCGGGCGAAATTGCCGGGCGACGGTCGGAAGAAGAGATCACCGTGTACAAGTCGCTCGGGCATGTTGTCCAAGACTTAGCAACAGCATGGGCGCTTTACCGTGAATAGAAAGCGTGAATAGAAAGCGCGAATAGAAGGCCTGAATAGCAAACGGCCCGCAGGATTGAATCTGCGGGCCGTCCGGTGGACTGTTTGGGATTGACCAAGAGGTGGTCACTCTACGTGGCCTCTCACGGCGACTC
>Ga0116135_1001850_pt1 | contig 10131 bp, 8 predicted proteins | sample June2015DPH_20_1_FD_89738 | JGI IMG/M metagenome (GOLD analysis project Ga0116135, IMG submission 89738) | Peatland microbial communities from SPRUCE experiment site at the Marcell Experimental Forest, Minnesota, USA - June2015DPH_20_10 | ecosystem: Environmental > Terrestrial > Soil > Wetlands >... | reverse complement strand
GAGTTTCTGCGCGAAGCCCAGAAGTTCCAGAAGCTGGGTGGCCGCATTCCCAAGGGCGTGCTTCTCGTAGGACCTCCAGGAACTGGTAAGACCTTGTTGGCTCGGGCAGTTGCCGGGGAAGCGAATGTGCCCTTCTTCTCTATCTCCGGTTCGGACTTTGTAGAAATGTTCGTCGGCGTGGGCGCCAGCCGGGTACGCGACCTGTTCGAGCAGGGTAAGAAGAATGCGCCCTGCATCATCTTCATCGACGAAATCGACGCTGTCGGACGTCACCGTGGCGCTGGTCTTGGCGGCGGGCACGATGAGCGGGAGCAGACCCTCAATCAGTTGCTGGTCGAAATGGACGGGTTTGAGTCCAACGACGGCGTCATCCTGATCGCTGCTACCAACCGTCCCGATGTGCTTGATCCCGCGCTGCTCCGCCCCGGCCGCTTCGACCGGCGGGTGGTGGTGGGCCGGCCCGATGTACGCGGGCGCGAAGAAGTGCTCCGGGTTCATGCCAAGAAGGTTCCCCTGGCGGAAGATGTCGATCTTCGGATTCTGGCCCGCGGCACCCCGGGATTCTCCGGCGCTGATCTCGCCAACATGGTGAATGAGGCCGCGCTGAATGCCGCGCGTGCTAACCGCAAAGCGGTGCACCAGTTTGACTTTGAGCTGGCCAAGGACAAGGTCATGATGGGGGCGGAGCGTAAGTCCATGCTCCTTTCCGAGGATGACAAGCGCGATACGGCTTATCACGAGGCCGGCCACGTTCTGGTAGCGGCCATGCGCGATCATGCCGATCCGCTCCACAAGGTCACCATCATTCCGCGCGGAATGGCTTTGGGCGTCACCATGCAGTTGCCCGAAGAAGACAAGCACACTGTGACCAAGGATTACCTCGAAACCCAGCTGGCCATCTTGATGGGCGGTCGCTGTGCCGAGGAAATCTTCATGAACCGCAAGACCACGGGTGCCGGGAACGACATCGAGCGGGCGACAGACCTGGCCCGCAAAATGGTTTGCGAATATGGTATGAGCCGCATGGGCCCGTTGACCTTCGGCAAGAAGGAAGAGCAGATTTTCCTCGGCCGTGAGATTGCGCAGCACCGTGACTTCTCAGAGGAAACAGCGCGCCAGATCGATGCGGAAGTGCGTAGCCTGGTGGACGAGGCTTACAAATCTGCCTATTCCATCCTCGGCGATCATAAGGACACGATGCACCGCATGGCGCAGGCTCTGCTTGATCGTGAAACCCTCGATGCGAATGACATTCGCATGATCATCGCCGGCGAGGAACTGCCCCCGCTGCCTCCGCTTGGACCGCCTCCTGGCAGCCCTGGCGGCGACGTGCAGCATGTCATCAAGCCAGAACCTGGAAGGGCTCCCGGGTTTGGCGGGGAAAGCCAGCCGTCACCAGCGTAGTTCGGTTAGCGTCAGTAGATCTCAAAGCCCCATTTCTTAGGAAATGGGGCTTTTTATGTCGCACCTAAGAACCGCAAATCTCTCCACTCCGCTACGCTTCGGTCGAGATGACAATTCCGCTTGGGAATGATGCTTGGCGTTCCCAAACCAATTTGTCATCTCGACCGAAGCGTAGCGAAGTGGAGAGATCTGCGGTTCTTAGGTGCGACAATACTCACAGCATGCGCGGTCCTTTTGTCCTGCTGATTACCTCTGCTCTGCTAGCCATCTCCGGTTGCGGATATCACACCCTCGGGTCCGCTGCGCATCTGCCCGACACGGTCCATACCCTCGCCGTCCCCATCTTCAAGAACAAGACGCAGTTCTACCACACAGAAGTTTCTATGACCCAGGCAGTGGTTCGTGAGTTTACCGATCGCACCCGCCTCAACGTGTTGGTCGAGTCAGGCGACGACGCCGACGCCACTGTCAGTGGGACCATCCTTTCCGAATCCGTGCAGCCGCTGACCTACCGAACCCAGACTACTGCCGTCCAGGCCGGGCAAACCACGAGCACCACCTCCAGTTTCCTGATCACCATCAACGTCAACGTGCAGGTGACCGACCGCAACCAGCGGGTTCTGTACCAGCACAACAACTATGTCTTTCATGAACAGTTCGAGACCACCACGGATGTGGCCAGTTTTATCGAAGAAGATTCGCCTGCCGTCCAGCGCCTCTCACGGGACTTTGCGCAGGCCCTGGTGAGCGATATTCTGGAATCCTTCTAAATGCCTACGGACGACGCAAGCAAACTCCGCAGCTTCGCCTCCACGGACCGGTTTGTAGCTGAGGTGAAAGCCGCCGCGGCGTCGACCGGCCGGCTGCGGCCCGGATACGTTCTGGCCGGGGATGAGATCTTTCTTTACGAACGCTGCCGCCGTGCGGTTGTCGATAGCTTGATCGACCCGACCTTGCGCGAGTTCTCGCTCAGCGATCTCGATCTGGCTGAGACCAGCATCTTTCACGTGCTGGACCTGGCCCGCACGCCGTCCCTCATGGCCCCGTTTCAGGCAATCTTCGTAAGAAACCTGAAAAACCTCTATACCCGGGGCGCGAAGAAGGAAGAGTTTGCGGCGCTGAAGGACTACTTCCGCTCGCCCAATCCCCAGGCAGTGCTGATCTTTGTGGCGGACCACCTGCGTCTTCCCGCGGATCTCAGGCGAATGGACCTGCAGGATAAAGACCGTTATGAGCGTATCCGCGAGACGCTGGGCGATGATTGCGGCCTGGTGGAGTTGGCCCGGGTGGAAGAAGCGGATGCCGTGCGCTGGCTGCTGGCAACCGCGGAGAGCCGGGGAATGAAGTTCGATGCCGACGCGGCGCGCGAGCTCGCCGATGCGCTGGGCGCGGATATGATGCTCATTGCTGGGGAGCTGGAGAAGCTTATGCTGTACGCTTCTGATCGCCGGCGCATCACCCTGGGCGACGTCGAGACCATGGTGCTGGCGGCTAAACAGCGCTCCCTCTACGAGCTCACAGATGCCATTTCCGCGCGGGATAAACCGCGCGCCCTGGCCCTGTTGCATGGCCTGCTGAATGCCTCCGACGGCGGGGAGGACTCAGCCATCGGGCACCTCTACATGCTGGCCCGCACGTTTCGTCAAATGGTCGTCATCCTGGAGAAAAACGTGCGCGATTCACGCGCCATCTGGCAGGCGCTTTGGCAAGGTTTCCGCATGCCGCCTTTTGCCGCCGAAGACTTGATTCGCCAGGCCCGCCGGTACAGCTCACGGCGCGAGCTGACGCAAAAGCTTCGCCTCATCGCTCATGCCGATCTCGAATTGCGATCTTCGCCGCCGGATAAGCGGCTGGTACTGGAGCGGCTGGTGATGGAGCTAGCCAGCGAACCACGTCCCCGAGTCTCCGCCGTCCCCGGCGCCCAGTACGCGATGGATCTGTGATTCGACCGGAGAAAAGGCCATTTTGGCCACATGCAACAGCTCGCCGGATTTCTTCTACACTCAAAAGAAGCAGGGATCGCAGTAATGTTGAGACGCGTTTTTCCGCCTACCGTGATAGTGCTGGGACTTTGCCTGGCCGGGGCGCCGCTCCTCGCTTCCTCGCACAGCAAGGAGCCAGCCGGCCCTGATCCGGAGGAACGTATTCTGGTCGGTCCGCTGGGCTATCGCCCGCCCGGCCCGCTTTATATGTTGTCGGGAAAGGCGTTCACTTCCCTGGACTTCATCGATGCCCATCATCTGTTATTCACCTTCCATCAGTCGCGGCTGATGCGCCGCGAAGAAAACCCCGGCCGGAACGATAACGACCAGATCATCCAGGCGGTGACCATCTCTCTACCCGCCGGGAGCGTCGAAGCGTCTGCGGAGTGGCGGATGCATGACCGCTCCAGGTATCTATGGCCTTTGGGTGGGGGCAAGTTTCTGGTCCGCCAGCGAAATAGCTATTCGCTCACCGACGGATCGCTCAAGTTGCACACGTACATTGATGTGGCCACTCCAGTACTCGAAACGGAAGTATCGCCCGACGGCCGCATTCTGGTGGTCGAGCATGAGTTTGAGCGTCACACTCCCGAAGAGCACACCAAGCTGGAATCGCAGGCTGTGCAATATGGAGAACAGCCTCCCGCCGAGGATACCCAGATCACGTTAGTAGATATCCCCTCAAGGGACGTACTTGCTGCCCTGCGCACGGAAACGCCGATTCATGTGCCTATCACCTCGAACGGATATGTGGGTGTGGCCAAGGACAAGGCCGAAGACCAATTCCTGATCCGGTTCATTCCCTTTTCCGGTGTCTCGCTGATATTGGGTAGGGTGGCCTCTACCTGCACGCCGCACGAAAATTTTTTTAATCAAAAAGCCTTGATGATTGAGAGCTGCGGCCCCAAGTCCCCGGATGCTTACCTCGACGCCTGGACGACGGATGGTAAGAAGTTATGGAGTGGGCATCGCGAGGGCCACCTGGTGTGGCCGACCTTCGCTTATTCGCGAACCGGCGATCGCTTTGCCGTGAGCCTGTTGCGAGTCAACCACTTCATTGACCTCGTCGACTCGCTCAACGACGAAGATGTGCGTGAGCAGGTAGTGCAGGTCTTCGATTCGGTTACCGGTGCGCTCTTGATGACCACCACCGCCTCCCCCATTCTGACCAACGGCCAGAACTTCGCCCTTTCTGACGATGGAGAGCACTTGGCCATCCTGCGCGACGGCGCAATTGAAATTTATAAAGTGCCCCCGCCGCCCCCAGCAGCCCCAGAAAAACCCGAGGCGCAAGTAGCAAAGAAGAAGTGAAGCGCACGCAAAGAATTGCAATTGGTAAGGAGTCCCGAAGAGTCTGCCCTGAGCTCGTCGAACGGGGATATTTCTTCAGCCAGATTCGCGAGCTTTTTGCTTTGTATCAGGGCACGACTTCAGTCGTGCCGTAAAGGCGCAAGAAAGATGGGGGCTTTAGCCCCTGCTCGCCTTTCCATTGGAATTTCGTGCAGATTTTGCGGCAGCAGGGGCTAAAGCCCGGGCTATTTTTGGCCGGAGTGGCACGACTGAAGTCGTGCCCTGATACAAAGCAAAAAGCTCGCGAATCTGGCTGAAGAAACGTCCCCGTTCGACAGCTCAGCACAGGCCCTTCGGGACTTCCATCCCCAAAGCCCCTAGGCCTTCTTGGTGCTGAGAGCCTTCACCCGGGCATGCAAGCGGCTTTTGTACCGGGACGCAGTATTTTTGTGAAGAACGCCCTTCTGCACACTCTTATCGAGGGCAGAAACCGTCTTTCCATACTGCTCGGTAATGCCGGAGGAATCCCCTTTGGTAATGGCCTCGCGCAGCGCGCGAAGGGACTTGCGGACGTGACTCTTATTGGCGCGGTTCACCGCGGTACGCTTGACTGTCTGACGGGCGCGCTTCAGCGCCGACACATGGTTTGCCATCGTAAACCCTTTTCTTTCTTGAAACTGGAAGCAGGCGGAAAGAACTGCCGTCACCCACAAACCTTAAGTTTACGGGCTTTGACGGCGGGGGTCAATCTCTACCGCCAGTCGCCTGGACCGCCCGGGCACTAAGGTGCATCCAATAGCAAAGATTTCACGGAATAGGCGTTGACGCCATGACCGGCAAACGCTACTCTGTGCGCATCCTCGGGAAATATCTGCTGATCATCGCCAACCCGGCTCAGCACCTAACGCACGCGCAGTTTCCTGTCCCGCTGCCTTTCCACAGATTGTTTTCTGAAACCACCCCAACAATCATGTCAATCCGCAAGGATCTGACAGGAGGTCATTTCTCCGCTTGATGAAAAAAGCGCTGGAAATCACGCCCAACCTGGAGCCCCTGTTCGGGACTCGCGATGAAAATCTCAGACTGCTCGAGCAAAATCTGCATGTCCGCATCGATCTGCGTTCCGATGCTCTGCATGTGGAGGGCGCACCAGAGGCGATTGCCCGGTTCGAAAGGGTTTTTGCCGACTATGAGTATTTGCGGCGCAACGGTACGCTACTGTGCAACGGCGAGTTGCATGGCATGCTCAAGCTGGTAACCGCCGACCCGGCGGTTACGTTGCGAGGCCTGGTGGAGAGCGGCAAGCAACGCTCCGCCGGCATCAAGAGGATGGTCCAGCCACGTTCCATCAACCAGAGGCGCTACTTCGAAGCCATCGAGGAGTGCGATATGGTGTTTGGCGTCGGCCCGGCGGGCACCGGTAAGACCTACCTCGCAGTTGCCATGGCCGCTTCCGCGTTGCTGGCCAAAAAAGTGAGCCGCATCATCCTGGTCAGACCCGCGGTCGAAGCAGGCGAACGCCTTGGCTTTCTGCCCGGAACGCTGCAGGAAAAGGTTGACCCCTATCTGCGTCCGCTCTACGACGCACTCTACGATTTGCTGGAGCAGGACCGGGTGGACAAAATGCTGGAGCGAAACGTGATCGAAGTCGCCCCACTGGCGTTCATGCGCGGTCGCACGCTCAACGATGCATTCATCATCATGGATGAGGCGCAAAACACCACCAGCGAGCAGATGAAGATGTTTCTGACCCGGCTGGGAAGTAATTCGAAAGCCGTGATCACGGGCGATGTCACCCAGATCGATTTGCCCAATCCCAAGAAGAGCGGGTTGGTTGAGGCAATTGAGATTCTTCGCGGCGTGGATGGCATTCGTTTCTGCCATTTCGAAGACGGCGATGTGGTCCGTCATCACCTCGTACAGCGGGTCATCCGCGCGTATGACAGCTTTGGACGGGCGCAAAGGGAGCTCCCGCTCAATCTCCGGGAAGGTGCTCCGGCGAAATCGGCTGCTAAACCGCAGTAACCGGCGGTTAGCGAGAACTCGTTAAGGGGCGAAAGCCACCTCCTGAAACTGGAAGATCAGCGTCGTCCGGAGATGCCGGGAGAAGCGCAATGGAGAGCAGCTCGGCGACTGCCGAAGGCAAGACACGCTCATCCCCAACGATACCCAATCCGCTTCTCAGGCGCCTGGCCAGGGGCGGCCTGACGCGCGCGGCCCACGAAGTGGTGGCCGCTGAACTCGGACGGCGCGCCGTTGTCTTCTCCCCCCATCCGGACGACGAGTCGCTTGGCTGCGGGGGGACGATCCTAAGAAAGAAACAGGCCGGCGCGGTAGTAACGCTGGTCCATGTCTCGGACGGCGGCGCATCGACCACGCTTATCCCCAGGGAAGAATTGACTGCGATGCGGAGAAGAGAATCGGTGAATGCAGCCGCTGTTCTGGGCGTCGACGGCATCGATTTTCTGGATTTTCCCGATGGCCATCTATGGGAACACATTCCCGCGGCCACCGAACGCGTGAACGAGATTTTGGATCGGGATTCACCGGAAGAGGTGTTTGTGCCGTACTGCCGTGAGCCCATGAAACAGGCAGCGGACCATGTCGCCGTCACCCAGATTGTACTGGCCGCCCTCCGCCGCCAGAAAAGGCTCGTCACCGTCTGGGAGTACCCGGTGTGGTTCTGGCTCCACTGGCCGTGGGTCGGATTCGCCCAAACGCCTCCCATAAGGCCCAAACATATATTGAAGAATTCGCTTCTCGCCGGTTTCGGCGCGCGCGCCTTTCTGGACCTCAAGTATCAGGTTGATATCACCAGCGTGGTGGAGCAGAAGCGTGCGGCCATTGCTCAACATAGGTCGCAGACCGAAAAGCTGGTCGACGATCCCACCTGGGTCACATTGGAGCAGCTCTCGAAGGGCGAATTTATGAGCTGCTTCTATCAGAACAGGGAGTTCTTTCGCTGTTACACCTACGGAGGCGGTGATGACGCGACCGACCCGCTGATCTCGGGAGCTGCTTAAGTTTTTAAGAGCAGGTTATCAGTAGGTTATCAATTGACACGCCACCGGACTCAGGCTAACTTACGTAGGGGGCGGAGACACGTTCCAGCCCTGGCTGACGAACTAAACACCTATTTGTACTTCGTACAGTCCCTTTCGATGCGGGACAGTGCAGATGAGTGCGCAGCGTCAGACCACAATTTTTTCGCGACCGTGCTCGAATCGGTAAGCGATCTTTGTATACTTTCGCTGCGTGGTTTTATAGCGGAACCACTTCCGGAGCGAAGAAGGTTCCAACCCACGGCAACCAGTTTCGTAGGGCGTTAAGATTCCGGTTTGCGCCTAGGTAGAGAACTAACGAAGTTTGTTGCGTAGGTAGCAATGTCACTTTTAGTGCCAGAAGATCTCAGTCCAAGGCTAGCGCTTGAGACTGGAATGCAGTCTTCGAACTTTAAGACTCTGAAAGCTTTCCTTGGCAATAGCCATGGAAATGGCTTGTTAGAATTTTACCGCCGCCGCAAACCCTTTTCCTACCGCCACATATTTCATTTTCAGAGCAATCCAGGCATGGCACCGATGCGGTCGCCAAACGCAGGGTGGCTTTTTGGTCTTAACAACTTTAGGTTGAGTTGCGGCTGCATCTGTACGCCGTAGTCGCGTGGCCAGCATCGTAGTAATGTACGGTTATCTTCGCTTTTCCTTTGGGCCCCTTATCTAGGATCAGAGATCCTTTTCACCCGGCGGCGCAGCTTTGGCTGGCCCTGGCCATTGAGAGTTCTTTTACCTTCCCCCATACAGCTAGCTAAAATCCGCGGATGTTTGCGCGTAAACAAGCGCCTGCCCTCGGTTTGGTGGTGGCCCTCACTTGCGTAGGGCGGCCTTCAGGCCAGGGACGAGGCGGGAAGGGTCTCATGAAAGTTGCCTTCGTCAATCAACCAATCGACTGCATTCTTCCGCCCCGGCAAAACTCGGTGGGTTCGTGCACCTTTGGTGTTGCCCAAATTCTGGCTAAGCATTGTGAGGTTGTTGTCTACGGATCGCGAGACAGCAACGCAGGCTGCGGGCCAGAGATCTATTCCCAGGGAGTGAGGTACAAGTTTTTTGCTTTCACCCGCTCCGATCGATGGCTTTTCCGGGCACGTAAAAACTATTCGCGGTTGGCGCCGGGCGCTTCCCCGCTTTCTACCTCAGGACTGCTTCACCTTTCCTATGCCCGGCAAGTGGCACTGGACCTGCGGCAGCAGGCATGCGACGTCATTCACATTCAGCACTGTTCCCAATTCGTGCCCATCATCCGGGAATTTAATCCGACGGCGAAGATTGTCCTTCACCTTCATGCAGAGTGGTTCTCTCAAGGGGATCACAGGATCTTCGAGCGGCGGATGCAGAACGTCGACCTGGTAACCGCAGTAAGCGGTTATGTCGCAGACAAGACGCGGGGGGATTTTCCTGCGATCGCCAGCCGGTGCGAAGTGATGTACAACGGCATCGACCCGCGGGAGTTTAACCACGATAAGGACTATCGCGCGGCCAGGACCAAAACTAAACGGATTCTGTACGCGGGCGCAATCTCTCCGCATCGAGGAGTGCATATTTTGCTGGAGGCCTTCAAGATAGTCGTCAAGAGCTATCCTGACGTCCGCCTCGAGTTGGTCGGCCCATTGGGAAATTACGCGTTGCAGGAGACCTTCGATGTCAGAGATGGCGCATTGCGGAAAAGTGTGGCTCCTTACTATGCTTTCAAGCCCACGGAGCTGCTCAAAGCCAAACTCTTTCCGGGATCTGCCAAGCGGGAATCGTACAAGTCACGCCTGGAGTCGATGATGCCTGCGGAGCTCTTGAACAAAGTGACATTTCACGGCTGGGTCGACCGCCCGCATTTGATCGAGCATTACTATGAAGGCGACATTTTTGTCTTTCCTTCTATTTGCAATGACAGTTTTGGCATCCCCGTTGTCGAAGCGATGGCGGCTGGCGCCCCGGTAGTAGCGAGCCGGTCCGGTGGTGTGGTCGAAACGGTGAAAGACCGCGAGACCGGGTTCATCGTAGAGAAAAACGATCCGCAGCAACTGGCACACGCGCTGCTAAGACTCCTGGAATGCGATGCATTACGGGAGACGATGGGAAGAGCCGGGCGGGAGCGAGCGCTCAAGAACTTTACCTGGGACCGGGTGGCGGACTCCATGCTGAAGCGCTACCAGACGCTTTCGGGAATCGCTTCCCCCGTCCCAGCGGACGCCTTGCTCGAATATGCCTCCGTGGATATGGTGGGCTGACGGTACTCCTCTCATGTCGAGGGACTCTTTGTCGCGGTGCTCCAGCTGGGGTCGCCCCGGATAACCGCGCTGAGATTAAGCGGGCGTGACATACAATACTCTTGCACTCTCCGCCGGGGGATTACCGGGATGAATCTGAGGTTCTTCTCGTTAATCTGCGCGACGCAGAGGGCATGG
>Ga0116135_1001849_pt1 | contig 10131 bp, 3 predicted proteins | sample June2015DPH_20_1_FD_89738 | JGI IMG/M metagenome (GOLD analysis project Ga0116135, IMG submission 89738) | Peatland microbial communities from SPRUCE experiment site at the Marcell Experimental Forest, Minnesota, USA - June2015DPH_20_10 | ecosystem: Environmental > Terrestrial > Soil > Wetlands >... | reverse complement strand
GCAAGTTCCGAGCGCTGAAATCGGAAGTGGATATTTTCAAGAGACTAATCCCGTACAGATCTTCGCCGGATGCAGCCATTATTGTGAGCTGATCTCGCAGCCGCAGCAGATGCCGCGTGTGCTCGAGATTGCGATCCAGACTGCAATTGCGCGGCGCGGCGTTGCCGTCGTTGTAATTCCGGGGGATATAGCCCTGCGAGACGCGGTCGAGCAAACACCGCGTTTGCTTTTTGCCGAGCCGAAGCCGACGGTGTGCCCGTCCGATGACGAACTGGGCGTACTTGCGGAAGTTCTGAATCGCTCCAAGAAGATAACCATTCTCGGGGGCGCCGGGTGCGCCGGAGCTCACGGCGAACTGGTTGAGCTCGCGGGTAAGCTGCAGGCTCCCATCGTGCACGCTTTCCGCGGCAAGGAGTTCATCGAGTATGACAACCCGTTCGATGTAGGCATGACTGGCCTACTCGGATTCTCATCCGGCTATCACGCCATGATGAGCTGCGATACGCTGCTGATGATCGGGACCGACTTCCCCTATCGGCAGTTCTTTCCGAAGAACGCGACCATCGTGCAGATCGACGTTCGAGGCGAGCAACTGGGGCGTCGCAGCAAAGTTGATTTCGGCTTTGTGGGGGATACAAAGGCCACGCTGCGAGCGCTGTTGCCAAGACTGGAACAGAATCAACATGAAGAGCATTTGAAAGAATCGCTCGAGCACTATCGTAAGGCACGCCAGGGTTTGGACGAACTCGCAAGCGGCGATTCTGGTAAGAAACCCATCCATCCACAATACGTCACAAGCGTGATCGATCGACTCGCATCCGAGGATGCGATCTTCACCTTCGACGTCGGAACGCCAGTCATCTGGGCGGCGCGCTATCTGCGGATGAATGGTAAGCGCCGGCTCATCGGTTCTCTCACCCACGGCTCGATGGCCAACGCATTACCGCAGGCCATCGGCGCACAAGTCAGCCACCCCAAGCGGCAGGTAATCTCAATGTCCGGCGATGGCGGCCTGGCGATGCTCATGGGAGAACTCCTAACGTTGCGGCAGCACGACTTGCCGGTGAAGCTGGTCGTTTTCAAAAATGACGCGCTCTCCTTTGTGGAGCTGGAAATGAAGGCAGACGGCTTCCTCGACTTTGCAACCCAGCTTAAGAATCCCGATTTTACGACGATTGCGGAGGGAGCGGGCATCCTGGGTCTCAGCGCCGAAACTCCCGACCAGGTAGAACCGGCGATCGCACAGGCTCTCAAACACGATGGCCCGGCGTTAGTCGAGGTTCAGGTGTCACGCCACGAGCTCTCGGTGCCTCCCACGATCACCTATGAGCAAGCCAAGGGCTTTGGCATTTTCATGCTGAAGGCTGTTCTCAGTGGACGCGGCGATGAAATCATCGATCTCGCGAAGGTGAACTTGCTCCGCTAATGTCAGCCACAGCGATTTTCGCGCTATGGGGAGAGTAATGAAGGTGAGCTGTGAAAATTGTGATGGTCTCAACTACCCGCGATCAGTGCGGTAACACATTCCACAGCACGGGTTTGGGTTGAAAAAGTTGCCGCGGTTATCCTTTCCCGCGACGGCGTGCTCCCAAACCCACCGCAGAAAAACCAAACAGAGCTCACAATCCTCAGTCTGCATCACGCCCGGGCACTTCCATCGTCAGTGAGTCTGGAAAATTCATACTGAGCTCTGATCGTGGAAACACTCGACCGAGCCGGCTGGATTCTTCGGTGGACCGTGCGATGCAGCGGCGAAACCGGGACTGAAACGAACCACACTGCTTGCCAAGATGAAAGGCTAAGTATCTCGCGGCCGATCCCAGAGGAAGGAACCAGCGTTTTCGGAGTCGCGCAAGGCGACGGCCAGATTTGACGGTAGAACTGGCAGCCGCACATGGAATAGAGTTAAGAGTCAGCAAGCTCGAATGACTCGAGCGGCAAACCTAAATCGACCCGATTCTGGCGTTCGTTCGTCTGTGCGTTGCGGACGGGCCCCTTTAATTTGGCGGCGGCTCATGGCTGACATCACGAAAATCGACACGTTCATTCAGAGATCTCCACATCCCGCATGGTTGTCGACCCCTCAGGGTTATTGCGTCTACGCCAACCCAGCTCTGGAACGCGTCACCGGGCTCAATTCAGATCAGATCAACCAAGCGGACTGGCGCAGTTTCGTTCTGGAAGAGGACCGAGCCGTTGCCTCAGCTTCTTGGCAAGAGTCGCTCGCAACTGGAACTCCGTATCGCGTGCAGGTTCGTATGCGAGGGAGCGATGGCGTCCCCAGATGCGTCGAACTCGTCGCGTTCGGCCACGGAGCGGGCGATGATGCGGAACTATGGTTGTTTAGCGGGCTAGACGTAAAGAGCATTGCTGCTCAGAAGCGCCCAGAACTCGAAGCACAATTACAAGCCACTCTCAATGTGATTCCGGCATACACCTGGTACGCTGGTCCGTCTGGCGCGCTCACTTTTGTAAATAAACGACATGCGGATTATTTCGGTCTGCCGAAAGACCATCCTCTCCGGTTCGGCATTGCCACGGGCGTAGCGTGGGATTCGCATATCCCGCTCCTCCATCCAGACGACCATGATGAGGCGCGTAGAGTTTGGTCAACCTGTCTAAGTACAGGTTCGGCCGGAGAAATGCCTTTTCGAGCTCGGAACGCGGCAGGAGAGTATCGCTGGTTCCTCACTCGCGCCGAACCTCTCCGCGCGAACGATGGAACTCTTCTGTATTGGATAGGAGTTAATCTCGACATCGACGATGCGAAGCGGGCAGAGGATGCCCTTCGTAAGAGCGAAAAAGAACTGCGCGACGTGATTGATACGATTCCGGCAATGGTGTGGAGTACGCTGCCCGACGGCTCCAATACTTACGTTAACAAGCGATTTGTGGAGTACACGGGGTCATCGGCGGAACAGGTGGCCGGATCAGGGTGGCAAGCGCTAGTTCACCCTGATGATCTTGAGCGACATGCAGGTAAGTGGATGGAGGCGGTTGCTACCGGCAAGCCTCACGAAAATGAGGTGCGCTCCCGCCGCTCGGATGGGCAATATCGCTGGCAGTTGGACCGCGGATTGCCGCTCCGAGATGAAGATGGAAACATCGTCAAGTGGTATGGGGTCACGACCGACATCGAAGATCGCAAGCGCGCCGAGGAGGCGTTTCGGCAAAACCAATTTTATCTCTCTGAGGGGCAGCGCCTTGCCCACATGGGTTCCTGGGCGTTCAACGCTACTGGATTTACTTACTGGTCACCCGAGTTATTCCAGGCTTATGGCCTTGATTCGCGTGACAATCCGCCAACACTAGAAGAATATTTGACTCTTGTACACCCGGAAGATCGCGGGTTCATGGAACAAGGCATCGCGAAAATGTTGGATGACCATCTTGCATTCGACTTCACAAAACGAATCGTGCGGCCTGACGGGGAGATTCGCCACATACGCTGTGTGGGAGTCCCGGTCACGCCAGGAGGGTCGTTCCAGGGCTTCGTTGGGACAGGGATGGATGTTACCGATCAAGAGCGATTAACGGAGGAACTGCGCCTGAGTGAGCATTATCTCAGCGAAGGACAGCGACTCGCCCATATGGGAAGTTGGGCATTTAATCCTTCTGGTTTCTTCAGCCACTGGTCGCGTGAACTTCTGCGCATATACGGTCTTGATCCGGCCCAAGAAGCCCCCAATCTTGAGGAATACCTCGCCCTGATCCATCCGCGGGACCGCGAGTTCATGAGATCCCTTATCAAGAAGATGGTGGCGGAAGCTTTGGGATGTGATGTCACCAAGCGGATTGTGCGACCCGACGGCGAAATTAGGTACATCCGTTGCGTTGGGGTTCCTGTTATCGAGGACGGCACGCTGCAAAGAATCATCGGCACTGCAATGGACGTCACGGAGCACGAGCTTCTCACTCAGGAGCTCCGGCGCCGGGAAGCATACCTGGCGGAAGCTCAACGGCTCAGTCACACCGGCAGCTTCGGTTGGACGCCCGACAGCGGAGAGATTGTCTGGTCAGACGAAACCTATCGCATCTTCGACTACGACCACGCGGTGAGGCCAACAATCGATTTAGTGGTGCAGCGTGTCCATCCTGACGACCGGCCAGGGTTTCTGAAGGTCGCCGAGACGTCGTCTGCAGGGGCGACACAGTTCGAGCATACCTATCGTTTGCTGCTGCCTGACGGGAGTGTCAAGCACGTCCACGTCCTGGCCCACGCATTACAAGATCCATCCGGTAACCGCCAGTTTGTCGGCGCGGTGACCGACATTACTTCAATCAAGCGAGCAGAAGAGGACCTCCGCACCAGCGAAGGGTACTTGGTGGAAGCGCAGAGGCTGAGCCACACCGGCAGTTGGGCCTGGAGTCCAGGCGGTTTTATGCGCGGGGGAAAATTCCACGACATCAGGTATTGGTCGGAGGAATGCTACCGTGTTCTGAGTTTCGATCCACAGGATGGTTTGCCCCGATTCGAAGATTTCTTTCGACGGCTTCATCCCGATGACCAACCCGGCTTTAGGGAAATAATCGAGACGGCTATCCGCGAAAAGGCAGAGTGGGAGGCAGACTACCGCATTGTGCCTCCGGGTGGCCCTGTCAAGGACATTCACGTCGTAGGTCATCCTGTCCTGAGTACGTCCGGCCACCTCGTGGAATTTGTGGGTACTGTGATCGACGTCACTGAGCGTAAACGAGCCGAGCAAGAGCGTAAAAGGCTGCAAGCGCACTTAACCGAGGCGCAAAAGCTGACCCACACGGGCAGCTGGGGCTGGCGCGTAACTGATCGGAACGCGATGGAGGTCTCCGAGGAGTTTTACCGGATTTACGGCTTCGATCCAGCCGAGGGAGCGCCGACTTTAGAAGAATATCTCGAGCGCGTCCACCCGGAGGATCGCCTTAAGTGGACGGGCATTACCGAACGCGCAATCGTGGAAAAGGCCGATTACGATCACGAGTTCCGTATCCTTTTGCCGAATGGAAAGGCAAAGTGGATCCGCACTGTTGGCCATCCCGTCCTTTCCGACATCGGAGATTTGGAGGGGTTCATCGGCAGCTCGACCGACATCACGGAACGCAAAGCTGCCGAGCAGGAGCGTGAGAAACTGCAACAACTCGAGGCCGATCTGGCACATACCGATCGTGTTAGCACGTTGGGGGAAATGGCCGCGTCGCTGGCACACGAAATCAAGCAGCCCATCGCCGCCGCCATCACCAGCGCTAACAGCTGCCTTGAATGGCTGGCGCACGAACCGCCCAATCTGGACCGGGCCCGTGCGGCAGCTGCCAGAATCGATAAGTATGGGAATCGTGCGGCTGAGATCATCGACCGCATACGTTCGTTCTACAAGAAATCTCCTCCACAACGTGAGTTGGTCGACGTGAACGGCATTATCCACGAAATGCTCACGCTGCTGGAAGGTGAGGCTAGACGATCCTCCATTGCCATGCGCACGGAACTCGACGCCGAACTGCCCAAAATTATGGTAGACCGTGTGCAGTTGCAGCAGGTGTTCATGAACCTTATGCTCAACGCCATTGAAGCCATGGCGGACTCAGGCGGCGGAGAGCTTACGCTGAAGTCGCAACTGCAGGAGGGGCAACTCCGGTTCTCGGTCAGTGACACCGGCGTGGGGTTGCCAACGGAGAAGATGGATCAGATCTTTTCTGCGTTCTTTACCACCAAGCCGCGGGGCAGCGGCATGGGATTGGCCATCAGCCGTTCTATTGTGGAGTCGCATGGCGGGCATCTGTGGGCAAGCCCCAACAGTGGAGGCGGCGCAACTTTTCATTTCACCCTGCCGATCCAGGTCACGGAGTCAGCGCCCTTGGTTGCCTGAGCTTCGTTTCGTGACATGCGGATCCTCAATGCCGGAAGGAACAGAAATACACGAGATTGCGGTGATGCACGAACTCCTCGATCTCGGTAGGTTTCGTTCGCTTCATCAAGCCTGCGGCTAGATCGATGGAGTTGCCCTGGGCGAACGGGTAAGTCTGCGAACCTCGCACCCGACCCTGTTCAAGATGGCTGGTGCCGACGTCAAGGACGCGCAGGCGCAGATGCGGGCACTCATGATCGAGCACGAAGTTGGGCATCCACCCAGCAGTCCATGCCCGGGAACCAGCAGCGGGCAGTCGACAGACTGAGCCGTTTAGTGAATTGAATTGTGACCGAGTGTGACCAAGTGACCAACAGCGAGGCTTCTAAGTGATTGAAAATGTGGTGGCCAGGGACGGAGTTGAACCGCCGACGCCAGCCTTTTCAGGGCTGCGCTCTACCACCTGAGCTACCTGGCCACGGTCGAGAACCGCCGTTGCGGCGGGACGAGATTGCTCCGTTCACGCTGCTTGTGGCGGGATTCTTAAAACAAATCGATGTGCCGATGCGTGCGGAACTTGTTGATTATAGCAATCGGCGCGCGTTCCCTCAACGGCGCCCGCTCGGTAGTGACAAAGTTTGAAAGCAAACCTTGTCACTACCCGCATGGCGACGGTTTTCCGAAAACCGCTATTGGCCGCCTGAGGCAGTGTTGTGCTCTCCCAACCATGAAGCTAATTGCGGCTCCTGTTGAGTTCTAAGGTCGATACAATTGTCGATGAACTCGATCGATTGCCGATAAGTCCGCTCCGCCGCTTCAATCTTGTGCGCTGCGTAAAACTCCTCGAGCTGATCGCGCATCTGCGGATCGCAAAACCAATCGGTCGCGGCCACGATTTGAGCGCTGGCAAATGGACCTCCCGCCTTTTGTACCGCATCCCAATGGGAGAGAACAAAATCCCACGCCATCTTTTCGCCCGCCGGCTTCTGCATCACAGCAGTAATCAAACCCAAGGCATCCTGCGAGCGGACATCTGGAGAAATCGCGAAAGCGAGCGTGCGTTGCATTAGTTTGGGATCTTCGAAATGCGGCAGCGCGAATAGAGCGTTGTAGTACTCTTCCGGCGCCTTCGCGTTCTTCAATGTAGTCAGCAACTTGTCATAAAATGCTAAGTCGCCAGTCAAGGCTGCCAACCTAAGCGCACTCGCCGCGAGTTCCCTGTCGACCAATTCGGGATTGGCCAGCGCCGCGTCGGAAATCTTACGAGCTTGTGCAAGAACTTCGGGATCTCGAGCATCGTAGCCGAGCGAAGTGAATAAGCGAGCCCGCATCGTCCTCTGTTCATCGCTCTCGCCCTGCTTCGGGTCCCAGCCCACATCGTTCAGGATCGGGCGCAGATACGCGCGCAGCCAGCTGCGATACGAATCTCGATCGTTGCTATTGACCAAGTATTCGCCAATGTAATTAAGGCGCGTTAAAGCGTCCTCCAGCACGGCGCGATTGCGGTCAGCGGCCATGCCCTGGGCTAACGCAAGATAATCACCTACAGGTTCGCGGCCCGCTCGAACCGAAGCCCAGACGTCGGTTAGCAGGCCGATGCGCTCCGCAGCAGACAATTTGCTTTCAGCGTCGTGGGCCAATTCCCGAACTGTCTCAGGCTGGTAGCCGACGCGGTAATAGCCTGTAGCGCCAGCGTCTGCCAGGACCCAGGTGGAACAGCCCGGCAGGGTGAAGCTTCCCTGCTTCTCGGTCAGCAGTTCGCACTTCGAAGCGCCACCCGCAGATCCCTTCATGCATAGCGGAACTTCCCACAGTTCGTCCTTGGGAACTCGAAATTTTTCGTGGTCGTAATAGTAGCGGCGCTGATTGACGGTTACGAACGTCGAACTGCCGGAGCATTGCGATTTCACATCGATGATCGGCGCGCCGGCCTGGTTCACGAAGGTGGGCATGATCTTATCCACGGGCTTCTTCGAAGTCCTCGCCTGCGCATCCCAAAAGTCGCTCGCGCTTGCGTTGGCATATTGATATCGCTGGATATACGCATTGACTCCGGCTCGGAAGGTCTCTTCCCCCAAATAAGCTTCCAGCATTCTTAAGACGGCTGCAGCCTTGCCGTAGGCGATGCCGTCAAATAGCTCCTCAATTTGTCCCGGAGTCTCGGCGGCTTGATGGATGGGGCGTGTGTTGACGAGGGAATCGGTGTTGAGCGTTGCGCCGTTATCGCTCACGTCATCGAGATTAAAATTCCATTCTGGCTTCCATGCTCCAAGTGGCTTGCTCGACATCCACGTCGCGAAACCTTCGTTCAACCAGACATCGTCCCACCACTTCATGGTTACCAGATCGCCGAACCATTGATGAGCCATTTCATGCGCGATCACCGAAGCGATGGTTTTTTTGAGAGCGACCGAGCCTTGCTTTTCGTCGACTTGCAGAAGGACTTCGCGGAAGGTAATGCAGCCAGTGTTTTCCATGGCGCCAGCGGAGAAATCAGGCAAGCCGACGAGATCGAGCTTTCCATATGGATATTTGATGTTGAAATATTTATCGTAGTAGCTCAGAACGTGTTCGGCGGATTCTAGCGCGAACCTGCCCAACTCTTTCTTTCCGGGCGTGCCGTAGACGCGGATGGGAATCCCATCGGCTTCACCTTCAACGTATTCGAAATTGCCGACAATCAGGGCCGCCAGGTAACAGGACATTTTTGCACTCTTGGCGAAGCGGACAGTGTGTTTGTCTCCGGACCCGGGTATGTCGGAGACAATCTTTTGATTCGAGATAGCAACCTGCCCTTTGTCGGCGACGGCTGTGATATCGAAGGTGGCTTTGTATGCTGGCTCGTCGAATGATGGAAAGGCACGGCGAGCATCTGTGGACTCGAACTGCGTGGCGGCGTACTTGCGGCCCTGATCGTCTTTTCCGAGATAGAAGCCGCGCATCTCGTCGTTGAGCGTACCTGTGTAGGTGACGTGAATCGCCGCCGGCCCCGTGGATAGCGGCTTGCCGACACTGAGGACGACCATTTCCTTGTCTTTCTCTGGAGTAACCTTCGCGGTCTGTGTGCTTCCTCCGCAGGTGATGGTCACTTCGTGGAAGTCGATATCGACGGCGTTCAGCGTGATTTCGGAGGTGGGATTCAGCACACGGATTGAGATGGTTTCCTCGCCATCGAACGTGGCCTTTTCGAGGTTGGGAGTGAAAGTGAGTTTGTAGTTCTCGGGCACGGCCGTCTCGGGAAGGCGTTGCGCTGGTGCCACGGAGAAGAACGCCAATACAAAAACGAACGCTGCAAAAATTCTTTTCATAGGATCCTAAAGGGTGCATCCACCGAAATGCGTTTGCTTTAAACCAATTACTGCGGTTGAGCAATCGCTCCGTTAAGAATGGTCATCGAGCATCGGTTCGTTCCGAACCAATAGGGAATCTCACGATAGTCGGCGACGTCAAAGACAGCCAGATCCGCATCTTTTCCCGCCTCAATCGACCCTTTCCGGTCCGCTGTTCGCAGCGCCCATGCGCCGTTGATCGTGGAAGCAGCAATCGCCTCCGCTGGCGACATTTTCATATGTGTACACGCCAGCGACATTGCCATCGGCATACTCAGGCTGGGTGATGTGCCGGGGTTGTAGTCCGTAGCCAGCGCGACCGGCACACCCGCGTCGATCAGCTTCCGCGCATCGGGACATTCTTTCAGGCCAAGAAAATAATTTGCCCCCGGCACTAACGTCGCGACGGTGTCATGTTTTGCCAATTGGGCGATGTCCTGATCACTTACATGGTCCATGTGATCGAAAGAGGCGGGATTGAAGCGCAGAAACGGCTGCAACTCGGTTTGCGAAAGCTGGCACATGTGGCCGCGAACTTTAAGCCCAAACTGCACGGCAGCTTCGAAAATTTGTTCTGTTTCCGCAGGCGTAAATGCGCCTTTATCGCAGAAGACATCGACGAACTGCGCAAGCTTCCGCCTGGCTACCTGCGGGATCATCTCTTTACAGACGAGTTCGACGTATTTTTGTGAGCGGCCATGAAATTCTTTTGGCACAACATGCGCGCCCAGGAAGGTGGGAACTATCGTTCCCGGCCAAGCGGACGCCGCTTCCCGGATGGCTTCCAGGGATTTCAGTTCGGATTCGAGTGTAAGACCATAGCCAGATTTGGCTTCGACGGTAGTGGTGCCGTGCGCCGCCATGTCACGCATCGCGGCCAACACATGGTTGGCCAGAGTTTTCTTGCTAGCTTGGCGAACGCCTTCCAGACTTGAGCGAATACCGCCCCCCGCAGCGGCGATCTGTTCATACGAGGCGCCTTC
>Ga0116135_1001845_pt1 | contig 10151 bp, 13 predicted proteins | sample June2015DPH_20_1_FD_89738 | JGI IMG/M metagenome (GOLD analysis project Ga0116135, IMG submission 89738) | Peatland microbial communities from SPRUCE experiment site at the Marcell Experimental Forest, Minnesota, USA - June2015DPH_20_10 | ecosystem: Environmental > Terrestrial > Soil > Wetlands... | reverse complement strand
GTTCTCGTCGCTATTGATTTCATTGTAGGGGGGTAGGCGTGCGGGGCTGTGGTAGTGAGTTTTATCATGCGCGAGCCGCCGTGTTTGCGGGTGAAGTTCAGGGTGAAGTTCAGGGTGATGTTATGCGAGGCCAGGTGGTTTTTGTGGCGCCGGAGGTGGTGGGACAGGGCGGGCGCGGTGACGGTGGTGACGGCGATTTCGTGGAGGAGGTCGGTGGCTGTGCCGGCCCATCGAGGGGACGTCTTCAGAAGCTTGGCGATGGAGTCGATGATTGGCGTGGTGGGAGTTTGGTGCATGGCGTCGAGGATGGCTGGTTTGCTTTCGGGGAGGGCGGCGATGGCCCATTGGGCGGCGTCGGGGCGGCGTCGGGGAGGCGTTGAACGGGGAGCTGCTCGGGCTTTGCGCGTAGGGCGAGCGCTGTCGCGTCACATAGGGCGGCTAGGAGGGTTGGGCGGATGGTTTCGAATCCTTGCCAGAGTGCGGCTTCGGTGCGGCGGGTGGTTGTAGTAAGCGGCGCGAGGCGGATGGTTAGTGTTCGGTCGGCGAGGGATTCGTCGGGGTTCCAGCCTGTGGCGGCGGCTATGAGGATGGGGCGGTGAATTTCCTGGACGGTTGGTTCGCGGCCGTCCCCTTTTTCGCGTTGGCGGATGGCGGCGCCGGTTGCTAGGCGACAGAGTGTGGCAGAAATGTTCGGACGCAGGGGGCCGGTGTGATCGAAGGCCAGGACCCAGTTGAGGGTGGCGAGGGCGAGAAGATCCGGCTCGGAGACAGGGAGGGAGAAGAGGGGTGCGGCGCTGGGGTCGATCAATGCTCGGAGCATGCGGGCGGCGGTGGATTTTCCGCTGGATGGCGGGCCTTCGAGAACCAGGATGGGGTGAGGGCCTTGCGGGCGGAGAGCGGATAGGAGCCAGACCAACGCGCGGTGAGAGTCCGCAGTGCTGAGGTTTAGTAGATGCTGCAGGGTGCACAGGAGTTGGTGGCTGGTGTCTGGTTGCTGGTGGGGACTTGGGAGTTCGAGGTTGCCGCGGCTGTGGAGGAAGGGGGCCGCGGGGTCGGTCGAGATTTGCCAACCGTCGAGGGTGATTTCGACAATTTCGCCGTGGGGGTTGGCGAGATCGAGGAGGATGGCGTCAGCGTGGTGGGGATTGCCACGGGCGGCGACGTGGCGTTCGACGGAGAGGCTGGTGCCACTGCAGTTGGCCCGGGCGGCGAGCGTGCCGATGGTTTGGCGGAGGGCGTAGGGACTGGGCGGCTGGTGGTGATCGCGATAGAAGCTGGCGATAAGCCAGTCGCGAATGCGAGGCGAGTAAACTGAGCAGACCTGTTGGCTGAATGCATCGAGCGGGAGGCTGAGGAAGGCTTGGCCGGTGGAGGAGACGAAGGGCGTGGCGGTGGCGGCGTAGTTGAGGAGGATGTCGACTTGGGGATGCATGCCTGATTTGTTGGTAGCAGATGGATTTTGGGCTGAGAGGGGTGTTTGGTGGTAAGTGGTTGGGATCAGGTGGGATGTTTTTTTGATTGGGAGGGGAACGCGTCTGTATATGAATTGCATATACTGTTAAGGAGGCGATGTTTGAGTGGGATCGGAATAATCTCCGCAAGATTCGGGCTCACAGGATCAGGCGCGAGGAGGCCGAGGAGGCGCTGACGAACGAGCCGATTCCGATCCATCGACAAGAGATGGCGGGCGAGGACCGCTTCGTGTATTACGGCGAGACGGACGATGGTCGGCTGCCGGCGGTAATCGTTACCGAGCGGGGTGATCGGCTTCGAGTGGTGACCGCCTATGATTGGATGCGGGGCAGCGACGCGACTCCTTTGGGAGGCGGCTAGAAGGAGAGTGATGATGGAAATACCGAAGTTTAGGACCGAAAGTGACGAGGCAGAATGGTGGGCTAGCACGGCAGGGCGAAGCTATGTAAAGCGGAAATCGCGCGCGCAGCATGCGGAAGGGGTCAGGGTGACGGGATCGCCCTTAGTCGCTGAGTTGAGCAGAAAGAGGAAGAGTACGCAGATTGCAATCCGGTTGCCGGAGACGGATATCGCACAAGCTCGAAAAATCGCCGAGCGAAAAGGAATCGGCTACCAGACATTGCTGAAGATGCTGGTGCATGAAGGTTTGGAGCGGGAGGGCCGGCGCGGGTGAGTTGGGCGGAGGTGAGAGGCGCGTTGTTAGCGCTTGGGGAAAGAGTGCTGAGCCAAAATTATTTGTCAGTCGCTACGTGAAACGAGATCTTGTGAAGGTGGCACCTGTACTCTGTCTTGCGAATACCTCCATAAACCCCCGGTTCGCCCCACTTTGACAGATGTACGAGTTGCTTGCTGGAGTCCCCAGCGGAGGGGGCTGAATGGGTGATCCGGTTCGTCGGATTTCCAAAACACCTTACCGTCAAAACTCAATGTTTTTGCAATATTGTCCAGGCTCTCACTAAGCCTGATTTGGTCTTTCAATTCCTGGTTCTGGCTTTGAAGCGTTATCGCCTGCTGTTGGATATCGATCAGCCTGCCTTGAAGATTCGCCACTTCGCTGCTGATCTTCATTGCGAGTTGTGCGTCGTTGGCGTTCTGGATTAGCTTGAGAATCGTCTTCGCGCTGGCGAGGGCTGCAGCAATTCCGGCCGGGTCGAACATGACGCCACCGATTCTATCACTTGATAGGCTTGGACCAGCCCAGCATGAATTACCGCAGATTCCTTTCGCTCCCGGTTTTGCCGCATTCGCCAATGCAGGGAGCTGGAGCAGTTTCATTCGGGGCTTCTGATCTGAGGGAGTTCCAATGGCCCGCTCGCACACCAAAGGTGATGAAGACGCTGAATTTCGACTTCTGGTGTACATGTTATACCTACATTGGTATAAAGCGGTGGTGGGTTAGTTCAGCTCTCGTGGCCTCCAAGATTGCGCGGTTGGCAACCACGCGCAGGATGGCATCCTGCCCCACTGCTTGCCTAACTCTGCTGAGCGGCCGTGGCTTGCTTGGCCAGTTGAGCGCGGATGGCTTTCCCCTGTTCCCGGGCCAAGGCGGAACGCTTGCGGCCGTCCGGCGTCGCGTCGATCAGTTTTTCCAGGTTCAAGGCGAAGCGAGGGCCGATCATTGCGCGGATTTCACCCAGAATTGGTTCGACCTTGGAGAAAGTGCCGACGTGTTCGGCATTGCAATCATCGAAGAGCTCCAGGCTGATGGCTCCATTGTTCACCAGCGCGGCAGCCATGTCCCAATAAGTTACGACCATGCGTAGATGGCCGCTGTGGGGGCTGAATAAGGCGCTTTGGAAATCCGCTAGCGATTCCGGATTGAAGTCGCGGAAATACCAGTCGCGCGCCTGGCGCATGGTTTCTTCACGGCGCAGTGTGTACAGTTCGAGAATGAGACCGGCTTCTTCTTGTTTCGACATGGGAAAGCTCCTTGATGTAAATAACGGGCGCTGACGAAGCGCCGCTGTCTCCGAGTCTAGCAGACCCAAATTTCAGTCCGGGGTCTGCGCTATCCTCAAGACGGACGAGGCGGTACATGAATTTCCGGAAGGCGCTTTGGCGATTGGGTGTCGGCGTTGCCCTGACCGGAGCCGCGCTTTTTGCCACGCTGGGTAGTTCGCCACCCGGCTTTCGCGTTTATCCCAGCCTGGAACCTTACGACGATGTCGCGCTGCCGCCGGACTATCAAGAAAAGACCGAGTGGATTTTCGCCCGGTTGATGTATCCGGAGCATCCCAACGCGCTCTTCAAAATGCGCTACCGCTACGGCGGCGCCGTGGATTGGCGCGATGGCGGCACCAGTTGGACGCAGGATTATCCGCGCGCGGACCGTCACTTCGCGCTAGCACTGCGCCGGCTGACGCGCATCAAGGCGCGGTCCGTAGAAGAGCCGGTGAACCTGGACGACGGCGATGACGTTTTCGATTGGCCCTGGCTGTGCGCCGGCGAGATGGGCGATTGGAAGTTGACCAACTCGCAGGCGAAAAAGCTGCGCGAGTATCTGCTGCGCGGCGGATTCCTGATGCTGGACGATTTTTGGGGTCCGGAGGAGTGGGGCCGCTTCATGGAAAGCATGCGGCTGGTTTTTCCCGACCGGCCTATTGTGGAGATCGAAGACAAGGATTCAATTTTCCACACGGTTTATGATCTCGATGACCGCTATCAGATTATGGGCCAGTGGGCGCTGCATGGCCGCATGACCTACCGCAGCGACGGCACGGTGGCGCAGTGGCGCGGCATCTATGACGATCATGGCCACATCATGGTGGCGATGTCGTTCAACTCCGATATCGGCGATTCGTGGGAGTGGGCCGACGATCCGCGGTATCCGGAGAAGTTTTCGGCGTTGGGGATCCGGATTGGTGTGAATTATGTGGTGTATTCGATGACCCACTAGCCCCCAGTCCCTAGTCCCCAGCCCCCCGTTTTGGTAACATCCCAGCATGCGAGAAGCGGTGATTGTGGATGCGGTTCGGACCCCGGTGGGGCGGCGGGATGGCTCACTCAAGGGGTGGCATCCGGTGGATTTGCTGGCTCACACGTTGCAAGCGTTAGTGCAGCGGAGCAAGTTCGATCCCGCGCTGGTGGATGATGTCATCGCGGGGTGCGTGGGGCAAGTGGGTGAGCAAGCCTTCAATGTCGCGCGGAATGCGGTGCTGGCCGCTGGATTCCCGGAGTCGGTGCCCGGCACCACAGTGGATCGCCAGTGCGGATCCAGCCAGCAAGCCGCGCATTTCGCCGCGCAGGGTGTGTTGGCCGGTAGCTACGACATCGCCATCGCCTGCGGAGTGGAGTGCATGTCGCGCGTCCCCATGGGATCGAACGGCGCGGGACCTGGCCAACCGTTTGGTCCGCGCGTTTTGCGGCGCTACAACAATAAGGTTTTTCATCAGGGCATTGGCGCGGAGATGATGGCGGAGCGTTGGAAAGTCAGCCGCACGGAGCTGGACGAATTCAGCCTGGAAAGCCACCGGCGTGCGGCGCGTGCCGCTGAGGAAGGCCGCTTCTGTAACGAGATTGTGCCGGTTCCCGTCGAAACTGAAAATGGTCCCGCACATATGACCCGCGATGAAGGGATCCGGGCAAACTCGACTTTGGAAAAGATGGCGACGTTGAAGGCTGCATTCAAACCGGACGGCGTGATCACGGCGGGGAATTCGTCGCAGATCAGCGATGGCGCGGCTGCGGTGTTGATCATGGAGCGGGCGACGGCGGAGCGGCTGGGATTGCATCCGCTCGCTCGATTTGTGGCGTTTGCGATGGCGGCCGAAGATCCAGTGATCATGTTATCGGCGCCGATTCCGGCTACGCGGAAGATTCTGGATCGCGCGGGGCTGACTATTTCCGATATCGACCGCGTGGAGATCAACGAAGCGTTCGCCAGCGTGGTGCTGGCTTGGCAACGCGAAACCGGCGCGGATCTCGAGAAAGTGAACGTCAACGGTGGCGCGGTAGCGCTGGGGCATCCGCTGGGAGCGAGCGGCGCGCGTTTGATGACTACGCTGGTGCATGAGCTACAAAGATCGGGCGGACGCTACGGTCTCCAAACCATGTGTGAAGGCGGGGGCATGGCCAACGCAACACTAATTGAGCGTGTGTAATGCGGTCTTTTTCCTTCGCGGCGCTGTTGTGTGCTTTGGCGCCTTTTCGCGCGGCGGGGCAGGCGCCTGAGCTCGCGGCCGGAACATTCCTTGTTTCGAGCCGGGACCTGAGCGATCCGAACTTCTCAGAAACTGTGGTTCTGCTGCTGCGCTACGACGACGAACAAGGCGCGATGGGACTGATAATCAACCGGCGCACTGATCTTCCGCTATCGCGCGTGTTTGAGGATTTGAAGCCAGCCAAGGGACGCACGGACCTGGCGTACATGGGCGGTCCAGTGGAGCCGGGGAATGTTCTGGCTTTGATCAAATCGTCCACCAAGATTGAAGATGCAGAACGCGTGTTCAAGAACGTTTATCTGATATCCGACAAGGACGTTTTGGAAAAGACGCTTGCGGACAAAGCGGAGCTGGACGTGTTTCACGTGTATCTTGGTTATGCCGGATGGGGACCGGGGCAGTTGGAGCACGAAATGGAAGTGGGCGCCTGGCACATCTTGCCGGCCGATGCCGCGAGTGTATTCGATGCGGATCCGGATTCGGTGTGGCCGCGCTTGATCCGTCGGACGGAGCTGCGCATTGCGGAGCTGGGACTGGGGACTTGGGGCTGGGGGCTACCGGCCGGCGACTAGTGGCCGTGTTTCGAGCGCGTCAACTAGGGAAGCAACGCGCGCCGAACTGCGGCGGGTTCACGCGCGATTACTGTCAAGAAGGCTCTCGCCGGTCCGCTGGGGACGCGCCGCCCGTGTTCCCAATGTTCCAAAGTCCTTTTGCTCAAACCGAATAATTTAGCAAACTCGCCCTGAGAGAGTGCTATCTTCTCCCGGATCGCCTTGACATCGATGTCGTGTGGGACGTGTACCTCACAGCCGTGGCTTTTCTGGCTCTTGGCAAACGCGAGGGCCTGCTTCGCGCTTTCGATCATTCGTTGCCCAGCCGTTGGTTTCCGCTTGTTCATCTCGACTCCCTTCCAGGCTTGTATGTCATCGCTATGTCCGCCAGCACCGTCCTTAAGTCCGTCCCGGCGAAGGATGTTATGACTCGGTAGCCGCCGCTTTTTCCCTTGCCCTTTCCACTAAACCTGACCTTTCGTGCACCGCCTGTTCCTTCCACCACGTCGCCCGCCGCCGGGTTGGCCGCAATCCATGTTCACGATGGCCAACCGCTCCCCATCGGACAGTCCCAGCGCCCGAGCATCGCCGAGGAATGCTGGTATCTCGACGACGGTCTGCACAACCATAGTATACTCCACTGGAGTATAGGCGGGGAATTAGTAGCCGGCGGCTGGTTCGTAGACGCGGACGTAGTCGATCAGCATATCCTGCGGGAAAATCGTTGAGCTGTCGGGGGAGCCTGGCCAATCGCCGCCTACTGCTACGTTCAGCAACAGGAAAAACGGCTTGTTGAACTTCCACTCAGCGCCTTTCGGGAGCGACGCCAGATTGGCCTTGAAGTACGAGTGGCCGTCGAAAAGAAACTCCGCGCTGTCCTTGGTTCTTACCAAGGCGTAAACGTGAAAGTCGTCAGAGAGATTCTCTCCGGCGGGGAGCTTATATGGGCCGGTGAGCGAGTGGCCGTCGGAATAGCCAGGCCCGTGCAGGCTGGCGTGCTGGATTCCAGGCTCCTTACCGATGTTTTCCATGATGTCGATCTCGCCGCAATCGGGCCAACCAACCTTCCGGATGTCAGTGCCCATCGCCCAGAAAGCCGGCCAGATGCCTTGGCCGTGAGGGAGCTTGATGCGCGCTTCCATCTTCCCGTATGTCGCGGAGAATTTGCCGAGGGTCTTGAGACGGCCTGAGATGTAGTTGCCGGACGCGTCTTTGAGGGCGCGAATCACCAGATGACCTTGGCCGTCCTGATGAACATTTTCGACGGAGTTCGAGTAGGCTTCGAGTTCATGATTTCCCCAGCCATCGCCACCGTGGCCGATATCGTAAGCCCATTTGGAGGGGTCCGGCGCGGTGTTGGCGCGGCCGTCGAATTCATCTGACCAAACGAGCTTCCAGCTCGCGGGGCTGGGGGCTGGGGACTGGGGGCTGGCGGCTACAGCGGCGATGAGGATGATCAGCGGGATACGGTGCATTCATTCGCAGCGTAGCGCATTCACCGGGTCCACACGAGTGGCGCGGAGAGCGGGAATGTAGCTGGCTAGCAGCGACACGGCCGTCAACAGAAATGCTACGGAGCAAAATGTCCAGGCATCGCGCGTGGTGACGCCGTAGAGCAGCGTGGCGAGGTACCGAGTCAGGCCGAGCGCGAGTCCGACGCCGATCGCGACGCCCGCGATGGTCAGGCGGAATGCGTGGCCCACTACCATGTTCAGCACGTGACCACGCCGCGCGCCCAACGCCATGCGAATGCCGATCTCCTGTGTGCGTTGCGTCACCAGGTACGACATCACGCCGTAGATTCCGATGGCAGCCAGCAGCAGCGCCACACCTGCAAACGAAGACAGCAGGATGGAGTTGAAGCGCTGGGTGGAAACCAAGCCCTCGATTTCGTGGGTCATGGTGGTGAAGGTGAGCGGGATGTTCTTGTCGATGGCGCGAACTTGATCGCGCACTTCAGCGACGAGCGTCGGCGGATCTCCGACACCGCGCACCAGTAGCGTGTTGGCAACACTGTGGGGGTCTGCCGATTCCGGGCTGTAAACTTCGGGACGCGGGAGTTGTGCCAGTCCTTGGTTTTTGACATCCGCAGCCACGCCTATGATCGTGCCGCCGCTCACTCGTTTGCCGACCGGGTTTTCGTTAGGAAAGAACCGTCGAACCAACGCCTCATTCACAATAACGACGTTAGCGGTTGCATCCACCTCTTGGCTCGAAAACCGGCGGCCGCTCCGCAACGGGATTCCGAGCACCGCAAAATAAGTGCCGCTGACTGCGCGTATGCCGACTTCATAACCGGCTTCATTGAACCCATGCTTCGGCGTGCCTTCGATGTTGAACGGCATGGCGCCCGCGTTCGTCAAAGGAAGCGCATCGGTGAGCGCCGCCGAGAGGACGCCGGGAAGATTTGCGACGCTCTCGCGCAGGTTTCGAAGCAGCGCCCGTTGAGCCGCTGGAGTGTATTTGGTTTCGCTGAGGGGAATTTGCGTGGTGAGTACGTGCTCGGCCGCGAGCCCGGTATTGACGTGCTGTAATCGCCAAAGCGTTTGGATCAGGAGGCTGGCGCCCACTAGCAGCACCAAGGAGAGTGCGATTTCACCGACCACCAGTAGATTCCGCAATCCACGATGGCTGGCCGATGCGGCGCGTCCGCCCTGTTTCAAGGCTTCGCTCAAATCCACGCCCGTGGATCCTAACGAAGGGGCCAAGCCGAATAGCAGGCTGATGCCGAACGAGGTCAGCAAGCAAAACACCAGCACGCGTAGATCGATGCTGACATCGTCGATGCGGGGAATGGATGGCGCAAAATGAACAACGGATTTCAGCGTGACGGCTGCGAGCAGCAATCCCAGTAAGCCGCCAGCCAAACCGAGCAGCGCATTCTCGGTCAGGAGCTGGCGAACCAGGCGCGCCCTTCCCGCTCCCATGGCCGCGCGCACTGCCATTTCCCGCTGTCTGGATGCGGAACGTGCCAGCAGCAGATTAGCGACGTTGGCGCAAGCAATCAGCAGCACGAAGGCTACCGCGCCGAGCAATGCTTCGAGGGCCAGGCGCACGTCACCCACTTGTTGCTCCAGGAGCGGGATCATGCTGACGTTCATCTCCGGCCCATAGAAACTGGGGTGTTCCTTCTTGATTTGGTCGAGCATCGCCCCGATCTCGGATCGAGCCTGCGAGATTGTGACGCCATCCTTCAGGCGCGCGACCACCGGCATGACCAGGATCGCGTCGCGCTTGGCCTGTTCGGCCTCGTCTAAGGCCAGCGGGACCAAGGCTTCGATGCGCGACTGCGGGAAACGGAATCCTGGCGCGAGCACGCCAATCACGGTGTGGGGAACGCCATCGAGTGTTAGTGATTTTCCGAGGATGTCGTGCACGCCACCGAAGCGCCGCTGCCACAGGCCGTAGGTCAGAAGGATCACCTTTGGGCCGCCGGGCTGGTCCTCCGAGGGCATAAAGGCGCGCCCGAGCATGGGCTGAACGCGGAAGGTCCGGAAGAAACTCTGTGTCACGCTAGCGCACTTCAGGACGGTGGGTTCGCCCTCGCCTGTCAATGTTGGATTTGCATTGTCGTACGCTGCCATCTCATCGAAGACGTGGTTTCGCGCGCGCCATTCAACATAGTCGGGCGCCATCGCGATTGGGGGTGGACCAAAACCGGTGAGGCCGATGGCTACTATGCGGTCGGACCGCGGATACGGCAGAGGTTTCAGTAGTACAGTGTCCACGACGCTGAAGATGGCAGTGGTGGCGCCGATGCCGAGCGCGAGCGCCAGGAGTGCGATCGACGTGAAAGTTGGGTTCCTGGCAAAGACGCGGAGACCGTACTGGAGGTCTTGAAGAACGCCGCGCATTTAGCAATTATATGGGCTATTCGGCGCGCAGAGTGGCGATGGGGTCCACTTTGGTTGCGCGCCTGGCCGGGAGATAACAGGCTGCCGTGGTGATGGCCAGCATCAGCGCCGAG
>Ga0116135_1001843_pt1 | contig 10158 bp, 8 predicted proteins | sample June2015DPH_20_1_FD_89738 | JGI IMG/M metagenome (GOLD analysis project Ga0116135, IMG submission 89738) | Peatland microbial communities from SPRUCE experiment site at the Marcell Experimental Forest, Minnesota, USA - June2015DPH_20_10 | ecosystem: Environmental > Terrestrial > Soil > Wetlands >... | reverse complement strand
GGAAGGCATGACGATGATCGTCGTCACCCACGAAATGAGCTTTGCAAAACGCGTCGCCAATTGGGTCGTGGTGTTCGAACGCGGGCAACTGCTCGAACAAGGGCCGCCGCAGCAAATCTTTGAAGCCCCGACCGTCGAGCGGACACGGGATTTTCTGGGCCATCTCGGCTGGAACGGCTGAGACCGGCGCAACGACACGCTGAAAGGAATAAATAACGTGGAACAGACCTGGCGCTGGTGGGGCCCGAACGACATCATCACTTTGTCGCATGTCTGCCAGGTTGGCGCGACCGGCATCGTCACGGCGCTGCACGATATCCCGACCGGTGAACTCTGGTCATCGGATGCAGTCGCCGAACGCAAGCGCGTGATCGAAGCTGACAGTAACCTCGGTCTGCGCTGGAGCGTGGTGGAAAGCCTGCCGATCCACGAGCGTATCAAGCTCGGCGAAGGCGACCTGACGGAACTGCTCGACACCTATCGCCAATCGATGCGCAATCTCGCGGGGCATGGCGTCACGACGATCTGTTATAATTTCATGCCCGTGCTCGATTGGGCGCGGACACAGCTGCGCGCTCCGCTCCCCGGCGGCGGCAACGCGCTCCGCTTCAACGCGCATGAATTTGCGGCCTTCGATTGCTATATGCTGCAACGCGACGGCGCGGATATCGACTACAGCGCCGAGGTTCTCGACCACGCGAAGTGCTGGTTCGCCAAGGCCACCGAAGATGACAAGCGCCGGCTGCTCGGAGCCATCATGGCCGGCCTGCCCGGCGCCTTCGACCGCTACGACATCGAGGAATTGAGAGCGATGCTGGCGCGCTATCGTGGCATCGACCGGGTTCGCCTGCGCGAAAACCTTGCGCATTTCCTGCGCGAGATCATTCCGACCGCAGAAGAAGTCGGGATCCGCATGGCGATCCACCCGGACGACCCACCTCGGCCGCTGCTGGGTTTGCCCCGCATCTGCAGCAACGCCGAGGATATCGCGTTCATTCTGGATGCCGTTCCCTCACCGTCAAACGGCCTGACCTTCTGCACCGGCTCGCTCGGCGCCAGCTATGCCAACGATCTCCCTGTCATGGTGCGGCGCTTTGCTTCGAACATCCATTTCGTTCATTTGCGCAATGTTGCAAAGGAAGAGGACGGTTCCTTCATGGAGGCTGATCATCTGGGCGGCGACAATGACATGGTCGGCGTCGTCAAGGCGCTGCTGAGCGAACAAAAACGCCGGCGCGACGCCGGCGAAGCGAACTGGCGCATTCCGTTCCGCCCCGACCACGGCCGCGAATTGCTGGATGATGTCGGCAAGGCGACCCATCCCGGCTATCCCGCCATCGGCCGCATGCGGGGTTTGGCGGAAATCCGCGGCGTCATGACGGCGCTCGCAGCCGAGCACGGCTTTCCGATCTAGGAACCGCCAGTTGTCCCCCCGTCAGCGCCTGTCAACGGCAAGCCTGTCAGCACTGCCGGCCAACGTGGCCAGGCCGGCTTACGATCGCTCGGTCATCAGCACGGGCATCGTGCATCTTGGTATCGGCGCGTTTCATCGCGCGCATCAGGCGGTCTATACGGAAGATGTCCTGGCAGGCGGCGACAGGCGCTGGGGCATCGTCGGTGCGAGCCTGCGCAGTCCCGATACGCGCGACGCACTGCAGGCGCAGGACTATCTCTACACGCTCAATCTGCGGGCGGAGACGGAGACCCTGCGTGTGATCGGCAGCCTGCAGGACATCTTGGTCGCCCCGGAGAATCCGGCCACGCTGATCGAAACCCTTTGCCGGCCGTCGGTCGCTGTCGTCAGCCTGACGGTGACGGAGAAAGGCTATCACTACGATCCGGCCACCCGCGCCCTCAATGAAGCGGATGTCGATATCCAGCATGACCTCGCTCATCGCAACGCGCCGCGCACCGCGTTTGGCTTCCTGGCCGCGGCCATCACCCGTCGCCACGAGCTTGGTCTGCCATGCTTTACGGTCCTGTCCTGCGACAACCTTCCTGCCAATGGCCGCACGCTGCATGGGCTGTTGTCCCGTTACGCAGAGCTCGTATCTGCCGACCTCGGCAGCTTCGTGCGCAACGAAATTCTCTGTCCCGACACGATGGTCGACCGGATCGTTCCGGCCACGGCGAATGACGACCGGCAACGCCTCGGCGATACCCTTGGCATCGACGATCTGTGGCCCGTTGTCGCCGAGCCGTTCACCCAATGGGTGATCGAGGATCGCTTTTGCAGCGGCCGTCCGGCCTGGGATGAAGCCGGCGCGACATTCGTTGGGGATGTGGCCCCGTTCGAATCGATGAAACTGCGTCTGCTCAACGGCAGCCATTCGGCGCTAGCCTATCTCGGCTATCTCTGCGGCTATGAAACCGTTGCGGAAGCCATGGGCGACGACGCGCTGGCCACCTTCGCGGCAGGTCTCATGACCGACGCGATAGCAACGCTCGACCTGCCCTCGAATATCGACGTCGGCGCCTATCAGACATCGCTGCTGGCGCGATACCGCAACACGGCGCTGCGTCACCGCACCTGGCAGATCGCGATGGACGGCTCCCAGAAGCTGCCGCAGCGTATCCTCGGACCGATCCGTGATCGTCTCGCAAAGGGGTTGCCGATCGAACGTCACGCGCTCGTGGTTGCCGCCTGGATGCGCTACGTCACCGGCATTGACGAACGTGGCCAGCCAATCGACGTCCGCGATCCGCTGCTGAAATCCTTCCGCGATGTCCTTAAGGACGCTGGTCGCGATGTACCGCGCATCGTCGGCGCATTGCTGGAATTCAAGACCATCTTCGGCGAGGACCTGCCGGCCGATCAACGCTTCCGGCAGGCGGTCAGCGATGCCTTGACCCGTCTTTATTCGGCGGGCAGCCGGCAAACGATCGAACGTCTCGCCAGGCTGGGTCCACAAGCAATCTCGGGTCCTCTGCCCTAAGCCCGCCGCAGCGTCGCAGCGGCGCGAGCGCGTGCTTCGATGATGGACCAGGCGCCAGCGCGAATGTCCGTAGCCGGTGCAATCCACGATCCGCCCACAGCGACGACTTGCGGATGCGCGAGCCATTCCGTGACGTTGGTCTCATTGATGCCGCCGGTTGGACAATAGCGCACGGTGGGGAACGGCCCGCTCAGTGCGCTGAGCGCCGCAAGACCGCCGGCCGGAACGGCGGGGAAGAACTTCACCAGTTCGAAGCCGCGCGTGGTGCACGCGAGGAGCTCCGAGGCCGTCTGGACTCCCGGCACGAAAGGCAGGTCCAGTTCTGCCGCGGCCTGCAGCAGCTCCGGCGACATACCCGGGCTGAGGGCGAACGCGGCGCCAATCCTGGCTGCGTTGGCCATATCCTGCGCAGTCACAACCGTTCCCAACCCGACAATGGCGTCAGGCACTGCGTTGAGGATTGCCTGCGCCGCCGCCAGGGCTGCATCCGTGCGCAGCGTGATTTCGACCACGCGCAGCCCGCCGGCGATCAGCGCCCGCGCAAGCGGGACCGCGTCATCGGCGTTGTCGATGGTGATGACGGGCACCACGGGAGCGACGGCAAACATCGCGTCAAGCCGGGCGCGGGCCTTGTCGGAGCTCATGTGATCATTCCTTTCCTCAAGCCGGAAGTCGGCATCGCGTCCTTAGGGATCACGGCGCCGGGCCAGCGGATCACGACCCCGGCAAGGCGATGGCCGGCGCGCGCCGCCTCGGTTACCGAGGCGCCACTGATGCGGCCCGCAAGATAACCCGCGTTGAAGGAATCGCCAGCAGCGGTCGTATCGACCGGTTGAAGCACCGCCTCGGGCGGGACTTCAGTGCGTATGCCCTTCGCATAGACGATACAACCGCGCGCGCCGGTCTTGACGACGATCTCGGCAACGCCAGCGCCGCGCAGGCGCGCGGCGCAGCTGTCGGCATCGGCGTCACCAAAAAGAAGCTGCTCGTCTTCCAGTGTCGGAAGTGCCAGGTCGACATGGGGCAGCAGGCTATCGAACGCCCGCCGCGCCGCCGCCGCATCGCTCCAGCCGCGGGGGCGATAATTGCCATCGAATGCGATGCGGCCACCGTTGCGACGGGCCATGGTCAGGAGTTCGATCAGCCGGGCCCGCCCGCGGTCGCCATAAAGCGACAGGGTGATGCCCGACAGATAGAGCCAATCGAAACGAGACAGACGCTCCAGCGCAGCGTCGTCGACGAGATCGAAAAACTCGCGCGCCGGCGCGCGGTCGCGCCAATAGAGAAAACTTCGCTCGCCCAGGGCATTTCGCTCGATCATGTACAGGCCGGGCATACGTCCCGGTAACCGCAGCACCTCGTCGACGTGGATGCCCTCGGCGCGCCAGGCGTCGAGCATTGCGCTGCTCAGGGAATCGTCGCCCAGTGCGGTGACATAGGACGTCTCGATTCCCAGGCGGGCGAGATAGAGCGCGGTGTTCAGCGTATCGCCGCCGAAGGCCCGCGAGAACAGTCCGGCGCCGCCGTCGGACAGTTCCACCATGCATTCGCCGATCGACGCGACTTTCATCAGATTTACCTGTCCAAGCGGAAGCGACTTCTTACTAGCTCGCTCCGCCGCAAACAACCGGGACCGCTAGTGGCCACCCACCTCCACGTCAACGTTAGCCGCACGCAGTGAGGCGATGGTGGCCTCAAGATGGGATCGATCTCTGGTCTCGATCACGACTTCGAGGACCACCGCCTTGGCCGGCAGATCGGTGAAGATGCGCTGATGAGATACCTCAACGATGTTGGCGCCTGATTTGCTGAGCAAAGCGACCACCGTGGCAAGCTGACCCGGCCGATCCACAATGTCGAACCTCAGTTGCGACAAACGACCCTCCCGCGCGAGCTGGCGGGTCAACACGCCGGACAATAGCCGCGTATCGATATTGCCGCCGCTGAGCACGAGGCCGACCGTGCGGCCCTTGAAGCGGGCCTCATTGGCGAGGATCGCCGCCAGGCCGGCGGCCCCGGCGCCTTCCGTCACGGTCTTCTCGATCGTGATCAGAAGACTCAGCGCCTGCTCGATCTGCTGCTCGGTCACGAGCACGATATCATCGACCAGCGCGCGTACGATCCCTGAGGTGATACGGCCGGGCGCCTTGACCGCAATGCCCTCCGCGAGCGTGTCGCCGCGCATCGGAAGCTGTTGCCCCTTGATGACATTGTACATTGAAGGATAAAGCGCGGCCTGCACGCCGACGACCTCGATACCGGGCTTGAGCGTCTTGGCGGCAACCGCCATGCCCGAGATCAGGCCACCTCCCCCGATCGGCACCAGCAGGACGTCGAGGTCGGGCACGGCCGCAAGCATCTCGAGCGCGATGGTGCCCTGACCGGCGATGATCATGGGATCATCGTAGGGATGGATGAACGTCAACCCCTGTTCCCTGCCAAGCTCGGCGGCCAGAGTGGTGGCTTCCTCGAGAGTCGCTCCACCTTCGATCACATTGGCGCCGTGCCGGCGGGTGTTCTCGATCTTCACGGTCGGCGTTCCCACGGGCACGAAGATGGTTGCAGGTATTGAAAGGCAGGCCGCGTGAAACGCGACACCTTGCGCGTGATTTCCCGCCGAGGCGGCGATCACGCCTCGCCGCCGCTCATCAGCAGACAAGGCCGACAGCCGATTGAGCGCCCCACGCTCCTTGAACGTCGCCGTGAACTGCAGATTCTCGAATTTGAGCCACACGCTGGCGCCGGTGATGTCGGACAATGTGCGGCTGCGATCGAAATTCGTCAGTTTCACGAAGTCGCCGAGTACACCCGCGGCTCTCTCGATGTCGCGAAGGGTGACGGGCAGGTTTGCCAGGGATGTTCTTGTCGTATCAGTCATCGCGATCGACTCTCCGCCGGTGGCCTGCAAGCTTTCCACAAATTGCTTTAAACATAAAATTATCGCTTTTCATGCCCACAGGTCATGTTAGCATCGACAGATACGATACTTCAGGAGAAACTGCGTGCCCGCTGCCGTGCCCATGATGACAAAAGACCGCCGCTTCGGCTACGAGGCCGCCGGCCATCATGCGTCAAAGCCGCTGGTGTTTCTGCATGGAATCGGCGGCGCGGCGCGGGCATGGCGTGGCCAGCTCGACGCCTTCGGCGATCGTTACCGCGCAATCGCATGGGACATGCCGGGCTATGGTGGCTCCGCGGCGTTGCCGGTCGTCAGCATTTCCGCCCTCGCCGACGCCTTGCAGGAGTTCCTGCTGCAGGTCGGCGCGACCAACCCGATCCTGGTCGGCCATTCGATCGGCGGCATGATTGTTCAGCAGGTGCTGTCGACAAGCCCCGGCATCGCCGGGGCCATCGTTCTAGCGCAGACCAGCCCGGCATTTGGCAAGCCAGACGGCGACTGGCAGAAGAGCTTCATCGACGCGCGGCTCGGCCCGCTCGACCGCGGCGAAACACTCGCTTCCCTCGCCCCGTCACTGGTGAGGGAATTGGTTGGCGACGATGCGGACGCGAACGGTATGCAGCTTGCACGCGACTGCATGGCGGCGGTACCTGAAGCGACCTATCGTGCGACGATGCTGGCGCTGATGGGCTTCGACCTGCGCCATGCGCTAAAGAATATCGCCGTGCCGACGCTGGTGCTGTCGGGATCGAAAGACAACAATGCGCCGGCGCCGATGATGGCGAAGATGGCGAGCTATATTCCTTCGGCGCGATATGTCGAGATCGAAGGCGCCGGCCACCTCGTCAATCTCGAGCGCGCCGAAGCCTTCAACGCCGCGCTCGATCAGTTTCTCGAAGCAAATGTAGCTGCAACACAAGTGACGGCATGATGACGGTACAAGTCAGCAAAAGCGCAACCGCAATCGGCAAGATCAATCTGGACGTGCCGATCTTCGATCCCGGCGCGTTCCGGCTGAATGACGAACAAGCCGCGATCATCGCGTCCGCACGTGAGCTTGGCCAGACCGTATTCGCCGGCCGCGCCGCGGCATACGATCGTGAAGCAAAATTCCCGAGCGAGAATTATCGGGATTTGCATCGCGCGGGCCTGCTCGGCATTGCAATTCCGAAGAAACATGGCGGTCTTGGCGCTGACTACCAGACCTATGCGTTGGCCGCCGCCGAGATCGGCCGCTATTGCGGCGCGACCGCGCTGACCTGGAATATGCACGTCTGCTCGACGCTGTGGTCCGGTCCGCTGGCCGACGATCTCGACATGGACGCCGAGACCCGCGCCGAACACGAGCGCCGGCGCGCCGTGCATTACAGGCGCATCGTCGAGGACGGCGCGGTTTATTCGCAGCCGTTCTCGGAAGGTGGTGCAGCGGCGGCCGGTGGCGTCGCGTTCGGCACCGAGGCCAAACCCGTCAAGGGCGGCTGGATCGTCAACGGCAAGAAGATCTTCGCGTCGCTGTCAGGCCACGCCGATTATTACGGCGTGCTCTGCACCGAGATCGCCGAAGGGGAAAAGGCCTCACGCCGCAACACGCTTTATCTCGCCTTGCCGGCGAAGTCCGACGGCGTATCGGTGGTCGGCGACTGGGACCCGCTGGGGATGCGTGGCACGGTATCCCGGACGCTCCTGTTCAAGGATGTGTTCGTGCCAGAGGATGCGGCGCTGATGCCGCGCGGCGTCTATTTTCAGGCGGCGATGCGCTGGCCGCATATGTTCCTGACGCTGTCGCCGACCTATGTCGGCTTGGCACAGGCGGCCTATGATTTCACGGTGCGCTATCTGCGTGGAGAGGTGCCGGGCACGCCGCCGGTGAAGCGCCGGATGTATCCGACCAAGCAGATCGCGGTGGCGCAGATGCAGATCAAGCTCGAGCAGATCAAGGCGATCTGGTTTCAGGCCGTCACCGAAGCCCGTGCCAATCCGAGCAAGGAACAGGTGCTGCGCGCCTATGCCGCGCAGTATTCCGTGATGGAAGGCGCCAACGAGATCGCCACGCTGGCGATCCGCACCTGCGGCGGCCAGGCGATGCTGAAATCGCTGCCGCTGGAACGAATTTATCGCGACAGCCGTTGCGGCTCGCTGATGCTGCCATGGACCGCCGAACTTTGTCTCGACCGCATCGGCCGCGAAGCGCTGTACGAGACCGGCGAATCGGACGAGTAGAAGGTGGATCTCTGCAGCCTGATCGAGCGCAACGCCGCCTTCGCGCCCGACAAGGCCGCGATTATTTTCGAAGGCAATACTTTGAGCTATGCGGCGTTCAGCGCCCGCATCGAACAGACAGCACGCGCGCTGAAAGCCGAATACGGGGTCGGCCGTGGCGATCGCATCGCGATCCTGAGCCTGAACCGGCCCGACTATCTCGTATTGCTCTACGCCTGCGCACGGCTCGGCGCCATGCTGGTGCCGCTGAACTGGCGGCTCGCGGCGGCCGAACAATTGTTCATCCTGTCGGACGCCTCTGTGAAAGTGCTGGTGCTCGAACAGGCGTTTGCGGAAATTCTGCCGGCCTTGAAACAAAGCCTGCCCGACGCCAGCATCGTGGGACTCGATTTCGCGCCTCCGGGAGGAATCGTATTCGACGCGCCGCTAGCGCGCGCGCGCGGCGACGGCCGCAATCCGGACAGCGATCTCGGCTGTCCGCTGCTGCTGGTCTATACGTCCGGCACCACCGGAAGACCAAAGGGCGCCGTGCTGCGACAGGAAGCGCTGCTGTGGAACGGGGTGATGAGCCAGCACATGCATGGCCTCACGTCAGAAGATCACGTCCTCACGGTACTGCCCTTCTTCCACGTCGGCGGCCTCAACATTCAGACCACGCCGGCGTTGCACCATGGTGCGACAGTGACGATCCATCGACGTTTCCAGCCTGACGCAACGCTGTCGGCGATCGCGCAGGAACGTCCGACATTGACCGTGCTGGTACCGGCGATCATTCAGGCGGTGACCGATCATCCCGGCTGGGCTTCCGCCGATCTGTCATCGCTGAGGGCCGTCTCGACCGGATCGACCATAGTGCCGCCGCATCTGATCGACCGCTTCGTCGCCCGCGGCGTGCCGGTACTTCAGGTCTATGGTTCAACCGAGACCTGCCCGGTCGCGATTTACACCCGTCTTGGCGGCGATCTTTCACGGGTGGGCTCGACCGGCCTGGCTGGCCTGTGCTGCGAGGCTGTCATCATCGACGATGCTGGCGCCGAACTGCCAGCGGACACAACGGGTGAAATCGCCGTGCGCGGCCCCAACGTATTCTCGGAATATTGGGGCCACGCGGAAGCCACACGGGAAGCGCTCCAGGACGGCTGGTATCACACCGGCGATATCGGCCGCCGCGATGCGGATGGCTATTTCTGGGTGCATGATCGCAAGAAAAACCTGATCATTTCCGGCGGCGAAAACATCTATCCGGCGGAAGTCGAACGCGTGCTGATGGAACATCCCGAGATCGTGGAATGCGCCGTCATCGGCCGGCCCGATCCCAGATGGGACGAGGTGCCGGTGGCCTATGTCATCCGACGCGCGGGGTGTTCGATCGAGGCGGAGGAATTGAAGGCGCATGTGCTGACGCAGCTCGCCCGCTTCAAGGTGCCGCGCGATATCGTTTTTGTCGACGATCTGCCACGCACGGCTTTGGGCAAGGTCCAGCATTTCCTGTTGCGACAGCTCGACCAGCCGGCACGCCCACAAGGAGAGACGTCTTGAAAATCGCGGTGCTTGGCGGCGGCAACGGCTCATTCGCAGCCGCGGGCGATTTTGCGCTGCAGGGCCATGAGGTCAGGCTGTGGCGGCGCGATGCGGCCCAAGTTGCCGAGCACCGCGCGGCCGGCTCGCGTATCGTACTCAAGGACAGCAACGGCCGGCACGAGGTGCAACTGGCGCTGGTGACATCGGACGTCGCCGCCGCGATCCACGACGCCGAGCTGATCCTGTGCCCTGCCCCGGCGTTTGCGCAGCCCGATATCGCAAGCCGGATCGCGCCGCATCTGCGCGACGGACAGGTGGTGTTTCTGCCGCCGGCAACGTTCGGATCGATGATATTCGCTTTAGCCGCGCGCGACGCCGGCAATCGCGCCACGGTCAGCTTCGCCGAAACCGGCACACTGCCATGGCTGACGCGCAAACACGCGCCGTTCGAAGTCGCGATCACGATCCGCGCCAAGCGGCTGCCGGTCGGGGTATTTCCGCTTCATGCCGCCGATCGCGCGCTTGCGGTCATCGGCCGCGCCTTTCCCGGCGTGACCGAGCCGTGCGGCGACGCGCTGTCGG
>Ga0116135_1001842_pt1 | contig 10160 bp, 5 predicted proteins | sample June2015DPH_20_1_FD_89738 | JGI IMG/M metagenome (GOLD analysis project Ga0116135, IMG submission 89738) | Peatland microbial communities from SPRUCE experiment site at the Marcell Experimental Forest, Minnesota, USA - June2015DPH_20_10 | ecosystem: Environmental > Terrestrial > Soil > Wetlands >... | reverse complement strand
ACCAGTTCACGGGCTTTGATCTGCGCTATGTCGAGCGTCTTGTTAAGGTCCAAAGGGTGGGCTTTGCCTCCGCGCTTGGCCGCCACGCGTCGTCGCGCCCGGTCGAGCAGGATCCGCCGCATCAAGGTGGCTGAGACAGCGAAGAAGTGCGCGCGATCCTGCCAATTCAATTCGCGAGCGTTTACCAGCCTTAGATACACCTCGTGAACCAGGTCGGCGCTCTGCAAGCTATAGCCCGGGCGCTCGTTCTGCAATAGGCGGGCGGCCATACGGCGCAGCTCGCGATAGACACGAGGAGTCAATTCTTCGAGCGCTTTGGAATCGCCGCTCGCCCACGCTCGCAGAAGTTTCGTGGTATCGGCGCTGGATGAGTCCGCCATGTATTTGCGAAGGTCTCTGGAGAAGTATAAAACAACGCTCTGCGACGATGAGCGCAGTTGCCGTAACATAGAGGGAAATAATAGAGATGCGGGGAAAATGACACCGGATCGTTGGCGCCAGATCGAAGATCTATATCACGCCGCCCAAAATTGCGGTCCCACCGAGCGCGCGGCGCTGCTGGAGTGCACAGATCCGGAAATCCGCTTGCGCGTGGAGCGCATGCTGGAAGTGGAACCCAGCGGCCAGATTCTTGACCAATCGCCTGGCGGCTTTCTGAACGACCCAACGCGAACCGTGCTTGCCGTCGGGGCGCATCTCGGCCCGTATAGGATCGAAGCTCAGATTGGCGCCGGCGGCATGGGCGAAGTGTATCGGGCTCGCGACACGAGGCTGAATCGCATTGTTGCAATCAAGATTCTCCCGCAGCGTCTCGCCGGTAGCACCGAATCCCGCGATCGTTTCGAGCGCGAGGCGCGCATGATAGCAAGCCTCAATCATCCCCATATTTGCACGCTCCATGATGTTGGCCATCACGGCGACATGGACTATCTGGTCATGGAATTTCTCGAAGGCGAGACGTTAGCTTCACGGATAACCAAAGGCCGGCTGCCGCTGGAGCAGACGTTGCAGTACGCTATCCAGATTGCCGACGCGCTGGACAAAGCGCACCGCAGAGGCATGACGCACCGCGACCTGAAGCCGGGCAACATTATGATTACGAAGTCAGGTGCGAAACTTCTAGATTTCGGGTTGGCGAAGTTGAAACAAGCCGCATCCGCGGTTGAAGCTCAACTCTCGGAGGTTCCGACGGCAAAGAATTCCATCACGGCGCAGGGGTCCATTGTGGGGACCCTGCAGTACATGGCGCCAGAGCAACTGGAAGGTAAAGAAACGGACGCTCGCACGGATATCTTTGCCCTCGGCGCCGTGATCTACGAGATGGCGACCGGAATGAAGGCATTCGACGGTAAGAGCCAGGCGAGCATTATCGCGAAAATTCTGGATACCGACCCGCCGCCGATTCGTTCGCTCCAGCCAATGACACCCGCGGCCCTCGATCGCCTGGTGAGGACGTGTTTGTCTAAGGATGCTGACAATCGTCTCCAGTCGGTACAGGACGTAAAACTGGAACTTGAGTGGATGCGGGATGCGGCCGCCGAACCTTCGGAGTTGGCAGCTGTACCGTCGCCTCGCCCTGGTTGGCGTCGCGCGCTACCCTGGGCGTTATTCACGACAGCGCTGGTACTCGCGGTGTTCGCCTGGGTGCTCCGGACGGGCGCAAATAACGCGCTTCCCGCGGAGCCAGTGCGGCTCCAGATCGCCCTGCCCACGAAGCCCCCCTTGCGATTGACCGGGTTGCTGGCGCTCTCCCCGAATGGGCAGCAGTTGGCCTTTGTTGCAACAAGTTCCGATGGCATACCCCGCATATGGATTCGGGCCTTGAATTCGCTCAAAATGCGATCTTTGCCCGGTGCCGAATCTGTGGGCACTCTGTTATTCTGGTCGCCCGATAGCAAGTTCCTCGCATTTGAGTCCGGCGGCAAGCTGCGAAAAATCGATATTTCCGGCGGCCCTGCGGAAACCGTCTGCAGCCTGAATCTCACGGGAGTCGGCGGCTCGTGGAACAAAGATGGTGTGATCATTTTCGGCCAGTTCGGGGGACCGCTAATGCGGGTTTCGGCGGCCGGCGGCAGCGCGATTCCTCTTACTGTTCTTGATCCGTCGCATGGAGACGTCGCACATACGCAGCCATATTTTCTGCCCGATGGCCGTCACTTCATGTACATACGCGATTTGAGTACGGATGGGACTATTTCCGTGGGGTCTCTGGACGCCAAGCCCGACCAGCAGGATTCCAGGAGGCTCTTTGAAGCATGGCTCGGCGGCGCATACGTCCCATCTTCTGACCCCGGCGTCGGGCAAATGCTTTTCGTGCGAGGGCAAACACTGATGGCACAACAATTCGACCTCCGCCATCTCAAAATTTCCGGAGGCCCGGTTCGGGTTGTGGAAGAACCCTTGGCACAGTATTTCGATGCCGGTACTTTCTCGGTTTCGGCCAACGGAACATTGGCTTACTGGTCGCCTGGAAATGTAGAAAGCCAACTCACCTGGTTTGACCCGCAGGGCAAGATGCTGGGCACCGTGGGAAGTCCAGGTCTATACGTCGCCTTCGCTCTTTCGCCGGACGGGACGCAAGCCATCTTGCCCACGCATTCAGCCGAGCTAACTCAATCTCTGTGGTTGCTCGATATCTCACGGGGAACCGGCACGCGGTTCGAGTTGAATCCGCCGGACGGCGAGGGGGCGGTTTGGGCCCCGGACGGAAGCCGCATCATTTTCGCGTCCGCTCGGGCCGGGCAAATGACGGACCTATACGAAATGCATTTGGCCGGCGGGGCAGGCCCCGAGGCGATAATCAAATCCAACGAAGCGAAGTTCCCTTTGAGTTGGTCCCCTGATGGACGCTTTTTGCTTTATGTGTCCGTAGGAGCGGAAACGAAAAGTGATTTGTGGCTTCTACCACTGGAAGGACGCCAGAAGCCGGTGCCGTTCCTTCGGACGGAATTTGACGAAGGTCAGGGCCGTTTTTCTCCCGACGGGCGTTGGGTGGCCTACGCATCGAATGAATCGGGCCGTTATGAGGTTTACGTTCGGCCGTTCTCGCCAGATGCTCTCCGGGAAGGGATGTCAAATATAGGCGGCAAGCAGTTAATTTCCGTCAACGGCGGTTCCAGTCCCATGTGGCGGCAGGACGGCAAGGAGCTGTATTATATCAACCTCGAAGGAAAGTTGATGGCGGTCACGCTTAGAGCGGGGCTGGTCTTCCAGGCGAGCGTTCCAAGAATCCTTTTTCAAACGCCGCTGAAAGACTCTGATCAAGCTGCTCTGCCCCAGTGGGCGCCCTCGCCGGATGGCAAGCGCTTCTTGTTCTTGGTGCCCGAGACGCAGGAAGGGACGGGACTCACGGTGGTCCTCAACTGGCAGGCGGGGGTGAAGAAATGATGCCGGTGACGAAACTCCGGTGTGCGCGCTGTGGCGAATGACAGAGGCCGGCCTGGCTGCCGTGCCGCTCATCGCCTAGCGACGTTCCTTCCATGGGTGTCGGGAGAAACCACTTCTAGAGCTTCAGAGGTGTAGATAAAATCGTAGACGTAGCATTCCAAGAGTTCAACTCAGTTCAACAGAACGCAACAAGATCGCTCCATCCGCTTGAAACGAAACGCGCTGAAAATGGACGACTTTGTATCACGGCCGGAATCCGCCTTGGGCGCAGGGGTTCGGGGGTTCAAATCGCCACGCGCCGACCAAAGGAATAAGGTGGAGGCGAGCCGTTCAAGACGGCTCGCGAAATCCGCTGGGCTCTGGCTCTACGGGTTATTGCCCAGATCGACTAGCTTTGTCGAAAGTTCGATTGTTCGGTTAAGAAACGATATCCTGCTGGTGGTTGCCTGCCGGGCGCGCATGATTTCGATAGAAACTGAGCGCGCCCGCACGCCTCCGTGCAACTACGGTGCTGCCGTCACTGTCGTATCCACTGTCACACGCGTGGCTGTAACGTTTCCCACGAGGTGGTCGACTTGGTTTCCCTTTGTGTCGTAGACGTTGAGCGTGAATGTGCCTGTCAATGAGTCTCCGCTGGGCGAAAGTGTGATCTGTTCGCGGAGGTTAATGAGATTGGCTAGCGCTCCGGTCGTGGCGTTATAGCTCAACGGAAAGTGATTGACCTCGTAGGTCAAGAAGCCAGTCTGTCCCCAAACGCCTAAACAGAAATTCTCGGTCGCAGGTGCATGCCCGCCGGAATTGATGATCTCCGTTCCGTCGCTGTGTACCTGGTGGTATCCAAAGTCGATGAGCGCGCCGTCCGGGATGGAAGGATTGTGACCGGTGTTGCCTTCGGACACAAGTTGGAAATTCCACATCCCGACGATTGACGCGCCCCCGCCACCACGCGCCGCGCTTTTCCCCGCTTCGGGCTGCGAGAGCAAAGATGCAAGCGGAGCCTCGTGTGCAAACACAAACGGACCCTGCAACGTGCTGAGATCCCCACAACCAGCCGTTGCCCGAGGGGCCAAAAGCATCACGAACATTCCCACACCTAGGGTCATAGTAATTGCCTGAGAAATTGTCTTCATTGAGTTCTCTTTCTGCCGCGGGTTATCCGCGTGCACTCTCTAAAGCGCAATCCGGGGCGAAAAACTGGGGCCGTCGAGGAAAATATTTTCACCGGCGGTATCAGGGACGCTGGATCACGCTTGGGAACTCAGCTCGGTCAATAGCCAAGCCCTGGCTAACTTCCAATCCTCCATTACAGTATCGGAAGAGACTTTCACCACCTCGGCAGTCTCTTTTACGCTTAGCCCGCCGAAGAAGCGGAGCTCCACAATCCGGGACTTGCGCGGATCCACTTCCGCCAACGCATTGAGCGCGTCGTCTAGAGCAACCAGTTCACGCGCTTTGATCTGCGCTATGTCGAGCGTCTTGTTAAGGTCCAAGGGCTGGGCTTTGCCTCCGCGCTTGGCCGCCACGCGCCGCCGTGCCCGGTCCAGCAGGATACGCCGCATCAGGGTGGCTGAGACGGCGAAGAAGTGCGCGCGATCCTGCCAATTCAACTCGCGAGCGTTTACCAGCCTTAGATACACCTCGTGAACCAGGTCCGCGCTCTGCAAGCTATAGCCTGGGCGCTCGTTCTGCAATAGGCGGGCGGCCATACGGCGCAGCTCGCGATAGACGCGAGGAGTCAATTCTTTGAGCGCTTCGGGATCGCCGCTCGCCCACGCTCGCAGAAGTTGCGTGGTATCGGCGCTGGATGAGTCCGCCATCTATTTGCGAAGTTCTCTGGAGAAGTATAAAACAACCCTCCGCGAGGATGCACGCAGTTGGCGTAACATATAGAGACTTATTAGAGATGCGGGGAAAATGACACCGGATCGTTGGCGCCAGATCGAAGATCTATATCACGCCGCCCAAAATTGCGGTCCCACCGAGCGTGCGGCGCTGCTGGAGTGTACCGATCCCGAAATCCGCTTTCGCGTGGAGCGCATGCTGAAAGTGGAATCCGGCAGCCAAATTCTGGACCAGCTGGCCGGCGCCTCGCTGGAGCTCACAAAAACGGCAATCATCACTGGGACCCAGCTCGGCCCTTATAAGATCGAAGCGCAAATCGGCGCGGGCGGCATGGGAACCGTTTATCGCGCTGTCGACACGCGATTGGGGCGCGTGGTGGCTATCAAGATCGCAGCCGAACGCTACAGCGAACGATTCCAACTGGAAGCGCAGGCTATCTCGACGCTGAATCATCCGCACGTTTGCACGCTCTACGATGTCGGCCCGAATTATATGGTGATGGAGTTCATAGAGGGTTCCACGCTGGCCGCCGAGCTTAAAAAAGGCCCGTTGGTTGCTGAAATGGCAGCGCGCTATGGCGCCCAAATCGCCGGGGCGCTGGCTGAGGCGCACTCGCTAGGAATCGTGCATCGCGACTTAAAGCCGTCCAACGTCATGCTCACCCGCCACGGCATCAAGGTATTGGATTTCGGGTTGGCGAAAATGCTTTCCGCAACGGGAGTCACCGAGCCCGGCTGCATGATGGGCACACCCGCGTATATGGCGCCGGAACAGGTGGAAGGCCGCGAACCTTCCGCCAGCGCCGACCTGTTTGCTCTGGGCCTGGTGCTGTATGAAATGGTGGTTGGAAAGCTGCCATTTCCGGGCGCATCGTTGGGGCAGATGCTTTCGAGCGGTGCCAACACGACCGTGCCCACACCATCCGAGCAACGTGCGGACCTGCCGCCGGTCCTTGATGCGCTGGTAACTAAGCTCCTGGCAAAGGACCCTTCTAAGCGCCCGCAGCCGGCATCGGAAGTAGCGCTCGAGCTAACGGCGATTGCGGATCGGTTGTCAGCGCCGCCCTCACGATCGCTGTTGCGCGCTGCTATCCCGGCGACCATTTTGCTGGTCCTGCTGATTGCCGGCGGCGTCTGGCTCTATCAGCGCTCCCAACAACGGCAATGGGCGCGAGAAGAAGCCATTCCTGAAATCAATCGTCTCGCCCCGAACACGCCGTTAGCGGCGTTCCTCCTATTGCAAAAAGCCGGTAAGATTCTGCCCGGCGATCCGCAACTCGCGTCCATCGCGAAGTCGCTCACAAGCCGCATCGCGATCCAATCATCACCGGCCGGCGCCACGGTGGAAATCCAGGACTATCGGACCCCCAACGGCGCTTGGCTATCTTTAGGCGTTACTCCTCTCTCGCGCGTCTTAATTCCCAACGGCTATTTTCGTTGGAAAGTTTCGAAGCCGGGAGCTGGGCAGGTTCTCGCCGCGCCGTTCACTGAGGACAAAATGCAGTTCGCGCTGTCCCCGGCTGGAACCGACGCGGGGATGGTTCACGTTCCGAGAGGGACCGCCGCAGAGTTTATCGATTTTGTCGGATTTGTTTCGTACGACCTGCCTGCCCATGATATTGACCAGTTTGAAGTGACCAATGGTCAATATCAGGAATTCATGGATCAAGGCGGTTACCAGAAGCGCCAGTATTGGAAACAGAAGTTCATCAAAGACGGCAACGAGATCCCTTGGGATCAGGCTATGGATCTGTTTCGCGATCCCACCGGCCGGCCGGGACCCTCCACTTGGCAAGGCGGCCACTTTCCGCAAGGGCAGGCTGACTATCCCGTTTCGGGCGTGAGCTGGTATGAGGCGGCAGCCTATGCCGAATTCCGAGGTAAGAGCTTGCCCACCTTTACACAGTGGTATCAGGCTGCTCCAACCGACGTTGCAGTTTACAGCATTGGTCAGAGTAATTTCTCCGCACGCGGGCCATGGCGCGTCGGGAATTCTCCGAACGTCGGCCCTTTCGGAACCTACGACATGTGCGGCAATGTGAGGGAATGGAGTTTTAACACCGTTGAGAAGGATAGACGCTTTATTCTGGGCGGCGCCTGGCGAACTCAAACCTATCAGGCCATGGAGCCGGAGGCGCTTCCGCCGTTCGACCGGTCCGCGCTGAATGGCTTTCGCTGCGTGCGTAACAGCGAGCCGCTTCCCGCAAATGCGACAGCCCCGCTAGCAGGGTACACGAGGGACTTTGCCAAGGCGAAGCCGGTGTCTGACGAGGTTTTTCAAGCCTACCAGACCATGTACTCCTATGATCGGAACCCTCTCAACGCCATGAGCGGGGGCATTGTGGAGAACACCGCGGATTGGACCAAGGAGAAAATCACCATTGACGCCGGCTACGGGAACGAACGCTTGCCGGTCTTTCTGTTCTTGCCGAAGAATGTTCACCCGCCGTTCCAGACCGTATTATTCTTCCCGAGCGCGCGGGTGGACTACGGGGCCTCGAGCCAGAATCTCGGCGATCTGCAATTCGTCGATTACATCATCCAAAGCGGCCGTGCGCTGCTTTACCCGATCTACAAGGGTACTTACGAGCGTGTGGGGAATCGCTTGGCGCCCGGGGCTCACGGGGATCTGGATCGGATGATCAAAGATTCCAAAGAGGTGCGGCGGTCCCTCGATTACCTCGAGACTCGGGCTGACATCGACAAGTCCAAAATCGCTTACCTGGGGGTCAGCCAAGGGACGGCTGACGGCGTAATCTTCACTGCGCTGGAACCGCGGCTTAAGACCATTGTCTTCCTCGACGGAGGGTTCTTTCTAAATGAAAACTTACCGCCGAGGGACCAAGTCAACTTCGCGCCACGAATTAAGAAACCAGTGTTGATGGTGAACGGCCGATACGACTTCACTTTTTCCCTGGATCGGGCGCAGAATCCGCTCTTTCGCATGCTCGGAACGCCGGAGGCGGACAAACGCCACGTAGTTTTCGACACTCCCCACGACGTCAGCCAAGAGAAGGCCGGTCTATCGAGGGAAGTGCTAGCCTGGCTGGACAGATATCTCGGCAGGGTCAACTAGTGGACTCCGCGGCGCTAACACCCGATTGCAGCCGGATCGAACATCGTTATCGCGCGGCTCGGAGGTGTCATTCCAACGAGCGCGCTTGCATTGCTGGAGTGTACGGATCCGGATGACAACGCCTGGCCGCATCCGAGCGTCAGGGATCGAGCTCGGACGTAGCGACATCGTGCGTGCGCACGCAATTGACCCCAAGAGGCCGGCCGCTCTCGCATGCCCGACAATCTAGCATGGATGCATCGTCGTCACTTTCCCTTGAATCCTGGTCCCCTTGGAGGCAGCAGCGAAATACCGGGTATCCTGAGGTTTCATGAAAACTGCCATTGTTACTGGAGGCGCCAAGGGGATTGGCAAGGCCATCGCTGGACGCTTGGCGCAGGACGGATTCATGGTGGTGATAGCGGATGCTGACGAGCCGGCAGCGATCACCTCAGCCGCGGAGTTGTCCGGACTGGGTATCGGCGTGGACGTGAGCGACAGCACCTCTGCACAGCGCATGGCTGCAACCGTGCTCGATCGCTATGGATCGATTGACGTGCTCGTGAACAATGCTGGTGTCACAGGGAAAGCGGCTCCCGTGCACGAATACCCGGACGACGAGTGGCGTCGCGTGCTGGCGATCGATCTGGACGGCGTGTTCTATTGCGCGAAGGCCGTGCTTCCCGCCATGCTGGCTAAAGGGTCTGGCCGAATCATAAATATTGCGTCAATTTCCGGAAAAGAAGGCAATCCGAATATGCCCGCGTACTCCACCGCCAAGGCGGGCGTGATTGGTTTCACGAAAGCCCTGGGAAAAGAAGTGGCGACGAAAGGCGTGTACGTAAACTGCATTACGCCTGCAGTGATCGAGACTGAAATTCTGAAGCAGCTAACTACCGAGACTGTGAACTATATGGTCTCGAAGATCCCCATGGGGCGCGTTGGGCAGCCGCGCGAAGTGGCCGCGCTTGTGTCGTGGCTGGCGTCTGAGGAATGCAGCTTTAGCACGGGAGCGGTTTTCGATCTGAGTGGTGGCCGCGCGACTTACTAACTACCAGATAGACATCGTCGTCTAGATGTCCGCAGTCAACTCGGACTGAATACCTGCCGATTCCGGCCGCGGAGAATCCGCAAAGGCGCGCCGCCGGCGTGTCGTCCAGTGTGCTCGTTCAACTGCCGCGAGCGAGTTCTCCCTCATGTGGATTGCTTCCAAGTTACCCGCCATGTGCTCAATTCGAGTGCCCCTGGTGGGCACATTCATCCAAGCGATCGCGCCCAAGCGAGTTGCTCGCCAGCCGCCACTGTGCTGCTTGATAGGCTCGTATTCCGGGATCAGGGAGAGTGAAGCCGACGCCTGCGAGGCGCCCCCACTGGGCCGAGCCACTGAAGAACCAAAATCTTCAACTAGCGCGCGAAACGACGATCCCTGCGTCCGAAAGGCGCCATGGCTCGTAACGCGAGAAGCACCATCAGCAATCCCGTGACAAGGATGGATATCCCGCGAGGTTCCGGAACCGCAGCGAAATCGGCGTCAACCTGGAGGCTCAATGAAGCATTAAGCCCTCCACCAATTCCTCCTTCAAGGTCCATCAAGGCCGCCGACTCACTCAGCGTGTATACTCCAGGTTGTAAGATCCAAGATTCATCGTCGCCGTTTTCACCAAGTCCGAAATGCTCCTCAAAACTGAAATCAGGGCCGCTGAGTTCCAAATTAAGAGCATCCTCACTGGTTCCAAAACCTGAGGTAGAATCGGACCCGTCGACAGCGAGATCGAATCGAAACGGGCTGCTGCTGTCGAACATCACGGTGTTTGCATTCGACGCATTGACGCTCGCGACGGCGCCAATGTTTGAACCATACACTCCATCGTCCGCTT
>Ga0116135_1001841_pt1 | contig 10162 bp, 8 predicted proteins | sample June2015DPH_20_1_FD_89738 | JGI IMG/M metagenome (GOLD analysis project Ga0116135, IMG submission 89738) | Peatland microbial communities from SPRUCE experiment site at the Marcell Experimental Forest, Minnesota, USA - June2015DPH_20_10 | ecosystem: Environmental > Terrestrial > Soil > Wetlands >... | reverse complement strand
GCAAGCCTCTATCCGTCTGGCGCTCGGTGCGCCCCGCCTTCGGCTGATTCGCCAAATGCTCATCGAAAGCATACTGCTCGGCTTAGTCGGCGGCGCAGCGGGACTCGCGGTTGCCTTCATCGGCACCCGCGCCATTCTCCTGCTGGCTTTTCGCGGCGCGAACTTTGTTCCCATTGATGCCGCGCCCTCACTCCCCGTGCTCGGTTTCGCCTTCGGACTATCACTATTAACCGGCATCATCTTCGGCGTTGTGCCGGCCTGGATCTCCGCCCGCATCGAACCAGCCGAGGTTTTGCGCGGAGCTAATCGCTCCACCGGGAACAGCTCCGCGCTACCGCAAAAGTCGCTAGTTGTTTTTCAAGCTGCGTTGTCGCTGGTGCTGCTGGCTTACGCCGGCATACTCACCAAAAGTCTGGGAAATCTCGAACATCAGCAATTCGGCTTCGAAACCACCGGCCGCGTGATGGTCTCGCTGAGTCCAGCGTTCACCGGCTACACGCCGGACCGGGTTCACGCGGTGTACCAGCAGCTTCAGGAGCGATTACCGCACATCGCCGGAGTACAAAGCGCTAGCTTCTCGCAATATAGTCCCATGGAAGGAACCAATTGGAGTTCCGGCATTCACTTCGAGGGCCGCCCAGAGGGAACATCAGCGTCGTGGCTCCGCGTCGGCCCGCACTATTTCGAGACCATCGGAACGCACCTGCTGCGCGGCCGCGCGATCGACGAGCGGGACGCTCCCAACTCGGCGATGGTCACGGTTGTGAATCAGGCCTTTGTGAAGAAGTTTTTCCCGAATGAAAATCCCATCGGAAAGCGCTTTGGGATGCAGAACCCGAACGACTACGAGATCGTCGGGATCGTCGAAGACGCCAAATATCTCGATGCCCGCGACCAAGCTTGGCCCACATTCTTCTTGCCGCTGCTGCAGATGGCCAAGGCCCACTTTGCCGAGTCCGGCTTGGTGCGTTCGAATTTGATACACGACATCGAATTGCGCGTGGCCAGTAACGCCAAGGATCTGGAGCCCGCGCTGCGGCGCGCCATCGCCGAGATTGACCCCAATCTCACCGTGCTCAAGGTGCGAAGCTTCGGCGAGCAGCTCAGCGTCAACTTCAACCAGGAGCGATTGTTGGCGCGGCTGACCGCACTATTCGGCCTGCTGGCATTATTGGTTGCGACGGTCGGACTCTATGGGATCACAGCGTATTCGGTTGTACGCCGCACCAGCGAGATCGGTGTCCGCATCGCCTTAGGCGCGTCGCGCTCCGATGTCGTAGGTATGGTGCTGCGCAGCGCGGTGCTGCAGACCGGCCTTGGATTGGCGATTGGAATTCCCATTGCTTTTTGGGGATCGAGCATCCTGGCCAATCAACTTTACGGCGTGAATGCTCGCGATCCTATGGTGCTGATTGCGTCGACCGTCATCCTTGGCGTTTGCGGCGTACTGGCCGGATTAGTTCCCGCGTTTCGCGCAGCCGGCATCGATCCGCTCAGAGCACTCCGCACGGAATGAATTTCTCGATTGAGCCGGTGCAGCCAGGCACGGAAGCGTTCCGCGCATACTGCAGCCTTCGAAATCAACTGTGGCAGATGGGCGAAGCCGTGTGCGAGCGTGAAGCATTGGAGATCCTCGCCGATTCCCGCTGGGCAGTTTTCGTTTCCCGTCTCGATAGCGGCGTTGTGGTCGGGTTTCTGGAAGTGCACCTGCGCGATTACGCGGAGGGCGCGGAATCGTCGCCAGTGGGTTATCTGGAGGGATTGTATGTCGCGCCTGAATACAGAAAGCAGGGCATCGGCGGAGCTTTGATACGGGCTGGAGACCAATGGGCCTGGTCGCGCGGCTGCATCGAAATCGCCTCCGATGCGCAAATCGACAATGCCATCAGTATCGAGATGCATAAACGCATGGGATACACGGAAGTCGAGCGTCAAGTCTGTTTCTTGAAGCGGCGCGAGTGAGACTTATTCGTACCTCAACGCCACCATCGGATCCACGCGCGTAGCACGGCGGGCGGGCAAATAGCTCGCGAGCAGCGCAACGGCCACCAACAGCAACGACACAACGATAAAAGTGAAAGTATCTGTCGGCCGCACTCCCCACAAGAACTTTTCCAGGACCCGTGTCATTGCGAAAGCGCCCGCCAGGCCCAAGACAATACCGGCCCCAGCCAACAGCATGCCCTGCCCGACCACCAGCGCCAAAACATCGGAAGCACGCGCGCCCAGCGCCATCCGCAAACCCATTTCGTGCGTCCGCTGCGTCACGGAATAAGCCATCACGCCGTAAATTCCCACTGCCGCGAGGATCAGCGCCAGCGCCGCGAACACACTAAGCAGCAGTGCGGTAAGTCGCGGCTGCGCGATGGAGTGCGATCGGATCTGTTCCATGGTTTTAATGCTCGTGATCGGCAAATCTTTTTCAACCGACCAAATCGCGCTTTGAATAGATGCCACCAGCTTCATCGGATCCACGGAAGTGTGCACCAGCATGGTCAGATACGGCCACGCAAACGGATCTTGCAAGTAAGATAAATACACCTCGGGCACCGGCTCAGCGCCGAGCCCTCCCTGGCGGACATCGCCCACCACACCTCGAATCGTAGCCCATGTCTTTTTGTCGCTTGAGATCCGCGCACCGATTGGGTCCTGACTGGGCCAATATTTGCGCGCCAACGATTGATTAATCAGCGCCACCAAGGGCGTCGATGCAGAGTCGCGTTCCGTGAAATCCCGACCCTTCAGCAGCGGGATTCCAAGCGTGCGCAGGTAGCCGGGGCCTACTATATTGACATTCCAACTGAGCTTTCGATCGGGCGCGGGGTCCTGGCGTCCCTCGATGCTGAATCCCTCGGCGTCGATATCGCCGCTCAGTGGAATGTCGGTGACAACCGCGGCGGACTGCACGCCCGATAGTTGCTCCACGCGATGCAGAACTTCTGATACGAACGGCGCCCGCGCCTGAGTCTCGGCGTACTTCTTGCCACCAATCGCCAGATTCAGGGTCAGGACATTTTCCGGATGGATCCCCGCATCCACGCTATTGAGCAGCACAAAAGTCTTGATCATAAGGCCTGCCCCGATCAGAAGAACCAGGGCCAGAGCAATCTCGGCTACTTCCAGCGTGGCGCGCATCCGGTTGCGGCGCCGGTTTCCCGTAAGGCCGCGGCTGCCTTCTTTCAGCGTGTCGTTGACGTCCAGACGCGACGCTCCGAACGCCGGCGCCAATCCGGCTACCATCCCGACCGCGAGTGAAAGAAGCAGCGTGAACGCGAGTACGGTTCCATCGATAGACGCCGTATCCAAAGCGTGCGTCGCGAAGGTGGAACGCACCAGAGTTACCAATCCCAGAACTCCCCAATAAGCAATCGCGAGCCCCGCCGCTCCGCCCGCCAGCCCCAAGAGAGCACTCTCCGTGATAAGCTGCCGGATCAGCCGAACGCGCCCTGCGCCCAGTGCCGCGCGAAGCACCAGCTCCTTGTGCCGGCCCGCCGTGCGCGCTAAAAAAAGATTCGCCACGTTAGCGCACGCAATCAGCAGAACAAAGCCCACCGCGCTCAAGAAAATCAGAAGGGCGGGACGAAAATTGACGGCGTACGAATCGCGCAGCGAGAGTACTCGCACTCCGGCCTTCTGGTTTTGCTTCGGATACAAGAGCTCTTGCTGCTTAGCGATCGTATCCATTTCCACCTGCGCCTGTGCGAGCGTGACGCCCGGCTTGAGCCGGCCCACCACGTTCAAGAAACCATGACCGCGGTCAGGATCTGGCGGCTGCGGCAGCACGATATCCGTAGGATGGTCGGGAGGAAATTGAAATGTGGAAGGCAAGATTCCGATCACGGTGAATACTTCGTCGTTGAGCTTCACGGTTTTGCCGAGAACGCCCGGGTCGCGCGCAAAGCGGTTCTGCCACAAGCCTTCGGAAAGCAATACCACGTGATCCCCGCCCGGCTGAATCTCATCGGGAACGAAAGTCCGCCCGTGAATTGGATTCACCTGCAAAAGCTGCAACAGCCCACCGGAAGTTCGCAGTCCCTGAACATGCTGCGGCCGATCGCCTCCGGTGATATTGAAAGATCGCGGAACGTAAACCTCCATTCGTTCAAAGCTGCGGTTCTGAGTTTTCCAGTCCAGGAAATTCGGATATGAGGTGATGGAGCCGTTCGTAGGCCAGACTCGCATGAGCCGGCTGGAGTCCGCGAAGGGCAGAGGCCGCAGCAGGAATGCGTTAACCACGCTGAAGATGGCCGTATTGGCGCCAATGCCGAGCGCGAGCGTCAATATTGCCACGATGCTGAAGCCAGGGCTGCGCCGCAACAATCGCAGTCCATATCGCAAATCCTGCGTGAAGCGTTCTAACGATGTCCATCCGCCCACTTCGCGTATGGCCTCCTTCAGCAAGGTTGTGTTTCCCAAGGTGCGCCGCGCGGCATGGATTGCCTCACGCGGGCTGGATCCAGCCGCCCGCAGTTCTTCAGCTTCGAGATCCAGATGATCGCGAAGTTCCCGATCGAGATCGTCGTCGTGCATGGCGCTGGTAGATATTCTACCCTACTGGTTCGCTCCATGGTAGACGCCCTACCATCACAAAGGTTTGGGATAGTTAGGGGAGTGACCGGCTTCCAAACTCGAAAGTCGGCGCTGCTGCTGGCGCTGGCTGGATTAGCGTCGGCACTATGTACGATAGCCACTCAAGCGCTTCCTAACTGGGCGTCCGGATACTATGAAGGATTCGTCTTCGGCATCTGGATAGCCGCGCACTTCGTGGTTCATGAGGGGGTTCGATCGGTTGGGAAGGTGGTCGCATTCGTTGCCGCTTCCACTGCTGCATTTCTCGCATCGGTTCTGGCGGCCTTCAAGGTGTTTGATCACCTTCCGGGGCACGCTTCAACGGGATCGTCAGGCGTCAATATTCCCCTGCTGGTATTTTTCATTAGCGGCACCGTCGGAGCCTTTATTATCCTCGGGGCGGCCTTTCTCCTGTTCGGTCCGAGGAATGTTACCTGGCGGTCCTTGAGCCGGATTGTTTTGTGGTCCGGAATTGGGGGTTTTCTGGGGATTGTTGGGTGGACGCTCGGCTCTCTGCTGAAGCGCCCGAACGCCCAGTTCTTTCCACTGTTTATAATCTGGCAAACTGGCGTAGCTCTATCACTCGCTTTGTTGCTCTCGAGCGAAAGAGCAATTTTCACCGACGCTCCACGCGCGATCCCCATCAGCCGATCCGCCAGGCTGGTCGCAATTCTCTTCTTCGCCGTGATCATCATCTTTCTTGGCTGGCAGGTTTCGAGGACTACGCAAGCGCAGCGGGCCCAGGGGCGCCGGATGGGAGCGTTCCAGAAATCGCTGGCAGAAGCACCGGCTGACAAGAACCTCCCGCCATTACCACCCACGGCGCCCGAACAGGCCCTGGTTCTTGAGGATGTCGGCGGTCTTTTCGCCGAGAAACCATTCATGAGTAACTCCGACGGACGCCCGGGATCGGCGGGCAAGTTCGCTGCCATTCCGCCGGCATGAAGCTACTCTGTTAGCTACGTACCGCTGAAGGACGCACCTTTCGGAACGTACCAGCCCAGAATCACGGCTGGCGTGGAACAGTATCCGAACGCCGATTGGGCTCATTACAAAGCCAAATATACCGCCACATTCAATCCTGCCGTCGGCGATCCGAAGTATCTCGTCACAGTCACGAAATTCCAAAGCAGAATTGTTATGGACACCTCAATGCGCGACAGCATTGGACACCTGTTCTTCGTGTGGCCTAGCGGTAATGTGGTGGTCACCATCCGCTACGAAACCAAAGACATCAAGGAGGAGTTCCTGAGGCGTTATCTCGAAAAGTATCCCAGTTCGCTGTGATCTTGCCTATCCATACATCCCCGGGTACGCCTCCCGCATCTCCTCCGCCTGGCCACGCGCGCTTTCAATCTGAATCAGCGGCCCCTTCCCAATCCCCGGACACCACGCGGCCGTTTTCAGCCACTCGCGCTTGGAATCCACCAGCTCCGGCCAAAACGGAAAGATCCGGCACTGCGTAGGCTTGGCCGGATGGATGGAGCAGCCTTCTTCGCCGAGGAAATGACATTGGCTGTGGCGCGGCATCCGGAGCCGCAGCAGGTGCCTAGTGCGATAAACGTAACGCCGCTCGAAGTCCCGCGGCCGCATCCCCACGAACTTGGCCATGCGCGCCAAGTCGCCCTCAGTGATGTAAACAAACCCCTTCTGGCGGCAACAATTGGTGCAGCCGGGTTGGCATTCGAATCTTAGGCCGGTCATTCCAAGCGCTTGTAAGCCTATGGTAGCGCCTAACCGTTACGAAAATAAGTAGTCTAAAGGCTGGATGGAAGTGGAAGCAGGCAGCGCGGTCGAACGGGCGCGAGCCGGCGACAGCGATGCCTTTCGGCTGCTCGTCGAGCAGCACAGCCGTGCCATCTTCCGACTGGCTTTTCGTATGACTGGAAATGAACAGGACGCCGAGGACGTGGTGCAAGAAACCTTTTTGCGCGCCTACAAGCAGCTGAATAGGTACGAAGCGCGATCCAGTTTCGCGACGTGGCTGTTTCGCATCGCATCAAATTACTCATTGGACTTAATTCGTATGCGCAAACGGCACGAAGACAAACGCGAACGAGGCTCGGATGAAGAACGCGACATCCTGCAGAACATCGCGGTGGATACGCCGGGCCCGGATCGCGTGGTGTACGGCGCTCAGGTGCGCGACCGCGTAAACGCGGCGTTAGATGAACTGAGCCCGCAGGAAAGAACGGCTTTCGTCCTCCGCCATTTTGAGGGATTGTCGATTGAAGAAATTGGCGCGTCGCTCGGCACCGGGACGAACGCCACCAAGCACAGTATTTTTCGGGCGGTGCAGAAACTCCGCAAGAATTTGGAACCGGTAGTAGGGCATGCAAGATGAATCATATTAGCGAAGAACAACTCGTGCTCCTGTATTACGGCGAGTCGGATGAAGCAGCCTCCATCGACCAGCATCTGGTGGAATGCGAAGCGTGCCGGAAGGAGTTCCGCGCGCTGCAGTTGGTGCTGAACACCGTGGATTCGGCCCCGGTGCCGGAGCGCGGCGCCGAATACGGGAGAGCCGTTTGGCAGCGGATCGAAAAGCGGATCGGCAAACGGAAACAGCGCCGCTTTGCGCAATGGTGGATTTGGGCGCCCGCTATGGCGGCCTTGCTGGTGACGGCGTTCCTGGCCGGCCGGCTGACTCACAAACCGGTAGGTACGGATGTTGCAAAGAACCAGCAGATTCGCGAGCGCATTTTAATGGTGGCCGTGGGCGATCACCTGGAACGGTCGCAAATGGTGCTGGCGGAGTTGAGCAACGCGCCGGATCACGTAGGCAAGTTGGATATTACCGACGAGCGGCAGATGGCGTCGGAGCTGCTGGACGACAATCGCCTGTACCGGCAGACCGCCCGCAGTACCGGCAATACCGCGGTCGCTAATGTGTTGGACGATCTGGAACGCGTTCTGATCGAGATCGCCCATAGCCCTACGGAAGTGTCGAGCGGCCAGCTGGACGATTTGCGGCAGCAGATCGAAAGCCGCGGGCTGCTGTTCAAAGTGCGTGTAATGGGGTCCGAAGTGCGCCAGCAGGAAGTGCCGCCCGCGCCCCAAAAAGATGGAAAAAAGCTGTAAGGAAGACTGAAATGACAAAAATGTACAGAAGTTTCGTGATAACAGGAATGTTGGCTGCATCGGCTATGCTGGCGCTCTCGCAGGATCTCCCGGCGCCTCCGCCTCCACCGCCAGCCGAGTGGCCGGCACCGCGCGCAGTGACTCCTCAAGTAGCGCCGCGCGCGTGGCGCTGGGAATTGGCTATGCCGCCGGAGCCTGCCGATTGGCCGACACTGGAGATTGCACCCAAGCCTCCGATGCCGGCGATCGCACCCATGCCGCCCATGCCTCCGATGGAGCCGATTAGTGCCTGGGAATCCGCGCCATCGATAGCGCCCATCGCGCCTATGGCGCCGATGCCTGCGATGCCTGCGCTGGCCCCAATGCCTCCACCAGCACTCGGAGAACTCGCGCTACTGGGTGAGCCAGGCGAGCCGCAGGATGATGACGCGAGGCGTGCGCAGGAAGACCAAAGGCGTGCGCAAGAAGAAGCCCGGCGGGAACAAGAGGAAGCCCGTCGCGCCCAGGAAGAAGTGCGGCGGTCCATGGAACGCGACAACTCCGACTACCAGCGGGGTAAGTCGAATCTGGATCGCAAGGCATACGATAAGGCCATTGAGTCCTTCAATCGCGTGATCGAGAATAAGGGCAGCCGTGCCGATGGAGCTTACTACTGGCGGGCGTACGCGCAGAACCGGGTGGGAAAACGCGACGAAGCGCTGGCCAGCCTTTCTGAATTGCAGAAGACTTATCCGAAGAGCCGCTGGCTGGATGACGCCAAGGCGCTCGAAGCCGAGATTCGCCAGAAAAGCGGCCAGCCCATCTCGCCCGAAGCCACCGCCGACGAGGAAATGAAGCTAATCGCGCTGCAGACCCTCGCGGAGAGTGACTCCGAACGCGCGATCCCCATGATCGAAAAGGTTCTGAAGAGCAATAACTCGCCAAGGGTCAAGGAACGGGCGTTGTTCGTGCTGGCGCAGACCCACGGCCAAAAATCGCGCGAAGTGCTGGCGTCCGTCGCGAAAGGGGGGACCAATCCGGATCTTCAATCCAAAGCCATCGAGTATCTGGGTGTCTACGGCGGCCACGACAATCTGCAGATTCTGGTGGACGTCTATAAGAGCAGTAGCGATACGCAGATCAAGCGCGCCATTCTGAACAGCTTCATGGTGTCTGGCAGCCGGGAAAACTTGTTGGCTGCCGCGAAGTCGGAATCTAATCCGGAATTGAAAGTGCAGGCTATCCAGTTGCTGGGCAATGTTGGAGGATCGGCCGATCTCGCGCAGCTGTACGCGAATGAATCGTCAACCGAAGTAAAACGGGCCATTATCAACGGGCTGTTCGTGTCGGGCAACTCCGATAAGTTGTTCGACCTGGCAAAGAACGAGAAAGACCCGAGCCTGCGCCACTACGCGATCAACCAACTCGGCGTGATGGGGCGTAGCAAAACCGGGCAGTTCCTGGCCGGCATGTATCCGCAGGAGACGGATTTCGAAAACAAGAAGGCCATCATCAATGCGCTTTTCGTGCAAGGCAACGCGACAGCGATGATTGAAATCGCGCGCAAGGAGACAGATATGAATCTCAAGAAATTCGTCGTCAACCAACTTGCGGTGATGCACACGAAAGAAGCTACCGACTACATGATGGAGATCCTGAGCAAATGAAAACCGCTGCTTGCGTCGCCGTATTATTGTGCGCCTCGGCTTGGGCGCAGCAGCCGCGTGTCGAGAACGCGCGGATGGAAACGCGGGCAGTGGCGGGCGGGCTGGATTCGACTTTCCGCGGTATCGTCGCGGCGCAGTCCGCTCCAGCCTGGATCGGCTACTCCGTTCCGATGATCGCGGGCGAGCACCAGATGTGCTGCTGGAATAACAACGTGATGTGCGGCTGTTCGCTCGAGCACCGCAATGGCGACCAGAGCTTCACGGTCTCCAACAATCAGACCGTCAAGCTGGAAGGTCCACGAGAGTTGGTGGTGCTATTCCGCGTGGAGAATCACCAGACGGACAAGATTCGGACGTTCACGCCTGAGTGCAATCTGGATGCGGGCGGCCTGCCGTTCATCTGGCTGACCGGCGTGACGCCACCGGAAAGCATTCGGCTGTTGCTCACGATGGTGAAGGAGCTGCACAAGGGGGATGCCGCGACATCCGCCATCGCGATGCATGCGGACGCGAGCGCCGACCAGGCTCTCGAAGAATTGGTGGCGCAGAGCCAGCCGGAACAGGTGCGTCGCCAGGCCATTTTCTGGCTGGGAAATTCGCGAGGCCAGCGAGGGTTTGAGATTGTGAGCCGCATATTGCGGGAAGATCCGAGTGACAAAATTCGCGAGCACGCCGTTTTCGCGATCACGCAGAATAAGAACCCGGAAGCTCTCGAAGTAGTGGCCAGCGTCGCGCACAATGATAAGAGCCCGCACGTCCGCGGCCAGGCGCTATTCTGGCTGGCGCAGCGCGCCGGACAGAAGATAGCCGAATCGGCGATTAACGACGCCATCGCCAACGATCCGGAAACCGAAGTGAAGAAGAAG
>Ga0116135_1001837_pt1 | contig 10170 bp, 7 predicted proteins | sample June2015DPH_20_1_FD_89738 | JGI IMG/M metagenome (GOLD analysis project Ga0116135, IMG submission 89738) | Peatland microbial communities from SPRUCE experiment site at the Marcell Experimental Forest, Minnesota, USA - June2015DPH_20_10 | ecosystem: Environmental > Terrestrial > Soil > Wetlands >... | reverse complement strand
TCGCGGTACGAACTTTCTTCGAATGAGAATATTCTGCGTGGCCCAGAAGCTTAAAGCGGTGCGGACGGGCTTGCCCTCCCATACTTCTGGGCCCTGAGAGTGGATTCGGATCTTCGCTGATTTGCACCAACGCCACGTTGACGCCATCGGCGGAGGTTCCGCTCATTACTCCGGCTACGATCATTTTTGACTTGCGACTCGGACGGTTCACGATGTTCGCCGCCGATCGCTTTCGTCGTCTTTCTCTTTGCGGGCCAGGGCCTCAAATCGCACTTGTTCGCTGAACTCCCAGAGCCTGCGCGACAGTTTCTCTACTTTCGCGGCAGAGGGGATAGGAACACCGGGCAAAAGTTTCACGGACTTTTTCTTGAATAAGAGTACGTGCCGGACAGATTCACTTACGCGCCTAGCGAACTTCGGCTCGCGTTCAACCGCTTTTTTCAATTCCTCGTGGGCCTGCGCCACATGATCCTCACGGTGGCAAACCAGGCACAGATCTCCTCCAGCGCGGATGTGCTCCACGGCAGATTCCCCAACGGACGCGCTCGACAGCACTGCCCTCATCTCCAAATCGTCCGATGCGATGAGATTACAGTAGCCGATGCGCTTGCGGAGAATATCAGTGATCCATATTTCGGAGAGAGAAGCGGGAGTGTGCGCTCTCGTGACCAGCGGATAAGCCGCGTGCGAAACCATCACCATTGGCATTTGGGCGCGGAGCTTTCGGTAGGGAAGAAGATCCTCGGTCCACATCTTCTTCAGTGGCTTGCGTATTACAGGCAACTTGTGATGGCTGTCGAGTTTGCCCTCACCCAGCCCAGGATAGTGCTTTCCACATCCAATTACTCCCGCGGTCTGCAGTCCCGTCAGGAAATCGCTCGCGTAAGTCGTGACTTCTTGCGGATTCGCCGAAACCGCCCGCGAACTCATCACGCTGCGCGAGACTTCAAATGCCAAGTCGAGCACGGGGGCGAAGTCTGCATTGAATCCAAGCACTCGGCAGTTCTCTCCGATGATCTGGCCGTGCTTGCGGCACAGCTTGCGGTCGTGCGTGGAGAACACCTCAGCCGCGGAGGGCGCCGGGCCGAGCAATTCGCGAAAACGATCGACGCTGCCACCCTCGAGGTCAACGCACTTGAATAGCGGTGTCGAAACACACTTCTGACAGTCGCGCAGCAAGCGCCAGGTTTGGTCGGCGCTCTTGATATTGCGGGCGAATAGAATTACGCCTGCGGGCTGGATGCCGGTGAGCAGGGAACTGAGACGAGAAGTCATCTCTGTGCCGTCGAACCCGACGATCAAGAGCTGACCGATATTGATGGCCTTATTCGTGTTTCGCTGCAATTTCATCCGATGGGGTGCCGTCAGATTTCTTTCTTCAATTCCGCCAACAGGTTTAATGCCTCCAGCGGGGTGAGCCGGTTCAAGTCTACTTCGCGCAGCTTTTCCAGCACTGGCTGCGACAAAGGAGTAAAGATGGTCAACTGGGTTGGCGAAGGAGCTGCGCCGGGCGAGAGATGTTCGCTCAATTCACGCTCCGCCGACTCATGTTCGGCCAGGACCTCACGCGCGCGCTGGATTACTTCATTGGGCAATCCTGCCAGCTTGGCGACTTCAATACCATAGCTACGGTCGGCGGCGCCGGGTTCAACTTTCCGCAGGAATGCGATTCCTGCTCCTGTTTCCTTGACGGAGACGTGATAGTTCTTCACTCCGGCAAGCTGCTCGGCCAATTCCGTGAGCTCGAAATAGTGCGTGGCAAAGAGAGTTTTCGCACGCACGCGCGCGTGCAGAAACTCGACCGCTGCCCAGGCGATTGCCAGCCCATCGTAAGTAGATGTGCCACGGCCCACTTCGTCCAGCAGAATGAGTGACCGAGCCGTAGCTGTGTGCAGGATCGCCGCCGTTTCCGTCATCTCCACCATAAACGTGGAGCGGCCGCGAGCCAGGTTATCGCTGGCCCCGATACGGGTGAATACACGGTCGACGATGCCGAGCCGGGCTGAGCGCGCCGGAACGAATGAGCCCATCTGCGCCAGGATTACGATGAGAGCGGTTTGCCGCAAGTAAGTGGACTTGCCGCCCATATTCGGTCCGGTTAGCAACAAAATCGTGTGGGTGGAGGCGTTCAAGTAAAGATCATTAGGGACAAAACGTTCGCTGCCCCCGGCGGTCTCCTGTTGCTCGATTACCGGATGACGCCCTTCGAGTATTTCGAGCTCAGCGGCTTCCGCATTGGCGGCAATCAACTGGGGCCGACAATAGTTTCTCAGAGCTGCGACCTGCGCCAGCGATGCGAGGACATCGACTTCGGCCAGCGCCAACGCAGTTTGCCGTATGCGCTTTGCCTCAGCAGCAATCGCCGAGCGCAATTCCGTGAAGAGCCGTCGCTCGATCTCGACAATTTTTTCCTGCGCATCGAGGATCTTGCCTTCGTACTGCTTTAACTCGGGAGTGGTGAAGCGCTCCGCGCCGACGAGAGTCTGTTTACGCTCGTAATCCGACGGCACCAGATGCAGGTTCGGTTTCGATATTTCAATGTAATAGCCAAAAATAGAGTTGAACTTTACCTTGAGTGAGCTAATCCCGGTGCGGCCGCGCTCCCGCTGCTCGATCTGCGCCAGTACAAGCTTGCTGTTGCGCGAGAGTTCGCGCAATTCGTCGAGCTCATGATCCACTCCTGTGGCAATCACGCCGCCATCGGCAAAGCTGAGGGGCGGCTCGGTAACGATAGCCTTGCTGATTCGCTCATGCAGATCGGCGAGTTCGTCGATTGATCGATGCAGGGCACGCAGGCGATCTGAGGTTAATCTGCTAACGGCAGCTTTAATTATGGGAATCCTGGCAAGCGATGCCGCTAACGCGAGCACGTCCCGCGGATTGGCAGTCTCCAGCGTCACGCGGCTCAGCAATCGCTCCAGATCCAGCACACCGTCGAGAGCGCGGCGCAACTCTTCGCGCGCGACGGTATTCTTGACTCCCGCTTCAACTGCATCCAGCCGGGCATTGATCTCCGCGACATCCAGCGAAGGCCGCAGCAACCATGCCCGAAGGAGCCGTTTGCCCATCGGAGTGATCGCGCAGTCGATGGAGCGAAATAGCGTAACCCCGGCGTCTGATCCGGCAAACAGCGGCTCGATTAACTCCAGATTTCGTACGGTGACGGCATCGAGCACTAAACAACTCTGCCGCTCATACCAGCCAATGCGATCAACGTGATGAAGCGAGCCACGCTGAGTGGAGCGCACATAATAGAGAATGGCCCCGGCTGCCGCCGCCGCCGCGGTTCGTCCGGACAATCCGAAACCTTCGAGCGACAGAACGCCAAAGTGATTTTCCAGCAGAGGGATGGCATGGTCGGGAGCGAAGATCCAGTCATCGAGAGGAGTATCGGTGCAGGACACACCGGATGCCCGCGGCTGGGTCTGGACCTTCGCGTCAAAGAGCGGCGCGGCAGAGCCATACAAAAGCTCTTTCGGACGCAGCTGTTCGAGTTCTTCTTGCACCCGCCGCAGGGCGCCGTCGCCGGAAAATTCCGTAGCCCGAAATTCTCCGGTGGAAAGATCGAGCGCGGCAAAACCCACGCGGTCTCCCACTTGAGCCAGGGCAGCGAGGAAATTATTTTCCTCCGACTCCAACGACGAATCGGTTGCGGTTCCCGGTGTGACCACGCGGGTTACTTCTCGCCGCACCAGTTTTGTGCCGAGTTGCTGCCGGGCCAGCCGAGCGTCTTCCATCTGTTCGCAGATGGCAACCTTGAAGCCCTTTCGAATCAGTTTTCCGATGTAACCTTCCGCGGCATGATGCGGAACCCCGCACATAGGCACGGCGATCCCTTTTTCCTTGTTGCGCGATGTGAGCGTGATCTGTAGTTCCTTGGCCGCTACGATAGCGTCGTCAAAAAACAATTCGTAGAAATCTCCCAGACGAAAAAACAAAAGCGCAGTGGGATGCTGTTTCTTTACGGCAGCGTACTGCCGCATCAGCGGAGTGGACGGCTCGGTCATTCGATTCAGGAGGGCTGGCGCGGATTATAACAAACGCTTGGGTGTACCTCAGTGCCGAATAACGAGACGGAATGTTCAAATCCCGGTTGACGCAACTTATTCCTCAATGTTTACCTAAAGCATGGAATTGCGTAAGGATCCCATCACGCGGTCCTGGGTTATCACAGGCGATGACCCAGTCGAGCAGAGTCCTCCTCTCGAAAGTGCTTGCCGGTTTTGTGCGAATGCGCCCAATCCCACCCAGACCATCGCGACTCTGCCCAGTTCAGGAGCCTGGTCGGCACGGTCCGTGGTGCATCCAACACCGCTCTACCACATTGAGGGTGAGCCTCAGCGGAGGGGCGATGGCCTTTACGATCGCATGAGTTCGGTGGGTGCCCACGAAGTTCTGGTCGAGAATCCAAGGCATGATCGCCACTTGTGGAATGCCAGCGACGATGAGATCGGACAATTCCTGCGGCTGGCGGCGGAGCGCATCCTCGATCTGAAGCGCGATCCGCGCATCAAGTACGTGAGTTTTTTTAAGGATTACGGTAAGAACGCGGGCCAGGAGTTTAGCCATCCCACCTCGCAGATAACCGCGACCATGTTTGTTCCCCGGCGGGTGCTATATGAATTACGTGCGGGGCGCGATTATTTTGTAAGTAAAGAGCGTTGTGTGTTCTGCGACATTTTGAATCAGGAGGAGCGCCAAGCGACCCGAGTGATAGAAGCGCGTGGAGACTACGTCGCCCTTGGACCTTACGCGCCCCGCGTGCCCTACGAAACCTGGATTCTGCCGCGCAATCATGAGGCTTCTTTCGAACGGACGGGCCTATCGAGGCCGGGCTTGCGGGTCAATCTCGCCGCACTACTGCGCCGCGCTTTGCAACGCGTTCGCACTGTAACCGAAGACTTCCACCTGGTGCTGCACACTTCGCCTAACAGCCTGCATCCCTCGAAGACTCTGGGCTATTGGAAAACCATCGACGACGACTACCACTGGCATATCGAGATCATGCCGGTAATCGCCACCAAAGCCCGCTCGTATACCTTCAAGGAAGTTTATTACTCGCCGGTAAGTTCGGAGACCGCGGTGAAACAACTGCGCGAGGCGAAAATCGATGGGTAAAGAAGCTGGACATCGTTAACGTCGGGCTCCGGCCCTTCGCAGAATCCGGCTAACATCATTGTTGTTGCGGACAAGCGCCCAAGTAAGGGCGGTATATCCGGTTCGGCTGCGCAGGTTTACGTCCGCACCGGCGGCCAGTAACGCCTTAATTATTTCGGGTTTCGGCTTCGGACTCTGGCAGGCCAAAATCAGGGCCGTTTCACCTCCCTGATCCAAAGCATTGATGTTGACGCTGCTTTTATCGCTCAGTAATTGCTGCACAGCGTTCAAGTCTCCTGCTACGACGGCCTTCATGAGCGGAGTCTGATCTGGGTCCTGAAGGGCTAATTCCTCGCCCCCTAATGTGACTGGAAGGACAACTGGGATGACTTTGGTCACCTTGATGTTGAGATTGCCGTTCATCTTCTGCCAGTCGTTAAGCTTGAAATAACCGCGCAGTAGCGGTTCAATTTGCATGGCCACAAGCGACTGCAAGGCCGGTTTGCCTTCAGGACGCCAGCTTCCTGTGACCTGGTCCCATGATTGCAAATTGAAAATACTAAAACCATCGGCTGCATCCCAAACGAAACCAGCATTGAGATTGCGCACGTATCCGGATTGGCCGATCCAAATCACAGGGCAAAGCGCAAGCAACGCCGCAGCGGCATACGGCCACAAGCGCCGACCCACACAGCGAGAGACCAGCACAGCCGCCGATGCGACCAGCGCCAAAGCCGCAATCAGCAGGCCGCCTCCAATCATCACCGCAGCTGCGCCATTCCACCAGTGCACGCGCCAATCCAACAAACCGTGTTCATCAAAATGCCAAAACGGATTCAGATACAGGAGCGTCAAACCGCCAGCGAAGAATACGGCACCCACCTGCAAGGCCGTAATGGCCCAAGTTGTACGCCTGACGTGCATGGCGGCGGAACTTGGCGCTGGAGGAGTGGACATGGATTGTCTGCCGGAAGGAAGAGTATAGACATTCCCCGCAAGTTGAGGAAGTTATTGTCGGGGTACGGAACTGAGAGGTTGATTATTGAGCTCCCGCGACCTCGGCTCGATGTATGGAACTCGAATTCTGCAACAATTTTCCGGCACTTTCCTGGTTCACTGGTGGCGAGAAGAAATATCCCTGCCCCGTTTCGCAGCCCAGGGCGCGGAGCATCTCCCAATGCCGTTGGGTTTCAATACCTTCGGCAATCACCTCCAGTTGTAATTTGTGCGCCAGAACGATGATCAGGTCGATGGTTTCGTAGGTGTTCCGGTCAGTGAGCATCCCTTTGATTAATTCCCGGTCAATCTTCAGCGCTCGTATGGGAATCTGCCGAAGTTCGCTCAATGACGAGGTGCCAGCGCCAAAGTCGTCAAGAATTACGCCGATTCCCAGATGTTTGAGCTGGAGGAGAACCCCATGGCTGAGCGTGGGATCGGCTGCTCCAACCGACTCGGTGATCTCTACTCTCAGGCAGGAGGCATCCACCCGCGTGTCTCGCACAATGGCTTCAATGTCACCGATGAGGCCGGGATCACAGAACTGCTTCGGAGATAAATTAAAGCTTACCGTGATTGGTGCGTCGTGCAGAGTATCAGTCCAAGCGCTCAACTGTTTGCAGGCTTGCAGAATAAGCCATTGACCGGTGGACACCAACAATCCTGAGTCCTCGGCTGCGGCCAGGAATTTGTTGGGAGAAATCAAACCTTGTTCGGGATGCTGCCAGCGCAGCAAGGCCTCGAATCCAACGATTTTCCTGGTAGCAAGTTCCACGACCGGTTGGTAGTAAACTCGAAACTCATTTTGCTGAATGGCTTGCCGCAACTCACTTTCCAGCTTCAGACGGTTTACCGCAACCGTGTGCAGGGCTTCATCGAAAAGCTCGCATCGCGAACCGCCCAGGGCTTTCGCGCGCCGCATGGCGATCTCGGCCTCTTGCAACAGGTTTTCCGCTTGAGCGTGGCTGGTGGCATTCAAGGCGATCCCAATGCTCGCGGTGATGCGTACTTCACGTTCCTCAACTTTCCAGGGCTTTGCCACGGCGGCAAGTATTCTCTTCGCGACACGCATCGCATCGATCGGCTCCCCGACTCCCTCCAGCAATATAGTGAATTCGTCTCCCCCCACTCGCGAGAGAACCGGGGCTCCGCTGCCTAAACCATGCTGAGCATGTGAAACCGTATCCTCGTCGCGAAGGCAGCCCCCGATGCGTGCACCCATCTCGACGATCACTTTGTCAGCCACGGCGGGGCCCACGGTGTCATTCAGTTCCTTGAAGCCGTCCAAGTCCACGAACAAAATCGTATGCTGCTGCCCCGGATTCCGCCGTGCACGCTCGAATGAGTTGTGCAGACGATCCAGGAAAAAGGTACGGTTTGGCAATCCGGTCAAGCTGTCGTGAAGGGCATTGTGCTCCGCCCGTTCTTCAGCCTGTTTGCGGTCGGTAATATCGCGATTCACGATCACCAACTTCACGACGTCGCCCTTGTCGTCCCGGATGGTGCCCGCAACGGATTCCAGAACCCGCCAGGTGCCGTTTTTGTGGCGGATGCGATATTCCAGCTTTTTTCCGACTCCCGTTTTTCGCGCTTCCCGCGCGGCTTCCAGCACTTTAAACCGGTCTTCCGGGTGAATCTGATCAAAGCCTGAGGTCTCGCCGAGCTCCGCCGCAGAGTATCCGAGAATCCGCTTGTAGGCGGGACTGTTGTAAAGGCGGTTGCCTTTCACATCCACCAGCGCAATCATGTCGGCGGCATTCTCGGTGACGATGCGAAACAGCTCCTCGCGCTTCCTGGACTCCCGCCGAACGTGGAAAGCATGAAGAAGCTGGTAAACCGCCAGCAGGAGGAGCATTGCGATAGTGATCGACTGTGAGTCCTGAGTCATTCGCGAAAGAGACCTTCGCTGAAACTATCGGCAGACCAAGCAAGAAACTTCGCTTCCGGCTGGAATATCGCTCAAACGAGTGCCGGTAAGTCTTCCATCCCGTCTCTACAACGCTCATAATGTCACCGTGACGATTCGCCGCCTGAAGACCTACGCTGGGGCTCAGGGATTCGTCTATCAGTATTACTTTGTGGGTCAAAGAGCCGCGCTGGCTGGCGATAGCGAAGCACCCGCCACAGAGTTTGTTTTCGACGTGACTTCGGATCGCAAACTAACTTACGCTGTGAGCGTGCTGTTGCCACGTGCAGCCATCATGGAGTGGTGCGCGGGTCACGGACGTTCACTCACCGATCCCGAACAATATGCCGCCGCCAAGCTTCGTCTGTTCCGGGCGTTTGACGAACTGGAGGACGTAATGGCCGACGGGCGGCGGTTGGTCATCAACACAATGGCGCTCGAAGAATCGCTCGCCAACCTGGGAGTCGAATGAGCCGGTTGTGACCCAAATCACAGTCTGCGGTGATGCTTGCCGTTTCCGCTCCGGCTCATTCCTATGGAGAATATAATCTGTGGAGCAGGATAGATTCTGGGGTGCGAGAGATTCTACTAGCGAGAGCTATTCTGACTTGCAACAAGCTCCACGGACTCTGATACTTACATAAGCTATGGCACTGCTTTGGTTGCGCTTCGCGCTGGCTTGTTATTTCGTGGGGCTGATTTACGCTTTCTTTGCGCTCAGCCGCACCAGCGAGCTTTTCAGCCGCGTGGCGCTGCACGCAGCCAGTCTGGGGATGGTCTTTCACTTCGTTTCGCTGGTGGAGCTTTTTCTCTCCGATCACGTCCTTTGGACTTCTGTTCATAACGCGGAATCCCTGCTGGCGTTCCTGTCGATGACCTTTTTCATGGTGATCTATGCCATCTATCACACTACATCTCCAGGAGTTGTAGTCTTCCCGTTTGTGTTTTTCTTGACGTTTGTGGCGGCGGTCGACGAGCAGCCCGTCCTCCAAATGGCTTTCATCCAGCACAAAGGTTGGTTGATTGCGCACATTGTCCTGATCTTCACTGGATATGCCGCGCTTATTCTGAGCTTCGGGGCCAGCCTGCTGTACTTGTTGCAGGAACACCGGCTCAAATCGAAAAAACCCAGCAGCCTGATATCGTTCTTGCCGGCCCTCGAAGTTATCGACCAGATCGGCTACCGCTCCCTGCTGCTCGGCTTTCCCTTCATGACGCTCGGACTGATTACCGGTTCGATTGTGGCGATGTCGGCCTACGGGCACATCGACTTCACCGATCCCAAGATTCTGCTGTCGATCCTGATGTGGATCGTTTACATGATCATGGTATTCACCCGCTGGAATTCGGGCTGGCGGGGCCGCCGTGCCGCTGTTCTTGCAACATTCGCCTTCGTTGCTGCCATCGTCGCCTGGGCCGCAAACTATTTCTCCGCCATTCACAGGTTCGCCGCATGAGATACCAACTCATCGGCGTGAACCACAAAAGCGCACCGCTCGAAGTGCGCGAGCGCCTGGCGATCCCTGACTCGCGTCTGCCGGATTGTTGCCGCGATCTCAGCGCGCACCCCGGGATCGAAGAAGGGATGATCATCTCTACCTGTAACCGCGTGGAGATGATCGCTCACACCACGAATGGCTCCGCCGACCTGCGCGGCTTCCTGCACGAGCGTTTTCATTTGACCGCCGAGGAGTTGGACGCGCACTTATACGAATTTCGTGAAAAAGATGCGGTGCGGCACGTCTTCCGCGTGGCTTCGAGCCTCGATTCAATGGTTGTTGGCGAAGCTCAAATCCTCGGGCAAGTGAAAGAGGCCTACGCGACCGCGCGCGCCGTGGGCGCAGTTCGGGGCCAGCTGGATCAGCTTTTCACCCGTGCCTTCGCGGTAGCCAAGCGCGTGCGCACAGAAACCGCCGTTGGGTCCTCTTCCGTCTCCATTGCGTCGGTTGCGGTCGAGCTCGCCAAAAAAATCTTTGGCTCGCTACAAGGCAAAACGGTTTTCATTGTGGGTGCCGGCAAGATGAGCGAGCTTGCCGCGCGCCACCTGATGGCCCACGGCTGTGCCTCAATCTTTGTCGCCAATCGCACTTATGACCGCGCTTTCGGACTGGCGCAAAAATTTAATGGGCAGGCCATCAAGTTCGACGACCTCTACAACACCTGCGACCGCG
>Ga0116135_1001833_pt1 | contig 10188 bp, 7 predicted proteins | sample June2015DPH_20_1_FD_89738 | JGI IMG/M metagenome (GOLD analysis project Ga0116135, IMG submission 89738) | Peatland microbial communities from SPRUCE experiment site at the Marcell Experimental Forest, Minnesota, USA - June2015DPH_20_10 | ecosystem: Environmental > Terrestrial > Soil > Wetlands >... | reverse complement strand
CAGTCGTTCCCATGTCCCGCCTCCGAATCAGAGACCACATGGACTCACGCCAAACGCGTCGTTGGAAGCCATCCCCCGATCACGTTTGATTCAACTCAATTGTCGGATGCTCTAGGCGTTGGGACTCGCGATCGGCAATGACGCCAACCAGCCAATCGCCGGATTTATAACGAAAGCGGAACGGCCTTCGCTCGATGAATGTCCGACATCACCATTTCCTCGACAATCGCCTCGAGACTGGTGCGGGGTACCCAGCCGAGCTTCTTCGCCGCCTTGCTCGCGTCTCCGATAAGCGCGGGTACTTCCGATGGACGATAGTACGCCTCATCAACAGCGACGAGAGTTAGGCCGGTCTTGCTAGACCGCGCTCGCTCATCCTTCCCCGACCCTTCCCATTCAAGCTCGATACCTTGTGTGGCATAGGCCATATTTACAAAGGTTCGTATCGTTTCCGTCCGGCCAGTGGCCAAAACAAACGCCTCTGGCGCCGGGGCCTGCAAAATACGCCACATACCGTCGACATATTCTTTCGCCGATCCCCAATCGCGTTTAGCCGCTAAATTTCCTAGCAGCAACGGCGCGCGACCGTGAACAACGAAATCCGCCACCCCTGAGGTTATTTTACGGGTGACATACTCAGTCGATCTTAGGGGCGATTCGTAATTGAAAAAAATCGCATTCGCGGCAAACAGCCCATAAGCCTCAAAATAATTTACCACCAAGCTATAGGCGAACAATTTCGCCGCTCCGTAAGGACTTCGCGGCTTGAAGGGCGTGTCCTCATTTTGAGGAGAGATCGCGGTATTACCATATAGCTCGGCCGAGGATGCCTGGAGAAATCTCGCAGCCGGAGCGAGCTTGCGCATCGCTTCGAGCATATTCAATGCTCCAAGGCCGGTTACCAAAGCGGTTGCGTGAGGGGTATCGAACGATCGGCCGACATGAGCCTGGGCCGCCATATGATAGATTTCATCGGGAGATGAAACTTCGATCAATCGAAAAGATGACACGGGGTCGGTGGCATCGTATTCATGTAGAGAGAAATTCGAGTTAGTTAGCAGACCAAGTTCCCGCAACCTCCACAGATCGGTCTGCCCCATGCGACGACACCCGCCGAATACTCGGTAATCCTTTTCGACCAAGTACCTTGCCAAATGTGCGCCACCCTGACCTGTAACCCCAGTTATCAATGCCTTTTTCACGACGACTTATCCCTTTGATTGCATCGACCGGCAATGGGCTTCCCATTGTTGAAAAACAAATTCACGAAATTCAGAACAAAACCTGCTGGTACTGAATCGATCAGCGTTTTGCCGAATTCGGTTACGATCGAATTTGCTCCTGCAAAGCTCGAACTCATCTACCGCCTTGACGATTGCTTCGCTGGTCTGCTCGTGAAAGAACAGACCAGTCTCGCCATCGATCACCGTTTCGGTCGCCCCACCCCGGCCAAATGCGATGACAGGTGTCCCACAGGCCTGTGCTTCAACCGGCGCAATTCCGAAATCCTCTTCCGCGGCAAAAATGAAAGCGCGAGCGCGCTTCAGATTATCGCGCAATACTTTGTCCGACTGATACCCGAGAACCTTAACGTTCGAAGGGGCGATCGCAATACATTCCTTCAAAAGCGGGCCATCGCCAATAACAACCAACTTCCGTGAGGGCATCTGTTTAAACGCATTAATAATGAGAGGGATGTGTTTATATGGCACGATGCGAGAGGCGGTGATGTAGAAATCTCCGTCCTGCTGCCCGAGCTCGAAGCTTTCTACATCGACATTAGGGTAAATCACCACCGAGTCCCGACGATAGATTTTCCGTATTCGACGAGCAATGTAACGAGAACAGGCAATAAAAGCGTCGACCGTTAAAGGCGTTCTAGCGTCCCAGATTCGTATTTTGTGGAGCGTCCATCTTGCTAAGACGCTGCGCACCCCCCAGAGCAGGTTCGATTCAGTCAGGTACTGAAATTGCAAGTCCCACGCATATCTTATCGGAGTGTAGCAATAGCAGATATGTAGCTGGCTGGAGCCCGTGAGACACCCCTTCGCCACGGCGTGACTATTTGAAATCACGAGATCGTAAGCGGAAAGATCGTGTTGCTCAACCGCCAACGGCATCAATGCAAGGAAGTAACGATGCAGATGTTTGGCAAACGGGATACGCTGGATGAAGCTGGTCTTGATTTTGCTGTTCTTGAGACGGCCACGAAACCGTTCAGGTAGAAAGTCCAGAGCACAAAAGATGTCGGCTTCTGGAAAAACTTGTAGCATTTCCTCCAGGACTTTTTCTGAACCGGCGTAAGTCACTAACCACTCGTGGACGATCGCTACTCGCGGCGCGGCCGTTACCATGCTGAAAATACCCTTGCGAAAAACGTTTTGATGACCGCGACCGCGGCTGTTCGATACAGCTCGTATCCTAAGTCGAAGCCATCCTATGTGCAACCGAACCAATGCTTTCAACAAATCAGAGGTTGCGGATATCGCGCGTTGGTCCGGCAGCGTGCCTGTAAGAGCACTCGACATTTTGCTCAGCGGCGAAATAGCCGCCAGGCTAAAAATCGGGTCGAAATCGATAAAGGTGTGTCGATCAAAGAGTTAACTGCCCTATTTCTCGGCCTCATCGTTTCGATAGTCGCTTGGATACTACTCTATCGAGTGTTGGCGACGAGTGATGTCGTATTTGCGAAGCCCCTCGCCAGAAGCTTCTTGAAGGCCGTATCAGCATCGACCTATCGTTGACTTAAAAAGGACATTTCGCCATCGTAAGATGCGCTCAGAAACCTATTTCCTATATTCTTTCTCGAGCTCAGACGGAAACGAAAGGCCTCCGACGCGAAGATTCTGCGCTTCGGTAGCTAACTGGTTCCAGATTTGAGTATGGTCTGGCCGGATCCATTCAAAGGGCTGCCCGGTCCATCCCACAAAGGGTCTGATCGACCATCCCACCTCGGCGCCCACCAAACCAAATAGCACCAGCCATATTGCTGAAATCCTCATAGCAGACTCGCGCGAAGAAAAATTTGGCGAAGAACTTGGCGCACCGACGCCTATCAGTTTTGAATAGAATGCGAAGCAACCTATGAGTCCGGCCAGCGCGAAGGCGCCGTACGAGGCAAAAATAACGATCGTGTAATTTCCAAAAGAATTGAGAATTGCGATGCAGGGAGCACAGAAAGCCAAACAAATGGCCGTAGCAACGATACAAGAAAAAGATGCTTTCAAAAGCGCACGCGCTTCCATACCCCTGTCAAACAATTTGCTAATAAGTAACGTCGGGTACAATGCGATCAATGGGCACAGAAAAAGTAGCGCCGGGACTTTAATGCAAGACGCCACGACCTGCATTATGTACGGATTCCCTGGCATGAAAATTACGTAAGTCGTCAAGGAGGCGCCAAAAACAACAGCGCATATAATAATTATTGTGGCTCTCTTCGGAAAACTCTGCTCCTGAATAAAACGCCAACTTGCAATCGACATTTTCCCCCTCTTCGGCGATTACCTTGATAAGTCGACCCCGTGGAATAATACCCCTATTATGCAATATACGTGCCGTTAGCACGGAGGTCTCTCGACTAGGATTACAGCATTGATTTATCTATAAATCTAGGATTTTCCTCCTACCGTGACCGAAAATAAGGACCGGCGAACGAATACATGTCTATCTCAGCAGGCGAATAATTTCATTTAGATAAAGCTGCGCGCTGCGCTTCCAAGAAAACAGCCCCGCTCTTTTTCGCCCCTGTGCCGCCATCGTCGCGCGAAGGCCCTCATTTCTCGACAAACCTATGATCGCGTCCCGCCAGCCGTCGCCATCGTCAGGATCCACATACGCCACCACGTCCCCTCCGACCTCCACAAGACTTGCCGCATTTGAAGATATCACGGGGCAGCCCCTGGCCATCGCCTCCAGCGGCGGGATACCAAATCCCTCAGTCTTGGAAGGGAAAACCAGACAAAGCGCCCCCTCATAGAGCGCCGCTAAATCTTCCTCGTTGACATAGCCGACTTGATTGATATTCGGCCTTTGCAAAACTGACGTACTTGCTGAGAAAATATCCGAAACGGCGCCCGCAACGACAATGTCGATACCGGCGGCGTCCAGTCCCTGCGCTTGATTGAGAATGACGTCGATGTTCTTATGTTTCGCCCGACTGCCCAGCAAGAGCACATAGGGACGGTGTTTCAACGTGTTGACCAGTGAAATCTTCGCCCGGCTTGCATCCCATCGCAGCGCGTGTTCATGACCGTTGGGCGCGATGAAGATCTTTTCCTCTCGACAAACGCGATACTTAACCAGCATGTCGGCCGAAAACTGGGAAACGGTCGCCACCCTCCTGGCTTGCTTGCCGATCAACGGCATTAACATACGATAAGCTAAGCCGAAGGCACGTGAATAACTTTCCGGTTCGATAAATGTGTTCGCATCGTGCATACAAACGATCTGATTTCGCGCTGCTATCGGACCGAAATTCCCAAGACTGAGAATTCCGGATTCCCGCGACCAGGGTAGAACAAATTGATCCCAAGCATGACCTGATCCGACGCCAGTCTGGCGAATTTCGATTTGCGAAAGAGCTAAATTCTCCTGAGCACCGGGGGGTAGGACGAGTCGAAGCCTCAGCCGCCGTGCGACATCATCCTGCTCAGACAGAAGAACATCGAGCGCGGCAACGATTTCGCGTGCGTAGCGTTGAACGCCAGTCATGCGTTGCGTTAGAAATCGACCATTGATGGCCCAGATTTGTCTTTTATCCACGCTGCCATTAGAGATCTTCATAAATGAACTTCAACTAGGGTTATGCGAAGATGCCCAAAACAACTCGTGACCATTTCCAGTGATGCGCCACGAGAAACTAGCCCCGCTCGTACATCGCGGTTAGCCGATAACGCGGTCCGCCTCCGCAATCGCGCAAAGAATGTGGTAAAATGTAGAGGCAGGAATTGAATCAACGAGCGATCTGTTATCGCGGTCGAACTGATCATACCAGCCGCCCGGAACGGGATGACGCAGATACCGATGGTACAGTCTAACAAGGGCATTTCGCGCTTCCTCAACCGCACCATGCTCTCCAGCTTCGGCCTGCGCCAACCATGCCTTGACGATCTCGGTCTGCGGCCAACAGCGTCGGGTGAATCTCTTTACGTTGCCGCGTGGATCCCCCTCATCGAATAGGCAGCCCGTTACGTCGTCGCGATAGCGCAGTGCTGATGCAAGCAATTCGGTGCGATAACGTGCGGTGGGGCAGTTCGTAATCCTTTCGAATCCTTTCAGCAACCAAACCCATTCTGCCTGATGCCCGGGTTCGACAGTGACGGGCTCTATCCTTGACCAGTCATCTCCAAAATATTCGCCGAGAACCTGAAGTTGCGGATCGTATAAGTTTGCAACGAAAAGATCAAATAACTGGCCGGCGCAATTGCGAAAAATGGGATCTTCGGTCGCTTCGAACGACGTGATCATCGCCTCAAACAGATGCATCTGCGGATTTTGGCGGCGTGGCAATGTTGGGGGAATTCCCTCGACGAACCCGTCGTGCGGTGAACGCAAGTCACGGTCAATAAACGCCATCAACGAGTCCACCTCGACGCGAACCTGGGCATCACGGCTCAACTTATAAACCGTGGAAAGTGCCAGCAGGACAAACGCCTGGTCATAGGCATCACGCAACGAATCCCTGACGGAACCGTCAGGATTGAGCAAGTGAACAAACCCCGGCCGGCCATCCGGTTCCTTAGCTTTCGCGAGGAGATATTCTAAGCCCTTGATCGCGATCTCACGGCCTTGAGGATACCAGCCCAGGTCTGCGGCCTTTGCGAAGCAGTAAATCTGTCGCGCCTGGACACGGACGCGCCGGGGCGCTGCCCGATCTGCTCTGCCCTCGAAGTCGAGCTTTTCTACAAATCCGCCCGTCGTAGGATCCCAACCTTCGCCGGCCCACAATGGCAGCGAACGCTCCGTGATTAGGGCCTTCAGGACTTTGACAATATCTTCGCCTCCATCTTCCGGCCCATTTGATTGTACCGTCATGTCAATGCCCACGAATTATCCGATACTTGCTAAACAATAATGCGTTTTTGGAGATCCCACGACTGCATCTAAACACGTCGCTTTACGTTTTGACAGAACCTCTTTTTCGCCTTGCTCTTGCAATTATATCGCGCTTTTATCTTTTTCCATCGCAGCAAGATCATCTTTTATCTGGTCTGCCGTTCTGATCGCCAATGACACAATCATGAGCGTTGGATTAGCATGGCCGCTGGTAGGGAACACTGACCCGCCAGCAATATAAAGACCGTTGACACCATGAAGCATACATCGGCTATCGACGACACCGGATCTGGGATCATCCGAAATGCGTGTCGTACCTAGAGTGTGCGCCATATCAACCAACGGGCCATCATGAGGACGGTTCTCGATAATCCAATCTTCGAGCACCGGCAGAGGCATACCCGCCTTGGGCAATTCCTCCCGCAACAATTGTCCGATGCGCACCACGCTCCGGCGCTCAGCTTCGGAAATCTTCCATAAAGCGATTACCCGGGGAGACCCAAGAGGGTCTTTCTGCGCCGAAAGTACCAGGCGGCTTTCACGAGTCGGTTCCTGCTCGGTAATGACGTGAATGCCCATCCGTTCTAATTTATGCGGCACGCCCTTGCTGTGGAATTCGCGAATAATAAAGCTTGGGTTAATCGACATCAACAGATTGACGATCACGCGCTGCAAGAACCTTGGGAAGTATTTGCTGTAAAATACTTTCACCCCGATGCCCTTGGACAGGGACCCAAAGCTGCTAACTGCCGACCACAAATCCGCAAATAAGTTGGTACTCTTGAATGCAATGAGACGCTTAACCGCCTGAAAAGGATCGTTTGGAGATATCTCAGGGAGGACATAAATTGCCGAATTGAGCAACTTCTCTTGGGTTTGAAATTCAGGACTGAACACTAGCCCATGCATATACATTATGAGATCCGCTTTGTGCGGAATTGCATAGAATCCCAAATATTCCGCACCTTTTAAGTCTTCCTTTTTGAAATACCCGATACGCGTACCTGGATGATCCATGAGGTATCGACCAACTACATCGTGGCCATTCCCAAGGCCGCCCCTATGTTGACGATTAGAGTTTAGAAGCAGCCGGGCATTTTCAATCCCACCAGCAGCCAGAACACAAATCTTAGCCGTTGCGTAGTAACGTGCACCGTCGATAGTGCTGATTTCCACGCCGGCAAAGGCGTCTCCAATGTCATTGGTATCTATATGGATTACGGTTGCATCGATAAGCGTGTGAATATTATCGCTGTGTAAGGCCCTAAATTCGTCCGCGAAGTTCATGGCCTCGGTGTGTTTCAGACGCGAGCGCGCAAACTGCCAAAAGAAAGAGCGCAGTTTGGTGTTATCCAGCGGAGGCCGTTTGATCTTACCTCGGATTAGTTTCCACAATCGCTCATCGTACAAATTTGGTCCGAGATTCAAAACATCAGCCGCTCTGTCAAAATAAGGCTCTAAGCTGTCACGGGCGATCGGCCATCCAGAATTAGGAACCCAATCGCGCCGAGCAAAATCAGTATCGTCAAAGGTCGCCGATTTCCCAGGCCAATGAGTAGCAGCGCCTCCAAGCACCCGAGTTCTGACACCAAAGGGTTGAGAATCCTGATTGAACGTCGCCATGGGGCTGTGAAAGGCCTTGCGAAACTTTAAGGAGGCTTCACCTTTTGGCTCATCCGCGCTTTCCAGGCAAACTAGATCCATATGAGTGGCATCTTCTTTCTCAAGTCCACTTTCGAGAATCAAAATCTTTGTTGGTAAGCCCATAAACTCCCGCGCAATGGTCAGGCCAGAGGGACCGCCGCCGATAATGACAACATCGGCATCAAACCGAGAGCCGTCAGGGTAAGAATTTAGTCGCTCGATTTTCATCTATCTGCCTTAAGGCTGTTGCGGAAGCGCAAGGTCTTGCTGGAAAATGTAGCAAGTCGACAGGGCATAGATATATTCCAATCTTTCAAAATAGGATAAGTTGAATTAGCATCGCCGTTACCTAATTTCTGAACATATGGTTAGCTATCGAGGAGACCGGCTATTTTCTTCTAGCCCGTTCCACGAAGCGAGATAGCGAGTTTTGTTTGCAACTCTTTGGAACACTTAGAAAGAAGGTATCGGTGTTCAAGGCAGAGCTTCCCTCCCCCTATATCAGCCGGCGTTCGCTGCTCTTGAAACCGAAGTTCCGCCTTGCGTTCGTCGCCATCGTCGTTGGGAGCTCACTCAACGCAACGGGATTGAACAATACCTCCGTAGCCCAAGACCCGTATGAGTTACGGGACAATTCAAGTCCATGGGGCGTTGCATCGGGAGCCGAATGGTTCTCAGCCTATCCAGTGTTCAACCCCATGTTGAAGCACGCAGGCGTGGAGTGGCTGCGAGGGTTCTATGAATGGAACACGATACAGCCGAAAGAAGGATATTGGAATTGGACGTTAACGGATCGGTTGGTGGAGAATGCACGTGCCAACGATATTCATTTAACTGGCGTCTTTGCGTACCTTGCACCTTGGGCATCTGCGGATGGTGGGACCCGAAAATTTCCAATCAAGAATATTCAGTTTTGGCGTGATTATATCAAAGGCATGGTCGAACGATATCACTCCGATATCAAGTATTGGGAAGTATGGAATGAATTTAATGGGAGCTTTGCCGAAAACGGCACCCCCGAGATTTACGCAGAGCTTGTGCGCGAAGCATCAATTGCAGCGAAGAAGATTGATCCGACTGCAAAGATTGGCATGAGTGTAGCCAATTTTGACGTCGGCTTTCTTGATGCTGCGATAAAGGCGGGAGCAGCCAACTATTTCGACTACATCTGCGTTCACCCGTATGAGACGCTAGCCAATTTGCCGAATGACGGAGAGATTGCCTTTCTCGGCATGGCCGCAACGCTCCGAAAGATGCTGGCGTCGAATAATCAGCCCATCGATACGCCAATTTGGATTACTGAGATTGGCTCGTCAGCCCCGGTAAATCGCAGCGACAAACTTGACGAGGCTCAGGCCATATCGCTGGCGAAGGCTTATCTTTTATCCATTGCGTCAGGTTTCCAACGAGTTTTTTGGTTTGAAGCGCGCGGGCCGTCATATGGCGACCAGATGGACCTTGGACTGATCAGACCCGATATGTCACTGCGCCCCTCTTACAACGCGCTGAAAACATTAACTGAAGTGCTCGGGCCCCAGCCAACGCCTGCTGGCTGGTTAAATGTTGGTGAAGGAGGCTACGGCTTTCTTTTTGACGCCCGAGGCAGCAATATAATGGCCGCCTGGGCGCCCGCGAAACGCGAAATAAATATTGCGTTCGCCGGTGATGTTCAAGTTTACAACCTAGCGGGCGAGAAAATATTGCTAGCCACTGGGAAGATGCTAACCCTCAAAAATTCTCCCGTATTGATCACTGACTTGCCAGTTGCGCTTGTTCAAGAAGCACGGGCGAACCAAACGAAAGCGTATGCTTGGGGCGGTGACTATGCACGGGTACAAATGGTTACGGCCCGATTACAGACGGCAAACATCGAGAGTGGAATAAAACAAGTTAATCCGGGAACAACCATTCCAAGCGACTCCTCGCGTCGAACTGACTTTTCGAGATCCGATAAAGAAGGCCACTACGTGTATTTCTCTGTTGATCCACAGTTTACGCCGTTCGGCACCAAGACCCTCGAGATAACGGCTGTTGTGCGGCGGACGGCGTCGAACAAAGTTGCAGGTATGAGTATCAACTATGAATCGCAGAAGGGTTACGTAAACACGACTTATCAGAACATTCCTGAGACCGATGAATGGCACGAAGTCTCTTGGAAGGTTAGCGATGCGAATTTCGTCGGCGCGTGGGGATGGAACTTTAGAATAAACGCCATTTCTTCGCCCAATGAATTCCTCATTAAGGAAATAAAAGTCAGAAAACTGGAATGAGGCAGCAAAACTGGCAATATTTCATTTGCCCGCCATCACCGAGTTTCCGATTCTTCGTTCGGAAGCGAACGATACCAAACGTATCTGCGCCATTTGAAGAAGTTGGCCCTCATGAATTTTCGGTTTCCCCTTGCATCTGTTTTGATATCCTGTTCTCGAAATCCACACTCCTGCAGCAAATGGGACAAACCCTATCAATCGGTTCGTCGTGAACTCT
>Ga0116135_1001830_pt1 | contig 10199 bp, 9 predicted proteins | sample June2015DPH_20_1_FD_89738 | JGI IMG/M metagenome (GOLD analysis project Ga0116135, IMG submission 89738) | Peatland microbial communities from SPRUCE experiment site at the Marcell Experimental Forest, Minnesota, USA - June2015DPH_20_10 | ecosystem: Environmental > Terrestrial > Soil > Wetlands >... | reverse complement strand
TTTCCACTCAAACCTGCCAGGATTTAACTCGTCAGCTTCGCGAAGGATCGATTCCACATATTGGCCGTAGACGCGACGAGGCACATAATCGCCAGCCTGCACATTCGCGGCATAATTTTCTTTCGCCCAGCGCAGGAAATGCAGAGGATCGTCCGCTCGAGCGCTCATGTTCTGCGCACTCACATTCAGCAGATGGCCGCCGCATCGCGTGCCATAAGCCACTCCGCGGCCGGGCCCGCCCTCCCGCTCGATCAAGACCACCGACAGTCGCAGGTCTCTCGCACTCAGCAACGCGCCAGCCAAACAGGCGCCGCTGAACCCGCCTCCGACAACGGCAATCTTCAAAAGATTTTCTTTATTCGTGCCTGTGCCCTTCATCAGCGAGTCTTGCCCTCCCAAAGTAATCATATAATGTCTATTCTGTTTATAGACATGCAATTAGGAGTCCAATTGTCAGAGACGAAAAAGGCCTTAAATCAGGCACTTCCCCGCGACGATCGTTCCCCATCGTCCATTCGGAGTGAAAGATTTTTCAATTCCTGACTTTGAAAGTCAAAGTAACTCAAAAGGAGTAGCTTTTAAGGAAATCGGCGTGCATCAAATGGCGAATGCCGGGCGCACTGTGAACGCTAATGCTTCGCATTCACCGAGTTTCACATGCCACCCGAACATTCTGTTCGATTGTGAGCAATCCGGCTCAGCCTTGACGCCCATGGTCTGTCAGGGTTGGGTTGCGAAAGTGAATGGCGAAAGAATAGAGGTAGATCGATGGCATTCAATCGAATACGCGGCCGTATTGTTAAGAAAGTTGCGATCATCTCCGCGTCATTTTCGAGGTGGATTGAAACAATCAAGCCGGCGAGTCGAAGTCTCGGATCGCAAAGGATGTGTCCATTCTGCAGGCTGATTATCCCGCGCGCCGGACGATTTTGTTTGGAGTGCGGGAAATCGTTCGAAAGCGTTTAGAGTTCGATCTGAGGTTAGTTAGTTGCGAAGCTTAGGAAGGTTCGGCATCTCCGATCCGCACGGCAGCGGCTAGCTTCATTTTCTTACCTAAAGAAGGCACGTCCTTTGAGCCGGACTCTTCGATTTTGCGAGTCGTGCGCTTGCCCCGAAGACCTGCCACGACGATGCGGATGTACCGGTATCTGCGGTTTTAATTTTTCTTCAAGAAGCTGGGCCGGCTGGACGTTTAATACGAAGTGAACGGTTGCCCACAGGAAGTGAGCTCCGTCGGACTTGGTCACCAGTGCGTCGACTGATTTCAAAGCTCCGTCAGGCAAATCCAGATCGTCAGCCAGCATGACAATGGGAAGCTCAGGTCGGAGTTTCTTGATTTCTGCCGCGATGACGGAACCATCCAAAAGACCAAGATAGTATTCGAGCACAATTGCATCCACGGGCCGCGATGCGAAAAGCCGGAGACCCTCATGGCCATTGGTCGCGGTTAACAGCTCGCACCCATTTTCCTGCAACGAACGCAGTTGCTTCGGGTCGCGGTGTATGCACAGAATCGTACTGTTGGCAGCCATGCTTGCCAGTTATAACGAGAAGCTTTCTGCGATTCTGCTCAAATTTGCTCACAGACCACCTAAGGTAGCGGTAGTGTTGCATTTGCCTTGTTTTACTTCGAGAGTGCCACCTAAAGTTCTCTTCCGCCGGGAAAATCGACACTTCCTTTAGCCTAAGGAATCATCCGAAGGAATTCACCGATTGATCTGTATTGACCAGTATGGGTTTTGTTATTGACCTAAGCTACTTGTGACCGTCCAAAGGAGGCATTTATGGGTGGTCACCCTTTCCCCGAAATACCCTGCATAATTTGTGCCAAGGCAGTTGATTTGAACGTCGATCTATTTACCGATGAAAACGGCAAAGCCGTCCATGAGGATTGCTACATCAAGCGGATCACAAACCAGCATAACCGTCCTTCCGTCGGCACGATGAACGATTAAATCGCAACCTTCGAATTCAGCCTCTGCTGGATGTCGAGCGCATTTCAGGCCGCCGAGCGAGCGATACTGCTCAGACGGCCACGTTGCGAAAGACCTAGGATGGCAAGATATTGCCGGAGGAAATTCATTGCGAAAACATTATCTTCATCTGTCTGCTTATGCGTGTGACCTGTGTGCCGGGCCAGTTATCGCCGGATCAACTGCGCTGCGCGAGAATGAAATATCGAAAGAAACTAACATTCGGCAAGTCGGTGCGCTTTGCCTTTCATGCGGCCATCGCCAATGCGTAGGCAGCGAGGCGCGCGTCCGTCATTTACTGCCGATTGAATGGGATCCGGTAAACGCAAGCCGTACTGGCCATGTTTAAGAGGCTTATGTCGAGGGCTTAATCGTGCAGAACTACATTGAGCAGCGAGCTGTGTACCTGCAAAGCTCCTTCTGCGCCGCCGGCGTAGTGGATGAAGCCCAACTTTCTGAAGCGGTTCATAAAAAAACTGACTCGCGAACGGGTTGTTCCAACCATCTCCGCCAGAGTCTCCTGGCTAATTTTGGGAACGACCGTTTCCGGAATGCCCTCTTTGCCGAAATGAGCGAGCAACAAGAGCACACGGGCCAGCCTTTTTTCGCTGGAGTTGAACAGTTGGTCGACCAGATCTTCTTCGTAACGAATATTGCGAGCCAGCAAATACGCCACAAACATCTCGGAAAACGAGGGTTCACGGTGTAGCGCATCCATCATCGTTTTCTTGTCCACACGTAGGATCTCGCAATCCGTCATGGCGGCTGCGGAACCCATACGCAATAACTGGCCTGCCAGTGAACCCTCACCAAAAAAATTGCCCGCGCTTACGATCCCGATAGTCGCTTCCTTGCCGGCCTGAGACACGACTGTGAGCCTGACTTTACCTTTCTGAACATAGAAGATCGCGTCGGCCCGGTCCCCTTGTGCGAATACCATTTCCTTCTTCGCAATGGACAGAATCGTCCTGCCATCCCCAATTGTTGCGAGGAAGGTATCGGAGTCAAAACTGCCGTTCTTTTTGGCTGCCACCGTGGGACTCATCGTCAGTTGAGTATAGTCCGCGGAATTAGGCTCAAATCGAATAAATCGTGATGATCGAATAATCTGCAAAGTGGTCTCTTTTGCACAGTATGTCGGGCACGAAGGGTTGAAACTGAGAGGTTGTTCCCGGCAGTGTCACGTCGATTGGAGCGATTCTCTCCCGGAGGCTTATGCCAACAACAATTCAGGTCGGCGCGATCCTGATGAACGACTGTCCGGTGATGGCGCGGCTGTTCCCGTTCGAAAGTGAACCCTGCTCTGGGAACTGGAACTTGGTCAAGGCGTTGGATGGTATCTCTCTTGACCGCACGATCCATGCTGCGGGATGGAATTTCTTTTTTATGGCGGCAGAAGTCAAGGCGAGATTTTTTGGTGTTCTTGGAGCGGCGAAGATACAAAGCGCGTTGCGGCGAATTTTAGGGAAGGTAAAACAACAACAGTTCAATAGCCTCGAAGTAACTGGAATCGTTGCCGGACATTTTCTGGGAGTGCCCTGCGTCACCGTCTCCGCGTACTCACGCCATATACAACAGAGTTGTTACCTGGATGGCATCGAGTCGCGGCGCATAGCAGCGCACAACGGGAATCGGCTAAAGCTTGAACGCGCTTCACAGTACGGAGGCGAACGCATGACGCAGAATGGAAATCAGAGCCTCGACCAAATGCTTGAGTCTGCAATTGTTGTATCGTGGGCGGACTTGATGCGCGGAGCCGAAGCCGGCTTGATTCATATTGAATATGGATTCGCTCCCGGCCGCACCTTGGACTATTTGAAGGTATGATCATCCATAACACGAGGCCATTGGCTTCTGGCCTGCGAGTACTGGATGTCCGTTAGTACATTTCACAGCACTGGCGTCCGCTTCGACAACGAATACCACTCCGAAGGACTGGCGCACATTCTGGGATTTGTCATGCAGCACCAGGACGCGTTCACACTTCCTTTAAATCTTGGCCGACAGGGGTTGCTCCAGATTTCAACACCCACGATGGAGGAGAGAACGAATGCCGCTACATTTGTGAACCAAGCCTTCGAGCGCATGGGATCAATCTTCCGCCGAACCCGCGCTGGCCTGAATTTTTCGGGCTGATCTACTTCTCTGTTCTCTGGAGCTGAATATTCGCCATACCGCTGCGCTATTCAACTACTTATCCGACGCCGCTAGCCGCCGGTCTCGATGAGGTTCGGTCCGGGGCAAACCAGTGCTAAGCTCGCACTTCTCCCCCAGCTTGGCGCCACAAGTAGGGCACCTTACGGCGAGCACTTCTTTTTCCGTAACTCTCATGGCCAGATAATGCATCGTTGCCCGGCCACAAGATGTTCAATAGTGACCACTTCGGGCTAAAGTTTGACAACACTTGCACGCAAGCTTAACTTCCAATCGAGCAAGTTACCTTCCCTTAACTCTTCGCGCTTTCGAGATCTCTGAACTGAGCGCAAATTCCATGTGCTCATCTGATCAATTTTGACCAGTTGCTGGTTCTATTTTCGTGGACACTTACTAGAGCAAACTCCAATCAGATCCGTGTGATCGCGTGCGCCATCCAGAAGATGGCCTCTTTCAGCGGCCATTTATATCGAAGTAGGGACAAATGTCGCTGACAAACATTGCATTTCCCAAGCGAGTATTAGAAGTTGTCGGCCCCCGTCCCCTAATGGGCGGGACCGTGACGGCCGGCGTGCAATTTCAGTCCAAACCATCCTTGCCTAGTCGAATTGCGGTGATCGGGAATTATCTTCCGCGGCAATGTGGAATCGCCACGTTTACCACCGACCTGTGCACCGCCATTTCTGCAGAATACGGGACGGCACGACTGCTGGCGCTTCCGGTTAACGATACCGAAGAAGGATACGACTATCCCGCGCGGGTGAGATGGTCGCTGTCCCAGGACTCGGTGAAGTCGTATCAGGAAGCGGCTGAATTTTTGAACTTCAACAACATCGACATGGTGTGTCTGCAGCACGAGTACGGAATCTTCGGCGGCCGCGCCGGAAGCCATATTTTGCATCTGCTGCACGGCCTGAAGATGCCTGTGGTAACGACGCTGCATACTGTCCTGCGCGAGCCAGACCCGGACCAACTGATGGTCATGGAAGAAATCGCTGAACTATCGGACCGGCTCGTCGTCATGAGCCAACTCTCATCCCAGTTCCTGCAGGAAATTTTCAAGGTGCCTGTTAGCAAGATCGACATAGTGCCGCACGGAGTTCCAGACCTGCCATTCCTCGATCCGAATTTCTACAAGGACCGCTTTGGCATCGAAGGCAAGGCGGTACTTCTCACATTCGGCCTGCTTTCACCAAACAAGGGAATCGAAAACGTAATTCAAGCCCTGCCGCAGATTCTTTCCCAACACAAGAATGTGGTTTACATCGTGGCGGGTGCGACCCATCCTCACATCCTTCGTCACGAGGGTGATGAGTATCGCGCCAGTTTGCAGGTTTTGGCCAAGGAAATGGGGGTGGAATCGCAAGTGATCTTCCACAACCGCTTCGTCAGCCCCGAGGAAATGGTTGAATTCATCGGCGCCGCAGACATTTACATCACTCCCTATCGCCATGAAGCGCAGGTAGTTTCCGGCACGCTTGCCTATGCGTTAGGAGCGGGCAAGGCGATCATCTCGACGCCATATTGGCACGCAATCGAGTTGTTGGACGACCGCAGAGGCGCGCTGGTCCCATTCCAAAATCCCGATGCAATCGCGCAAAAAACCATTGAACTTCTCGACACTCCGGCGATTCGTCACGCCATGCGCAAACGCGCTTATCTGTTTGCGCGCGAGATGGTCTGGAAAAGAGTGGCGCGAGGTTACATGGAAAGTTTCGCACGAGTGCGAGGCGACCGTATGGAGAATCCGCGAGTCCAGTTTTCGGCGCGCGCTATCCCCAAAGTGCTTGATCGGCTGCCGGAATTGAAACTGGACCATGTCAACGCGCTGACCGATGACACGGGGATGCTGCAGCATGCAATCTTCACCATCCCCAATCGAGGAGAGGGTCACACCACCGACGACAACGCGCGTGCACTTATTTTAACGGTGATGCTGGAGCGCCCGGCTAAAGATGAGCAGGAGAAAGGAAGCCTTCCGATTGCGGATTTCTCAGCGCGCTATTTGTCGTTCCTCGAGCATGCATTTAATCCGGCGAACGGCAGGTTCCGAAACTTTCTCGGCTATGATCGCCGGTGGAACGAACCCGTAGGCTCGGAAGACTGCCATGGCCGCGCGTTGTGGAGTATTGGAAGCGTCCTGGGCCAATCCAATAATCAAGGATTGAGGAGCGCTGCGGGGCGGCTGTTCGAGTTCTCGCTTCCTGCAGCGGTGGAATTCCCCAGTCCTCGCGCCTGGGCCTATACGCTTCTTGGAATTCAGGAATATCTCGATTCGTATCCGGGGGATCGCGACGCGCAGAAAGTTAGATCGGTACTCGCTGAGAGACTGCTCAACATGTATAAGTCGATCCGGCGTCCGGATTGGAAGTGGTTCGAGAACGTTCTGGCCTACGGAAACGCGCGATTGCCTCAAGCCCTGCTGCGCGTAGGCGCGGCTTGTTCGGATGATCTCATGATTTCTGCCGGCCTCGAATCGCTTGATTGGCTTTCAACGGCGCAACGCTGCGAAACCAACGGCCACTTTGTGCCGATCGGTTCACAAGGTTTTTATCGCCAGGGTGGTAAGATGGCCCGCTTCGATCAACAGCCGCTTGAGGCTGCCGGCGCGGTCTCTGCGTGTCTGCAAGCCTACCGCATTACTGGTGACAGCCGCTGGCGCGGCGAAGCCTGGTCGGCTTTCAACTGGTTCCTCGGCGACAATGATCTGCAACTTGCTCTTTATGATTCCGCAACGGGCGGTTGCCGTGACGGCCTGCATCCCGACCGCGCCAACGAAAACCAGGGAGCGGAATCGACGCTGTCGTTCTTGATGGCGCTCCTCGAAATGCGATCTCTGCAAGTGCCTGAACAAAAGGAAATCATTTCATGACTGTACCCGCAGAAAAGCAAGTGAGCCTGTTGAGCACTCGCTTCGAGCCATTGCTTCTCCGCCATCCCGCGAACCCGATCCTGACCAGTAAGGATTGGCCTTATCCCATTAATAGCGTGTTTAATGCCGGCGCGACGTTACTCGCGGATGGCACTACGTTGTTGCTTTGCCGCGTGGAGGATCGACGCGGCTTGTCGCATCTCTGTGCAGCACGCTCCGCAAACGGCGTCGATGGATGGCAAATCGACAATGAACCGACATTGATGCCCAGCCCAAAAGACTTTCCCGAGGAAATCTGGGGCATCGAGGATCCGCGCATTACATTCGTGCCCGAATTACAGCAATACGTGGTCACGTATACCTCCTACTCGCGTGGCGGCCCTGGAGTGTCTCTGGCTCTTACCAAAGACTTCCGTACCTTCGAGCGCTATGGCGTAATTATGCCGCCCGACGATAAAGACTCCGCTCTTTTTCCCCGACGAATGAACGGATACTGGGCGCTGATTCACCGGCCTATGACGACCCTGGGGTCGCACATGTGGATTTCCTACTCACCCGATCTGCGGCATTGGGGCAGGCATCGGCTTATGTTGGAGGCACGTCGTGGAGCATGGTGGGACGCAAACAAAATTGGCTTATCCCCGCCGCCCATCGAGACTTCCAGGGGCTGGCTCGTCCTCTATCACGGAGTACGGCACACGCCTTCTGGCTGTCTCTATCGATTGGGCGCGGCTCTTTTCGAATTGGAGAATCCGGAAAAATGCCTGCTGCGAGGCGACTCATGGATCTTTGGGCCGGAAGCCGAGTACGAGCGCCACGGCGACGTTGACGACGTTGTGTTCCCCTGCGGATATACCATGGACGCCGATGGTGACACCCTTAACATCTACTACGGAGCCGCGGACTGCGCGATTGCCCTGGCCCGCGCAAGTGTGCAGTCTCTACTTAGTTGGCTCGATGCCAACGCAGGTTCCGACCGCCGGCAGCGCGCCCAGGATTTGTAATGCCGCTGTACGGTTTTTCTGCGAGTGAGCTATTGTGCTCAGACACCAGAGTCTATCTCTGTCATCCTCTGTTCTCCTGAGTGTGTAGACGGAGCGGCGGACGCTGATTCGCAGCTTTCATTCTTAGGTTGCTGCCTGGCTGGGTTCTGTCGAGATACAGCGAAGCGACCACATCCAGCCAATCGGCATTCTTCATCCGAACGTCGCGAAGCTGCGGCGGGAGACGATTCGACCCTAAAAGTTTTCGAACATCGAAACTCGGGCAACACCTCAAGCGGATGAGAGGTGTTCGCCCGTAAAAGAAAGGTCAAAAGATCATGCCGTTAATTCAACTTCTGGAAGTTCTCATCGTGGTGGGTGTTCTTCTGTGGCTGGTGAATCGCTTCATTCCCATGCAGTCATCCATCAAGTCCATTTTGAACGGGGTTGTAGTCATTGCCGTGGTTCTGTGGCTGCTGAATGTGTTTGGGCTGTTTCATTCACTCTCGCACATTCGGGTTGGAACCTAGAGCCAATCGCCTGCAAGGCGAAAACCGAGATCGATACCGAGCAATACGGCAGATAACTGCCACAAGGAGATTAGTGTGAAGAAAACGCTTTTGTTCGCCGCCGCAATCGTACTGAGTGTACCTGCTGTGGCTCAAACCAATTCTCAAAATGCTGTGGAAGTCGAACCTATGAGTTCAACGCCTACATTCCGTGTAGTCGTCATCAGCCGCAGCGTGCAAGCCATCAACTACGAGCATCGCAGCGGCAGTTCGAAGCTGGACTTCGCTGGCACCGACCTGATGCCCCTGGCAAATGGCGAAGCCAAAGTAAACAGCAAGCGGGGATCCATTGAGATTGAAGCAGAATTCGGCAACCTGCAACGACCCACGACTTTCGGCAACGAATATCTGACTTACGTTCTGTGGGCGATTTCGCCCGAGGGCCGTGCAGTGAATTTGGGCGAAGTATTAGTTGGTGGCAACGAGCGAAGCAAGCTGCACGTGACCACGGACCTTCAAGGCTTCGCACTCATTGTCACGGCAGAGCCTTATTATGCGGTTCGGCAGCCCAGCAATCTGGTCGTACTTGAGAATGCGATTCGCCAAGACACCAAGGGTACCAGCGAAGCAGTGAATGCAAAGTATGAATTGATGGAGCGTGGCGGCTACATTCCCACTGGCTTCAAGTTTGATCCTGTGGTTCTGAATGCCAAGTTGCCCTTGGAATTCTTCGAGGCGCGGAATGCATTGCGCATCGCTCAATCTGAGGGAGCGGAGACTTATGCCAGCGACAGCTACAAGCATGCAGTCGAATTAATGAATAGAGCCGATGGTTATGCAATAGCGAAGCACATGGACCGGAAGCCGCTGATTGCGGCCTCCCGCGAAGCGGTGCAGACGGCGGAAGATGCGCGTGCCATCGCAATCACGAAGATGGATCAAATGCGTCTGGCCAACGAACGCCAGAATTCGGCGGACGCACAGGCGCAATCGCAACAGCAAGCGGATGATGCCCGCCGGCAGAAAGAGCAAGCCCAGTCCGAAGCGGCGCAGGCGCAGGCGGCAAAGGCTCAGGCAGAGTCGGATGCGGCAAAAACTAGGTCCGATGCCGCTGACGCCCGGGCCGCATCTGCAATCGCCCTTTCATCCGCGCAGGCAGATGCGGATCAATCCCGCATGGCAGCACAGCAGGCCCAGTTGAACGCACAACAGGCGGACACCGACAAAGCCGCTATGCGCGCGAAGTTATCTGAGCAGTTGAATTCGATTCTTCAGACCCGCGATAGCGCGCGCGGTCTAATCGTCAGCATGTCAGATGTGTTGTTCGATACTGGGAAGTTCTCGTTGAAATCGGATGCGAGAGAGAAGCTGGCAAAAGTCGCTGGCATTCTGCTTGCCTATCCTGGACTGAACGTAGAAGTCGGCGGCTATACGGATAACGTCGGCGGCGACGCCATGAATCAAACCTTGTCGGAGAACCGCGCCGCATCGGTGCACGACTATCTGGTGCAAGAAGGCGTATCGACAAACTCAGTCAGCGCCAAGGGCTTCGGCAATACTTTGCCGGTAGCCTCCAACGACAACTCTGCCGGACGGCAGCAAAACCGGCGAGTGGAACTTCTCGTATCCGGCGATGCCATCGGCAGCCCCGTCAATGCGACAACAGGAAGCTTGCGGTAGGAGCGTAGATATACGATCAAAAGATATA
>Ga0116135_1001826_pt1 | contig 10217 bp, 5 predicted proteins | sample June2015DPH_20_1_FD_89738 | JGI IMG/M metagenome (GOLD analysis project Ga0116135, IMG submission 89738) | Peatland microbial communities from SPRUCE experiment site at the Marcell Experimental Forest, Minnesota, USA - June2015DPH_20_10 | ecosystem: Environmental > Terrestrial > Soil > Wetlands >... | reverse complement strand
CCACGGAAGTAAGACCAGATAAGATTTCCCAGGAAGATCAGGATTCCTGCGGCCTGAAAGAAAACTCCAATGGTCACAATAAGGTTCCACGTGTCCCAGCCACGGCCCGGTTCATAGGTGTAAATCCTTCGCGGCATGCCGAGCAATCCGGGGATATGCATGAAGTCGAAGGTGAGGTGGAAGCCGACGATGAAAAGCCAGAAATGCAGTTTGCCGAGCGGCTCGCTGTACATCTTCCCGGACATCTTCGGAAACCAGTAATAAAAGGCGCCGAAGAGACAGAAGAGGATGCCGCCGACGATTACGTAGTGAAAATGCGCGACCACGAAATATGAATTTCCCAGGTGCCAGTCGAAAGGGGCCGCAGCCTGCATAACACCTGTGAGACCGGCAATCAGGAACTGGAAAAGAAACGCGATGCAGAAGAGCATTGGAGTCTTGAACTCAATCTTTCCGCCCCACATGGTGGCCAGCCAGTTGAAGATCTTAATACCGGTTGGAACCGCGATGGCCATAGTGGAAATCACGAAAAATGTATTGGCAGCTGAACTCATGCCGACGGTAAACATGTGATGCGCCCACACGCTCATGCTGATAAATCCGATCGCGATGGTTGCTCCCACCATCACGGGGTAACCGAAGATCGGCTTGCGGGAAAACACCGGGATGATTTCTGAGGCGAAAGCGAAGGCTGGCAGGACGAGGACATAAACTTCGGGATGTCCGAAAACCCAGAAGAAATGCATCCAGATCACCGCGGAACCGCCGACCTGGGTGTCGAAGAAATGTCCGCCAACGTAACGGTCGATCACCAGCATGATTTGCGCTGCGGTTAACGGACTTACTGCAAGGATCACGAGGCCGGCCATCACGAGGTTGAGCCAGGCGAACAATGGCATTTTGGCCAGCGTCATTCCCGGGCAGCGCATGCAGATCACGGTAGCAATGATGTTGATCGCTGTGCCGATGCTGCCGAAGCCTGAGACCAGGAGGGCCATGGTCCAGAAGTCGGTGCTGTGGCCAATTGAAAACGTCCGCGAAGTCAGCGGAGCGTAGGCGAACCATCCTACATCGGGAGCGTTACCCGCTCCGTAGAGTCCATTGGCGCCCACAAGACTGAAATAAAGAAGCAGGCCACCGAAAGCGGTCATCCAGAAACTGAAAGCATTCAGGCGTGGAAAGGCCATGTCCCGAGCACCAATCATGAGCGGGATAAGGTAATTGGCAAATCCGAACAAGACAGGCATGACCACAAAGAAGATCATGGTGGTTCCATGCATGGTGAACATCCGGTTGAAGACTTGCGGCGAAACAAAATCATTATGCGGGCGGATCAACTGGATGCGCATAATCATCGCCTCAACACCGCCGATCAGAAGAAAAACCAGGGCATAAATGATGTACAGAATGCCCAGCCTCTTGTGATCGACGGTCGTAACCCAGTCGTGGAGCCTGGCGACAATAGGACGCGATGCTATCTCCGTTGCCGGCAGTACGGCGACGTCAGTCGACATCGGGCGATCTCCTCAAAGTATTTTAGCGATCCGCTCGTGAATGACTTACTCATCGAAGGGTCTCCAAATAGGCAGCTAATGCGTCCAGTTCCTGGTCGTTCAACTCCATCGCGGGCATTAAAGAACCAGGCTTGATGGCGTTAGGATTTCGAATCCAGAGACGAAGATTTTCTGGAGTGTTCGGAGCTGCGCCGGCCGCGATCGTGTCCCGGCTCATCAGGTGCGTGAGATCCGGACCGAATCGCCCATTGGCCACCGTGCCCGACACGGTGTGACAGTTAATGCATGCGGTCGTCTCGAATATCCGTTGTCCTTCGGAAATAGTGCTATTTGTAATCACTGGCTGGCGCTGCTGCGTGATCCATTGGTCGAAGTCATGCTTCGACTGGACATAAACGCGCAGTAACATCTTGGCGTGTTGGGTTCCGCAATATTGGGCACACTGGCCGAGGTAGACTCCGGCCTGCAGCGGATCAATCCACATACTGTTGGGGTGGTTAGGAATCAGATCAGTCTTTCCCGCCAGTCGCGGGACCCAAAAACTGTGGTCGGTATCGACGGACAGCAGCCTAATAAATGTCGGGGTGGGATGAACCGGGTCGCTTACAGGGACATGCAGTTCATTTGCCGTGACTACGCCCAGTTCGGGATAGCGATACTCCCACCAGAACTGGTGGCCGATCGCTGTAACCGAAATCGCGTTGCTGGGCGGCGGTGTAGTTTGAACGAAGGCAATCACTCGGGCGGTTGCCATGAACAACGCGACCACGATCAGAACTGGAACGATCGTCCACGCCAACTCTACCTGGTTGCTGCCATACACCTGAGGAGGTTCCCGGCCGTCGTCATTCCGGCGCTTTCTGAACTTCACGACGGAGTAAACCAACAAGCCGAAGACAATTAAGAAAATGGAGCCAGTGACCGCGAGAACAAACAGCGACAGGCCGAAGATCGACTTCGCGGGAGTGGACGCGGGAGCAAAGATGTTTGTCGGGCTCAGGGGTTGGGCGACGTCTGCGAAAGCTGCCGCTGTGCCGCAGAGCCAAAGAGCAACTTGAGACATCCGCATTCGCCAGTTATCTGAACCGCTTGATCGCAACTGGACTCCTTCCCGTTTGGTGTTCAGCGTTGATGTGTGCGAGCAATGTTGGGATGACCGCCAACATTATTTACATTTGGACTGTTGATGTCCATTGAAGACTATGGTCTGTCCTGATTCAAGGTCTTGATACGTCCGTCGTTTTCGTGGCCCTATTGATATTGCACTCCGTACGCCACTCTGCGCGGCGGTCATAAACCGTAATTCTGTTTGTCCTAAGCTCTAGACATTCGCGGCTCACTAAACACCGCAGCCCAAGATAGCTTCGAACTGTCGAAGGCTCGACAGGTCCCGTCAACATCCGGACACAAACGAGCTACTAAGAATATCGATATCGGGATGACCCCGGGACGATAAGGGGCAGGGATCAGACTGATGAGGACAAGCGCCACGATCGTAGCGAGGAATGTAGCTTCGAGACCGCCGTCAAAAAATGGCTCCCATTCCCACCGGTGCGATCATCTTGAACTCGTGCTGACCAGCTTGCCGCAGCATTCCGGACGCCCAGGCAAGCTTGATCGGTCCCATCCGCCACCGAGGGCCTGAATCAACAGCACGGTGCTGGCCATGCGGCGTCCCAAAATATTGACGGCAGTCACTTCATCCGCGAGTGCGGCATTTTGCGCTACGATTACTTCGAGATAATCCGTGACCCCGCCTGTGTAGCGAATGACGGAAAGGTCCAGAGATTTCTCGGCTGCTGCTACCGCTTCACCCTGGACCGCAGCTTCTTTTTCGAGGATTCTCACCGCAGCCAGATTGTCTTCAACCTGTTGGAATCCGGTCAGAACATTCTGGCGATAGTTTGCGACTTGAGAATCATAAGCGGCACGGGCTTGATCATTGAGGCCGCGACGTCGTCCAACATCGAAGATAGTTTCCGCTGCGGACCCTCCAATCGACCAAATGCCGCTTGGGCCATTGATCAGCGTCGTGATCATAGAGCTTTCAAAGCCTCCCGAGGCGCCCAAGTTGATCAGCGGATAGTAAGCAGTTTTCGCCACTCCGATCTGAGCGTTGGCGGATGCCACCAGTCGTTCCGAAGCCGCGATATCCGGGCGTCTTTCCAGCAGTTGCGAGGGCAGAGTGATTGGAATGTGTGGAGGTGGTGCGGTGAGAGGCAGGGGCGGAAGACTAAACTCAGCTGGCGGCTTGCCGACGAGAATGGCGACCGCGTGTTCGTACTGCGCCCGCGCCACGCCCACATCTACTGCTTCTGCCTGGGTAGTTTGCAATTGAGTCAAGGCCTGCTCGACTTCCACCTCGGAAGAAACCCCTCCCTGGAAGCGGTTTTGGGTCAATTCCAGGTATTGTTCGTACTCTTTGACCGTGGTGTTCAGGAGTTGTTCCTCGGCGTCCAAGCTACGGGCTTCAAAGTAATCAACGGCCAGATCGGCGTGCATACTCAAGTTAACCGTCGCCAGATCCGCCGCACTCGCTTGAGCTTGCTCGCGATAAGACTCGACGGTTTTCCGCACTCGTCCCCAGACGTCTGCCTGATAGGAGACATCGAACGGCAACACAAAGTCGCTGTAGGTGGCGCCACGCAAGGATGGATTGACAGGACTATTCGCGGATATGCGTTCCCGCGCAGCTGAAGGGTTGACCGTTACGGTTGGATAGTAGTCAGCCCGGTTGTAGCGGAGAGCCGCTCTGGCTTGTTGATACTGCGCAGCGGCAGCTTTCAGATTCTGGTTGGAAACATTCACCTGCTGTTCCAGGTCATTGAGCTGAGGATCCTGAAATATGGTCCACCACTCGCCGCCGAGATTTTGGTCGTTGGGTTGGGCGGGCTTCCAGTCCCCCAACTCTTTATAGGCGGGAGGAGCCGGTGCCACCGGCGTGTGGTACTTAGGTCCAACCACGCATCCACTCAATGGAATTACGGTTGTGGCAAGCAGAAGCTTCAGCCAACCTGCGAGCCGTGGACTCTCGAACGAATTTATCTTTCTGGCGCGTTTCACTTGGGGTCTCCCGGCAATCTTGCCCCCACAATTTGCACTTCCTCTCCGGCGACGAGCGAGTCCGGCGGATTGAGAATGACCTGATCCTCCGCTTGCAGGCCGGTGACGATCTCTATGTCATTCCCGAAATCGTGTCCAGGGGTCACGAGAATGATCGAGACTTTTCCATCTTTCACGATGCCGACGTGTAAACCTTCCGAGCGGAAGAGAAGAGTATTGACCGGGAGTATGAAAGTGGAGGCCGAGGTGGGGACGTTCAAGTGGACCTCCGCATAGGAGCCTGTAAGCAGGGTGCCCGTTGGATTGTTCACATCGACTTCGATCAGCAGAGTCCGGGTTGTCATATTGATGGCATCGGCGGTGCGCACCAATTTTCCCTGGAATTTGCGGCCGGGAAATTCAGCCAGCACCAGATCTGCCGTCATCCCTACTTTCACTCCTCGCGAATATTCCTCAGGCACGTTCACGTAAACACGCAACACTCCGGGTTGCGCGATGTGGAAGAGATCGGTTTTCGCATTGCTGTTACTGCCGGAATTGATGAGATCGCCGATGTCGGTGTTTCGTGCGGTGATAACTCCATCGAACGGAGCGTAGACCCTCTCGAAAGACTGCAGTGCTTTCAGTTGCCGGACATTTGCCTGATCGGCTTCAACGATTGCATTATCGGCGTTGTAGGTGCCGACGGCGTTATCCACAAACTGCTGCGGCACGGCATTGCTCTTTATCAACCCCTGGTAGCGCTTCTTGGTGATCTCGGCGAGCGCGAGATTGGCTTTGGCGGTGTCCAGAGTGCTAATCGATTGCTCGACTTGCTCGTCCAGTTCGGGAGTCTCGATAACAGCAAGCAACTGTCCTTTCCTGACGTGCGCTCCAATATCGAAGTACCACTTCTTCAGATATCCATTGGTTCGTGCAAAGATCGGGGAGGTGATGTAAGGCTGCACATTTCCGGGGAGGATGATCTCCTGCGCGGGCGCAGTTTTTTTGGGCGACACGACTGACACTGCGGTTAGAGCTGCTTTATCGGTCTCCGTCTTTAGAGTTGTGCGGGCCTTAACGCGGGACCAGATGCCCGACCCCAGAAGCGCGGCAGCGATGGCCAAGCCAAATACCCAGACCAGCCACTGGTGTCGCGGATGCTTCCCTGCAGCACCCTTCGATGGGGGCGCTGAGGCGCCGGTTTGTCTTCCATCTTCAGCTTGAGGCAACATGAGTGGCTCCATACGGATTGTCACCTGCCTTCCTGTTGTGTTTGGGCTGGATGCCGGCGTGAACCCTGCAGAACGCTGAAAAATATCGGGACAAAGAACAGCGTAGAAACGGTCGCGAAAAGCAGTCCGCCGATGACGGCCCTTCCGAGAGGAGCATTTTGTTCCCCCCCGTCTCCTAGTCCGAGAGCCATTGGCACCATGCCGATAATCATGGCCAGCGCGGTCATCAACACCGGGCGAAAACGTGTGAACCCTGCTTCCAGTGCGGCGCCAATGGAATCCATTCCTTCCGTCATTTTTTCTGTGGCAAAACTCACCACCAGGATGCTGTTCGAGGTGGCGACGCCCATGCACATAATGGCTCCCATCAATGCGGGCACGCTCAGAGGCGTATGGGTTATAAACAAGAACCAGGCAATCCCCGCGAGTGCCGCGGGAAACGCGGAAATCATGATGAAAGGATCGAGCCAGGACTGAAAGTTGACCACGATCAGCAGATATACGAGCACGAGGGAGAACGCTAATCCGCTCAAAAGCCCGACGTAGGAGGATCGCATCGTCTGAACCTGCCCGCGAACAATGACCTGAGAGCCGCGAGGCACCTGGGATCGCGTGTCGGCCAGGATCTTGTCAATGTCGGTGGACACGCCCCCCAGGTCACGTCCCGCAACCGAGCCAAAGATGTCGATCACCGGTGCCACGTTGTAATGAGAAACCACGGCCATCCCCGTTCCTCGTTGCATCGATACCAGGCTCGCCATGAGCGAGGGAGGAGCATTAGGGTCTGTACCCGTGATGGGAACGTTCTCCAGATCCTGCAAAGTATCCTCGCGATATTGCGGGGTCTGAGTCGCGATTTGATAGCTGACGTGATTCTTAGGATCGACCCAGAACGTAGGCGAAGTTTGAAAGCTGCCGCTCAAGGACACCAGGAGATTTTGCGCAATGTTCTGACCTGAGAAACCCAGTTCTTGTGCTTTCGTGCGGTCCACGCTGTACCGCAGAAAGGGCTCATCGAAAGGCTGCTGGATTCGCAGATCTGCCGCTCCTGGTACGTACTTCATTTTCGCGAACAGGGCATTCGCGTAGGTCCGATTCGCTTCCAAATTGTTGCCAATGATCTGGACATCGATGGGCGCCGGCAAACCAAAATTCAGAATCTGCCCGACCATGTCGGCCGGCAAAAATGCGAAAGTAACGCCCGGGAACTCCTTCGGCAGCGTCTGACGAAGCTGGTGAACATATTCATCCGTAGGATGGTGATCGGCAGAAAGGTTTACAAGAATATCGGCGTCTTGTGTGCCCACCGGCGCCGAATTGCTGTAAGAAAGATTGATGCCGCTATAGGGCAAGCCGATGTTGTCGATGACGCTCTGAACTTCTGTGGCTGGAATCTGGCGGCGAATCGACCGTTCAACCAGATCACAGAGATTCGCGGTTTGTTCAATTCGCATTCCGGTCGGAGCGCGCATGTGAAGCTTGAAAGTGCCACTGTCCACACTGGGGAAAAAGTCCCGGCCCAGCCAGGGAATGAGAATTGCCAGAGAAGCGATACAGGCTACGAAAAACACCGTCAGGAAACCACCCCGGTGATGGAGAAAGCTCTGCAGCAGCCCGCGATAGCCGTGACGGAATCTCTCGAAGGCTGCCTCAAAACCTTTCTGGAGTCGAACCAACGGATTGCGGCTGAGGGCATCTCCGGCCTCTTTTTTTTCTCCCCTCAACAGGTACTTGGCCATAGTCGGGACGATGGTTCGCGAAAGGAAGTACGAGGCCAACATGGCGAAAACCACCGCTTCAGCGAGCGGCACGAATAGATACCGAGCCACTCCGGAGAGCAGGAACATGGGGGCAAACACGATACAGATCGACAGTGTGGATACAAACGCTGGTGTCGCGATTTGCGCCGCACTGTCCAGGACAACTTCGTCCATCTCCTTCTCTGGTTCGGCCTCGCGGTTGCGATTTATGTTTTCAACTTCGACCGTGGCATCGTCCACCAGGATGCCGACCGCCAGCGCCAATCCTCCGAGCGTCATAATATTGATCGTCTCTCCGATCGCGCTGAACGCGATGATCGAGGTCAGAATCGCCAGAGGGATCGAAGTCGCGATGATCAAGGTGCTGCGCCAACTGCCCAGAAATGTGAGGATCATGAAAGCTGTGAGACACGCGGCAATTAGCGTTTCCCTGACCACTCCGCTGATGGCGCCACGGACGAAAATCGATTGATCCGCGAGAGGAGTGATCTGCAACTGGGGTGGAACCGTGGTTTTGATTTGGGGCAGAAGGGCCTTGATACCTGCGATCACGTCCAGGGTGGAAGCGTTTCCCGCCTTTTGGATCGTCAATAAAACAGAGCGCTGCCCGTTGACTTTCACAATGTTGGTCTGCGGCGGAAAGCCATCTCGTACCCAGGCGACGTCTTTGATATAGATGGTAGTGTCGCCAATTGTCTTGATGGGGATTTGGTTTAGCTCTGGGATCGTCTGCGGGGCCGCGTTGGGAATGGAAACGTCGTATTCCTTGGGGCCGATTTTAGCCGTTCCCGTGGGCAGGATCAGGTTTTGCAGAGTAATTGCGTTGACTACGTCCAGCGCGGACAGGCCTTTGGACTGCAGGGCCGTTGTATTGAGATCCACTTGTACTTGCCGTTGTTTGCCGCCATAGGGATAAGGCACCGACGCTCCAGGGACGGTGATGAGCTGCGTCCGGATGAAATTCAGACCATAGTCGTTGAGTTCCTGCTCCGACATATTTTGCCCCGACAGGGCTAACTGGAGGACGGGCACGCTCGACGCGCTGTAGGAAAGAATGAGTGGTGGCGTGGTTCCGGCGGGCAATTGCCGCAACTGAGTTTGGGAGATGGCTGTGATCTGTGCAATCCCCTGCTCAATGTTCGCGTTGGGCTGGAGGAAAACTTTGACTACGGCCACTCCATACAGAGATTGCGACTCGATGTGTTCGATGTTGTCGATGGTGGTGGTGAGGGCTCGCTCCGTGACACTAACGATGCGGTCGCTCATGTCATCCGGGGTAAGGCCGGCGTAGATCCAGATGATGCTGACGACGGGAATGTCGATATTCGGAAAAATGTCGGTTGGGGTACGTAAAATTTCAAGCACGCCCATCAGTACGATGAGTATGGACACGACTGCAAACGTGTAAGGCCGGCGTAACGCCAGTCGAACAATCCACATAGAGTTTCTTCCTGCTGAGCCTATTTCTCCGTGCTGCCGGGCGAAGCCTTGCCAGTCACGCGCGCAGAAACGCGGGGTTTGCGTGCCTGGCCTAACAATCGCCTGAGCTTCGCACGGGCACGTGCCAACTGAGCTTTTACTGTTCCGTCCGCAACTCCTAAAATTCGCGCTGCTTCATTCGTGGAGAGACCCTCCAGGTCGCGCAATTGGAATGCTTTGCGCAACGACGGCGAGAGTTGCGTCGAAAGTTCCTTCAGACGGGTATAGAGTTCGGAATGCCGGCACTCTTCCTCAGGAGTGGGCCGGTGGTCCGCCAATAGCTCTGACATCCGGTATTCCTTCGCCTCGCCCATGGGCTCGTCCAGCGACAAGTGAATCTGACGTGGCCGCCTGCGCAGGTGCATGCGCGCAGAATTGGAGACAATGGCGGTGAGCCATGTGGACATTTGGGCCTCGCCTCTGAACTGGTCGATGTGCCGAAAGGCGGAGAGGAGTGCGTCCTGAACCGCATCCTCTGCATCCGCCGCATTTTCAAGAAAGCGATAAGCGCTCTTAAAGAACAACGGGCGGCAGCGCGAGAGAGTCTGATTCATTTCGTCTTTTGCGCCGCAAGGCTCGCAGATATTGAGGACCGGTTCGCTTTGGGTATAGGTTTGTACCTCTTGCACGTTCTCTCCTCCTAGATGACGGAATAAGAGAGGCACGTCGATTTCCAATCGATCGCCGATCAGTTAGGCCGCATTTATTCCGTTCGCGTTGGCTATGCTGCGCCTGGGAATCGCCCTTGGGCGGAATAAAGCGTCCTGTGGCTGACAGAATGTCCGCATTTCGACAGAGAGCGTGACATGGACTCTCCCGAGCGACAGCTAATTCGCTTGAGAGCTTGCTGCGTTTTCAGCCAATCACTTTTCCTCGCTTGACATCGAGTTAGACCTTCCCTTCTTTGTGTTGTGGAATTGCAAATGCTCTTAGGAGTTTCGAGATTCAGTTTCGGCGAGGATGAGTTGCAGGAGCATGAGTTGCAGGAGCCTCGGCGAAATCTGTGACGAATTTGGGGTGACTGATGAGGTGCAACATGACGGTATTAAGGTCGAGAAACACCGTGGGAACCGATGTGGTCTCCAGTATTCTGAATTGGGTCTGCCCCGAATGCGGCGGGAGAATGGGAGGCCACGGTAAAGAATTCAAATGCCAGGGCGTATGCCAGACGGACTGGCGTCAAATCT
>Ga0116135_1001825_pt1 | contig 10218 bp, 6 predicted proteins | sample June2015DPH_20_1_FD_89738 | JGI IMG/M metagenome (GOLD analysis project Ga0116135, IMG submission 89738) | Peatland microbial communities from SPRUCE experiment site at the Marcell Experimental Forest, Minnesota, USA - June2015DPH_20_10 | ecosystem: Environmental > Terrestrial > Soil > Wetlands >... | reverse complement strand
TACGGCGTGCGCGTCATCAACTCCACAAACATTTTCTGGAAGCGCGGCAAATCCAGATCCATCTGCGCGTGAACCAGGCGCGCACCGGTTTGCGGCTTCAGCGCTTCCGGCCAGGTAAGCGTGTCGCCATAGCTGGGGCCGTGGTTCAGGTCCACATCCATGTACACCGCCTGCTCCCTGGTGATGATCGTGGGATCGAGCCATGCGCACGCCTCGAGCTCGTCCCACATGTAGTAGCGCTGCTTGCTCCATGCCGCGATGTAGCGCGCCGCGGGCGCCTGCGATTTCGCGAGATCATCAAGCATAGCCTGCGTGAAAGGCGCTTTCATTGAGATATCAACCGTCGTCGCGTCGATGCGCGGCCAGTCGGCACGCAGCACCATGTGCGCGGCTTCGGGATCGAACCAGAAGTTGAACTCGTGGCGCGGGCTGGTGGCAAATTCCGGATCGCTGGTCTGCGGATTCAGGCTGCTGCCCATGAACACGATGCCTTTGGTGAGCGCGGCAAATACCGGATCGAGCGCGACGGCCAGCGCAATATTCGTAAGCGGTCCCGCGGCGTAAATCGTTACCTGGTGCGGATGCGCATGCACCTGGCGGATGAGGAAGTGCGCGGCATCTTCATCGATCGGCTTGGTGGTGGGCATGCCTTCGGGCATGGGTGGAATCTCGTAGGGCCCGTGCGATTCAAGATGCGCGGGCGCCGTCCCGGTTCCGGTTTCGGTCAGGTTCGTCGTGCCGCGACCCCATGCGCCCTGCCACGTCACTTTTCCATCGAGCGCGGCCTCGAGTTGCGTCTCTTCCTGCGTGCGGACCAACGGAAACACCGCGCCGCGCGCCACGGGCACGTCCGCGTGGCCGGTCAACTCCAACATGCGCAGGGTGTGCAGCGTCTCTTCGTCGCGCCACGCGTCGCCGGTCACGATGGTGATGCCCAGAACCTGCACGTCGGGCGCCTGCAACAGCGCCAGCATCGCCATCTGGTCCGATCCGCCGGGACCGGAACCGTCCTGATCGATCAGCACCAGGCGCTTTTGCGCCGGCAGCAATGCGGCGCAACCCGCCAGCAACAGAATCGCAAGCTGTCTTGTCATAGAAGGGTATTGTGGCACAGCAGATCGCCCCATGGCCTGGCACCCGTTGCTGATCCCCGACCCCTGCCGGGGCCCCCGGCGAACGATCTGTGTTCGCTGGGGTGGCTGAAACCTGATCCCTGTTTTACCTTCTTCGATCGCGGCCAAACTCTCTCGGCTTGAAATCCGGCCTGCTATGCGGCCTTGTCTGCGGCGCCACCGGCATATCGGTCTTGCCCTCGGGAAAGATCACGAGAAAGCGGTCGGGCCCTTCGCCCACGCTGGCGGTTTCCACACCCTGGAGCCCCTTGCACGCCATGTGCATCATGCGCCGATCGCGGCTGTTCATGGGCGGAAAACTATAGGGCATCCCCGATTGCCGCACCTTGTCCGCCGCGGTTTCCGCGGCCAGTTGCACCTCCTGGGCGTGGAGCGCCTTGAAGTTCGCGGCGTCAAAGCTCACCAGGTGATGCTCGTGATGGTCCAGCCGCATCATCTGCGACGCAAGGGTCTCGAGAGCCCTCAGCAACTCGCCGTTGTGCTGGATGACAAGTGGTACATCCGGGCCGGCCAGCTCCACGTTGATCATCTGGCGTACCTCGCCACCTTCCGCCTCGGGCGCGACTTCGCCCGCCGAGATGCGGTACTTCAGGCGCATTCCGCCCAGCTTGTTCAAGGTGTTCAAAAATCCGGCAATTTTTTGCGCAGCCTGCTGCAGGTCTTCAATCGGCATAACAAATAAGTATCGCAGAGCCGGGCCGGGGGCGGGAGGCGACCTTTTGAAAAAGCCAGCCGGAGCCCCTGGGCGCCGGGGCGCTTAGCTTCCATTCCGGCGCCATGTCCCTTTCGCGGTCACGCACTGGGTAAAGAGCGATCCGCGGCATCTTGTTTACGGCAGAACCCGGTTTCGGATTGTATGCTTTTGGGTGTGATCACTTGGCACGAGTTCCGTTCGGGAATTGCGCCCCGGATCGCCCCATTGTCCTGGCGAATGATCTTGCTTTTGCTGCCGTCTGCTGCGCTCGCGGCATATGGCCAGACACAGAGCAATGCCGTCGCAGGCTCGCCGGGCCCCAATACTCCGGTGGTGATCACACTCGACGACGCCATCCGGTTGGCGGAGGTGAACGAGCCTGGGTATGCGACGGCTAAGGCTACCAGCCAGTCCGCGGCCCTCGACCGCTCTATCGCGCTCGCCGCTCTGCTGCCCAGTGCGCGCTTGTACAACCAGGACATCTATACGCAACCCAACGGAATCAAAGCGGAGGGCGGAGAAGGTGTGTCCTCGCCCAATCCAAAGTTTGTCGCCAACGACTCGAGACCGCGAGAGTACATCGCCCAGGGAATTGCAGAGGAAACCCTCGGCGTGGCGGGGTTCGCCGGCGTGCGCCATGCCAACGCAGCAGCCGCCATGGCCAGCGCCGAACAGGAGATCGCTCGGCGCGGGTTGGTCGTCGCGATCACGACCATGTTCTACAGCTCTCTTGCGGCGGATCGCAAGCTTGCGGTGGCCGAGCAGGCCCGCCAGGACGTTGCTGACTTTACCCGGCTCACGAGCCAGCGGGAGCAGGCGCGAGAGGTCGCGCATGCCGACGTAGTCAAGGCGCAACTCGTCGAGCAGCAGCGAATCCGCGACGCAGAGGACGCGCAGTTGGCTGCCGAGAAGGCGCGGTTGGAGCTGGGCGTGATTTTGTTCAGCGACCCGCGCACGCCCTACACGTTGAACGCGCCGCCGGCAGATGCGCCGCTCGCCTCAAAGGAAGATGTGGAGCAGGCTGCGGCCAAGAACAATCCGGAACTGAAGAGCGCGCTGGCCGCATTGGCCGCGAGCCAGGCGGATGTGACGGCCGCCTGGGGCGCAATGCTTCCGAACGCTGCGTTGGCCGTGAATTACGGAATCGACGCCAATGAATTTGCCGTCAATGGCCCCCTGGTAGACCCCAGCGGCTTGAAGGCGCGTAACCTTGGCTACTCCACCACTGTTACCGTAAACCTCCCCGTTTGGGATTGGCTTTCCAGCGAGCACAAGGTGAAGCAGAGCGAGATTCGCCGCGATGTCGCAAAGGTGGCATTGAGCAACACGCAGAGGCGGCTCATTGCACAACTGGATGAGGCCTACTCCGAAGCCCGGGCCGCGCACGACCAGTTGAGCTCGCTCGATATGAGCGTGGCCGACGCGGCCGAGAGCCTGCGCCTCACCAAGCTGCGCTACGCGAGTGGCGAGGCCACGGTGCTGGAGGTCGTTGACGCCGAGAGCACGTACGTCAGCACGGAAGACGCGCGCGAAGATGGCCGCGTGCGCTATGAGACGGCGCGAGCGGAATTGCAAGCCATTACGGGGACGATGTGAGCCAGCTATGAACGAGTTGACGAACCGGAGCACAACGCAGAGTACGCGCCGCTTGCGGCTGTACCCGATGCTGGTTGCCGCGGCATCACTGCTTCTGGTGTTCTTGCCGGGCTGCAAAAAAGATGCGCCGCCACCAGTCGTGGTAACAGTGCAAGCCGAGCACCCGGAGCAGGGGCCGATCTCGGAACAAATCAGCGCCGATGCCATTCTGGCCCCGGTGGCCCAGGCCGCGATCGCGCCCAAGATCAGCGCCCCCATCAAGAAGTTCTATGTAGAGCGCGGGCAGCGTGTGCACGCCGGCGAGCTGCTGGCAACGCTCGAAAATACCGATCTGGTGGCAGCCGCGATGGACAACAAGGGATCGCTTGATGCGGCGCAGGCAAACTATGACACGTCCACCAAAGCGCAGGTACCGGAAGATACGCTCAAGGCGGAGTCGGACCTGGCCCAGGCCAAGGCCAATCTCGATCTCAACAAGAGCATTGTGGAAAGCCGCAAACAGTTGTTCGCTGAGGGCGCGATTCCGGGCCGCGACCTCGACACCGCTGAAGCCGCGCTGGTGCAGGCGCAGGCAATTTACGACGCGGCCCTCCGGCATCTTGAGTCGGTGCGCAAGGTAAGCCGCGACGCCGCACTCAAAGCCGCGCAGGGACAACTCACCTCTGCCGAGGGCAAATACAAAGGCGCTCAGGCGCAAGTCGACTACTCCGAAATTCGCAGCCCCATCAATGGAGTTGTAACGGACCGGCCCTTGTTCGCGGGTGAAACCGCGCCCGCTGGTGCGCCGCTCATCACCGTGATGGATACTTCCGTGCTCCTGGCCAAAACCCATCTCGCCGCGAGCCTCGCGCAGCAAATGAAATTGGGTGACGCGGTTGCCGTGCATGTGCCGGGAATTGCCGTCCCGGTAGCGGCGAAGGTTTCCATGATCAGTCCGGCACTAGACCCCGGGAGCACCACCGTTGAAGCGTGGATGAAAATCGACAACAAGGACGGCAAGCTCAAGGCAGGAACCCCAGTGAAAATCACCATCAGCGGCAAAAGCGTTGCCCAGGCATGGAAGGTGCCCGACACCGCGATTGTGACGGCGGAAGACGGTACGAAATCCGTGATGGTCGTGGGCAGCGACGGCGCGGCACATCGCAAATCCGTCACTCTGGGCATCGATGACGGCACCGACGTTCAGGTACTGAGCGGCGTAGCGCCCAGTGACATGGTGATTACGGGCGGCGCCTACGCGCTGGACGAAGGCACAAAGGTGCAGGTGGGTCCGGCAGCGGGTGGCGGAGGTTCCGACTGATGCCCGGCGAAGCGCCTATCGATCTTCCGGGCGACGCGCGAAAGCCCTTTTGGTTATTACGGTCAACGCGCACCATCTTCTTTTTCGCAGTCATGCTCACCCTGGCCGGCATCTATTTGTCGTTCAAGGTGCCCATCTCCGTTTTCCCTGAGACCAATTTTCCACGCGTGGTCATCGGCATTGACAACGGCGTCATGCCCGTCGAACAGATGGAAGTCACCGTGACCCGGCCCATTGAGGACGCGATCAACACGGTGCCGGGTTTGCTCACGGTGCGATCCACCACCAGCCGCGGCTCGGCCGAAGTGAGTCTTTTCTTCGACTGGAACGTGGACATGGTGCAGTCCCTGCAACTGGTGGATGCAGCGCTGGCCCAGGCGGCGCAGAGCCTGCCGTCGACCGTGCGTATCACTACCAACCGGCTCACCTTCGCCACCTTCCCCATTCTCGGCTACAGTCTCACATCCGATACCGTTCCGAAGACCCAGCTGTGGGAGATCGCCACCTACGATCTGAAGCCGCCATTGAACCGCGTTGTCGGCGTCAGCACGGTGACGGTGCAAGGCGGCCAGGTGCCGGAGTATGCCGTGGTGCCCAACATGGCGCTGCTCCAAGCCGCGGGCGTCACCATCACGGATCTTGTCAACGCCATTCAGGCGTCGAACATCGTGGAGTCGCCCGGCCTCTACGAAGCCAACCATCAACTGACCCTTGGCCTTGTGGGTGCGCAGGTGCACGACGCCGCGGGGTTGCGGCAACTGGTGATCAAAACCACTCCTGCCGGCGCGCCCGTTCGTATCGCCGATGTCGCTACGGTGGAACCATCCACCATGCCTGTCTACACCACAGTCACCGCCAACGGAAAAAATGCGGTGCTGTTGAACATCGCGCGTCAACCATCTTCGAATACCGTGGCCGTTGCCGATGCGGTCGCTGCCCAGATTGCACAGCTCCAGCCCAACTTGCCGCCCGGTGTAAAGCTTCAGGTCTTTTACGATCAGTCGCAACTCGTGCGCGACTCCATCTCCAGTGTGCGCGACGCCATTTGCATCGGCCTTCTGCTGGCTTGCGTAATTCTCTTCCTCTTCTTGCGCGACTGGACCTCGTCGTTGATCGCCGGCCTCGTCATCCCGGTCACGGTCGCCGTCACCATTGCGGCGCTTTGGCTCATCGGCGAAAGCTTCAACCTGATGACCCTCGGCGGCATGGCAGCGGCCATCGGTCTCGTGATTGACGACGCCATTGTCGTGGTTGAAAACATCTTTTTGCATCGCGACGCGGGCGAGCATCGCGCGGAGGCGGTGCGCAAGGCGCTTAAGGAAATCACGGTGCCGCTCATCGGGTCCACCATCACGCCCGTTGTCGTTTTCTTGCCGCTGGTCGCGGTCAGCGGCGTCACCGGCATCTTTTTCCGTGCCCTGGCCATCACTATGACTGCGGCGCTGCTAACCTCGCTCGCTCTCGCGCTCACCTGGACGCCGAGCCTGAGTTATGTGCTGCTGCGCGAGCGCGCACCTGAAAGCGATCCCGCTCCAGAGTATTCCGCGGACGACAGCGGCAGTTCTACGCCGCTGGAGCAGGATCGCTCCGCGGGCCGCATGCTGCAGCGCGTTCTGCACCTTCACGCCCGAGTTTTAGAGTGGGCCCTCGCCAAACCGTTGTGGGTAGGCGGCATCTGCATCTTGCTGATGCTGGGCACATGGGGCGGCTATCAAATGCTGGGCTCCGACCTGCTGCCGGAGATGGACGAGGGCGGATTCATCCTCGACTACATCATGCCCGCGGGAAGCTCTTTGAGCGAGACCAATCGCGTACTCGAACATGTCGAGCGCATTCTGCAAGCCACGCCTGAAGTAGAGATCATTTCGCGGCGCACCGGCCTGCAAATGGGCCTTGCCGCCGTGACGGAAGCCAACACCGGCGATTTCACGGTCAAGCTCAAAGACAAGCGCAGTCGCGGCATCGACGATGTGATGGAAGATGTCCGCGAGCAGATCAAGTCCACCGAGCCGGAGCTCGATGTCGAATTCACCCAGGTTCTGCAGGACATGATCGGCGACCTCTCGAATGCCCCCGAGCCGATCCAGATTCAGCTTTTTTCGAGCGACACCAATCTCCTCGCACAGCTCGGGCCACGCGTGGGCGACGCCATTGGCAAGATTCCAGGGGTTGTCGACGTCGAAAATGGAATCGATAACACCATCAGCGGCCCGGCCACGAACTTCGATGTCGATCCGCAAGTGGCCGCTCGCTTCGGCTTTACTCCGAGTGAAGTTTCTCTCGACGCTACATCGATTCTTGACGGCGTCGCCACGACCAATCCGCTCATCGCCAACGGCCGCCCCTACACCATCCGCGTGCGCCTCGACGCAGAACACCGCGGCTCGCTGAACGCGATTGAAGACACGGTCTTCAACAGCTCTTCCGGACACACGGCTAGTCTCGGATCGTTGGCCACCGTCGAACAGTTGCCTCCGCAGAACGAGATCCTCCGCGAAAATCTGCAGCAACTCGTCACCGTCACCGGCCTCCTGGAGGGATCCGATCTCGGCTCCGCAATGACGCGCGTCCAGCAGACCGTTGCCGGCCTTCACCTGCCGTCATCGGTGCGCGTGGTTTACGGGGGCACCTACCAGGAACAGCAACAATCCTTCCACGATCTCCTGCAGGTTCTGGTGCTCGCCCTGGCGCTGGTCTTCGGCATTCTGCTCGCCGAGTTTCGCAACTTCCCCGCGCCCATCGCCATTCTCGCCTCGTCCGTGCTCTCTGTTTCTGGCGTCATTCTGGCGCTGCTCGTCACACACACCACGTTTAATGTCGCATCGTTCATGGGGCTCATCATGGTGATTGGCATTGTGGCCAAGAATGGCATTTTGCTGCTCGACGCCGACGAGCGCTACCGCGCCCAGGGCGCTACTGCTCGCGATGCCATGCTCCATGCCGCGCAACGGCGTTTGCGGCCCATCGTCATGACCGCGCTCGCCGCTATCTGCGGCATGTTGCCGCTGGCCTTCGCGCTCGGCGCCGGATCGCAGATGCTCCAGCCGCTGGCCATCGCCGTTATCGGAGGCCTCACCATTTCCATGGTTCTCTCGCTCGTCATCACGCCGCTGGTCTATTTCTTGCTCACCCGCGACAACCGTCAGCTCAGTTGAATCACCCGGCTCATCTCCGCCTGGTCGCCTCTGGCGTCGACGCGCGCTTGCGCAGAAGCACTCCGCACACGAGCAAACCGACACAAAAGAATGTGAGCCCTGAAATGCCCGTCTCGGCGACAAATTCCAAAAGCGATCGGGCACGGGGCGGTAGGCCCACACCATGCAGCACTCGAATGAAAGTGGCACAGATGGCGAACGCCGGAACCGTCACGATGATTGCGCGCCGCTGCCCCGCATTGAATGGCCCCGGACTGCACTGCGCTTTCGGTTGAGTGGTGCGATACCAGTGCAAGATCCAGATTGCGAGGAACGCCAAGCCAAAGAACGTGCTTCCATCTTGCAGCAGCTCGTACACACCGACGTTGCCGAGAACCGGCACCTGCACCATTTTCCTCAGAATGCTCAAATGCCGATATGGCCAGAATGTGTCGTGCGTGAATGAGTCCCACGCGATATGCGTGCATGCGCCGACCAGAATCGAGAGCACGATATTCGCCAAACGGGACAGCGGCCAGAATGTAAATGCCTCGTCGCAGGTGTTCATCCGGCATCGCACAGCGCGCGGCAGGAACACGGTGGATGGCTGCTTCACGTACGCATGAAATAACCACAGAACCACAAGGCTCGTCGGCAAATCGAAGACAAAGATGCCGGGAAGGGTGTGGCCGTAACGGCCGTGCGGCCTGAGGAACATGAAATAGGCGAAATCGGGCGCAAAACATCCAGTTACGAGCGCCGAAAACTCCAGACGAGTGCGCCGGAACGGCCAGGCTGCAGCGGCATGAGATAGCGTGAATGGCACGACTTCCAGTATCGCTCTTGAGAGCGATTGTCCGCCTCAGTTTGCCAGTAAGCGGCTGGGCCAAATAGCATTCCATTGCAAAAGCTTTTGAGGAGTTTCACTTCATGCGCAGTTCTGCAATCCTTGCTGCCTCCCTTCTTGCCTTGTTTCCGCTCACAGCCATCGCACAATCCGCAGCGGCTCCGGCCAAATCTCCCCATACCCCCGTCCAAAAGCCTGCCCCCCTGCAAGGGGTGGCGCAGACGCCGCCGATGGGCTGGAACAGTTGGAACTTTTTCGGCCACAACGTCACGGATAAGGACATCCGCAACGCCGCCGACCAGATGGTCGCCACCGGCATGAAGGACGCGGGCTACACCTACGTCAACATTGACGACACCTGGGAGGGCGACCGCGACGCCAATGGCGTACTGCACGCAAACTCGAAATTCCCCGACATGAAGGCGCTTGCGGAATACGTGCACTCCAAGGGGCTCAAGCTCGGCATTTACTCATCGCCGGGGCCGCAAACCTGCGCCCGCTTCGCCGCTTCGCTCGACCACGAAGTGCAGGACGCTCAACTCTACGCATCCTGGGGCATCGATTACCTGAAGTACGATCTCTGCACCTTCCGCACCGCGGTGATGAACGCCCAGGCGCCGAACGACAAGGCCGCGCAGATGCGCCTGATGATCGCCGCCTACGACAAGATGAACAAGGCCCTCAAAGCCACCGGCCGGCCCATCGTCTACTCATTCTGCCAATACGGCTGGGACGCAGTGTGGGAGTGGGGCCCCTCGGTTGGCGCCAATGCGTGGCGCACCACCGGCGACATCCAGCCTAACTGGCAAAGCATTTATTCCATTTTGAATGAGCAGGCTGGCCTGGCGAAGTATGCCGGCCCCGGCCACTGGAACGATCCTGACATGCTCGAAGTGGGCAACGGCCAAGCGACAGGATCCAACAACCAAATACGTTATTTGACTTCGGCCGAGAATCGCACCCACTTCTCCATGTGGGCCATGCTCGCTGCGCCGCTGCTTGCCGGCAACGATCTGCCTAACATGACGCCCGAAGTGCGCGTCATCCTCACCAATCGCGATGTGATTGCCATCGACCAGGACCGCCTGGGCCACGAAGCCACGCGCGCTTACTCTGAGGGCGAGCTCGACGTCTGGACCCGGCACCTCTCTGGCGGAGCCACGGCCATCGCCGTCATCAACGCCGGCAGCGACCGCTACTCCACCCATCCTTTCCATCTGAGCCTGGCCAAACTCGGCCTGCACGGCCCGCTCAAAGGCAAAGACCTCTGGACCGGCAAGGAGATCACGCTAACCGACAACATGCCGATTGAGCTCGCGAGCCACGACATTTTGCTGGTGCGGATTCCGTCGACAAAATAACGCGAACGGACAGGCCTACACCGCCCTCCCCAAACACACCGCAAACCATCCGCGCGCATCCGTCCACGTTGCCTCCGCGCGGAATCCCGCCTCGGCCAGCAGCGCTTCCGCCCGGCCCGGCTGGAATTTGTAGCTGTTCTCGGTATGAATGCT
>Ga0116135_1001822_pt1 | contig 10230 bp, 7 predicted proteins | sample June2015DPH_20_1_FD_89738 | JGI IMG/M metagenome (GOLD analysis project Ga0116135, IMG submission 89738) | Peatland microbial communities from SPRUCE experiment site at the Marcell Experimental Forest, Minnesota, USA - June2015DPH_20_10 | ecosystem: Environmental > Terrestrial > Soil > Wetlands >... | reverse complement strand
GACGAAGATGCCCGGGCCTAAAGGCCATCGTAGCCTATTGCCGCATTCAGGGGCCTGAAGGCCCCTGCTCCCTCCGCCCGTTTCATCCAACCGTGGGTCGGCGAAAGCCGGTGGACGACTAGATTGAAGTTGTTGCTTTCCCCGGTCCCAGAATCGGGGCCGGGGGCACCCATCGGTTGTGGTGTTATGGGTTGTCTAGTTAAGCGTTAGCTCCGCATGCAACGGCGTGTTCTCGCTCGAGTCGCCGACGTGGATGATGAACTTGCCGGGGTCGATGGTCCACTTGTGCGCCGCTTCATCCCAGTAGCTGAAGGCGCGCGCGTCGAGGTCGAGCGTGACGTGCTTTGTTTCGCCAGGAGCAAGCCGCACCTTCTCGAAGCCCTTCAGTTCGCGCTCGGGGCGGGTGACCTTTGCAGACGGGTCAGAGACGTAAAGCTGTGCCACTTCCGCGCCTGCCACGCTGCCGGTGTTGGTGACGTCGAAGCTGACCGCAACCTCTGAACCGGATATGGCAGCCGCCGGCGCTTGCAAGTTGGCAAAGCTGAATGTGGTGTAGCTCAGCCCGTACCCGAAGGGATAAAGCGGGTGCTTGCCGGTGGTGGTCCAGTAGCGATAGCCGACCATGAGCTTGTCGCCGTACTTCACGTGCGGAATGTCGTAATCAACGGCTGGATGGCCGGGCTCAAGCACGTGCAGTTTGGTGTCAGCGCCCGGAGTGGGGTAGTAGTACTTTGCCGAAGCACTGTCTTCCCAGCTCGTATCAAAGGTGACGGGCAGCTTGCCCTCGGGGTTGTGCTTGCCGAAGAGAATATCGGCGACCGCTCTGCCGCCTTCCTGGCCAGGATAGTAGATCTGCAGCAGCGCGGGCACTTTGTTGAGCCAGCGATGCGTCCCCGATCCGACGCCGCCGGTGATGGTCACAATGGTGTGTGGATTGGCCGCGGCGACAGCCTCAATCAGTGCGTCCTGGCCCCACGGCAACTCAAAGGTGCGGTCGAAGCCTTCGCTCTCGGTTGAGCCAGTGAATCCGACGGCAACCACTGCCGCATCGGCAATGGAGGCAATCTTCTTCGCCTCTTCTGAAACAAGGCCAGGCTCATACGCGACGGCCAGGCCAAAGTGCGGGCCGGCAACGGGGTGATATTCGGCAACGACGTGGATGATCTGTCCCGCAGCGAGGTCGAGGGTGAACGACTGCGGCGCCTGGCCTTCGGCATGTGGCGGAATCGGCAGCGGCTTGCCGTCAACGGCAACCGTGAACTGCGCGCTGTTCCATCCGCCGGTAGCGGCCAGGATCAGATACTTTCCAGCCTTGCCGGCCTTGTAGCTTGCGGTGTAGCGAATGCTGTGCGGCTGCTTGGCATCCGGCTCCCAGCCATTGAAGTTCCAGTCAGAAAGATTCTTCGCTGTTGTGATCGCCGGCGTGCCGGTGAAGTCAGCACTGGGATACGTGGCCACTTGAACCGGGCCGTCCCATTGAGAATGCCAGAAGATCTCGTTCAAATCCGGCAGGCCCGGTGCATAGAGGACATGCACGTTCGGTCCGAGCAGGTTGGCGATGCCCGTCAGTGTGCTCACCGGCTCAAAGGCCTGTGCCGTTGAAGAGCCGCCGCCGCCGGTGACTGCCGGCCACGCGTTGGGTCCGATGATGGCGATGGTCTTGATTCTGGCCGGGTCAAGGGGCAGCAGCGCGCCGTCGTTCTTGAGCAGCGTGATGCTCTCCAGTGCGCCGTCGAGAGCGATAGCGCGATCGGCAACAGAATATGTCGAGTCTGCCGGATCGAACTGCGGATGATCGAGGAAGCCGTAGCGCAGCGCGGTGCGGAACAGCCGCAAAACCTTGTCGTCGATGGTGGACTCTTTCACCGCGCCATTTTTTACGGCGGCCACCAGGCCTGCGGCGTTCATGAAGCGGGCGTTCGGCATTTCGAGATCAAGTCCGTTGTTGGCCGCGCCCACCGAATCGTAGGTGGCATCCCAGTCCGACATCAGGATGCCCTGGAATCCCCACTCCCCTTTGAGCACCTTCAGGTTGAGGAAGTCATTCTGCGTGGCGTGGACGCCGTTGATCAGGTTGTAGGAGTTCATCACCGCGTCCACGTGGCCCTTGGTGACGGCGGCCTCGAAGGCAGGCAGGTAAATCTCGCGCATGGTGCGCTCGTCCACATCGGAGCTGACATTGTGCCGGTTGTATTCCTGGCTGTTCACGGCGTAGTGCTTCACGGTGGCGATGACTCCCTGGGACTGAACGCCCTCAATGAATGGCACGTCGAGCTGGGCGTTGAGGAAGGGATCCTCAGAGAGATATTCAAAGTTGCGGCCAGCGATAGGCGAGCGGGCAATGTTCACGCCGGGGCCAAGCAGGAAGTTCACACTGCGAGCGCGGGCATCCTTGCCCAGGCCCTCGCCGATTCTACGCGCCAGTTCGCGATCCCATGATGCGGCCAGGGCGACACCGCCGGCATACGCGGTGGTCGGCCCCCAGGTGCGCACGCCCACTGAGGCGTCGGACATCTTGAAGCGTGGCAGTCCGATGGCATCAATGCCATGGGTGTACATGTCGTCGACACCGCCGATCAGCTCGATCTTCTGTTCGAGGCTCAGCTTGCCGAGCAATTCGTGGGCTCTGGCTTCAATCGCAGGCGAGTCCGCCACCGGCGCCTGTGCATGTGCGGACGAGACAACAAGCAGCGCGAGCAGAAGCGAAGTCAGGCAGGCAACGCCGCGAGGGGCAATCGATTGCGTAGAGGGCTTGGTCGGGTTTTTCATGACGGAAAGAAGGCTATCGCATTTCCCTGGGCAATGTATAGCGATTCCTCGGTCAGGAGCCCGGCAAATGCAGCGCCCGTTGTTGGCTTACTTCATTCAAAACAACAACATGTGATCCAGGTCACAGCGCGGGGTGCATCGTGTCACTGCTACATATCAAAAGGGGAGCGCAGACTCTGAGTCCATCAGGCAGGATTTGCGGTGGGCGTGGAGCGCCCGGAGGCAACGATGAGTTTTGCGGCAGGATTGAAGACGATTGTGGTGGCCACGGATCTGAATGGGCAGTCGGAGGCTGCGCTTGAGTATGCTCGCAAGCTTGCCGGCGGCTATGGTGCGCGCATTGTTCTGGCGCACGGTCTTGACCCGGCCGAGTACGCCCTGGTGGATGCGGTTCCCGGCCGTGTTCTGAAGGGTATGACGGAGGATGCGCGCGGCGCGCTGGGCAAGATGGCCGGCGATCTGCTGCGCGAGGGCATTCACAGCCATTCTGAGATTCGCCAGGGCGCGGTGGCGCAAATGCTGGTGGATGTTGCGCGGCAGTACCAGGCGGGTCTGATTGTGATCGGAACCAAGGGGATGCAGGGCGCGGGTCCGGTGGTGGTGGGCGCAATCGCGGAGCAATTGGTTCGCCTGGCGCCGTGCCCGGTGCTGGCTGTAGCGGAAGACTGGAATGTGGGCGATTTCCGGCCCACGCCCGGCGGCCCGGTTTTGCTGGCCATGGAGCGTAATGAAGCAACAGCGTCCGCCGTGGAAACAGCTTGCTCACTGGCGGAGACGTTCCACCGCACGCTGCTCGTGCTGCATGCGCGCAGTTCCGCTGAGGCTTCGGCGTTTCTAAATACCAGCGCTGCCTCGCTCAGCGAATTCGGTATCGAGCCGACCGGTCGATTTCCGGTGCGTCTTGTGGTCAAGGACGGGAGTCCGGCGGACGCGATTGCTGCGGCAATCGCCAAATACCAACCCAGCATACTGGTGGCGGGAGTGAAACGCGCCAGCGAGACGCCGGGGCCGCACGGGACCATCTTCCTGTTGTTGGCACGGTCGCGTGTACCTGTGCTGTGCGTACCACCGGATGCATCGGCGGCCGAGCGAGAGCAGGCGGCTTGCATCCCGGTAGCAACCAAACAATAGAGGGAAAAAGCGCAGCATTCGACTGTTCAATGTTTGACTCGGGCGGTCGGGTGGAACACAAGATTCCGCCCGCCTTTCCCATTGATTCATTTCTCTGGACTTGTTCCATTTGGAGCGATTTTCCGCTCATGGCGTTCGATGCGATGCCAACTCGCGGAACCATGAGGAATCGCGAGGCGACAGCAGGCAGGTGGGTTCGCGGTGTCAACCGCCGCCGGGTCGCAAATGGGCCAGGGACACAGGAAGAAGGAGTCATGCAAGGTGAGGCAAATTTCGCGCGTAGAGATTTGATAGCGCCGCGTCCGCTGGCGGAGTTGCTGCAGTGCCCTCCGGCGACCGTGAGTTTGCTCAATGGCTCAACGCAATGCATGGATTTCGAATCCGGCAGGGTTGTCTTTCGCCAATCTGAAATCTCCCAGGGGCTCTACGTGCTGGTTTCCGGCCAGTACATGCGCAGGACGGAGAGGCTGGAGACGCGGCTGACACTGGGCACGGCGCGCGCCGGCGAACTGGTGGAACTGGCGGCCGTGCTCGGAGACAGGCACCATACCTACACGCTCAGCACGCAGACTCCGGGATCGGTGTTGCTGCTTCCCATGGATGCGCTGAACCAGGCATTCAAGGACTATCCACCGCTGCGGATGCGGCTATTGGAGGAACTGGCGCGCGAAGTCTCCCGAGGCTACATTGCCAGCTGCCAGAACCGTATTCTGAGGACCCGGCAACGGAGCACAGGAACCGGTCTGTCCTAGCTGACTTATTCTGAATGGAACGAATATCTAACGAGTTTTTGCGTTGGGGCTCTCCCAATTTTCGCCGCGGCGATTGACGCCAAATCCTCGCCTTCTTCGGTGCGAACTCCTTTTGGCCGATGAAGTGCGCTATACTTCGATCAGAACCTCAAAGAAACCGTATGGCTACGTTCCACCCTCACCACCCCCCGGAAGATTGCATCAATTGTGAGCATCGCCATCTGCGAATGTTCTGCAATCTCACGACCGAAGCCTTGAGGGATTACGACAGCATCGGGATCATGATGAGCCATGCGCGCGGCGCCAAGCTGTTTACGGAGGGCGATCCGGCGCGCAACGTGTTCGTCATCTGTTTTGGCCAGGTGAAGATCTCGTCCACCTCGCGCGACGGCAAGACCATGATTCTAAAGATCGCCGGACCCGGCGACGTGATGGGCCTGAGCGCCGTTCTGGCCAACGTTCCCCATGAAGTGACGGCGGAAGCCATCGAGCCTTGCCAGGTGAAGACAGTGCGCAAGCAAGAGTTCGTCGACTTCCTCGGACGTCACGGAATCGCCAGCATGCACGCGGCGCAATCGCTTTCCGGCGAATACCTGACGGTGTTTCACGACGCCAAGCGCCTGGCTCTTTCCGGTTCGGCGGCTGGCCGGCTGGCGCGGCTGCTTTTGGACTGGGGACGTTCAGCGGCCAACGGGAAGCCGGAGATTCGTTTCACAATGGCGCTGACGCACGAAGAAATCGCCAACATGGCGGGCACTTCGCGCGAAACCGTGACAAGGCTGCTGAACCAGTTCCGGCGCGACCAGTGGATCACCATCAAGGGATCCAGCATGACCATCGTCAAGCCCGATCAGTTGGAACGGCTGACTGCCTAACCCAACCTCTCAGCATTTCCTATTCTGTTTCCGCAATCTCTTTGCGATAAGACCCGTTCCCCCATCTTCTGACCAACTCCAAAGGCGCGATTCCGCTTGCTCTCGCTTGCTTCACCTGCATTCGCTTCAAAGATGGATTGAGCTCAGCTGCTCTTTCAACGGCACTGTTGCGGCGATCGGCTCACGCAAAGTCAGCACCGGGCAGCGGGCATGTGCCAGAACTCTGTAGATGGTGCGGTCCCGGGCAAGGGTCTGAAAGATGGAGCGCTCGGTGGCGGCCAGCACAATCAGGCCTGCGTGGTGTTCGGCGGCGGCAGCCAGGATCTCAATTGACGGATTGCCATGCACCACCAGCGCATCGACCGCCGAGCAGCAACTGGCCCCGGCCTGGGCCGCCAAGACGCTCATCTCATGCAGCGCCGTGGAGTCGAGGCCGGCCTGTTCACCGATTCGTCCCGCCTTTCCGGCGAAAGCCTGAAACGAACCCGGCTCTTCCACCGGCGGAAGCACATGAAGCAGAACCAGCTTGGCTCCTTGGGTGGCGGCGATCTGACACGCAAGTGCTGCGCTCGGGATAGAGGCCTCTCGAAGTGTGGTGGCGTGCAAGACAACGCGTTGCTCTGCGTCCACCGGGAGATGAGCCTCGGGTCCCACGGTGATGACCGGGAGGTTGACCGAGCGCAGCACTTGTTCCGCCACGGAACCGAGCAGCAGTTTACCGAGTTTGCTGCGGCTTCGGGTTCCGAGGAGAACTCTATCCACCTGGAACTGCCGTATGGCGGCCTCGATATGCTTGGCCGCATGGCCTTCGCGGACCAGAGCGTCGCATTGAATGCCCTTGCGTTGCGCTACCGCACACCACGGTTCCAGCGTTTTTACGGCAAATTCCAGGGCGCTTCCGGGATCGTAGTAGGGCATGCCGAGGGCGTCCATTGCCATGCCGGCGCCGGACGCCAGAGCGTGCAGCAGAAGCAGGCGCGCCCCTGTCTCGGAAGCCTGTCCCAGGGCAAACGGCATCAGCCGGTCCAGGTCGTTCAGGTCGGTAGCTACAAGCAGAGCGGCGGGATGCGACCACGAGTTTCTGACGGCATTGGGGACGGCATCCGTCATGGTTTCACCTCGTACTGCAAAGCGTGTCACCGCAGCAATCGGCGGGATGTGCCAGCGCGCACCCCGCGATGTGACTTGGCTCACATGGGCTTGATCGGCTCCCTTGGGCGCAGGTTAACGATTCCTGAGATTCTCCCGATAAAGTGAGCAGAAGCAAAGAATCCGAAGTCGTTGCAGGACAAGCAGGCGCCGCGTGTGGGCTCAACTGAATGAAGAATGTGTCATGAAGGCGAATGCCCATTTCTGGGAGCAGATGCTTTCAATGAAGCTGGAGCGCAGCCTGTTTCCCGATCAGTTCTGCGTGGGCGCAGGGCACATGGTGGGCTGCGTGAATCTTTCCGGCGAGTGGCAGGGCCGGATCGAGGTGCGCATGGCGGGTGGACTGGCCTACCAGGCCACGGCGGCCATGATGATGCAGCCGTTGGAGACGGTGGGCGAGGCCGACGCGCTGGACGCGACGAAGGAGATTGCGAACATGATCGCCGGAGCCATCAAGTCTTCATTGCCGCGGCCATGTGCGATGACGGTTCCCGAATCTACTGTCGAGAGTGAGTGTTTTTGCGGCGAGGCGCGACGGCAGGACACGCTGGTCGTTGCGTTTCGCCACGCGGCAGGTGACCTGATGGTGCGCATCTGGGAGCAGGGGTGCAGCGCGCCGTAGACCATCTGCATGGGATGGTCTACAGCCTCTCAGCAGCCCGCATTGAAGCCTTCGACGCGCGGGCTCTGCCGATCATTCAGCGGAACATTTCGCTTGTTTCTTCATTGAATCTTTACGGCGACTCCCCGTATGGTTGGACATGGTAGTCCATCTGCAGACCTTCCATCCTTGTAGGCACCCCAAGAAAAACTAGATCTCCGTGCGTTCATGCGCGCCCGCGCATCTGCACTCATTCTTCGACCCTTAACGGGCGCATGACAGTACACCTTTACCTGCAACATCTGGAGGAAAGACGCTATGAAATATCGAATCACCCGAACTATTTTCGGTGCGTGGCTGCTGGCACTTGCAACGATCTTTGCTTTGCCGGTCAGCAGCTTTGGCCAATCGTTTCGCGGCGGCATCAACGGCACCGTGACGGATCAATCGGGCGCTCTTGTGCCTGGAGCGATCATTGAAATCGTCGAGGCGGGAACCGGCGCTTCTTCAAAAGCGATCAGTTCCAGTGCGGGCGAATACACGTTCCTTGATTTGCCGGTTGGCAAGTACAACGTGAGCATCAGCGCAACCGGATTCAAGGCAGAGAAGATTGAGGGCGTGCCGGTTTCGGCAGGAACCACGTACACGCTGGCAATCAAGATGAGTGTGGCCTCCGCCAGCTCAACGACGATCGAGGTCGCGGCCAACGCGCTTGCGCTGGACACGACCACCACGGTAGAGACCACCGACATTCCCAGTGAAACAGTTCAGAACACGCCGATGAATGCCCGCGACTTTACGCAGATGGTCGCCATCACGCCCGGCTATGCCGGCTATGCGGGTGGCGGATACGGCTCAGTGAACGGCTCGCGGCCTGACATGATCAACTGGCAAATTGAAGGCGCCGACAATAACGACATCTGGTGGAACGTACCAGCCGCCAACCAGGGCGGCGTATCGGGAATTGCCGGCGTGACGCTGCCGCTGGATGCGATCGAACAGGTTTCGACGGTTACGCAGGCGGGTCCGGATATCGGACGCAGCCCGGGAGCGACGGTCAACCTTTCGCTCAAGTCAGGAACCAACCAGATTCATGGAACGGCTTATTACTACAACCGCAACGAGGCGCTTGCTGCCCAGTCGGCGTTTCTCTCCACCAAGCCGGAACTGCGCAACCAGCAATTCGGATATTCGGCGGGCGGACCGTTCTGGAAAGATAAGCTCTTTTGGTTTACCACCTATGAGAGCCAGCGCTTCACGATCGGTGAAGGTCAGGCGTCGACCGAACCGTCTGCAGCGTATCAGACCCAGGCGGAGAGCATTCTTGCAGCGTATGGCGTTCAGCCAAGCCAGACGGCTCTTAATCTTCTTAGCGGCAGTGGATCGAATCAGGGTCTTTGGCCGGCAGCGGCCTTGACCGGCCCCGCCACACCCTTCAACTACACGAGCCCCGCAAATGAATCGGGCGCCAGCCACAACGGCCTGGCAACATTGAACTACGCTATCAACGACAAGAACAAGCTGGCTTTCAGTTGGTTCATTGGGCAGGGGCCGCAGGTTGCGCCTACTGTGTCGCTGTTGAAACCTTACTTTGAAGAGGCTCCCATCCATGTGGAGCACTTCACGGCAACCTATAACGAGGTCCTGTCCCCGAGGCTGACGAACCAGATCTTTGCCGGCGTCAATTACTTCCAGCAGTCGTTCTACGATCAGAGCACCGACTACAATCCGATTGCCCTCGGACTGAATACCGGTGCAACCAGCCCCAGTCTCGGCGGAGCGCCGCGCATCCAGATCGCCGCGCCCTCGTCGGCAAGCGGCCTGGGATCGTCCTCTGACGGATTTGACGTCGTGGGAAACATTCCTGCCTCGGGCCGCCAGGACATTACGGGCCACCTCGACGAATCTCTTTCATGGACAGTCGGCAAGCACGAGATGCACTTTGGCGGAGAGTTCCGCCACACGCAGGTCTATGACTTCTACCAGGCGGATCAGCGTGGCACATTCAACTTCGACGGGTCGCAAGGTCCGTGGTCTGGAAATACCGGCACGGGGTGCGACGCGTTGACCCAAACGGCGCCCGGATCGGTCGGCAGCGTCACATCGACCTACGGCTCGCCAAATTCCGATCCCCGGTTCTTTTACCTGGCGGACTTTCTCGCCGGTTGCTACGATCCCAGCGACACGACCATTGTGCAGGGCGATCCCAAGCGGCTGGTGTATCTGAACTCGTATGCCATTTTTGCCGCGGACACTTTTCAGGTATCGCGCACCCTGAACGTGAACTACGGCATGCGCTACGAGTACGAAGGTCCTTTGCACGATGCCAAAAAGGATCTGAGCAGCTTCCTTCCCGGAGCGCCCAACGGGCTCGCGGTTGCAGGCACGCCGGGCTACGCCAATTTGTATCAGCAGTATCACGCGGGCTACGGCCCCCGCGTGGGCCTCAGCTGGCAGCCTGGGGAGGACGGCAAGACGGTCGTTCGCCTGGGTTACGGGTTGGGATACGACAACCCCAACATCGTGAACTTCCTTAATTCCCGCTTCTCGTCCAACGGCGGCGCTTTCGGCGTAGAGGACAACCCGGCAGGCGACAGCCTCGCGGTGGATACGACCCCCTCGGCCCCGGTGATTCCATCGGGAGCGAATTTCGGAGATCCGATTTTCCCCGATGCCTTTACCACGCAGCAGCAGTGCCTTTCAAACCCCAGCCAGATCCAGACGGGCTGCTCCACCGTCAACGTGTTCTCGATTGATTCGAAACTGCGTCCCGGTTACATGCAGAACTACAACTTCAACCTGCAGCGGACGCTCGGAAATGGAGTGATTGCACAGGTTGGCTACGTGGGAAGCGTGGGCCGCCGGCTCAGGACGCTGCTCGACATCAACCAGGCGGGACTAGGGAGCGGCGGCGCCAACTCGACGAGGCCTTATTACTCGGCGTACCCGAATT
>Ga0116135_1001820_pt1 | contig 10232 bp, 8 predicted proteins | sample June2015DPH_20_1_FD_89738 | JGI IMG/M metagenome (GOLD analysis project Ga0116135, IMG submission 89738) | Peatland microbial communities from SPRUCE experiment site at the Marcell Experimental Forest, Minnesota, USA - June2015DPH_20_10 | ecosystem: Environmental > Terrestrial > Soil > Wetlands >... | reverse complement strand
TCGGTGGCGTCGGCTATGACGACGGCGGATGCTATGTGACGCGCCGCGTGTTCACCCCGTACGGCTATCGCCTGCGCACCTTCAACATCTGCGAGTGATCCGGACGTTGCCTGAATCAAAAAAACCTGAATCAAAAAACTCCGGCCGCCTTGTGGGTGACCGGAGTTTCTTTTTTCTGTCGGCAGGTTTGCTACCTACAAATGTGCCTGCAAATGTGCCGGCGGCTGTTAGTTACCGGTACCGTAGCCAGGGCCGTTGTCGTAGCCAGGACCGTTGTCGTAACCGTTGTAGTAGCCATAGGAATCGCCGTAGTCAGGGGCGCCATAGTAACCATAAGCTCCACCCAGCACCGCGCCTCCGATCAGGCCTGCCGCAATCCCGGGGCCGACGCCGCCGCCACGATAGCCACCACCGCGAGAGCCGCCGCCCGCGAAATGAGCGCCGCCACCACCATGGAAACCTGCGCCCCCATGACCGCCGGCTGCGAGTGCCGGCGATGCCGCCGCAAGTGCAACTGCGAGACAAATCGCGCCTAAAGTTTTGAATTTCGTCATATCATTCCTCCATCGATCAATTGAACATGGAGGAGCAACGGGACGCTGGCCCGGTTGTTCCGAACAAATCCCGACATGACGAAGCTTTCATCTCGGCGCGGATAGCCGAGCCTAAGCCGATCGCAAGCGAGCCAGGCCAATTGTTCCCGAATTAACGATTGCGATGACGATCGCAATGCTTCCTCGCATGGCTGCGTTGCGCATCAGGCGTCGATGCGGGGGGCACGTTAAGATTTCGATTGCCATAATCATCCAAATCAACGCACACGAGGCGCGGTAACGCGCGACTCACGTAAAGTCTATTGGGGTTGTAAACCCGCCTGCATTATATGGGTTGTATTCACCGGAAGCTTGATTCCGACGACATTTTCCGAACTACGAAACAACTGCCATGAATATTAAAGCCCATCTCGCGCCAAACGCGCGCGACGTCAGACTCGATCTGTTTCTTGGAATTGCGAACTGGTCGCTGTTTCTGGATCACATTCCCCACGACATTGTGAGCTGGATCACCATCAGGAATTTCGGATTCAGCGGCGCTGCCGATGCGTTCATATTCATCGCCGGCTATAGCGCATCGATCGCCTACGCCCCCATCATGCTGGAGCGCGGCACGGTCGTCGGCGCAACCAGGGTGTTCAAGCGCGCGTGGCAGCTCTACGCCGCCTATATCGTCCTGTTCGCGATCTATATTGTCACGATCGGGGACGTCGCGGCACGATACGCCGCGCCCGACATCTTCTACGAATTCAACATCGCAGGATTGGTCGACCAGCCGATCCGCATCATCGGTCACGGGCTGCTGCTGCAATCCAGGGCGCTGAACCTCGACGCGCTGCAACTCTATGTGCTGTTGATGGCGTGCTTCCCCTTGGTGCTGTGGATGTTGCTGCGCAAGCCCGGCCTGACGATGGCCGGATCCGTCGCGCTCTATGTTGCCGCGCGCCAATTCGAATGGAGCTTGTCGTCCTATCCCGATGGCGTCTGGCTTTTCAATCCGTTCTGCTGGCAACTGCTTTTTGTGTTTGGCGCCTGGTGCGCGCGCGGCGGCATCGGGCAACGCTGGTCCGCCCTCAAGTCGCCGATCCCCGCTGTTCTCGGAATCGCCTATCTGGCCTTTGCGCTTGTGATGACGATGGCGGGGCGTTTCCCGGAATTCGGAAACATGTTCCCAGGCTGGTTGTTCGACCTGTTCAATCCCAACGACAGGACAAATCTCGCGCCCTATCGCGTTTTGCATTTCGTCGTCATCGCATTCCTGGTGACGCGGTTGCTGTCGAAGGACTGGCGCGGACTGCGATGGCCGGTCCTGCAGCCGCTCATCATCTGCGGCCAGCAATCGCTTTCGGTGTTTTGCGTCGGCGTCTTCCTGTCCTTTGCCGGCCGTCTTGCCTTGATGACGAGTTCGGGTTCGCTGCCGGCACAGATTTCCGTGAGCGTTCTCGGCCTCGCCATCCTGACCCTCGTCGCCTGTTACATCTCATGGTCGAAGCGACAGGATCGCCCATTTTCAGGCCCGGCATTTCGAAAGCCGTCGCTGGAGGTCGCCGACCGGGCCTTATTGGCCGGCGATCGCTATCCCGGATAGCATCGCTATCCCGGATAGCTGTCCGGGATCGCGGCGCGTCGGCCGATGCGCTTCAGCGTCCCACGATCCCCGATTTTGACTCTAAATTGAGCCATCGGGCCGCCATCGGCGGGACCGGAATACCCGCGCTTCCCCAGCGCCGGACAAGCTAAATGATCGCGAAACAGGCAAAAACTGTAAATGCGCCGCGATAATGATCGTTTTCCGCCAGAATCCTGATGTCGTTTGAGCTATCAAGCGCGCCCCATACCGCGTATCGTGCGCCCATCGGACATGCCGGTGTGCGGGGACCGGCAGTTCGCTTTCGTTTTTTGATCCCGCGGAGACGACGTGATGGCTAAAGGTACTGTGAAGTGGTTCAACGCGACCAAGGGTTTTGGATTCATCCAGCCCTCGAGCGGCGGCAAGGATGTTTTTGTTCATATTTCGGCGGTCGAGAAAGCTGGCCTTTCCTCGCTCAACGAAGGACAGACGGTCGAATACGAAGAAGTTGCTAATCGTGGCAAGACCTCTGCCGAGAACCTCAAGGTTTGATGCGAGAGCGCGGTCGATAGCGGCGCACTCTCGGACGCAATCCGGGAGTGGGGCTTCCAACAAGATCTCAAAAAACAAAACTCAACTGGCAAGAGTGGAAACCGCTCTTGCACATATTTGAATCGGCGCAGAACGCGCTGGTTCGACCTCTTGATTATTTTGTCGATTATTTTGATCCATTTCACACCTGTCATGACATCCGACGGCGGCAACGCGCCGCGCGGCATGGTTTTGCGCGCGGTTCGAATTATCAACAGCGCATAATTCCCGCGCCAAACCGGTGATACCCTCAGGCCGCGCCCGGGCGTAAGCTTTGGCGGATCATGCGCCAGGGCATGCCATGAAATCCGATCCCGCCTCCGTACCGCGGTTCACCGCACCCTACGCGCCGGACGACCGCGCGATAGCGGCCCGGCTGCTTGCGACCGCGAACTTCAGCGCGGAACAGAACCAGCGGATCGACCGCACCGCCACGCGCCTGATCGGCGCTATTCGCGCCAACGACGACCGGCTCGGCGGTGTCGAGGACATGCTGCGCGAGTTCGCGCTGTCCACCAAGGAGGGCCTCGCGCTGATGGTGCTCGCGGAGGCGCTGCTGCGGGTACCCGACGCCCGCACCGCCGACCGGTTCATCGAGGACAGACTCGGCGAAGGCGACTTCGTGCACCACGAGACCAAATCCAGCGCGTTCCTGGTCAATGCGTCGGCCTGGGCGCTGGGGATGTCGGCGCGCGTGATTCAGCCGGGCGAGACCCCGCAAGGCACGATCGGGCGGCTGGCGAAACGTCTGGGCGTTCCGGCGGTACGCGCCGCGACACGGCAGGCCATGCGGCTGATGGGAAGCCACTTTGTGCTCGGCGAAACCATCGAAGCCGCGCTGGCGCGCGCGGAGGCGCATTCGAAGGGAGCCGCGCGCTATTCCTTCGACATGCTCGGCGAAGGCGCGCGCACCGCGGCCGATGCAACGCGCTATTTCAATTCCTACGCCAGCGCGATCGAGGCCATCGGCCGCGCCGCCGGCGAACGGCCACTGCCCGACCGGCCCGGGATCTCCGTCAAACTCTCGGCCCTGCATCCGCGGTTCGAGGCGCTGGGACGACAGCGGGTCATGACGGAGCTGGTGCCGCGGCTGGTCGATCTGGCACGCCGGGCCCGGGCCCATGATCTGAATTTCACGGTCGATGCCGAGGAAGCCGACCGGCTGGAACTGTCGCTGGAGGTGATCGCCGCCGCGCTCGGTGACGCATCGCTCAACGGCTGGGACGGTTTTGGATTGGCGATACAGGCCTATCAGAAGCGCGCCAGTGAAGTGATCGACCATATCGATGCGCTCTCGCGCGCGCTGAACCGGCGGCTGATGGTGCGCCTTGTCAAAGGCGCCTATTGGGACACCGAGATCAAGCGCGCGCAGGAGCGCGGCCTTGACGGCTATCCGGTGTTCAGCCGCAAGGCGATGACCGACCTCAATTACGTGGCCTGCGCGCGACAGATGCTGGCGTTGCGGCCCAATATTTTCCCGCAATTTGCGACCCACAATGCGCTGACGGTCGCGACGGTTCTCGAACTGGCTGGCAGTGAAGATGGATTCGAGTTCCAGCGCCTGCACGGCATGGGCGAGGCGCTCTATGCGCAATTGGGCGAAGATAATCCGAAACTGGCCTGCCGGACCTATGCACCGGTCGGCAGCCACCGCGATCTCTTGGCCTATCTGGTGCGGCGCCTCCTGGAAAACGGCGCCAATTCCTCCTTCGTGGCGCTCGCGGCCGATGACACCGTGCCGGTCGCAACGCTGCTGCAGCGCCCGGCCGAGATCATCGGCAGCGCCGAAAACGCCTTGCATCCCAACATCCGCCTGCCCCGCGACCTCTATCGACCGCAACGGCAAAACTCGCGCGGCATCGAAATCGGCGAGCGCAGGGCATTGGACCGACTGCTGGCCGCGATATCCGCGGAAACCGCCCCGGTTGCGGCCGCACCCGTCGTCAACGGCCAGACTGGCAGCGGCGAAGCGCGGCCCATCATCAGCCCGATCGACCAGACCATGGTGGTCGGGAGCGTCGTCGATGCGACGCCGGACGATGTGACCGCGGCGATGGCGGCCGCGCGCGAAGGCTTCAAGGGCTGGAGCCGAACGCCTGCGCAGACGCGCGCGGAAATTCTGGAGCAAGCCGCGGACCTGCTGGAGCACCGCGCCGCGCGTTTCATCGCGCTGTTGCAACGCGAGGGCGGCAAGACCCTCGATGACGCGCTGTCGGAAGTCCGCGAGGCCGTCGATTTCTGCCGCTATTATGCCGCGCAAGGCCGCGAGCTGTTCGGCGCGGAACAGACCATGCCGGGCCCGACCGGCGAGAGCAATGTGCTGCGGCTGCGCGGCCGCGGCGTCTTCATCGCGATATCGCCGTGGAACTTCCCGCTGGCGATTTTTCTGGGGCAGGTCACGGCGGCACTGATGGCCGGCAACGCGGTAGTAGCAAAACCCGCCGAACAGACACCGTTGATCGCGGCGCAGGCTATTGCGCTGCTGCATGAGGCCGGCGTGCCTGCCTCCGCGCTGCATCTGTTGCCCGGCGATGGCCGTATCGGCGCGGCCCTGAGCGCCCATCCCGACGTTGCGGGCGTCGTTTTCACCGGCTCGACCGAGGTCGCGCGATCGATCAACCGCGCGCTGGCCGCCAAGGATGGCCCGATCGTGCCGCTGATCGCCGAAACCGGCGGCATCAATGCGATGATCGTCGACGCCACCGCATTACCCGAGCAGGTCGCCGACGATGTCGTGACCTCGGCGTTTCGCTCCGCCGGCCAGCGCTGCTCGGCGCTGCGCCTGCTGTTCGTTCAGGACGACGTCGCCAACCGCATGATCGAGATGATCGCGGGCGCCGCGCGCGAACTCGCGATCGGCGATATCCGCGATCCCGCGATTCAGATCGGACCTGTGATCGACGCCGACGCCAAACAGCGGCTCGAGGCGCATATCGCGCAGATGAAAAACGACGCCCGCGTGCATTTCGCAGGTATCGCGCCGTCAGGCCAATATGTGGCGCCGCATATTTTTGAGCTGTCCGACGCCGGTCAGCTGACGCAGGAAATATTCGGCCCGGTGCTGCATGTGGTGCGCTACGGCGCCGAGCAGCTCGATCGCGTACTGCAATCGATCGAACGCTCCGGCTACGGGCTGACGCTCGGCCTTCACTCGCGGATCGACGATACAATCGAGGCCGTGGCCGACCGGCTTTCGACCGGCAATATCTATGTCAATCGCAGCATGATCGGGGCGGTGGTCGGCGTGCAGCCGTTCGGCGGCCATGGCCTGTCGGGCACCGGCCCCAAGGCCGGCGGCCCGCACTACCTCACACGCTTTGCGACCGAGCAGACCATTACCGTCAATACCGCCGCCGCCGGCGGCAATGCGGCACTGATGACGGATGGGGAGTGAATTCTCCTTACCCTCCCCTCCAGGGGAGGGTAAGAGCCCCGTTGCATCGCGGCGCCAACATCGGTCAAATACATCCCGAAATCTGCCGACGCGCGAACAGAAATTCCACGCCACGGAAGCCAGCGAGACACAAGACCAACAACAAGACGGGAGCGACGCCATTATGGAAGACGGCATCTTCGAAGGCCTCAAGGTTCTGGATTGCGCGAGTTTTATCGCGGCCCCCGCGGCCGCTACCGTGCTGTCGGATTTCGGCGCGGAGGTGATCAAGATCGAGCCGCCCGGATCAGGCGATCCCTATCGCAACCTGCCGAATTTGCCGGGCTATCCGGCAAGCCCGCACAATTACGCGTGGCTCCTGGAAGGCCGCAACAAGAGGAGCCTTGCACTCGACCTCAGCAAACCGGAGGGACAGACGGTATTGCACCGCCTCGCCGCCGAGGCGGACGTTTTTATCACCAATTTTCCGCCCGCCGTGCGCGAAAAGCTCGGGCTGACTTACGCCAAACTCGCGCCGCTCAATGCGCGCCTGGTCTATGCGTCGTTCACCGGCTACGGCGAAAAGGGCGAGGAAGCCAACAAGCCCGGTTTCGACAGCAATGCCTATTGGGCGCGCTCGGGCCTGATGGACCTGGTGCGCGCCGACGAACACACCACACCGGCGCGCTCGATCGCCGGCATGGGCGACCACCCCTGCGCGATGGCGTTTTACGGCGCGATCGTCACCGCGCTCTACAAGCGCGAACGCACCGGCAAGGGCTCGCATGTGAGCTCGAACCTGATGGCCAACGGCGTCTGGGCCGCCTCGGTGCTGGCGCAGGCCAAATTATGCGGCGCGAAATTCGGCGAACGGCGCCCGCGCGAGCGCGCCCTGAACGCGGTCACCAACCACTACCAGTGCCAGGACGGGCGCTGGCTGATTCTCTCGCTGCTCAACGAAGAGCGGCAATGGCCGGCATTGGCGCGCTGCCTCGGACGGGAGGATCTGGTCACCGATGAGAGATTCGCCACCAAGCCCGACCGCCATGCGCGGTCGCTGGAATTGATCAGGATCCTCGACGAGATTTTTGCCGGCAAGGATCTGGCCGAATGGCGCAAGATCCTCGACGGCAACGGCCTGGTGTTCGGCGTGGTCGGCATCCTCGACGACATTCCGGGCGACCGGCAGATGCTCGACAACGACGTGCTGGTGCCGTTTGAGGGCGACACCATGCTGACCGTCAACAGTCCGATCTGGGTCGACGGAGCCAGGAAGGTGCAACCGCGGCATCCGCCTGCAATCGGCGAGCACAGCGACGAAATCCTGCGCGAAGCCGGCTACGACGAGGCCTCGATCCGGCAATTGCGAAGCGCGGGCGCGGTGGCATGACCAGGCCAAATGGCGCGCTGGAGTCGGCCGGCATCGGCGCGCAAAAGAAGCGATAAGGAAACCGTAATGCCGATTTACCGGCTGCATTATTTCCCGGAATCGGGCAACAGCTACAAGCTTGCGTTGATGCTGACGCTGTGCGGCCAGACGTTCGAGCCGGTCTGGACCGATTTCGGCGGCGGCGTCACGCGGACCCCGCAGTGGCGGCAGACCGTCAACCCGATGGGCGAAATTCCGGTGCTGGAAGAGGACGGCGAGCGCCTGACCCAGACCGCGCCGATCCTGCTCAAGCTGGCCGAACAATACGGCCGGTTTGGCGGTGAGACCGCCGCGGAGAAATTCGAAGTATTGCGCTGGCTGTTCTGGGACAATCACAAGCTGACCGGCTACATGGCGACCTACCGCTATCATCGGACATTCACGCCCGCTCCCGACCCGCATGTGCTGACCTATTTCCGCAAACGCCTCGACGACTTCCTGGCGATCCTGGAGCAACATTTGCAGCGAAACGCGTTCGCGATCGGGGACCGGCCGACGGTGGCTGATTTTTCGATGATCGCCTATCTGTCGTTTCCCGTCGACGAGACCGGATACGATTTCGCCGTCAGTCATCCGGCGATCAGCGCCTGGCTCGCCCGGGTCGCCAGCCTGCCCGGCTGGCGGTCACCCTATGATCTGTTGCCCGGCAAGCGTCTCACGCACTACGTGTGAGAAGTCGGACCGAACTCCACACCCTAGCTGTTGTGGAGCAGCACCCAGCCGACGGCCGCGAGGCCGATGAGGACGGCCACCGCGATCGCCCATACGCTGACGCGGACATCGCCGGTGGTCTGCCGCGCGCTCTCATTCTCGGCGATCTCGCGATTGCGCGTCTTGCGATCCTTGTCCGCGTCGCTCATCGCCTGATCCCCCATCATGGACTAGGGTTGCACGGTTGCAGTCGGCGCATCCTAGATCATGATCCGGCTGGCGTCGACGGATGCAGCCTCGCCTCGAACGACACCGGCCGCTCGGCCGTCGCCTTGCCGCTTCCGCCCATGCCCGCAATCCGGCTCAGCGAAAATGCCGCCAGCGCCGCACATAGCGCAGCCACAGCCGCAGCCACGAATACCGCCCCGGTGCTCCATTTCATCGTCAGCAAGGCGCCGCCGACCAAGGGTCCGACGATCGAGCCGACGCGGCCGATGCCGAGCGCCCAGCCGACGCCCGAGGCCCTGACCGAGGTCGGATAAAACCCCGCCGCGAGCGCATTGGCGGCGATCTGGCCGCCGACAATGCAAAACCCGGCGACGAAGATCGCCATGGAGACCAGGGCGACCGAATGGCCGAGCTGGCCGATCGCGCCGACCGCGAACACGGCGATGAAGTACAACAACGCCAGCGCGCGAAATGAAAACCGGTCGATGATATAGCCGAGCGCGAACGTGGCAACCACGCCGCCGACCTGCAGCATCGATCCGATCGCGGCGGCTTCCGACACCGAGGCGCCGAGATCGTTGAGCACCGTGGGCAGCCAGTTCGACAGGAAATAAAGGTCGAGCAGGCTCATGAAGAACACCACCCACAACAATAGCGTGACCAGGGTTCGGCCGGCCCTGAACAGATGCAGCACCGGCATCCCGACCAGTTCCGGCTCATGCACGACGAACCGCGTGGCCGGGGCAACCACCGCCTTCGGGTTGATCCGCCCCAGCAATTGCGCGACGCGCGCATCGGCGCGGCCGGTGAGCGCCAGAAACCGCACCGACTCCGGCAGTTTCAGCGCCAGCATCGGCACCAGCAGCAGCGGTGCGACGCCGCCGACGATAAATACCGAGCGCCAGCCGAAATGCGGAATCAATCCCGCCGCCAGAAAGCCGCCAAGCGCGGCGCCCAGCGAAAACCCGCAAAACATCGCCATCACCATGGTGGCGCGCCGGCGCTGCGGACTGAACTCCGATGTCAGCGCGATCGTATTCGGCATCGCGCCGCCGAGACCAAGGCCGGTCAGAAACCGGATCGCGAGCAGCGTGTTGACGTCCTTCGCGAACGCCGTGACCAGCGCGCCGATGCCGAACGCAAGTGTTGAGAAGATGATGATCTTCTTGCGCCCGATGCGGTCCGCCAGCGGCCCGAACAATAGCGCGCCGATCATCAGCCCGAACAGGCCCGCCGAGAATACCGGGCCGAGCGCGCCCTTGGTGAGACCCCATTCTTTGGCCAGCGACGGCGCGACGTAGCCGATGGCCGTGGTGTCGAAACCATCGAGAAACAGCACCGCCGCGCAGGTCAGCAGCAACCGGATCTGAAACCCGCCGACCGGTTGCGCGTCGATGAATCCGGCGACATCGACCGACGATGCGCTGGGGCCCTCAGTTTGAGAAATCGCCACGTATTCCCCCTAGGTATTTTCGTCATTGCGAGGAGCGCAAGCGACGAAGCAATCCAGCTTTTCTTTCCTGCGGACCTGTGGATTGCTTCGCGGAGCTTGTCATCGGGCGCGCATTCGCGCGACCCGTTGGCTCGCAATGACGGCTCTAACCACACGCTCTGCGCCTAACTCACCCGCGCAACGCATCCTTCGAATAGCCCGCGATCCGCTTGTAGCCCTCGGACAGCGCGACCAGTTCGTCGCGGCTGATGACGTCGTCGATTCTGGCGAACGGCTGATCGTTCGTGCGTTCAAACACCTCGCGCAGGATCGCGTCGGGCGGATTGGAGCGGTTGGTCAGCACGATGCGCGTCGTCGCTTCAAGGCGCTGCTGCTCGTAGGCG
>Ga0116135_1001816_pt1 | contig 10253 bp, 4 predicted proteins | sample June2015DPH_20_1_FD_89738 | JGI IMG/M metagenome (GOLD analysis project Ga0116135, IMG submission 89738) | Peatland microbial communities from SPRUCE experiment site at the Marcell Experimental Forest, Minnesota, USA - June2015DPH_20_10 | ecosystem: Environmental > Terrestrial > Soil > Wetlands >... | reverse complement strand
CTCAGGCTGGACGGGCAACGAGCAGATTGGCTACGCCAAAAGCCTGATGGATTACATGTTCCGCTGGCTCAACCTGCGCTTCCTCTCGGGCGAGCAGTTAACGCTGTTCGCAGGTCTGGGTTCCCCAGCGCCGGCGCTGCCTGCTTCGCCCAGCCTACTCGGGGAGAACGGTGTAGAAGATGAACTGGGAGCCGCGACGGGCGATCACCTGGCGCACCTTGCTGAGGAAGTAGCCAAACGATTGAATCAGATGAGCGGGCATAGCGGCACAGCAGGCGGAGGCATTGCCCCCGAAGTGCAGTCTCGTCCATCGGCAGCGGCGAGCTCCGCACCCATGCCGAGCCTGCAGGACCGCGGACTGTACCACGCGGCCGACGCCATGCGCGACATGTACGACATGGGCGACGCGCCGAGCTGCAACGTCTGCGGCGCGATCATGGTGCGGAACGGCAGTTGCTATCGCTGCATGAGCTGCGGTTCGACGAGCGGTTGCAGCTAAACCCAAACGACGCTGGTTCAATCCCACTAGATAAAAAGGCCGGGAGATTCACTCCCGGCCTTTTTGCGGGTTGAGGATTTGTGCCTTACCTAGCGGATCAAAATATCAGGCGCTGATCACTCAGGCGAACCGGATTCTGAACACCGTTGCGAAGTCGGTATTAGGCCGATACGTCTTTGGCGGTTCTAACAGCAGGCAATCCGCGGTTTGTTTCCATGACAACATCTCTTCGGTTCCCAGCAATTGCACATGCTCGACCTTTCTTGCGGCCGCGGAAGTTCCAAGAGACGAGATCGCAATCGCCTTTGTTGGCCAGCCCAGAGCCAGCGCATAGACCACGGTGTTTGACTTGTTTCGTGTAAACCGGATGTCATCAACGCCAAAGTTCATGGGGTTGCCAGGCTGGTGCGATCGCACATCGCGCAGGTTGGGTCCTTCGCCGGATACCTTCCACGGCCGGGTCTCATAAATCGCTTCGCCATTCACTTCAATCCATGCCGTGATCTGGTCTAGCACTGCAATTTCCTTTGTATCGATGGTGCCGTCGGGACGGCCGGGAATGTTCAGAATGAAGTTACCGTTCTTGCTCACCGTATCAATGAGCCAATGAATTACGTCGCGGGGATGCATGTATCCGCCGTACTCTCCGGGCTGCTCGAAGAGGCTGCGATCGTAGTGCCAGCCGCCGATGCAGGTCTCCGACTGCCAGGGATAGGGCATGATGCTGCTGGTCACATCGCGTTCAATATCCGCTACGAGGCACTTGGCCAGATGCTCGGGCACGACCTTGGTGGTAATCACGCTCTCCATCTTGCCGCCGTGGGTCTTGAGATTGCGGTTGTAGAAGTAACAGCTTGCATTCATCCCGCCCCAGCCCAACGGCAAGAGACGATTGTCTAGATAAAGAAGATCGGGATTGTGCTGATCCACAAGGTCGCAGGTCCGATCGTAAAAGTTCTTTACATAAGAGATATCCGGAAGCGCGTTGGGAGGGTGCTTGGGGCCATAGAGTTGCTGCGGTTCAAGGCCTTCCCACCACTTGCCTTTGCCATCGGCAGCGGTCAGGCATCCGTCGTAGGGGATTCCTGCGAACGTGCCGGTCTTGTCGGTGTCGTGCGCGGCCTGGAGCCACCACCAGTTGCGGGCCTGGTGTACCGTGACGCCAAACCGCAACCCCTGCTTGCGTGCCGCCGCAGCCCACGTGCCCACTACGTCGCGATGCGGGCCGATGTTGACGGCATTCCAGGGCTGATGGCGCGAGCCCCAGGCGTCGAAGTTGTCGTGATGGCTGGCCAGCGCGAGAAACAGCCTGGCGCCTGCCTTTTTGTAACGCTCGATGAGCGCGTCCGGCTCCCAATTCTGCAGTGTCCATTGCGGGCACAGGTCTTTGTAGCCGAACTGCGATTGCGGTCCGTAGTGCTCGCGGTGGAACTTGTATTGAGCAGAGCCTTGCATATACATGTTGCGCGCATACCAATCGCCGGCCTCGGGAACGCACTGCGGGCTCCAGTGCGCCCAGATACCAAACTTCGCGTCGCGATACCAGTCGGGTACTTCGTATTGCTCAAACGACTCCCATGTGGGTTTGTACGGTCCCTCGCCTCCCAGTCCCGGGATCGGAGAGATCATCGGCGCGCCATTCCAGGAGCCCCCTGGGACTGGAAGATCGGGCGGCATGGCCGGGCCGGACTCCGAATTGGGGCTCACATACCAGGCAGATTCGTCGAGCTTTGTCTTCTTAAACCGTCCATTTTCCAAAATGTAGAACACGCGCTTGTCCGCCGACGTGCCGCAGAACTGGGCATAGTCCTGCGTATAAGTTTCAAAATCGCTCAGTGCATCCGTAGTAGTTGCCGTCGTCTCTTGTGCCGCGGCTGGTAGAGCCAGCGCAGCTGCAGCCGAGGCGGTCAATTTGCAGAAATTCCTCCGTTGCATCATGCTTTCTCCCTGCACCGTTTGCGGCTGAAGCAACCGGCTAACTATTTGTACAACTCAACTTTGTTGCTGCCTTCTGGTCCTTCGACGACAGCCTCGTAGTCGCCTGTTGCGCTGCGAGTCAGGATCAAGTCAGCGGAACCAGCAAGCCGCAGTGCGGGCTTGCCATCGCGATCCAGGGAACTACAAGCGCCACAGGCTAGCTTCTCGATGGCTCCGTTTTGGGCTGCCTTCAAAGCAAAAACGCCTTCGTATGAGCCGCTGAAATGATGACCATCCACATCGATTGAGAATTGCTTTGGCTGATGGCTTTCCAATGAATTGAGATCGGTGAGGATGATGCTGCCGTCTTCGAGCTCGCCACCGATGTCGCGCAGTGGCGATGGTGCAACGCCGAGCTGCGGAATCTTGTCTACGCTGAAGCCATTCACGGTGGCTTTGGCGGCGATTCTGCTGAAAACATCGTCGATTGGCGCGCCATCGAAGCCCCGCGTCGCTGCGCCCTCCAGCATCAGATGTCCTTCGTGCTGCGTGTACTTGAAGAGAAATGCAAGCGTGCTCCGCTTGGCATATTGCGGGTAGAGGTATACGACGGCCCGAAACACATGGCCGTTCAACATGGGGCGATTGTTTTTATCGAGTTGCAACGAGCCGTTATCGATCAGGTCGCTGGGAACCACTGCGCAGCGGTAGCCCGCATCCCAGATTGCTTTGACCTTCTCTTCGATGTGAAGGGATGCGTTGACGTCAAATTCGTTGCGCGCATTTTCATCGGGATACCAATTGAGCAGTGCGGGCATCCCGAAGATCACCAGGAGCGGCAGCTCGGGAGCGGCTGGATCGAATCGGTTCAGGAGCCGGATTTTCCTCTCGACAGGATTCAATTGAGAGAGAAAGGGTGCGGTGGAGAGATCGACGCCCCAACGGCCGGTGTCGTTGTATCCGTGGTAATGGATGCGCGCGTCGAATCGCGCGTCGTTCATCGCTTTCTCAGCAAAGCGACGGATATCCCGGCCGTAAAACTGGTCGTACATGATGTTGCCGGGGTGTGCGACCAGCAGTCCCATGCGCAGGGGGAGCGAAAGATCTTCGTCGCTCATGCCGTACTGGCGCGGAATGGTCCACCAGTTGACGCCTGTGGCCCAAGCCTCGTCGTTGGTCAGATGATTGTGATAGGTGTTGTGAATGCCGGCGAAATTTTTGTCTCCGAATACCTTTCGCGAGTATTGGAAAAATTCATTCTCCACGCCGAGCGGGCCCTTGCGGAAGAAATCCCAGTATTCGTCTATGGCGCGAATGCGGACTTCGGGATGGCCGGCCGGCGCATACCGAGTGGCAAAGAGCGCTTGCACGAGCGGCATTCCGGTGGTCTGCTGGAAGCCCGCGGCGAAGGCATGCCCGGCGAAGTGGCCGCGCCAGGGGGTTGTGGGAACCATGGGAATACGAATGTAACCGAACTCGTCGAGCGCGGTGCCATCGAGGGGAACGTCGCGATATTCGTCGATCACGCTGTGGATCCATTGAGCGAAGGCTGGATTGAAGAGATCAACCGCTCCGTACCAGTTTTCGGCGAGCGCAAAGACGGTATAGCCGGCATACCGCGGACCAAGTTTCACCGCAACGGAAAGCGTACCGGGCTGCGGCGAAGAGCTGGTCACCTGGGCGGTCACGTCGGCAAGCGTAGTTGCGTCGTACTCGCCGGGGCCGGTCTTGCGAAACGCCCATGCCCGCAGTAGTTCAGTCTTCTGCGGGACAAGCGAGCGCAGCTTGATGGATGCTTCAAAGTTGCCGACGCCTTGTGCATCCAAAGTGCCCTCGCCATCGGCCACGACTGTCTGTTCTTCGTCCGGGCTTGTGCTTTTTGCCGCGCTTCCGTCTCCCAGGCCGAGGCTTACGCCGATTCGCAAGCCATTCTCATGCGCGTCTCTGACGATTCCCGCGACAGCATCGTGAGCTTGTTTGTCGCCGGTGAAGTTGACCCCTTCGCGCGCAGTGAGAAACGGGAAATCAAATTCCGTGTCGTGCGCGATGTGCTGAACGTCGCGGGTGTAGCGCTCGGGAGCGAGTGTCGCAGGCGTAACGAACCAGTAGAGAAGCTCGGGATAGAGGCTGTTGCGAATAGGCTCTTCGTATCTCAGGTTGACAACCGGGGCGCTCTTACTTGCTTGTGGCGAAGACGTAACTGCCCCACATGCGATGAGAAACCATATGCCCAACTTGCTCATTGCTCTTTGCTCCATACAAATTCTAATTGCCCGATTGTTCAATCTGTGACGACGCGGCCGCATCCCCCACATGTTCCCACGAGCTTGACAAAACTGCGCTGTCGAACGGGAATTGTGTGTTGCGATGCGCAAATCCGGTCGCGCATGGCTCTCTCCCGGTCTCTCTGCGGCTACTTAAGTGTGAACATCGCAGTCAGCGACGCCTCAGACGAGCCACCCGCCCAGGCGGTGTAATCGCCCGGCTCGACTGCCCACTTACGCTCCGCGTTCCACACGGCAAGCTGGTCGCAGGGAACACGGAACGTAACGGTCTTCGTTTCTTGCGGCTTTAAATGTATCCTCGAGAACCCTTCAAGCGAGCGGCCCGGAGTTTCCACACTGCTCACGTTTTCGCGCATGTAGAGTTGGGCCACTTCGTCGCCTTCGACGCTTCCCGTATTCGTCACGTCCACCGTGATCTGGATGTCGGCGTGACTACCGGGCGACGGCGGATGCGTAACCAGATGATCGTAGCGGAAAGTTGTGTAGCTCAGACCGAAGCCGAAGGGGAATAGCGGTTGGCCGTCGTTTTCCACATACTTCGTTCTCCGCGACGGGTCGGAGTTGTAGAAGTCCGGCAGTTGGCCAACAGTTTGCGGGAAGGTGATCGTGAGCCGGCCGGCGGGATTGTTGTCACCGAAAAGCGTCTGAGCAATGGCCGTGCCGCCAAACTCGCCGGGGTACCAGGCTTCGAGGATGGCAGGAACGTGCCCCTTCACCCAGCCGATCGTAAGCGGCCTGCCGTTCTCGAGCACCAGCACCGCGGGCTTGCCTGTGGCGACAATGGCCTCAAGAAGTTGTTCCTGCGCGCCCGGCAGGTCGAGATTCGAGCGATCATTGCCCTCGCCGGAGATGCCTCCACGTTCTCCGAGCCCGAGAATCACGACGTCCGCGCTGTTCGCCGCAGCTACCGCCGCGGGAATGTCGGTTCCATCGTTGAAGGTGACTTGCGCGTGAGGCACAATGGCACGAATGCCGTCGAGCATGCTGATGCGCTCACCGTTCTTTTCGTTCTCATAATCGGCGTAGCGCGCCGCATTCGCATTCGGTCCAATGACGGCGATGTGCGCAACAGATTTCGAAAGCGGAAGCAGGTGGTTCTGGTTCTTCAAAAGCGTCATCGATTCCCGCGCCGACTCGAGCGACACAGCCAGATGCGCCGGCGAACGCCACACTTTCGCCTTCGATGTGGGATCGATGTAAGGGTGGTCGAAGAGGCCGAGCATGAACTTGACGCGCAGCACGGAACGCGCCGCGCGGTCGACATCGGCCTGCGAGAGCGAACCCTCGTGCACGCAATCGATGAGCGCGTTTTGAAAAACGTCGTGAGGGAAATCGTAGAACTGCATGTCCACGCCGGAGCGGATGCCCATGCACGCGGCGTCTTTGAGCGAGGCCGCGACAAAGTGTGCGGTATACAGGCGGCGAATGGCGCTAAGATCGGAGAGCACGAATCCCTGAAAGCCCCATTCGTCGCGCAGAATCCCCTTGAGCAGCATGGGATCGTCGGTAACCGGGATGCCATCGATCTCGTGATAGGCAGCCATCACGCCCAGGGCGTGCCCATCGCGCAGCGCCGGCTCAAACGACTTAAGCATCACTGTGCGCAACTCGCGCTCGCCGATGTGTACCGGCGAGGTGTTCACTCCGCCCTCCGGCGATCCGTGCCCGGCAAAGTGCTTGGGCTCGGCGACCACGGTGTGATCGGTATCGAGGCTCTCGCCCTGCGCGCCCTCGACATACGCCAATCCAAATTGCCCGCTCAAGTAAGGGTCTTCGCCAAAATCCTCTTCCACTCGGCCCCAGCGTGGATCGCGGGCAACGTCCAGAACCGGGCCCAAAATCATGTCGGCTCCGGACGAGCGTGCCTCTGCCGCGATGGCTGCGCCGGTCTGATGCGCGAGCGTGGGATCCCACGTTGCGGCGAGGTTAAGCGGTGCGGGGAACACCGTGCCCGTGTCATATCCGAGCAGAGCCTCCTCGATGAAGATTGCAGGAATGCCGAGCCGGTTATGTTCGATCACCCATTTCTGGATGGCGTTCGACTGTTCCGGCGTGGGATAGAGATCGTGAATGCTGCCGACGCCCAGCGAGCCCAACAACGCCTGCGCATTGTCCGGCTGAAAGAGCGCATCGGGCGTGGCGTGTGTGCCGTCAAGTTGCGCGCTCATCAATCCCTTCGATCCTTGGTACATGTCGAGCTGGCGCACCTTCTCTTCGAGCGTCATGCGGCTGAGGAGGTCGTTCACACGGCTTTCGATCGGCGCACTTTCCTGCTGGTACAAAGGCGTGGAGGTACCTTTTGTAGACGATTCCTGGGCGGTGAGCGTCGCGACCCAACTGCAAAGCATGGATACGACTGCTGCAAACGCGAGTGATTTCAGCAAAGATATCGTTAAACTTTTCGTCCCATGAGACATTGTCATTTCAACTTTCCTGACCTGTTGAGAACTTTGCCCGCGCAGACCTGCGTGGAATGTATTTCACGTTGTCGATCGCGATGCGCTCTGGAAATCCAGATCCAGATGCTCGCCCTTGCATGCGATATGAAATTGCTCGGAGCCAAAATCGATGTGCGCGTACGGATTCTGCCAGCGAGGGTAGCCGCGAAGGGGAAGCGCAGTCCCATTCAACTGAAAGGGTGTGTCCCAGCCAAATTGCAAATCCCCATTTCCCGGAGAGTTGAAGCGAAAGTTCAGCTTGTCCACCGTGACGGCCGCCGCTCGGATCGCATCGACGAAGGCCGAGAATGCGCCATCGTTGGCTTTGCGGCCAACCTGGCAAATCCACACATTCTCAAAACCCGGCGCGCCTATCTCCTGCTCCGCTTCAGGTCCGGATGTGACCCACTGGCGCGGAAGGTGCGAATAGAGTGCTATGTATCCATCTGCGACGCGACCGAATGTCCAGCCTCCGCCCGACGGCGAAGGCGCATCGACGACTTCGTCGAACGCCCACTTGGGAAAATATGCGTGCGTGTAGCCATACGGACGTGATTCGAGACGGCCGGGCATGACGTGCCGATCAATGTTGTAGATGGAGATGAGCACATTCCGATATTGCGCGTTGCGCGGCATGCGCCCGTTGGCCGACCAGTAGCCGGGACCCTGGCTGCGTCCATGCGGTCCCGGGTTGGTAACAAAAACTACGGCGTATGGCCCGAGCGTTGCCTGCCAAATGTGTTGCTGCGCACCCTCTTCGCCCGGCCGATAGTCCTGCGCAGTGGAGAGCATTGCATCGGGCGTGCGATAGGTGATTTTGTTGACCTCAGAAAGGACCGCACCGTTTGAATCAGGGCTAAGTAATCGGCTTGCCGCGGGCAACAAGTCGAGACGCCGCAAAAATCCTCCGGGCGTTCTCAGTTTCTGGAAATCCTTGTAATTCCAAAGGTCATATTTCTCGATTGTGTCGTAAGTCAGGTTGATGACGGCCGGATCGGTGAACGCGCCCATCGCCCACCAGGTTTCCACGTCGCGCAGATCGGCGAGGCTCAAACCATATTGCGCGGCTGCATCGGATGTGAGCGGAATTGAATGCCTCTCGAAGTTCAAAAGTTCCTGCGGCATATCGAGCCCGATGGCCTCGAGAACGGGCGGGACAACATACCGCTTGCCGGTGACAAGCGTTGAGCTCGCCATATCGGCAGATTGCAGCCGTCCGCAGCCGAAGGCGAGCGCCTGAAAGGTGAGAAGGCTGTCGCCGGCAGCGCTGAGCACATTGTTCGTATAGGCGCGTCCGTGCGAGGTTCCCAACTGACCGTAATAGGAATTTACGGCGAGATCGAAGATCAAGAGGTCAACCATCATGGTGGCGCGCGTTTGGACATCGGGATCCTGTGCAAACTCGACGAGATTCAGAAGCGCCGCAAGATCCATGTTGTAATAGGGGATCGAATCCCATTCAGCGGGGCCGGTGCGCGCGCGGTAACTGATCCAGCGCAACACTTGTTCGCGCGCCTTGTCACGATGCTCGGCTCCAGTGCGCCCATCGTTGGTGAACTTTTCATCGGGAAAGAGCTGCCCCACTAGATAATCGGAACCGTGGCTGAGAATCTGATGGTTCTCGGTCCACATCTCGGTTTCGGATTTGCCGGGTTCGTCGAGCGCGTACTTGTAGTGGAGCAGCGCGTCACGAACGGCATTCAACTGCGAGGGGCTGAGAAATGCCGAGTCTCTGTGCAGATAAAAGAGCCGCACTAGATCCGCCAACGTGAAATCCGAAGGGTCGCGCCGGGCGTTGACGAAAGATAGGGCGTCGTCGAGCGCGGCGGAAGTGATGGTCTTAATGGCGCCAGCCTCATACTTCACCAAATCAATCAGCACGCCACCGCGCTCATGGGAAGTGGGGTGTTGCGCAATCCACTTGAGAAACATTTCACGCCGGGTGGAATAATCGGGAGCGATGGGCGTCTTGCTGAACGGCGTGTCGCCCGGCCGAGGGCGCGCGACTCGAGAATCTTCCTTCGACGCATCGGGCGGCGGACCGGGCTTGATCGAGGCTTCTCGTTCGACGGCGAATGCGGCCAGTCCGCCACCGGAAGCGAGCACGAGGTTGCGGATGAATTTGCGCCGACGCACAATGATCCTCCGAGAGATGGAATCGTTCTAGTGAGAAACGAAATCCGCGCGGCTTTGCGGCTGCGGCGGATCGACAGTAAATAAGGTTAGATCGATAGCGTCTGCCATCGCCTGGTAGCCCGTGTCGTTGGGATGGACGTAGTCTCCCGAGTTGTACTGCTCCAGCATCTGTGTGGGGTGTTGCGGATCGCGCGTGATGCGGTCGAAGTCGATGAGGCCGTCGAAAAGTTTGGACGCGCGGGTCCACTCGTTGAACGCGGTCCGCGCTTTCTCACCCTCCGGCCAGGTGCATTGAAAATTGCGGCAATCCGTCATCTGCGTGGCAACAAAAACCTTGATGCCGTGATCGTGCGCCTGCGCGGCGACCTGTGCGAGTCCCCATTCCAACTGCTTGACAAGATCGCCGTAAGGTTGGTGGTTGCGGGTCTGCGCTTCAATATCGTTGATGCCCTCAAAAAGAATCAGATAACGCACGCCGCCGCGGTCGAGCACGTCCCAGTTGAGGCGCGCGATTGCGTTGGGACCGTCACCGTCGAGAAGGAGGCGGCTGCCGCTGGTGCCCACGTTGACCACGCCGAGGACGCCAGCCTTGCGGGTAGCAGGATTCTGCGCAAGCCGGACCGCAAGATCATCGGGCCATCGCCGGTTGGCATTCAACGTGGAATGGTTGCCGTCGGTGATCGAGTCGCCGAGTGCGGCGACCGCGGATGCGCCCGGCGCGTAAACGTCGACGCCGGTAAGAAAGTACCAGGAATTCCGCGTCCATGATTTTTCTGTCAGATCGGGCGCGCCGGTGGCGTCGCCGACTGTGAGATAGGAGCTTTGCTGCGCGCCCGAATGCACGGTCGTGGCAAGCGTCTGGTCAGGGAAGTAGAGGCTCACGGCGAGGTTTGCCAGCGCGGGCACATCGAGCGTCGCGGGATCGCTCACGATCGCCGCACCGGGAGGGATGGTCACCGCAGTGTCGCCGTTGAAGGT
>Ga0116135_1001814_pt1 | contig 10266 bp, 13 predicted proteins | sample June2015DPH_20_1_FD_89738 | JGI IMG/M metagenome (GOLD analysis project Ga0116135, IMG submission 89738) | Peatland microbial communities from SPRUCE experiment site at the Marcell Experimental Forest, Minnesota, USA - June2015DPH_20_10 | ecosystem: Environmental > Terrestrial > Soil > Wetlands... | reverse complement strand
ACCTCGTCATCGAAGGCGGCATGCGCGCGCCCTCCGCGACGTCCGAATATATGCTGTATCAGGCACTGCTCGGCGCCTGGCCGCTCGGCCAACACGATGACGCGCTTTGTGAACGGATGCAGGCCTATGCGGTGAAGGCGGCGCGCGAGGGCAAGCAGGAAACCAGCTGGCTCAATCCCGACGAAGCCTACGAGGCCGGCCTGCAAACCTTCATCGCACGGATTCTGGACCGCTCGATTTCCGCCGAATTCGTCGCCTCGCTGGAAAATATGGCGCAGCGTGTCGCGCTGCTGGGCGCGCTGAATTCGCTCGGCCAGATCACGCTGAAGGCCACGATGCCGGGCATGCCCGACTTCTACCAGGGCACGGAATTCTGGGACCTGTCGCTGGTCGATCCCGACAACCGGCGGCCGGTGGATTTTGCCAACCGCGCAGCCGTGCTGGCGTCGATCGAGAAGCCCGACTGGCAAGACCTCGCCCAGCACTGGCCGGACGGCCATATCAAGCTGGCCTGGACCCGCCATCTGCTGAAACTGCGCACTGAACTGGCCGAGGTGTTCGCGCGCGGCGATTACGAACCTCTTGAAGTCAGCGGACCGCACCGCGATCACATCATCGCCTTCATCCGCCGCCGAGGCCGCAACGCCGCGATCACGGTCGTCGCAAAATCCTTCGTCCCGTTTTCGCAAGGCGGCCGGGTCTGGCCCCGGGCGGAAGCCTTCGACGCGACGCTGAACCTGAACGGCTATGCCGTGCATGGTCTCCCCAGCGAGACCTATGCGGTGCCCCTTTCCGCCCTGTTTCGCCATCTGCCGGTCGCGGTGTTGAAGGCCAGAGTTGCCGGCGCCGCGAAGCCGGCGCGTAAACGCCCGCGGGTCTGACGCACGATAAGGTTTCAGCTCCGTTTGGTCAGCAGCAGGTGGCCGCGATTCCTGATCGCGACCTGCGCTACTTCTGCAAATCGCTGCAACAGCCACGGCAGCGTGACCTCCAGCCGGACGTGATCGTCCGCAATATCAAGATGGCCCGACGCCGGCTGCCCCAGCGCGCGCACGCGAAACACCATGCGATCGCCCTCCCATCTCTCCTCGTCGACTTTCAGCACCGGCATGCTGGCGGCGGCGCGCGTCAATCCCGCCTTGAGCCGGCGGGTCGCCTCTTCGCGGCCAAGGCGATGCGGAATCGAAACGACGAGAGGTGCGGACATAATTCGATATCTCCTGGTGCAACGCATATAATTCCGCATTGGCCGGGCAACAGTAGAGACCAAGTCAACGGCCGCCTGAAAATGGAACCTTATGGGTTCCCGTTTGTTTTTCCAGCCAATGGCAGCGCAACAGGTGCCGACTGCCCGGCTGGAGGAGACGTTAGATGTCCATTGGAACGATCGTTCTTATTATTCTCGTGATTGCATTGCTTGGCGGCTTCAGCGGCATCGGCGGCGGACCGTTCTACGGCACCGGATATTATGGCGGCGGCGGACTGGGCCTTGTGGTCGTGATCCTGCTGATACTGCTGTTGCTGGGAAGATTGTAAACTTCGCTCCAACTTTGAGCCGTCATCACCCGCGAAAGCGGGTGATCCAGTACGCCGCGCTGGCGATATCAAATTTCAAGTGCTGCGGAATACTGGATACTCCGCTTTCGCGGAGTATGACGACCGTTTTTCCCATCCTCATTTCCGCGCATCCAGCTTCCTGATCGCAGCCTTGATAGATGACGCCGCGCCGTCATAACCGTCCCACGCCTTGGTTTTGGCGAGCAGCAGCGGCACGGTGCGAACGGTGTAGCGCTTCTGGTCGAGATCGCCGCGTACCTGCGCCCATGTCAGCGGCATCGAGACGGTGGCGCCTGCGCGCGCCCGTGGCGACAGCACCGCGACCGCGGTCGCCATGCGGTCGTTGCGCAGATAATCCAGGAAGATCTTTCCCTGGCGCAGCTTCTTCGACATGTTGAGCAGATAGCGCTCGGGATTTTCATCAGCCATCCACTGGCAAACGCCTTGCGCAAACGCTTTGGCCTCCTTCCACGTCACCCTGTCTTTGGCGCCATGCGCCAGCGGCGTCACCACATGGAGTCCCTTGCCGCCCGTGGTCTTGCAGAAGCTCTCCAGGCCAAGGTCGGCGAGATGCTGGCGCATATCCTTCGCTGCCTCGACGACTTCAGAAAACGCGACCTCCGGCGCCGGATCGAGGTCGAACACCAGCCGCCCCGGAATATCCGGCGCATCCGGCACGCAATTCCACGGATGCAGTTCGACGCCACCGCTCTGCGCCACCGCGGCCAAACCCTCGACGCGATCGATCTGCAGATAGGGCTTGCGATCGCCGGAGACTTTGACGAGCGTCAATAGCTTCGACGTGCCCGTCATCGCATGGCGCTGAAAGAAAATCTCGCCGCCGATACCATCAGGCGCGCGCACCACCGAACACGGCCGCCCCTTCAGATGGTCGATCGTCCAGTCGCCCACCGCTTCGAAATAGCGGGCCAGATCGAGCTTGGTCACGCTTGCGCCGTCACCGCCATCGGGCCACAGCGCCTTTTCGGGCTTGGAGATCACCACGCCCATCACTTCGGCGGAGTTGCCCGCGGACGGCTTTGACGGCGCCTTGCCGGTGGGGTTCGCTGATCTGGTCATGGCCGGCTTCTCCGCCTTTACCTCGCCCGCCGGCTTGTCCTGGCGCAGCCCCTTGAACGCGGCCTGCCGGATATTGCCGCCATCAGTCCAGCCGGCGAATTCGATTTCGGCGACGAGTTTGGGCTTCAGCCAATGCACGTCACGGGTTTTGGCCGGTGCATCCTTGCCGCCGAACGGGCTCGTGTCCGAAGCCGCTGCCTTCAGCAACGGCATCAGGCGCCTGACCTTGTCCTGCCCGAATCCAGTGCCGACCAGCCCGACAAAGGCCAGATGATCGCCGCGCATGACGCCCGCCATCAGCGAGCGGAATTTGCCGTGGGTGGTTTTCCATCCGCCCAGCACGACCTCATGTCCGGGGCGGCACTTCGTCTTGGTCCAGTTCTCGGAGCGGCCGGAACGATAGGGTGAGCTCAGCTTCTTGGAGACGATCCCCTCCAGCGACAGCTTGAGCGCCGATTGCAGCACGGCGTCACCGTCCCCCTCGAAATGTGCGACATAGCGGATCAGTTTTGATTTGCCCTTGGATCGCGCCTCGAGCAGCCGCTGCAATTGTGCCTTGCGTTCGACAAGCGGCAGCGCACGAAGATCCATTGCATCGGCGAACAACAGATCGAACGCGTAGAAAATGAGATCGTCGGTCTTGCCGTCGGCAAGCGCGGCCTGCAGGCTGGAAAAGTCCGGCGTGCCATTGGCGTCGAGCGCGACGATCTCGCCATCGATCAGCCCATCGGGCAGCGCGCTGGCTTCCCTGGCGATGGCGCCGAACTTGTCGGTCCAGTCCAGACCTTTGCGGGTCTTCAAAACAGCCTTGCCGCGCTCGACGCGCAATTGCACGCGGTAGCCGTCGAATTTGATCTCATGGCACCATCCCTCGGCACTGGGCGGGCGATCGACCGGTGTACAGAGCTGCGGTGCAATGAAGTCCGGCAGCGCCGCGACCTTCTTGGCTTTCTGTGATGGAGAGGGCGCGGATTTCCTGTGCTTGTTTGCGGCGCGCGCGTCCGCGGCATCGCCACGGTTTGAATTCCACACCGCGTCGGCTTTCACCGCACTGGATTTGGCCGTCATGAACGGCTTCGGCGCTTTGCCCTTGCCCGCGGCGATCTGCGCCATGGTCCGCCCGGATGCGACGGACTGATCGGCGTCCAGAATCGTGTTGGCTTTGCCTTCTTTGGCAAATTCATCGCGGTGCTTGATCAGGAGCCAGTTGGTGCGTTTGCCGCCGTCGCGGTCGTGGCGCATGCGCACCAGTACCCAGCCGCCACCGAGCTTTTCGCCGTGCAGCGTGAACTTCAGATCGCCCTTCTTGAAGCCTTTTTCCGGGTCATCGGATTCCCAATAGCCGCGATCCCAGAGCTGCACGGTGCCGCCGCCATACTGGCCCTCGGGAATGGTGCCTTCGAAATCGCCGTAGTCGAGCGGATGATCTTCCACCTCCACCGCCAGCCGCTTGTCGTGTGGATCGAGCGAGGGGCCGCGGGTGACCGCCCAGGATTTGAAGACGCCGTCGAATTCGAGCCGCAAATCATAATGCAGCCTGGTCGCATCATGCTTCTGGATCACAAACCGCCGCCGCGTCGACGGCGCCACCTTGGCGTCGCCGCTGGGCTCCGCGGTCTTTTCGAAATCGCGTTTCTTCCGGTAATCGGAGAGGCTTTTTAAAGACACGATCAAATCCCGTCCCGGGGAAGCATCGGGGCTACGCATTAAAACATCCCGGCGATTGTAATGCCCTGGCGAACGAACCCGCAAGGCGAACCGAGAGCGTCATTGCGAGCCAACGGGTCGGGCGAATGCCCGCCCCATGACAGGCTCCGCGAAGCAATCCATAGCCGAGGACGTCACAATGGATATGGATTGCTTCGTCGCTTTGCTCCTCGCAATGACGATCTCAGCTATTTCTTCGCCTTGCGCTTCTTGACGGTCTTTCTTTTCGCGGTCTTCCTGGGGACTTTCAGTCCCGCCGCCCTGGCCTCGGAAAGACCGATCGCAATCGCCTGCTTGCGGCTGGTGACCTTGCGGCCGGACCGGCCGTTCTTCAGAGTCCCGGCCTTGCGCTTTTTCATCACCCGCTCGACATCAGCGGAGGCTTGTTTCGAATATTTCCGTGCCATGATGGTTCTCCCGGTTGCGGGAAAATAATCTTGGCCGCTGGAGATGGTTCCCGTGAGACCGGGCCTCGTCACTGGCTAGGCCAGGGGCTTCCGATTCAATTTTCAAAGAGCCTATTCTGACGTCGTCGCCCGGCTTGACCGGGCGATCCAGTATTCCAGAGGCCGTTCGTGCATATACGAGACGTCACGGCGTACTGGATGCCCCGCTTGAAGCGGGGCATGACGACCGAGGAACATGACTCCGCCCTCCCGCAGCGCAATGCGCCCGAAGTCATGCGTGAATCTCTCGCCCCGAAAACAAAGGGCGTGGGGAATGCCGGGTGCTCGATGCACCCGCAGCCGCGCGTGTAGAAAGTAACACGCGCGTTAGTCACCACGGATACACCGGTTCACCCGGCATTCCCGCACGCAATGGTTTTAACGGTTTCCTTCGTTCTCTCCCCGGTGATCGGGCTTTGTTGTCACCGTCGCCGGCGGAAACCTATTCCACCGACTTGACGCCAGCGTCGAGGCGTCAGGACCACACGACTTCGCCGTCCACGTCAGCGCCGTTCGTCAAAGGCGCCACCGTGTCCACCGCTTCCCGCACCAACGTCCGTGACGATCGCGAAACGCCCCTCAAGTGGGACGGGATGGCGGAAATTATGGAAGTGATTTGGGGCAAGCGCGAAGGGATTTATTTTTTGGAGCAGGACTGGACAGGTGGAATCACGTTGATCCCGCAGGAGAATTTTTTCTCCAGGCGCATGCGGAAAAAAACGGCGTCGGTGCACTTATCCCACAACGGCGAACACTACGGATGAACAACGAAGACATCCTCGGCATGCTTGATAGGTCAGCGGCGAAAACGCTCAAACGTCTTACCGCATAAGGCGACGCGTTCTCACATTGCGGTGATAGCGGGATCGCGGCACCTCGGTGTGAAATACTTCACAGACAACCTAAAGGATGTGCGCGACTTTCGTCGTGGTCATCGGGGACGCCCTGATCCTCAGGCGCCTCGTCGATGTCGACTGAAGCTGCCGCGCATTCGCGGATCGGAGAGGAGAAAGCCTATGAAAGCCGAAGTGCGAGTTGTGAAATCCGGACAAGGGGGCAAACCGCTGGTCCAGGTCGCTATCGACAGCAAAGCCACTCCCGAGCAAATCGGAACCATGCTCCGGTCCGTGTACTCGAACGCCTCGGTCTATCGCGCCGGAGGCATTCGCGAATGCCTGACCTGCAAGTCCGGGATCGACGTTGCCGTCGTCGAGGCGTTCGGCGAATCCATCACCGTGGAAAACTAACAGGTGAACGGCGAATCTCGACGTGTGCTGGTCGGCGCGCTCTTCAATCCGAGCCTTCACCGGATTGGCGACCGCCTGACCCGCACGCTCGATTATCTGGCCGTCATCCCCGATCGCGTCTGGCGCGATCGGGGACGCAACGTCCCCGGACGGTTTCAGCAGGTGCCCCGGCAACACCGTTGGCTGGAGCAGGCGGCGAATGAATTGCCGATCGTCCTGCACTCGATCGGCTTGTCGATCTGCAGCGCGGATATTTTCGACGAGGAGTTTGCCGACAATTTGATGGCGTGGGCGGCGCGTTTGAATTCGCCCTGGATCAGCGAGCACCTTTCCTTTTCGCGTGTCGGCTCGGGGCACGAGGTGAACTCCGCGATTCCCTTGCCGGTTGCTTACGACCTGGAAATGCTGGAACTGCTGGTTCCACGCGTTCGTTTCTTCACTGACAGGCTTGCCTGCCCGTTCCTGCTGGAGAACAGCGTCTACTACATCAGCTATCCGGATCAGGACTTGAAGGAAGAGGAGTTCCTCAATCGACTCTGCGTTCGCTCCGGATGCGGCGTTCTGCTCGACCTGCACAACGTCTACACCAACGCGGTGAACCATGGTTTGGCGGCCAGAGACTACATTGACGACCTCGACCTCGATCATGTCAGGGAGATCCATATCGCCGGCGGCTCCCCCATGATGGGATTCCACGCGGATTCCCACAACGGGCCGGTACTCGAAGACGTCTGGAACTTGCTGGAGTATGTCGTGCCGCGTGCCAGCAATCTGCGCGGGGTCACGTTCGAATTCCATGATTCGTCGTTCGGCAGGATGGGCGAAGAGGGTTTTCGAGAGCAGATCGACCGGACGCGCGCTATCCTGCGAAATTTCAGCCAAAGCGAGATGGCGGTGCCCCATGTCGCTTAGGGAATTTCAGCAGGCTATCGTCGATCTTACGCTCGCGCCGGATTCATGGCGCGCCATGCGCCGCGGCGAGTCCGCTGTCCTCGACCGGTACAAGCTCAATGAACGCGAACGGAATCGTCTGCTGGAGATTTCGCGTCAACCCGGCATGGCGATGAACTGTTCCCTGGCGCGCGGCAATCGCCTCGAGTTGATCGTGGGCGCCTTCCCGAAGACATGTACCCTGCTCAAGCCGTTGCTTCCCCGGTTGCTCGATGAGCTCTGGGAACGGCGCAAGCCGGACAACTACCAGCTGTTTGGCGAAGAAGACGCCTTCGCCGCATTCATTGCCAAAAAGCTCAGCCAAAGCGAGCTGGCCGTTGAATACCTCTCCGAGATTTTCGCCTATGAACTGACATGCCGTGACCTGGCGCTTCGCTTCGAAACATGCGCTGACGCGGAGTCTGCGCTCGAGGCGATCGTCGAATTCCGGCACCCGCCCGACGAGCTATTGGCGCCGTTGAACCGTCATGTCGCTCCCCCGTCCGGTTTGCCTTCCGGGGTCTTTCCAACCCGGGTTCGCCTGAGCGAAGCGGGACTTGAGATTGATCCCATTCCGGTCTGATGCAGGCTTATCGGACGCGGCATAAAAGTAAGACCCCGGATTGCTCCGGGGCCTTTGCTCTCGAAGGAGCATCCGTCAGGGAGCATCCGTCCCTCGAAAGGAATATCGATACCCGCGGCCGCTTTACCTGCTGCCGCCCTTCGGAGCAGCCATGTTATCGGCGCCGGAACCGGCGTTATCTTGATCGGACGGACTAGCTGCACCGCCCTTGTTGGCCCCGCTGCGCGTGCTCGACCCTGTGGTCATGCCTTTTTCATGTTGCGTTTTCTTGCCGGAGGAAGCGCCGGGACTGACGGTTCCGTCATTGGACGCGCCGGGCGCGGTTTGACTTTGAGCAGACGCCATGAGCGTCGAGCCGAACAGCGAGGTCACGACAAGAGCAGAGATTGCAAGTTTGGCAAATTTGGATTGCATCAGGGATGTCTCCGTTGGTTACAGGATTACTCGAAACCTCGGGCATGTGATTCAGTTCCGGTGCGCGGCAAACATTTCGCAAATTTCATTTTCAAAAACTCATTTACCTGGCGATCGCTGTGCAACCATCGACTTTCCAAACATCCGTCACCTTGTGAACATAGGATTTGCGCAAAGCGGTTCCATTGGTTGGTGCGCCTCGACACGCGACAATCGTCGAGCAAAACTGACAGGGGGAAACGGCAATGTTCGTGGAGCGGATCAAGGGCCCTCGATGCCAAAAATGCGGAGAAACGATGGCGTTGCGGATCATCGAGCCTGAAAGACCCGGTTTCGATTCGCGGACTTTCGAATGCCCGAAATGCTTTGGCACCGAAACCCTGGTGGCGTCGATCTCCTGCGGATTGGATGTCTCTGCAGCGCCATCTCCGCAGCTAACGGCGGATTACGCTAACGCTAATCCGCCCTACGACCCATTAATCCCTATTCATCGAAGATCTCGTTGACCGACACCACCGACAACGTGCCGCCACCGCCGGCATTGTTGACGCCGGATACGGCGTAGATGGTCTTGTCGACCACCCCGACCGCGAAGCCGTGCCGGGGCGTGATCATGCGCGCCGCGCGCGACCACGAGTTGGTCGCGGGATCATAGACTTCATGCGCGCGAAACACGCCGCCGAAATCGTCGATCCAGCCTTCACCGCCGAGCACGTGGATCTTGTTGCCGATCGCCGCGATGCCGGTTCCTGACCGCGCGGTCGGCATCGGCGCCCGTGTCGTCCAGCTGTTGGTCGCGATGTCATAGGCCTCGTTCATCCAGATGTTGTTCGACCACCCGCCGGAAAAGCAGGAACCGACCCGCCCGCCGATCGCGTAGATCTTGCCGTCCACATAAACGACGCTGTGATGATTGCGCGGGGTCGGCATCGGCGCCAGGGTGGACCAGGTATTGGTGTCGGTATCCAGCACCTCCATGGTGCCGAGCAATTCAACGTCTCCGCCGGGGGTGAGACCGTTCGGCAGCTGCTTGCCCTTCGGAATGGTTCCGCCTCCGATCACGTAGATCTTGTTGCCGACCGCAACCGCGGCGAGCGCACCGCGCGCTGTCGGCATGTTCGGGAGCGCCGACCAGTTTTTGGTCTCGGCATCGAACACCCAGGCCTTGTTTTCAGGATACCAGCCGCCCTTGCCGCTGTCCGGCAGGCGAAATCCGCCAATCACATAGAACTTGTGACCGATGCTGACAGCCGAACCATGGTGGACCGGGACAGGATTGGAGGGCAGTTGTGTCCAGTCGTTCTTGCCGGGGTCGTATTTGTAGAAAATACCCTGCGGCGTGTTCGATGGATCCTGTCCGCCGTAGACATATACTTGTCCGTCGACGGCGGCGCCGAGAACTTCGTTGGCGCCTTGCGGGATTGGCGCGCCGAGCCGCCATTTACCCTGAGCTTCGGCACCCGTCGCAGCACCGATAAATATCGCCGCGAGCAGGACAGCCAAAGCTGTCGCACGGCACACCAATCGTTGGATCACGATCGCCCCCCTGTTTCGCCCGAAATTCACCGGATGGCTCCCGATCCGGGTTCGGTGATTTCTTGAGTTTGTGGTTTTGCCGGAGCCGTTAACGCCGTGATTTAGGCAGATTAGCGGGATCGACGCCAGCGCTAAGGTGCCGCGCATAGGGCCGGATTAGCCCAACGTGTCCGCGCAAAGCGCGGCCCGATGACGGACTCCGACGTAATCCGCCATCTCGGCAGAGCAACGGTGGATTAAGCTAACGCTAATCCGCCCGAGCTGACGATGTCCGTTTCCAGGGGAAGACCGGAGTCGCCGGACGACGGTCAAAACGACGCGATTGACCCAGAACGGATATTCAATAGGTTATGAGCGGCGTCGCTCGGTTGCCCTTGCGGACAAGATCGGGCGGCACATTGCGCATCGCCTTGACCATCACCGAGCGGTCGACCTCGAATTTTTCGGCCAGATTATTTAGGGGAAAGGTCTCCATGGCCCGGTTCCTGGAAGCAATTCCAGCTAATGTCTTGATGTGAGTTTTCGCAAGGACAGCTCAGATGATTCGAAAGCCATTCTTTCTAATCTTGAGGGACGACAGCGCTAATACCTTTTCAGTCGAAGGCCCAATGATTGATGATCGTCCTTGGGTTTCTCAGGTTGTAACTGCTCAACGCGCAGGCCGGAAGGTTCGCTGCATAGTGGCGACTGAGGCTACGCGGGAAGCGTGCATCAAAAATTGGTTGGCATCCAATCCTCGTATGAAGCTCGTCGACCCGGGCATGTT
>Ga0116135_1001813_pt1 | contig 10266 bp, 6 predicted proteins | sample June2015DPH_20_1_FD_89738 | JGI IMG/M metagenome (GOLD analysis project Ga0116135, IMG submission 89738) | Peatland microbial communities from SPRUCE experiment site at the Marcell Experimental Forest, Minnesota, USA - June2015DPH_20_10 | ecosystem: Environmental > Terrestrial > Soil > Wetlands >... | reverse complement strand
GCAATGCGGATCGCTGCCTGATTTCGCCATTCTTCCTCGCGCTCCTGGTGGCGCTGCACTTCGACATAGACATTTCTGCTGCCGAAGATGTGCGTCAGCCGCTCCACCACTTTGCGCCCGGCCTCTTCGCCGCCGCGCATGAGCGCCGCGGCCAGCGGGCCCTCGTCGCCGCCTGTCAGGCACACGAGGCCGGATGCGTATTGCTCTAAATCGCTGAAGTTGGCAGCGCCCTCCTGCTTGGTGGTCTCGCGCATCTTGAATTGCGTGATCAGCTGGCAGAGGTTCTGGTAGCCTTGGCGCGTTTCGCACAACAGGGTCACGCGTGCCGGCTCCGGTGCGCACTGGTGCGGCAGCCATGCTGGAGGCTTGAGTCGCTCGCCAAAGCTCTTGACCGCAATCTCCGCGCCGATGTGCGCGCGCACGCCACTTCGCTGGCCGCTGGTATGGAATCGCGCCGCGCCGTACACACCGTTGCGATCGGCAATCGCCATGGCCGGCATCTCGAGCTCGGCCGCACGCTCCATCAACGCTTCAGGCTGTGAGCCGGCTTCAAGAAAACTGAAGGCACTGGCCGCGTGCAGCTCGATGTAATCAGCGCTTCGATCTCGAGAAGAATGCGCAATGGTGAAAGGCTTGTGGGCTCCCTCCGGTGACGGCGCATACGCGTCGTTTGGGTGACAGATGGGCGTACCCGGAGAGCGAGCATTTGGCACGTTATGGTTGCGCTCAGTCATACAACGCCGCCATCTGCCAGCCGCTGTGCATCAGGTCGCGCACCAGGCAACAGCAGAGCAGGGAACTGTCGCCGGCTCGCGCCACAATGTCCCATTGCTCGTGGCCCCACAAGGTTGGTTGCCACCAGTCGCCACAGGCGAGCCATGGGCCGTAGGCGCGATCGACTCTGTAGCTCTGCCCGCGAAAATAGAACTGCACGGGACGCTGCGCTTGGAGCGTGACGGTTACGTTCTCTGCTGGCCGCAACTGCCGCGCTGCTGCACGCAACTCCGCCGACGCTGCGGTTTCGGCTGGATCCTCCGTCGCGCGAAAGGCTTCGATTCGGAACGCGTCGAGTCGGAATGCCTCCGGCGCGTGTGTGTCCAGGAGCGCCGCGCGCCCTACATTCTCCTCGCCGACCACGGCCCGGATGCGCGCCAGCGTAACGTCGAGCCGCGAGGCCTCTGGCAGTTGCGGCGAGAACAGCCCCAATTGCACCTTGCTCGTCGCTCCCGGCTCGGCATCGAGCGCCACGGCAAGCACGGACGCAGGCGGCGGATGCACTTCCAAATCCAGATGCAGCAGCTTGATCCAGAGCTGTTTGTTGTTGGTTGGCAATGCCGGGCGTACCGTGCGCGCGTGCGTGCCGCCGCTATCGAGAGTGAGCGTAATGGTGACTGCGGCCAGCGCAATGATGCGCGCATTGGCACGCACGATGAGTTGATGGAGCATCGCGCCAGCGACAAACAGCAGCGAGTCGAGCAGCTCCACTGGAGAATCGAGATCCATGTGCTCGGCCAGCTTGAGCGGCGGCTCGACAGGTTGAAAGAGGTGCGTGCGTTCGCCGCGCGCCAGTTGCCAAAGCCGACGGCCCTCCTGCCCCATACGCGCAACCAGATTCTTTTCCGGCAGCGCCGCGAGCATGCCCAACGTATGCACGCCCCACGCGGCAAAGGTGTCTGCTTGTTCATGGGACGGGTCCAGAACTGCGCAGGGCAGCTCCGCCAATGCCGCCGCTTCCTCGCCCTGCGGAATCACCTTCACGGTTGCGCTTGGCGGCAAACCCTTCGCCATGCACACGGCCGCATGCAGATTGCCGCTGACCGTTACGCAGGCGCGCATGCCCACGGCGCGCACCCGCTCCACCAGCTTCCGCGCCAGAGCCTCCGGTGGCCCAAACAAACTTCGCGTCCCCGCAATATCGATTCCGCAAACGAAGGCTGTATCCCGGCTGCGCTCGTCGACATTGCGTTCCTCCAGGCGCGGCGAAAACGTGCCGGCGCATTCTAGCAGCATGGCCCGCGTAGCCGCTTCTTCTTTTTGCGAGCGCGGCAGCACGGCCGATGCGGGAAAGGTGTCCACCTCCACGCGCGTCATGCCGCGCACCATCCCCAGCAACCGCGCCTTGGTGTTCAAGGAGCAGACCTGCTCGAGCGGCGCATCGCCTTCCATCACCACGCACGGCTGCTCCCTGAGCCCAGGCCGCAGCCGCAGCAGCGCCTGCACAGGAAACTCCCGTGCATACAGGCACGCATACAATTCGCAAGTCATCGAACGGCCGCCCATGCCGCGCGACTTTGCCAGCTTGCGGCGTTCGCTCTTTGCGGCGGCCTGCGCAGCGGCACAACGTTGTCTGCCGCGCCGGTAAAGCGCCGCCGCACCACCTCTACGCTGTGCGCCATGCCGGTGAATACCGTGGCTTCGTCGCGCAATGCATCGCCCGGCTCGAGCCGCAGCGACAATTCCGCACTGCTTTTGGCGCAGCCGTACTGGGCCAGCAGCAGAAGGCTGGCCTGCGTTTTCTCCGCCGCTGCCCGGTAGCGAAACCACGTGGCGAGCGGCACACGCGAAGCAAACTCCGGCGTCAGACCGCCCAGATCGAGCACAACCGCACTGAATCCTCCCGCCTGCAGCACGAGATCGGTCGCGCGCAGCGCCTGGTCGAGTTGCGCCCACGCATTCGTGCGGTGAGTTCGAGGTTTGTTGAAAGACAAATGCAGGTCCTTCGACTCGTTCGTCCGCAGCGGCGGACGAACTCGCTCAGGATGACCGGGTAATTGTGGAGGGACGCACTTTTCCCGCCGTTGCGGCTCGGCGCATCGCGGAGCGAGATGTGGCGCCTCCGGCCGCAGAAGTCCGCCCACGGCTGCCGCCAGTCCCTTGACCTCGCCGCGCGGGTGACCGCCGCAACCCCCGCCATGCAGGCCTTTCATCACCGACGCAGGCGTCAGATATTTTTCCGGCAGCGAGAAACGCTGTGGCACGCACGGCGTCGTGGATTTCGCCGCTCCGCACCGTACCCACAACAGCCGTTCCAGGTCCACGCCTGCCGCCGTGGCCGAAGCCGGATCGAGCGCATTCGAAACATCGATCCACGCGCACACCCTCCCGGCCTGCGTCAGGCCCGCCATAAACTTGAGCGCAACCGAGGTCCGCCCCGAGCACTCCGGACCCACGAGTTCGGTCAGCGCTCCTACGGGCAGGCCGCCCCGCAACACCTCATCCAGCGCGTCGATTCCCGTGGCCGCAACCGGCCGGACGACCCTTGGCGCAGGAGAGAGTGCCGCAGGAATTCTGGCGGCGAGGGCAGACTCAATCTGAAGGCGGATTGCGGAGGCGGCAGGCATGGGGTTATAGTTTCGCCTTATATTCGCCTTTTCTTAGGCGGCCTGCAAGCCCTGCCTGCACCAATCTGTGTGCAAACTCGCGCCAAACCCATGAAATCCAATCGCTTATTTTGTTTATTCGCTAAACTCGGAGCTATGTGTGGCCGCTACGGGCGCCGGGCAGACAAACAGCGGATTGCGGAGTGGTTTCGCACGCGCGATACCGATGTCTTCAGCGAAGAGTATTACGAGACCAACGCAGCCCACTTCACGCCCTCCTACAACATCTCTCCCGAGACTATGCAGCCCGTTGTGCGGGTCGATAGCGATACTGGCGGCCGGGTGCTCGCACTCATGAAGTGGGGCCTGGTGCCCTATTGGTCGAAAACGCCCCGAGCCAATTTCAGTTCCATCAATGCACGGTCCGACAAGCTCGCAACCAACGGCGCCTGGCGCGAGCCGTGGAAGCATCGCCGCTGCCTGATCCCCGCCAACTTCTTTTACGAATGGGAGCCGCTGACCAAAGACGAGGAGAAAAAGAAGATCAGCAAGCCGTGGGCGGTTTCACTTCCTGACGAGTGCCTCTTTGCCTTCGGCGGCATCTGGGACCGATGGAAAGGACAGGACGAAAAGAAAGGCGAGATCGTCGTGGAGAGCTTTAGCATCATTACCACCGAGCCCAACGAGATTCTCGAACCCTTTCACGACCGATGCCCGCTCATCATCAAACCGGACGACTATGCCCGATGGCTGGCGCCGGCCGAGCCGTCTCATCTGCCCATCGACATGGTGCGCACATGGCCTGCGGAAGACATGAAAGCCTGGCGCGTGGCCAAGCTCCAGGGCAATGGGCCGCATCTGCTCGAGCCCCTCGCAGAACCCTGCGCCTGATTGTTTTGCTCGGTCTGTGCCATGCATATTGCAAAAAACTCTTTTTACTGCGAGCGGACGAATGCCTTGATTGTCCCGCATCTTTTACCCACTGAGATGCCGTGCGGGCGAACGGTGTAGGCGTTCACCGCGGCAGGAACAATGAACGTCTCAGCATAATGAACTACGAATGGCGCGAACGTGCCGCTGGGGCTTTCGACAATCGCTTCGTCTCCCTTAACGAGATTCAGTACGTTGACGCCACCATCCGTTTGGTGCAGCACCGTACCTGTGAACCAGTGGCGGCGTGTTTCGATGAATTCCCGCTCGTGGAGACCGGTGCGTTCCTCGCGCCAGTCTGCTTCTTCGCGAATGGTTTCGAAGCAGTTGATGAGCTCTTGCCGCACCCATTCTGTGGTGCGATCCCACTGGATGTTCGCGACACCATGCTCGATGGAGATAGGCCGTGGTCTGCCGTCGAGTCCCAGGCGGCCCCAGTCCCAAAGCTTGAAGGTGAAGATGTACGGCGTGGCGCTGATCTCCAGCACCATGCTGTTGGCGCCAGAACAATGAATCGTCCCTGCGGGAATCAGAAAGTGGTCGTGCTTCCGCGCCGGCCAGCGGTTCACATACTTCTCAGCGGGAAACGCGGCGCCGCCTTCCTGCGCGCGATCGAGGTCATCGGTCATTTCCTGCGGAGAGATGTTGTCTTTGAGGCCGAGATAGACGGTCGCGTCAGGTCCGGCGTCCAGCAGGTAGTAGCTCTCATCCTGCGTGTAATCCATTCCAAATTTCTCGCGAATATATTGGGTAAGCGGGTGCACTTGCAGGGAGAGGTTTCCGCCGCCCATGGTATCGAGAAAATCAAAACGGATGGGAAACTCCGCGCCGAATCGTGCGTGGACCGCTTCGCCCAGCAGCGCGCGTGGCTGAGAGAAGACGAGATCGATTGCCGGAACTTCAACGCGCTGCTCGCCAAAGCCGAGCAGCAGACTGTTCTCTTCCGGGACGCAATCGAAGCACCACGCATAGTTAGGAACATCGCGGGGAAGATCGCAGACCTCCTCCATCCAATGCCCACCCCATGGACCGGGATCGAAGTAGGGCACGACACGGAAGGGACGCTGCGCGATTTGCTCTAAGGCCTGGCGAAAGACGTCGCCGCCGATCAGTTTGGGCGAGTGCGGCTGATTGGTATCGAGCAGAAAATCGATCTCGGGCAAGAGTTGCTTCTTCAGGTGATCGGCGGCGCGCCACTCGGCGAAGAATCCGCACTTGTACTTCAACAAAAAATCATCTTGCGGATTGTTCAGGCCGAGATTGCCCATATCCTGGCGGCGCCAACGGAGTTGAATCTCCCACCGCGCGAGATCCGCGTAGACGGTCGTTGCGCCGGGCGCAGAAACGAAGGATGCACCAGTGCCCACAACCAGCACGGAACTCTGCTGCGCGGCGCGCTCCACGGCGAAACGCATTTCCTCAAGCTTGGCGGAATCGAAATAATCTTCAAGAGTAATGCCGCTCATGCGGCCGAAGACACGATCGGAGCCGAGCAGCGGATCGAGCATGGTGCGTATTTCTTCTGGAGTTTTGAGGCATTTTTCGACAAGAAAGACCTGGGGCGAAGGCAGATGGCCGCGTAGAGCCTCAAGCACGCGGGCACTGAATACGCCGGGGTAGCACTCGACGCAGATTGGGTGCTGCTGCAACAGCGGAGCAAGGCGCATCGCAATCGCCTGCCAGCCTGCGCTGCATTCTTCTGCCGGTCCTGCCTGAATAAAAGGGAATTTATCGTAATTCGACTGCCGGGACATCTAGCTCTTTACCTCGCTTTAATTCGCGGCGCGAACTCGGCCCGAGCTCTCACTTTGACTGTAGAGGCAAATATAAATCGGATGCAATGTCTCAATCTAATCGGCTGGCACGGAAGCAGAAAGTGAATTTGCGGCTGGTATCGAACTGGAACGCGATTTGGGAGTGCGTTGATGTTGCTTACGAGATTCGGACTCGCCGACTTGCGCAAGCTGGAACGCTGCGAAAATACTGGCCGCTGGGGATATGGCGAAGGACAAGCCTTACCGATGCGGTCAGCTTCCCAACCGCCCAAGTGGCGCTGGATGATTATCTTTTTCCCCCGACTCCTCCTCCGTTTTCGCCGGAGGATTGGAGATTACAACGCGCAGTTGCATCCTACCCTCTAACCCTACCGGCAGAGGAAGGCCAGATGCGGAGGAGATGAGGCCTGACTGACGTGTGGTGCGGTAAAGCAACTCTGCTGCAGCGGCGTCCACTGGTTTTGAGAACAGGAAACCCTGAATGTGATCGCAGTCTAATCCACGCAGGGTGCTTAGCTGTTCCTTCGTCTCAACACCCTCGGCGATGACTTCGAGTCTCAGGGAGTGAGCCAGTTGCATGATCGCCTTTACGATGTCCAGACTGCCATTTCCGTCACCGAGTTCACGGACGAAAGACCGGTCGATCTTGAGACAGTCGAACGGAAGCCGTTGAAGACGGTTCAGTGAAGAATACCCAGTCCCAAAGTCGTCAATCTCGAGTCGGACCTTCATCGCCTTCAGGCGGTCAAGGGTTTCAAGCGTCTGTTCGGTGTTTCCCATGATGGAGCTTTCGGTCATCTCAAGCGTCAGAGACTCGGGGGATAGTCCACTTTCAGCCAGCGCGAATTCCACGTCTTCCACCAGCCGGGAATCGCTCAATTGCCGGGCAGAAACATTCACACTGATCGATAGCGCGGGATCGGGAGCGAGGCTCTTCTGCCATTCTGCCATCTGGCGGCAAGACTCGCGCAGGACCCAGCGGCCGAGCAGGACAATGAGTTCACTGCCTTCAGCGATGGGAATGAACTCTCCGGGCTGGATGAGTCCGCGTTCAGGGTGATTCCAGCGAACCAGCGCCTCGAACCCGCGGATGTGATGATCGATGGTCGAGACGATCGGTTGATAGTGAATAATGAGTTGCTCAGTGTTGATGGCTTTGCGCAAGTCGGTCTCAATTTCAAAGCGAGTGACGACCTGCTTGCGCAATCCCTCGTTGAAGAATTCAAAGCGTGCTTTACCGTTGGTCTTGGCGTGATACATGGCGGTATCGGCGTTACTCAGGAGTTCTTCCGGTGTCGAGCCAGTGGAGCTCAGGGCGATTCCAATACTGGCAGAGACCAGCAAGCGGCGGCCCTCGACAAAAAACGGCTCACCCAGCCGTTCGAGCAGACGCGCAGCGACGGTGGAGGGATCAATATCGCGCTGGATATGTCCGAGAAAGATGGCGAATTCATCTCCGCCGATACGTGCTACTACGGATTCCCGGGATCCGCTCCCTCGTGGACTGGTACGAACGCCGGCGCGTAGTCGTCTGGCGACGTCGATGAGTAGCTCATCGCCAGCAGCATGTCCGAGGTTGTCATTGACCAGTTTGAACTGGTCGAGGTCGACGAACAGAACAGCGAACACCTCGTCTTGCTGACTGGCGGCCTCGATTGCGGACTCGAGGCGGTCGATGAAGTAGAGCCGGTTTGGCAGGCGAGTGAGCGGGTCAACGATTTTGCCTTCAGTGATGTCCGTCTGCGAGCCGGCTATGCGGATTGCTTTTCCGTCCAGATCACGGACTGCGATGCCGCGGCTTAGTGTCCATATGTAGCCACCGCTCTTGTGACGCATTCGGTATTCACACACAAACTCCGGAGTCTTCCCGTCGCAATGAGCGGCAATCCCGGCGCGGACGCGGTCAACATCTTTTTCATGAATCTGGGCGAACCATTGTTCGGGGCTAGACCAACACTCGCTTTCTGAGTGACCCAGCATATGGCCCCAGCGAGGAGAGAAATAGATCTCACCGGTACCGAGATTCCAGTCCCAGAGGCCGTCGTTGGCGCCACGGGCCGCAAGGGCATAGCGCTCCTCGCTCTCCTGGAGGGAATTGTGCGCATCCTGGAGGGCGCGTTCTCGCGATTCGATCTGGGAGAGCATCTCGTTGAAGGCATCGACGAGATGACCGGTTTCGCCACCTGAGTGGATTACAGCGCGTATCGAGTAATCCTTGTCAGTCGAAATGCGGCGAGCGACGTTGGCCAGTCGCACTAAGGGATCTCCAATGAATTTCGCAAAGCGCAGGGAGGCTATGAACGTCGCAAAGACCGAGGCAAGAAGAACCAGAATGGCGATCTTCGCATATTCCAGAAGCACCGATCTGAAACCGCTCAAATCGAAGACGAGAGCAATGGAGCCCGTGCGCTCATGGTTGAGCAGGACTCCGCGAAATAGGGTAAGAGACTCCCCGGAAAAATAAGCTCCGTCGGGGTGCTGCGCGGGAAAGTCGCGGACCTGCGGATTACCTGCACGGCTGTATTCCGCAAACACGCGCCCCTTGTTGTCGTAAAGACAGGCGACAAGGACATTCGGTTCCGTGGCGAGAGCGTCCAACATTTCTTCCGCGGTCTCTTTGTCGTTAAACGCAAGGGAGGCAGCGGAATTTGCACCAAGGGTGTCGGCCAGCGCGGTGAGTTCGCGAACGGCACTCGCGCGATAGCTTTGACGCTCGTAGAGCGCAAACCCGAAGGAAGCAAGCAGGACGGCAAGAACGCTGGTTGATAGGATTAAGAGGGCCAGTTTGAATCGGATGGATAAGTCTCTGATGTTCATCGTGTCACATTCCCCCATCTGCTTTGGCGACACCTGTCACCGAGGTGGCCAGGAGTAGCAGCTGAGAGCTGATTTTGAGCTGGGCCGAATCGGCGGCTCCAAGGTTGATGTCGAAGCGGACTTTACCTTCCTCCAAGTGGAAACGTATCATTCCGCCGTCAGACAAGAAGTTGGCGGTCTCTCCCACAGTAAGGACCGGCATCCCACGCAGACTCTTGACGATTGCGGTCTGGCGTTGGGCTTCATCGCGGCTGAGAAAGAAGATGTTACAGTTCTTGAATTCCTGCAGTTGGCGCATCGGCCGAACGTGGAGCACCCGCCCTCCGACGACTTTGCCATCGAGGGTATTTTCGAGTTCCTGACGGCGCGGCTCATCGTCAAAGATGCAGAGATTAAGGGAAGAGCCTCCTGCGTCAAGGGCGCCTGCAGGCCAATTTGTGAGCTGTGCAAAGTGGAAGAGAAACGCAGCCTTGACCTCGTACTCATCGGCAGTGGATTGGCCCCGGGCAGACTGAGGAACTCCTAGAAGGAGCAGGACGGTGCATAGCAGCCCGAATCCCCATGCGGCGATCGAAGCTTGCCGAAGATGCGGTTCCTTAGTCGAATTGTTCGCTCTTAGATGCACAGACGAACTCCGCTCAGAATGACCAGGTGATTTTGGCGTAGGCTGTCCGCCGCATCAGCCCGGACTGTACGGTGGAATCGGGGCCGGAAGACTCCGGATGGAGATTTTTTAGGAGGTTCTGTCCTACCAAGCTCAGAGAGACTCTCTCTCCCACGGCCCAGTTCAAGCCGGTGTCAAACCGAGTGTATGAGGGAACCGACTGAGCGGGAAGGCGGTTGACGAAGTATGCCGAAGCATTCCATTGGAGGTTATGAGGCAGGCTCACACTGGAGCGCAACTGTGCCTGATGATCAGGAGAGCCGCCCTGAGTTCCAGGAATGGATCCGTCCTGGCTACCGCCAAATTCATGGAGGTGAATAGAGAAAAAAGTATAGCCCGGGTTGAGAGTCCAGAAACTCGTCACCTTCCAGTTCGCAAAGGCTTCAATGCCATGCGTTTCTCCAAAAAGGCTATTACCGAACGTCTCAGGCATGAGCAGGTGTACCGGCGCAGGATTCGTCTCAAGGCTGATGGTTCCTGGTTCGAGCGACACCAAATCGCGATAGCGGTTGTAGAAAACGGTAGAATCCAGCGAAAACCGGCTGGTCAAAATAGTCCGGTAGCCTGTTTCGAACGCCGTTACCTGCTCGTTTTTTTGGTTCGGATTCCCGAATAGGCTTACAAGTATGGGCATGTTGCCAGGCCCAGGAAGGGCCTCAAAATTTACTCGGAAATCGGTATCACTTCGAGCGGGAATGCGGTCGGCGGCAGAGACCGCACCCCAGACCGAGTTCCTGCTGTCCGGGGTCCAAACGAGACG